>Ga0183260_10001106_pt1 | contig 22928 bp, 21 predicted proteins | sample AntDrymUQ4972206_2_FD_129768 | JGI IMG/M metagenome (GOLD analysis project Ga0183260, IMG submission 129768) | Polar desert sand microbial communities from Dry Valleys, Antarctica - metaG UQ497 (22.06) (version 2) (version 2) | ecosystem: Environmental > Terrestrial > Soil > Desert | place... | reverse complement strand
TTCCACGGGCTCATGCCCGTGGGGGCGCCTGGCACCGAGCCGGGCGTGGCCGGGGGACGAAACGCGTGCCGGTTGGCACGCGTGAGGAGCACGGGCGCGATCCGGCGAAGCGTGTCCAGGCGTCATCCGCAGGCGTGATGTCGTGGAATCACTCATCTAGGCGTAGCGCTCGACCACACCGTCGGCGACCAGCGCCAGCAGCCCACGCTGCGACGGGGCAAGGTCCTCGCAGGCGGCAAGCACGGACTTCGCCTCCGCGACGCGAGCGCGGGCGTCGGCTCGCACGTCGTCGAGCACGCCGGTGGCAACGATCCTCGCGCAAGTGGCCGCCGCGGCGGGGGCGTCAAGCGCGGGGAGGTCGAGGGTGGCCAAGGACGGTTCCCGCTCCATCGCAAGGATCAGCGGCAGCGTCACGGTGCCGTCGAGCAGGTCGGTTCCGAGAGCCTTGCCCGTGCGCTCCGGTGGGCCGGCGATATCCAGCACGTCGTCCAGCATCTGAAACGCCAGGCCGATCTGCCGGCCGAACACCGCCAGCGCCTCCGCGGCCGGATCGGGCTGGGGCCTGCCCATCAGGCAGGCGCACTCGAAGAGCCGCGCCGTCTTCAGGGTGCAGCGGGCAAGGTAGTCCTCTGCGCTGACTTGCAGGTTGAAGGCGTCACGGCGCTGGGCCAGCTCACCCTTGGCCAGCCCAACGGACGCCCGAGCCAGCAGGCCGACCTGCACCTGCGTGGCGGGCTCGCTTCCGGATCCGAGCTCGGCGAAGGCTCGGGAGAGCAGCAGATCCCCGACGGCAGTCGCCCGCTCGCGCCCAGACGTCGCGACCACGGTGGGCAACCCGCGCCGCAGGGGCGCACCGTCCAGGACATCGTCGTGGACCAGCGTGGCCATGTGAACCAGCTCCACCGCAACGGCCGCCCGCAGCGCGGATTCATCGGCGGGCGGGCCGGCGCAGAGCAGCACGAGCATGGGCCGCAAACGCTTGCCGCCGGCTCGCAACGTGGCGCGTGCGTCGCCGGCGAGGTCTTCACCGTGCCCCTCGATCACAGCCGCCAGGCGTCTCTCAACCCTCGCCATCAGCGTTGGGAGCCAAGCTTGCGCTGCGTCCATGACCTGGGTCACGGGTGGCGGCACGTTGGTCCGGTTCACGAGGCTCGGTGGCCCGAATGGATCGCGATGATCCCGCCGGCGAGGATCGTGTAGCGAATCGACTCGAAGCCGGAGCGGTCCATGATCGCCGCCAGCCCCTCAGGGGGCGGAAAGGTCCGCACGGACTCGGGCAGGTAGGAGTAGGCGTCCGCGTCGCCGGCGACGCGGCCGAGGATCGGGACCAGATGGTCGAACCAGAGCTCGAAGAACGTCGAAAGCGGCGGCTTGGTCGGTTGGGTGATCTCCAGGATCACGAGGCGACCGCCGGGCTTCAGCACCCGTGCGATCTCCGCCACTCCCGCTTCGAGGTCGGCCAGGTTACGAACGCCGAATCCGACGGTGGCGGCGTCGAACTCGCGGTCGCCGTAGGGAAGCGCAAGGGCGTCGGCCCATTCGAAGGAGATGTCGCCGACCCCCCGCTCCCTCGCTTTCGCGCGCGCCAGTTCCAGCATGCGCTCTGAGAAGTCGGCGCCCACCACCCGGCCCTCAGGGCCAACGCGAGAGCGAAGCTCGAGCGCCAGGTCGCCCGTCCCGCAGCACAGGTCCAGGGCGCTGTCCCCGGGGGCCAGCATCGCGCGGTCCGCCGCGCGATGCCGCCAGCCGTGGTGGAGGCCAACGGTCATCGCGGTGTTCATCAGGTCATAGACCCCGGCGATCCGGTCGAACATCCCCCGGACCTGGGTCGAGAAGTCGTCCGAGGCGCGCGAGGGCTTCGCGGCCGTCCCGGTGGGCTCGGTCATGGCGCTAATCGAGCGAGGCGAGGAACTGGGCCATCGCCTTGCGCTCTTCGTCAGGCAGCTCGTAGGCCGGCATGAAGCTCGGGCCGATCGCGATGGAGCGCTCGATCGCCGTGGCCGGAAGCTTGGCGCCGATCTCCGTCAACTCCGGGCCCAGCGTGTTGCCGTTCTCCCCGATCTTGTGGCAGCCCAAGCAGCCCTGACTGGCGACCGCCAGCTTGCCCTCCTCGTACTGGGGGGCGACCTCCAGCTCGATCTCCGTCGGGGAGCCGGCCTCGGCGCCGAGGAAGGTCAGGTAGGCCATCGCGATGATCGTCATGATCCCAGCGATCGTGGCAACCGGGCGCTTGCGGGGGTCGCGCTCCGGGTTGCGGTCATAGAACGGAAGCAGGAGCAGGAGGACGAGGCAAAAAGTGGGGATGCCGATCGTCGCCAGCGGGGTCAGCTCCGGTGGCTTCAAGACGCGCAGCAGCTCGAACAGGAAGAAGAAGTACCACTCCGGCCGGGGGGTGTAGGTGGTGGTGGTCGGATCCGCCTTCGGGCCCTGCTCGGCGCCGAGCACGATCGACATCGCCATGATCACGACGACGACGATCAGGAACATGAACGAGTCCTTGGCGACCGCGTACGGGAAGAACGGCTTGCCCTTCTTCTTCAAGACCTCGTACTCGCGGAGGTATTGCTCCTTCTCGGCCTTGTTCATGTGCCCATCACCGCCCTAGACCTTCTCCGTGCGCAGTGACTTCGGCTTCGTCTCGGCCCGGATCCAGGGGGGCGCCGTGGTGCCGAGCTTGACCACCAGGTAGAGGTGCGCGCCGATCATCGCGATGATCGCGCCCGGCACCAGCAGCATGTGGAGTGCGTAGAAGCGCGACAAGGTGGTCGATTCGAACTCGGCCCCGGCGCGCAGGAAGTCGGCCAGGTAGGGGCCGACGATCGGGCCCGTGCCGTTGATGTTCATGGCGACGATCGTCGCCCAGTAGGAGCGCTGGTCGAACGGCAGCAGGTAGCCGGTCAGGCCCATCACCAGGGTCAGCACGACCAGGATCACGCCGATCACCCAGTTGAGCTCGCGGGGGTACTTGTAGGCGCCGAAGAAGAAGGTGCGGCCCATGTGCAGGAAGATGAGGATGATCATCACCGTGGCGCCCCACTTGTGCATGCCACGGACGAACTCGCCGAGAAAGACGTCGTTGGTGAGGTGGGTGATGGACGCGTACGCCTCGACCGGCGACGGCGTGTAGTACATCGCCAGGAAGACGCCGGTGATCGCCTGGACGACGAAGGCGAACAGGGTGCCCGAGCCGAGGGTGTAGAACCAGTTGGTGCCCTTCGGGACGTGGCGGAACAGCATCCCCGTCAGAAACGGAGTGGCGCCGGTGCGCTCGTCCACCCAGCCCACGAGGTCGACTGGCGCGTCCTTCAATTTCTCGAGCGGATCGGCGCCGTTGCCGTCGCCGGGCTTGGCGGGCTTTCGCAGTGGCGGTGGGATCAGCGCTGCAGGGAACTTGGGCATCGGCGCTGGCCTTAAGGGGCGGACGGGGTCGAGGGACGGGGCGGGTAGAGGTACTCCCAGATGCCCCCCGTGAACTCGCCGGGGTCGCGCGCGCGAACCGGCTCGAGGTCGGAGGTGACGCTGAAGCGCGGACCGACCTCGACCTTGCCGTTGGCGACGCGGGTCTGAAACCGATCGAGCGGGCGTACGGGCGGGCCGCCGATGACCTTGCCCTCGAAGTCATAGACGCCGCCGTGGCAGGGACAGATAAACGTGCGCGCCGCCTCGAAGTAGCGGACGGGGCAGCCCAGGTGCACGCAGCGGGTCGAGATCGCGACGTAGCCCTGGGGATCCTCGCCCAGATCCTCGATCCCCTGTCGCACGTAGACGGTCGTCTTGCCGGCCTCGCCGATTCCCGAGCGTTCCGTCTTGACCACGGCCGTATAGCTCTCGTCGTCGAAATCGCTGAGGTTTCCGACCGGGCTCCACACCTCCTTGGGCGTCTCCAGAATCGGTGCGACAGCGAAGCCGACGACCGGGAGCATCACGGCGGCTCCGGCCAGCCCGCCCAGCGCCTGGCCGCCGATGATGAACGCGTTGCGGCGCGTCATCGACTCGCCCTCGTAGTAGCCGGCGGGCTTCGGTTTCAAGTCGGGCCCGTTGCCGCTGTCGGGTCCCTTGGGTGTGTCGGCGGAGGTAGCCAAAATCAAGTGCTCGTAAAGCGCGGGAAGTCTATTGCGTGAGCGGCGCCGATGAGGGCGTCACTGATCCCCGCCCTCTCGGCGAGTTCGATCGCCGTGCCGTGCTCTCCCAGAACCGCGTCAAGATCGCCCTCCCTGATCGAGTTCCTGGCTGCGGCCAGGAAGGCCGCATCCGCGACGGCCACGCCGATTGCCGTGGCGAGCCACAGCGCTTCGCCCGCCGCCGGAGCGCCTTGGCCGTCCGACTCGTCAGCCAGCTGCGCGCCCAGCGCGATCAGGTCGGAAAGGGCGCGCACCGCCGGAAGGTCACCGAGGCCCGCGAGGCGCTCCAGCCCCAGGGCATAGAGGTAATCCCCCGCCAAGAGGCGCAAGTCGGGGTCAGCGCCCTTGACGACGCGCGGTTCACCGTAATGCAGCAGGTAGCCCTCGCGAATCGACTCTAAAACCAAGGCGTACGCGGCCGGATCCCCCGCCGCTCCGGGCCCCGCGGCCGCCAGCTCCCCCAATGCCGCCGGCTCTGTGGGGTCGACGACGTGCGGGGAGATCACCGAATCCTCGGCGCGAAGCTGGGAGGCGAGCGTGTGGAGGGTGCGCGCGGGCAAGGTGGCGGCAAGCTAGCGGGTGGGAGCGGAGAACCGGAGGTCCGCAGGGCCTCGGGGCCACCGCGGGACGAACCACAGCCCCACTCCAAAGGCGCCGGCCGCGTCGCGGGACGAACCGCAGCCCCACTCCAAGGGGTGGTCGGGGTTCTCTCCGCTAACGCGACGAAACCGCGACCAGCGGCCCCGAGACGCCTTGAAGTCTCGAGGCGGTCGGGGTTTACTCGCTTATGAAGAGGAAATCGCGACCAGTACGGGTGTGGCGCGACCGCGTACGGGGTGAAGCCCCAAGCTTGGCCGGGGCAAGGTCGGGCTGGTCGGGGTTCTCATTCAAATGAGAACGAAATCCCGACCGCGGGGAGCGGATGGTGTCAGGGGTTGACCTGGCGATCACTGAGTTCGCAATGAGTCGGCATCAAGTGATCACCACCAAGCAGACGACCGAACATGGCCTCTCGTCAGCGGGTATTCACCTGCGCGTGGTCCAGGGGCGACTGACACGCCTTCACCACAGCGTCTACCTCGTCGGGCCGGGCCGGCCGACACGGGAAGGACGCTGGCTGGCCGCGGTCCTGGCGCTTGGCCCAGGCGCGCTTCTCAGCCATCGCGACGCGGCCGCCCTGTGGGAAATCCGCGATAACAGCGGTCAAGCGGTGGATGTAACCCGGCCCGGTGGCGGGCGTCAACACCGGCCCGGGATCCGCGTTCACCGTGCGCGGAACCTGCAGCCGGAGGACATGACTGTGATCGACGGCATCCCCGTAACCGCCCTCCCGCGGACGCTGCTCGACCTGGCCGCGGTCGAGTCGCGCCAACAAGTGCGGCGGGCGTATGAAGCGATGGAGCGCCGACAACTCCTGAACCACCCCGCCCTCCTGGAAATCGCCGACCGCTGCAAGGGTCATCCGGGCCTGAAGGCCTTCAAGCCGCTGCTTGCCTACGACCCGACTGGCGCAACCGCGACGCGGGAAGAGTTCGAGCGGCGTTTCCACGACCTGATCGAGGCGTCCTGGCTTCCTCCGTACCAGGCAAACGTCGCTGTCGCGGGCTACGACGTCGACGCGTACTGGCCCGAGGAGCGGCTCGTGGTCGAGCTCCAGAGCCGCAAATGGCACCTCCACCCCACGGCTTTCGAGCGCGACCACGCGAAGATCGCCCGGCTTCAATCGCACCACTTCAAGGTGCTGGCGCTCACCTACACGCAGGTGACAACCCAGGGCGATTGGGTGATCGAGACGATCGCCGCGCTGCTCGGGCTCAGTGAGCCAGCGTCGGTGGCCGGCCCCGCAGTACCTGGACGAGGCTCCAGGCCGAGACGATCGCCCAAACGGTCTCGAGCAGCAGGAAGCCCCATTGCTCCTCGTAGTACGCCAGGACCGCGAGGATCACCGACCCGACCAGGTTGAGAATCAGATACGAGCGCGAGATCGCGCTGATCCGCCCTATCTGCTGGCCCGCGAACCCGGCGAGGATCAGGAGAGCGCCGACGACCTGCACGATCTGGTCCACCTACGAAAGCGCCTCGGCGAAAGCCCGCGCCGCGGCCTCGCAAGTCCGCTCGATGGCGGCCTCGTCGTGGGCGAGAGAGACGAACCAGGCCTCGAACTGCGACGGCGGCGGGTAGACGCCATGCTCCAAAAGGGCGCGGGCGAAGCGGCCGTAGGCGTCCAGATCGCACTCTGACGCCTGCGCGAAGTCCGTGGGCGGCTGGCCGCGGAAGAACGGCGTCACCAGGCCGGGGACGCTGACGACGCTGACCGGCAGGCCGGAGGCGGCGGCTTGAAGGCCGGTGGCGAGTCGATCGGTCAGCTCCGCGAGGCGTGTGTAGGCGTCGCGGTCCAGGTGCTCGAGAGTCGCCAGGCCCGCTGCCACGGCCAGGGGATTCCCGCTGAGGGTTCCCGCCTGGTAGACCTCGCCGGAGGGGGCGATCATCCGCATCAGGTCGCGCCGCCCGCCGTAGGCCGCCGCGGGCAGTCCGCCACCCAGCACCTTTCCCATCACGGTCAGGTCGGCGCTCACCCCCTCGAGCTCCTGGGCGCCACCGCGGGCTACCCGGAAGCCGCTGATCACCTCGTCACAGATCAGCAGCGCCCCGTGGCTGTCGGCCGCAGCGCGCAAGGACGCCACAAAGCCCGGAGCTGCCGGCACCAGGCCCATGTTCGCCGGGATCGGCTCGGCAAGGATCGCTGCCACACCGCCGGTGGCCAGCGCCTCGCCAAGCGCGCCCTCGTCGTTCCAAGGGACCACCAACGTTTCCGCCGCCTGGGCCGCGGTCACACCGGGGCTCGCCGGAATTCCCTGGGTGGCCAGTCCCGACCCCGCCTCGGCCAGAAGCCCGTCGACGTGCCCGTGGTAGGCCCCCGCGAACTTGATGATCTTGTCGCGCCCGGTAGCCGCCCGGGCCAGCCGGACGGCGCTCATCGACGCCTCGGTACCCGATGAGGTCATGCGCACCATGTCCACCGAGGCGAAGCGCTCACAGACCTCGGCGGCAAGCTCGACCTCGGCCTCGGTCGGAGCGCCGTAGCTGGTGCCAAGCGATGCGGCTTCCGCGACCGCCGCAACCACGTCCGGATGCGCGTGGCCCAAGATCAGCGGCCCCCACGAGCAGACCCAGTCGATAAAGCGGTTGCCGTCCGCGTCGATCAGCTCGAAGCCCTCGCCGCGTTCGATGAAGATCGGGTGCTCGCGGCCGATCGAGCGCATCGCCCGCACCGGCGAGTTGACGCCGCCGGGCAAGAGGCCTACGGCGCGTGCGTAGATCGATTCGGAGTTGCGCGTGTCCACGAGTCAGGCGGGGCGGTCACACGACGCCGGCGTGCTCGCGCTCCCAGTCCGCGTACTCATCGGTGAAGTAGCGCAGGCGGACCTTCTTGAACTCCGTGGAGGAATAGAGCGTCGCCCGATCGTCCCCGTGCAGGCCGTGCTCGTCGGCGATCGACTGCAGGATCGTGTCGCACTCTTCCTTCGAGCGGCCATGGGCCATCGTGAAGACGGAGTACGGCCAGTCCTCGTAGGTGGGCCGCTCATAGCAATGGGAGATCCCACGCACGGATGCCATTCGCGCGCCCACATCGACGATCTCCGAGTCGGGAACCTTCCAGACGCCCATCCCGTTGGCTGAGAACCCCGCCCGGCGGTGGTAGAGGATCGCCGCGACGCGGCGCAGGATCTTGCGCTCGACCATGCCCTGAAGGTGGGCGAGGAAATCACCGAGGTCCACGCCGAGCTCCGAGGCAGCCGCGTCGTACGGCCGCTCGGTGGGCTCCATCGGGCCCTGGAGCGCCCGGATCACCGCGATGTCGAAGTCGTCGTAGGGTTGCTTTTCGAGCTCGCGCGGCGGCGGCGCCTCGGCCACGGCCGCAAGCGCCTCCGTTCCCTTCTCCATCTCCAGGTTCATGTTGATCTTAAAGAGCTTCAGGGTCGGTAGCTGGCGGATCGACTCGGCGCCGGTCAGGCGCTGGAGGGCGTCCAGCGACCCCTGGAGCCCGAGCTCCGAGTCCGGCGGCGTCGCGATCGTGAACCAGAGGTTGAACTCGTGCGTGCGCAGGTAGTTGTGCGAGACGCCCGGGTGCGAGTTGATGATCTTGGCCGCCCGGTGCGGGTTCTCCGTATCGACCTTGGCGGCCACCAGCATCGATTCGAACCCCAATGCCCGCGTGTCGAAGATCGGCGTGATCTCGCGGATGATCCGGTTTCGCAACAGGTGCTCCGTGCGCGCGATCGTCTCGTCGACGGTGAGACCGGCTTCGGCGGCGACCGGCTCGAACGGCTCCGGCACCAGCGGAAAGCTCGACTGAAGCAGGTTCATCAACCGCTTGTCGGTCTCGTCAAGCGGAATCGCGGCGCCGTCCTTGCGCGCGCGAGCCTTGGATTGAGGAGCCTTCACCGGAGCCACTCGGCAGCCTCCTTGGCGTAGTAGGTGAGGATCAGGTCGGCGCCGGCGCGACGGATCGCGGTCAGGCACTCCAGGGCTGCGGCGCGCTCGTCGATCCAGCCATTCTGACCTGCCGCCTTCAATGCCGAGTACTCGCCGGAGACCTGGTAGGCGGCCATCGGGGCCTGAGTCGCGTCCTTGATCCGGCGGATCACGTCCAGGTAGGGGGTCGCCGGCTTGACCATGATCACGTCGGCGCCCTCATCGAGGTCGAGCTTGGCCTCGCGCACCGCCTCGTCGGCGTTGGCCGGGTCCATCTGATAGCCGCGGCGGTCGCCGAACCCGGGCGTCGAGTCGGCGGCCTCGCGGAACGGGCCATAAAAAGCCGACGCGTACTTCGCCGAGTAGGCGATGATCGCGGTGTTTGGGTGGCCCTCCTCCTCGAGCTGGGTACGGATGTGCCCGATGCGCCCGTCCATCATGTCCGAGGGGGCGACGACGTCAGCCCCTGCCTCGGCATGCGACAGCGCGGTCTTGGCCAGGAGCTCGAGGGTGATGTCGTTGTCGACCACACCGTCGCGGACGAAGCCGCAATGGCCGTGGTCGGTGTACTCGCAGAGGCACACGTCCGTGATCACCGTCAGCTCGGGATGAGCTTCCTTTAAGGCCCGCACCGCGAGCTGGACGACGCCTTCCGGGTCGTACGCGCCCGACCCGGCCTCGTCCTTAGCCTGGGGAATCCCGAACAGGATCACCCCCGGAATCCCGGCGGCATGGACCTCCCCCGCCTCCTCGACCAGCCGGTTGATGGAGAGGCGATCGACACCCGGCATCGATAAGACAGGCTCGCGAACATCCTCGCCGGCGGCGACGAACAGGGGCTGGATCAGGTGGCGCGGGGAAAGCTCGGTTTCCCGAACGAGATCCCGAAGCGCCTTTGTCTGGCGCATGCGTCGCATGCGCGTGGCGGGAAAGCTCACGTGCCGGATTCTAGGGGCCTTGGGCCGGGCCTATCCGGCGAAGCGCCGTAGTGCAAGCCGCGCCAGCAGCCCGTAGGCCAGCACGATCGCCGCCAAGTGCAAGAGCGGGAGGCCGATTCCCGAAGCCGACGAGTCAAGCCCTGCCTGCATCGCGTCCAGCGACGGGTGGAACGGGAACAGCGCCCTGAAGACCTCGAGCGCCTGGAAGACACCGGCGCTCACGGTGCCGCTCGGCACCAGGGAAAGGAAGGCGACCGGCAGGGAAACCATGAAGGCCAAGAGCGAGGAGGCACGCACCTCGCGCGCCGCGGACCCGATCGCGGCGCCGAAAGCCGCGAACGCCGCGCCGCCGGCCAGGATCGCCCCCAAGATCAAAGGCAGCCGCTCCCAGGCGATCGAGACGAACGGCGTCAGCGCCAGGAGCATGGCCAAGGTCACGGCTACCGAGGCCACGACTCCCAACGCGAGCTTCTCCAGCAGGAGCCCGCTCGGGCCAACCGAGCCGCGGGTGATCCGGGTGAACGCGTTCTCCTCGCGCTCCAGAGCCAGGGATCCCGCGACCAGGAGTACCGTCACGAACATCAGCGTCACGGTCGCGGCGACGGCGATCGCATAGGCGTCAAGCGACGCGGTGGCGCCGGAGACCACGACCTTCGAGACCGCGATCGGCTCCGCCACCGCCCCCAAGAGCGGCAGCGCGAAGTCCAAGTTGTCCTGCGCCAGGCCCGCGAACCTGAGGACCCGCTCCAGCTCGGCGCGCGTCTCGCCCCGCGGCAGGTCGTCGATCACCCCCGCCAGAATCTCGCCCGCCGCCGCCAAACCCAGGATGTCGAACTCCTCCACCAGCGGCAGCGAGAAGGTGCCGCCCTCGATCAGCAGGTCGATGTAGCCGGCGGCCTGCTGGGAGATCCGCTGGGAGAGGATCAGGTTGGCCTCCGTCACCAGGGCCTGGATGCGATCGTCGACGAGCTGCGCCTTGACCGGGTCGTCCTCGTTGACCAGCACATCCACCTCTGGCTGCTCCGGATTGAGGCTAGTCAGCGAACGGAGCTGGTCGAGCAGCTCGGGGGGCAGGATCAGCGCGCCGATCACCTCGCCGTCGCGCACCTTCTGCTCGGCTTCCTCGCGCGATCCGACGTCGACGCACTCAACCCGCTTGCAAAGCTCGGCGCGAGCCTCGGCGGCGCCGAACTCCCCCTCGCCGGTGCCGAGGTCAAACGCGTCGCGGTCGGCGACCTCGGTCAGGAAGGCGACCTTGGGCTTGCCCTCGTCGCCGGAGAGGGCGAAGCCGATCAGGATCCCGATCACCACCGGGTAGGCGACCAGCAGGGCGAGGATCAGGGGCGAGCGCCGCAGGATCTGCAGGTCCTTGAGCAAGAGCCAGCGCATCAGTGTCCCCGCTCGCGGAGGAAGGCGACGAAGGCGGCTTCGAAGTCGCGCGAGCCCTGCTCAGAGACAGCGGCGTGAAGCTCCGCGGAGGTCCCGTCGAACAGGCGCTCACCGTCCGCCAACACCAGCAGCCGGTTGCCGTAGCGCTCCGCCTCGACCAGGTGATGAGTCGTGTAGATCACCGTCGTCCCGCCGCCGGCCAATCCCAGGACGAACTCCCAAAGACGCTCGCGCTGGCGCGGGTCAAGCCCGCTCGACGGCTCGTCCAGGAGCAGGACCGCAGGGGCCGAGAGCAGGCCGATCGCGATGTTGACCCGCTGCTGGTTACCACCGGAAAGGGTGCTGATCTGATCGTCACGGCGATCGGCCAGCCCGGTTTGCTCCAGCATGCGCTCGACCGCGCCGTCAACGTCGCCGACAGCTTCGAGGCGAGCGAAGAGGCGCAGGTTCTCGTCGACGGTCAGGCGTCGGTAAAGCGCCGCCTGCTGCGGCACCCAGCCCACTTCGCCCGGGATCGAGATCGAGCCGGAATCGGGTTTGCGAATTCCGGCGAGGATCGAGAGCAGCGTCGTCTTGCCGGCGCCGTTCGGGCCGATTACGGCAAGGAGCTCGCCGGAGCGGGCCTCGAAGGACACCTCGCGCAGGGCTCGGCGGCCATCGAAGGAGTGCGAGAGATCGCGAACCTCGATCGCCGATTGGGAGACCGCGCCTTCGGCTGAGCCCTGCATACGGGCGGGAACGCTAGAGCACGCTTACGGCCTGCCTCCCCGTAACGCGCCCTGACCCGACGGAAGCGGACGCGAAGCGGAGCATTCCGTCGGAGTTGTCCTGGCCTGCTTTGCTTCACCGCGATGGCACGCAAGATCGAATTCGCCGAGGCTGACTTTCACCTGGCAGGGGCGATGTTCGAGTCGCTGCGCGCGAAGCCCGGCGCCTTCGCGCGCATGGGCAACAGCAAGCCCTGGCTGATCCTGGAGCCCGCGGGCGGCACGCCCGACGCCTCGATCGAGATCAACGCGGGCGACGGCGATCCCAACGCCTACAACGTGATCGTCAACGTCTCGAGCGTCGAGCCGGGCAAGCCCGCCTACCCGAACCTGGCCGAGCGCGGGGTGACGACGCCGCCGGGCTGGATACTGATGGCCGACGTCGGCTGGGTCCTGGGGTGGCGCCTGCCGCTCGACAACGACTTCGAGCGGATCAGCGGCTTCGGCTTTCGGGCCGTTAAGGCCCTAGCTGGAGCGCCGGACGACGGGCGCTGGCGTGCGAGCCTCGTCAAGCGCGGTCCGCGGCCCGGATTCACCAACCCGAAGATCTGAGCCGGAGCCCGCCGATAGCCTCCCCCGCGATGAGGCTGCTGTTTGTGGGAGATGTGGTGGGCAAGCCCGGCCGCCAGGGACTGGCCCGGGCGATGCCCGCCCTCCGCGAGCGCTACGAGCCGGATCTGGCCATCGTGAACGGGGAGAACTCGGCCGGCGGCCTCGGCATCACCGAGGGCACCGCCAAGGAGCTCTTCGCCTTGGGCTTCGACGCGATCACGCTGGGGAACCACACCTACCGCCGCCAGGAGGCCTTCGCCTACCTCGACTCGGATGACCGCGTGATCCGCCCGGCGAACTTCATGGCGTCGAGCCCCGGGCGGGGCCACACAATCGTCGAAGTCGCAGGCGCGCGGGTGTGCGTCATCAACCTGATCGGCATGCTCCAGCTCCAAGCCGCTCGCTCGCCCTTCAGCGAGGCCGATCTGCTGCTTAAGCGACTGGAGCCCGAGGCGGACGCCTTCATCGTCGACTTCCACGCTGAGGTCACGAGCGAGAAGGTGGCGATGGGCTGGCACCTGGACGGCCGCGTGGCCGCTGTGCTGGGAACGCATACGCACGTGCCCACCGCCGACGCGCGAGTGTTGCCCAAGGGGACCGCCTTCATCAGTGACGTCGGCATGACGGCCTCGCGCGACAGCGTGCTGGGCGTCCGCTGGGAGCAGGCGCTCAAGGGCTTTCGCACCCAGATGCCGCAGCGCTTCGAGACCGCCGAGACGGATGTTTGGGTCAACGCGGTGGTGGTGGAGATCAACGGTCGCGGGCTCGCCGACTCGATCGAGCAGGTGCTCCTGCCCGCCCCGGCCGAAGCCGGGTAGCGACGAATTTCGGCAGGATCGCGCCCAGCCCCCTAAAATCCCGTCCGTGGATCGCCGCCCCGCCATGGCGCGTCCGAGGCACTCATCGCCCCGGGCCGCCGGTCTATACGACCCTGCCCACGAGCACGATGGGTGCGGTGTCGCGTGCCTGGCTCGCTTGGACGGCAAGCCCCTGCACGAGGTAATCGAGCGGGCGCTGACCACGCTCGACCGCCTCGAGCACCGTGGCGCCGCCGGCGCGGACGCGGCCACGGGCGACGGCGCCGGCATCCTGATCCAGCTCCCCCACGAGTTCCTGCGCCGCCGCGCATCGGAGTTCGGCCTCGACGCGGAACGGATGCCGCCGGCCGGCGAGGTCGCCGTCGCGGTGTGCTTCCTGCCCGCGGAGGACGAGCGCCGCGCCCAGCTCGAGGCCAGCTTGGAGCGCACCGTCTCCAGCGAGGGGCAGATTCCGCTTGGCTGGCGCGACGTGCCGGTCGACCCCACACGTTGCGGCACCACCGCCCGCGAGGCGATGCCGGTGATCCGCCAGTTCCTGATCGGCCGCGGCCCGGATACGCCGGATCAGGACGCGTTCGAGCGCAAGCTCTTCGTGATCCGCCGGGTGACGGAGCTGCGGACTCACAGTATGAGCTTCCCCAGCGTCTCCTCCCGGACCATCGTCTACAAAGGGATGCTCACCGCGCCCCAGCTCTCCGAGTTCTACGCCGACCTGCGCGACCCCTCGATGACGAGCGCCCTGGCGATCGTCCACTCGCGCTTTTCGACCAACACCTTCCCGAGCTGGTCCTTGGCCCACCCGCACCGCATGAGCGCCCACAACGGCGAGATCAACACCATCGCCGGCAACCTGAACTGGCTGCAGGCCCGCGAGGCGATTCTGGAGTCGAACCTGTTCGGTGACGACCTCGAGCGCTGCCTGCCCCTGGTCGCCACCGGCACCTCCGACTCGCTTGCCTTCGACCAGGTCTTCGAGCTGCTCTGCCTGGCCGGGCGCTCCCTGCCCCATGCCGCGATGATGATGATCCCCCGGGCGCACGAGAACATGCCTGGAATCCCGCCAAAGCTGGAGGGCTTTTACCACTACCACTCCCGCCTGATCGAGCCATGGGACGGTCCGGCGGCGATCGTCTTCACCGACGGCACCTTCCTTGGCGCCACGCTCGACCGCAATGGCCTGCGCCCCGGCCGCTGGCTTGTCACGCGCGACGGCTGGGTCGCTGTCTCGTCGGAGGCCGGCTCCTTCGAGGTCGCCGACGAGGACGTCGCCTACCGCGGGCGCCTGCGTCCCGGATCGATGTTCGCCCTTGACCTGGAACGCGGCCGCGTCCTTGACAAGGGTGAGGCCGAGCGCGAGGTGGCGGAGCTGGCGCCGTGGGGCGATTGGGACGAGGCCCGCATCATCCACCTGGAGGACCTCGACGTCGCCGACTCGGCGCCTTCGAAGCCAACCGCGGCCGAACTGCTCGACCGCCAGCTTGCCTTCGGGTACTCGCAGGAGGACCTGCGGGTGGTGATGGGCCCATTGACCATGGACGCCAAGGAGCCCACCGGCTCGATGGGCAATGACGTCGCTCTCGCCCTGTTCTCAGACAACGCGCCCTCGCTCTTCAGCTACTTCAAGCAGCGCTTCGCGCAGGTCACGAACCCGGCGATCGACCCGGTCCGCGAGCACGTCGTGATGAGCCTCCGCACCGGGCTGGGGCCGGAGACGAACCTGCTCGGCCAAGGCGCCAGCCCGGCGATGCAGCTCCTGCTCGAGCAGCCGGTGCTCTCGAACGAGGACATGGCCAAGGTGATCGAGCTCGACCATCACGGGCTGAACACCGTTGTGATCGACATCACCTTCCCCATCGCCCATCGCGAAAGCGGAATGCTCGAGGCGATCAAGGCGATCTGCGACGAGGCGTCGCGCGTGATCCGCGCCGGCGCCACGATCGTCGTGCTGTCCGACCGCGACGTCGGTCCTGCTCGCGCCGCCATTCCCGCGCTGCTCGCGACCTCGGCCGTCCATCAGCATCTGGTGCGCTCCGGCGACCGGGTCCTGGCCGGGCTTGCGATCGAGACCGGGGAGGCGCGGGAGATCCACCACGTCGCCGCGCTGATCGGCTACGGGGCCAGCGCCGTCAACCCGTACGTGATGCTGGACACGGTGGGCGCGATGGCCGAGCACGACGACATCCCGGGGGTCGAGACCGCTGCCGACGCCGTCGCCCGTATGACCAAGGGCCTGGGAACCGGTCTCCTCAAGGTGCTCTCGAAGATGGGGATCTCGACCGTCTCGTCCTACAACGCCGCCCAGATCTTCGAGGCGGTCGGCTTGGACCGGGAGCTGGTCAGCCGCCACTTCACGGGCACCAGCTCGTCGATCGGCGGCGTCGGGCTCGACGGCCTCGCGCGCGAAGCGCTGGCCCGGCACGCCCGCGCCTACCCGGCCGAGCACGGCCTGAGCCGTGCCGGCCACGTCGAGACGGCGCTCTTGCCCGCCGCCCACGACAACTTGCTGCCACAGGGCGGGATCTATGCCTGGCGGCGAGACGGCGAGCGCCACATGTGGGATCCCGACACTATCGCCGGCCTCCAGCGAGCTGCCACCGGCAACGGCGACTCCGCCGTCCATTACGAGACGTTCTCCCGCTACGTCAACGATGAGAACACGCAGGCCGGGCTGGTTCGCGGCCTCTTGCGGGCGCGAAAGCAGGCGGCGCCCGTGCCCATCGAGGAGGTCGAGCCGATCGCCCGGATCGTCAAGCGCTTCGCGACCGGAGCGATGAGCCTGGGCGCGCTGTCGCCCGAGGCGCACGAGACCCTGGCGATCGCCATGAACCGGCTCGGTGGCCGCTCGAACTGCGGCGAGGGCGGCGAGGATCCGCGCCGCTTTCAGGCTGACGCAAACGGCGACCTGCGGCGCTCGGCGATCAAGCAGGTCGCCTCCGGCCGCTTCGGCGTCACCGCCCACTACCTGGCCAACGCGGACCAGCTCCAGATCAAGATCGCCCAGGGCGCCAAGCCCGGCGAGGGCGGTCAGCTGCCCGGCCACAAGGTCGATGACTACATCGCGGAGCTGCGGCACTCGACCCCGGGCGTCGAGCTGATTTCGCCTCCGCCCCACCACGACATCTACTCGATCGAGGACCTAAAGCAGCTGATCTACGACCTGCGCTGCGGCAACCCGCTGGCGACCGTCTCCGTCAAGCTCGCGTCCGAGGTCGGCGTCGGCACCGTCGCCGCCGGGGTCGTCAAGGCGGGCGCGGACCACGTCGTGATCGCGGGGCACGACGGCGGCACCGGCGCCTCCCCCTTGTCATCGCTGCAGCAGGCGGGCGTGCCCTGGGAGCTCGGCCTGGCCGAGACCCAGCAGACCCTGCTGGCCAACGACTTGCGCTCGCGGGTCGTCCTTCAGATCGACGGGCAGATGCGGACCGGCCGCGACGTCCTGATCGCCGCGCTCCTGGGCGCCGACGAATACGGCTTCTCGACCGCTCCCCTGATCGTCACCGGCTGCATCATGATGCGCGTCTGCCACCTGAACACGTGCCCGGTCGGCGTCGCCACGCAGGATCCCGAGCTGCGAAAGCACTTTACCGGCAAGCCGGAGCACGTCGTGAACTACCTGCTGATGGTCGCCGACGAGCTGCGCGGCCTGATGGCGGAGATGGGCGCCCGCACCATGGACGACCTGATCGGCCGCGTCGACCTGATCCAGCCCGGCGAAGCGCTGGCCCATTGGAAGTCGTTCGGCGTCGACCTGTCCGGCATCCTGGCCGACGTGGCGGAACCGCGCGAGCTGCCCCGCCACGACCCGGCCTCGGTGCCGGAGCGCGAGAACCTGGATCCCCTCGGGCTCGCCGAAGAGGCGGCCAAGGCCGTCGAGGCCGGGCGACCGATCGAGATCAGGCGCGAGGTGCACAACGTCCACCGCGCGATCGGAGGCGTCCTTTCCCATGCCGTCGTCACGCAGCACGGTTCGCTGGGGCTGCCGGAGGAGACGATTCGCCTGGAGCTGCGCGGCTCCGCGGGTCAAAGCCTGGGCGCCTGGCTGGCCGCCGGGATCTCGATCGACCTCCGCGGTGAAGCGAACGACTACGTCGGCAAGGGCCTCTCCGGCGGCATCCTTGCGGTTCGGCCTCCCGACAAGGCCACATATGTAGCGGAGGAGAACGTGATCATCGGGAACGTCGCGCTTTATGGGGCGACAGCCGGTCGCGCCTTCTTCCGCGGGCGCGCCGGCGAGCGCTTCGCCGTTCGCAACTCGGGCGCCCAGACGGTCGTCGAGGGCATCGGCGATCACGGCTGCGAGTACATGACCGGCGGGGTCGTGGTCGTGATCGGCCCGACCGGGCACAACTTCGCCGCGGGGATGACCGGCGGCGTCGCCTTCGTCCACGACCTGGAGGGCGACTTCGCGACGCGCCTCAACCCGGACCTCGTGGATCTGGACCCGCTCGAGCCCGCCGACCGTGAGGCCCTGCGCCTGCTGTTGGTGGAGCACGTCGAGCGGACCGGCTCGACCGTCGCCCGGGCGATCCTGGACCAGGGAGAGCCAGCCTTCGAGCAGTTCGTCAAGGTGATGCCGCGCGAGTACAAGCGCGTGATCGCCGAGCGCCGCGCCCAGGCCGGCACGATCGAGGCGGTGGCCTGAGTGAGGTGGAGCGCCAACCCATCGAACGTCCCGGAAGCACGCGCATACCGGGCACTGCGGGACGTTCGATGCGCGTGGTCGATCCCCGCCGCCCGAGAGGTGGTTGTCTAGATGCCCGACCCCCGGGGCTTCATGAAGGTCGAGCGGACGACCCCGCCGGAACGCGATCCGGCCGAGCGGGTCGGCGACTACGGCGAGATCTACCAGGTGCTGCCGGAGCCGGAGCTTCGACGCCAGGCCAGCCGCTGCATGGGCTGCGGCGTCCCGTTTTGCAACAACGGCTGCCCTCTCGGCAACCTGATCCCCGACTGGAACGACCTGGTGCGCACCGGGCGCTGGCGCGAGGCGATCGACCAGCTCCACGCGACCAACAACTTTCCCGAGTTCACCGGCCTCGTCTGCCCGGCGCCGTGTGAGTCCGCGTGCGTCCTCGACATCAACTCGGACCCCGTCACGATCAAGCAGATCGAGTACGCGATCATCGAGCGCGCCTGGGACGAGGGCTGGGTCACGCCGAACGTGCCGGAGGCCCGCAGCGGCCGTCAGATCGCGGTTATCGGCTCGGGCCCGGCGGGGCTGGCCGCGGCGGCGGAGCTGAACCAGGTCGGCCACGAAGTCACCGTCATAGAGCGCGACGAGGCGCCGGGCGGCCTGATGCGCTTTGGCGTGCCCGACGCGAAGCTGGAGAAGTGGATCATCGACCGTCGTGTGAAGCTGCTGGAGGACGAGGGAATCACGTTCGAATACGGCGTCGACGCGGGCGGCGAGGGCGTCTCAGCCGCCGAGCTGGAAGAGCGCTACGACGCCGTGGTCGTCGCGACCGGGTCGCGGGTCCCCCGCGAACTGGACGTCCCGGGCCGCGAGCTCAAGGGCGTCCACGACGCGATGGACTACCTCTACCAGCGCAACCGCTACGTCGCCTCGATCACGGGCGGGCCGGAGGGGCCGGAGCCGGAGGTCGTGATCTCGGCCGCGGGCAAGGACGTGATCGTGATCGGCGGCGGGGACACCGGCATGGACTGCATCTCGAACGCGAACCGCGAGGGCGCCCGCAGCGCGCGGCTCTTGGACGTTTACCCCGAGCTGCCGGAGTCGGGACGCTACGAGGACACGCCCTGGCCGCTGCCCCTCAAGCGCTCGCAGACCACCTACGCCCTCGATGAAGGCGGGGAGCGCCAGTTCGGCAAGCAGGTCGTCGCGCTGCGCGGCGATTCCGATGGCCACGTCACCGAGTTCGTGGGCCAGGAGGTGACGGGCAGCTCCGCCCGTACGGTCAAGCCGGTCAAGGGAACGGAGTTCACGCTGCCGGCCCAGCTCGTGCTGATCGCGGTCGGCTTCACGGGGCCTGAGCGCGAGGGGCTGCTGACGCATTTCGACCTGGCACTTGACAAGGGGGGTAATGTGAAGGCTCCGGTTTTCGCCGCTTCGAAATCCGGGGTGTTTGCGTGTGGAGACGCTCGCGTCGGCCAATCACTGATCGTCACCGCGATCGCCGAAGGCCGCCGCTGCGCCCGGGTCGTGGACGGCTGGCTAGCCGGGCGACCGCTGCCCCTCACCAGGGCCGCGTAACACATAGCTACAAGCGGTGTTTCGTACCGGGCGGTGCCCCAGCCGCTCGAAGGCAGTTGATCTGCAGCGCTCCGAATGCCGTTATATGGCTGCTGGAGCGGGAAAAATAGGACTTGCATTGCGAACGATTGTTCGCTATATTTTCTGAAGTAGTGAAAGACGAGAGGACACACGACGTGGCACGTACCAGAGGCGCTGGAAGTCAGCGCACCGACAACCACCGCAACCGAGGCGAGCACGCCGCCGACAGCGCCGCAGCCCGAGCGCGCCGGCGCAGCGATGCTCAGCACGAGCTTGCGGTCGAGACCACTGACAGCCTGCAGCTGTTTTTCAACCAGGCTGCCAAGTACCCCCTGCTCACCGGCCCCCAGGAGATCGAGCTCGCCAAGCGCATCGAGATGGGCGATCTCGCGGCGAAGGAAAAGCTCATCAACTCGAACCTGCGCCTGGTGATCAAGTTCGCCCGTCGCTACCAGGGCCACGGCCTGCCGATGGGCGACCTGGTCCAGGAGGCGATGCTCGGCCTGATCCGCGCCGCGGAGAAGTTTGACTGGCGTCGCGGTTACAAGTTCTCCACCTACGCGGTCCTCTGGATCAAGCAGTCGATCCAGCGCGGCCTGGACAACACCGGGCGCGCGGTGCGGATCCCCGCCCACGTCGCCCAGCGCGAGCGCACGGTCAACCGCATCTCCGCCGAGCTGGCGATCGAGTTCGATCGTGAGCCCACCGACGAAGAGGTCGCCGACCGCGCCAAGCTGCCGCTTGACGAGGTCATGGCAACCCGCGACCTGACCCGCGTCACCTCCAGCCTGGACCAGCCGATCGGCGACGACGGCGACACCACGCTGGGCGAGTTGCGGGCCGAGGCCACGGCCGACCTCGAGGACGAGGTGCTCGAGCGCGAGCAGGAGAACGCCGTCGAGACGGCGCTCTCGAAGCTGCCCGACCTCGAGGCCGAGGTCATCCGCGGTCGCTTCGGCACCGGCGGCCGGCCCGCCAAGTCGATCCGCGACGTGGCTCGCGACCTCGGCGTCACCCAGAAGAACGCGCAGAAGCTCGAGCAGAGCGCCCTTCGCCGCCTCGCCGGCGACGACGCGCTCGGCGGCTTCCGCAGCGCTGCCTAAGCGCGAGAGAACATTCATTTGTGAGAGGGGCGCCATGTGGCGCCCCTCTTTCGTGTCCAGATTCGAAGTTGTCGCAGTCCGTGCGCCTTCGGTATGAGTGCAGCTATCATACTTGCCATGGTGAGGCGAACTGTGACACTCCCCGACGATTTGGACCGGCGCATCCGGGAGCTCGCCGACGGCGGCTCATTCTCAGCCGAGGTGACTCGCATCCTCGAGGCTGGAATCGGCAAACCGATGCCTAGCTACGTAGGCACGGGCAAAGGCGGTGGCGAGAACGACTCGGTGCGGGTCGAGGAAATATTGGAGGAGATGTTCCGAGACCCGGAGTTCAAGCACTGAAGGTTCTCGCAGACACCGGCCCGCTGGTTGCAGCGGTAAGCCCCGACGACGCCCACCACCGACTTGGCGCCAGTGTGGTCAAGGCATATGGACGAGATCTGGTTGTCCTCGACACGGTGATGGTGGAGACCGATTGGATGCTGCGCTCGCATTGCGGCGCTGACTCGGCGCGGAGCTTCTTGCAGGCCATTGCCAGCGAGGAGCATCGGACGGCAGCACTCACACCTGGACTGGTCAAGCGAGCAGTGGAGTTCGATACGCAGTACGCCGACCTCAGTCTCGGCCTCGTTGATGCCTCCCTGATGGCCTACGCCGAGCGCCACAAGCTGCCGATCCTCACCTTCGACCACCGCGACTTCCGCGCCACTCGCTCAGCTGACGGGCCCTGGGATCTCGTGATCGACGAGGCCACAATGCAGAAGGCCCGCGGCCTCAAGTAGCCCGCGGCGCCTTGCGGCAAGCGGGCAAACGGCATAGGGTCTGCTCGATTCCCAGTTCGCCGCGAAATCTGGGTCAGGGACTTAAGGAGCAAGAGATGAGCACTGCCACCACCGACGCGCCGTCGTCAGACATCGCCGTCCGCGTTGCCGACCTCAGGGAAACGGCCAAGACCGATGTCGAAGCTGCCGCCACCGAAGCATGGGCGTGGATCGAGGAGCTGAAAGAGCTGGCCGGGTCCGACCGCGAAGGCGCCGAGGCCAAGCTGGACGAGCTGTTCGCGCTCGGCCACGCGCCGAAGGGACTCGACGGGCCGACCGAGGGAATCCTGGTCGCGCCCCTGATCCAGCCGATGGTCGACAAGGTCGCCCGCGCGGTCACCTCCGCCTGGATGCCCTGGCAGGGCAAGAGCTTCGACGCGGCGCGCAGCCGCGGCGACAACCGTCTTCGCAGCGAGACGCGCTGGGTCGCCAAGCTTCTGTGGCCGCTCTACGGCACCAAGGAGGGGCCTGACGGGCGCCTCGCCTTCGACTTCGAGACCCGGGTCGAGCCCGGTGAGCTCGACCCCGGCACCGAGGTCCTGGTGATCGACTACGCGCCGGTCGACAGCAACCCCGGCCTGATCATCAAGTCGATCCGCGATGAGCTGGTCGAGATCGTGCCCGGCGCCAACCTGGGCAAGATCCTCTACCGCAAGGGCGGCGGCTACTCGAACATCGGCTTCTTCGCCCTGCGCAGCTAAGTCAGCCCGATCGGAAAGGGGTTTTCGATGGACGTAATGGGCACGCTCGAGAAGGGCTTTGGCAAGGTCAACGCCACGGTCTTTCGCCAGGTCAACCGGGTGACGGACTGGTGGAATTTGCCGACGCCGCTGGGCCTGCTCAACCTGCGCGCGCTGCGCGACGATCTGCGCGAGTCGAACCTGATCGACACCCGGGCGCCCAGCGTCAACGGCGCACCGGCCACCAGGGACGATCTGCCCGACCATCGCACCTATGACGGCTCGCACCAGGATCCGACCGATCCCGATATGGGCAAGGCCGGCACCCGCTTCGGCCGCAACGCCCCGACCGAGGCGACCGAGCCGGAGCCGCTGCCGCAGCGCATGGAGCCGAATCCGCGCGAGGTGGCAAACCGCCTGCTGCTGCGGAAGGAGTTCAAACCGGCGACATCGCTCAACGTCCTCGCCGCGTGCTGGATCCAGTTCCAGAACCACGATTGGTTCGGACACGGGGAGAACGAGCCCGACACCTACATCGACGTCGAGCTCGACGAAAACGACGAGTGGCCCGAGGGCACGCCGATGCGGGTCAGGGCGACGATCGAGGACCGCACCCGAACCGGCACGTCAGGGCTGCCGCCGACCTTCGTCAACACAGTCACCCACTGGTGGGATCTGTCCCAGATCTACGGTTCGACGGAAGAGCGCAACCGCGAGCTTCGCACCGGCTCCGACGGCAAGCTCGCAGTCGAGGACGGGATGCTCCCGAACGAGACCGAGGCCAAGCTCGACGGCGTCGATAAGACCGGCTTCTCCGACAACTACTGGATCGGCCTGTCCCTTCTCCACACCCTTTTCGTCAAGGAGCACAACGCGATCTGCGACTACCTGAAGGGCTCGTATCCGACGTGGGACGACGAGAAGCTGTTCATGACCGCCCGCCTGGTCAACTCGGCGGTATCCGCGAGGATCCACACGGTCGAGTGGACGCCGGGGATCCTCGCGAACCCGGTGCTGGAGCGAGGCATGCA
>Ga0183260_10001105_pt1 | contig 22936 bp, 15 predicted proteins | sample AntDrymUQ4972206_2_FD_129768 | JGI IMG/M metagenome (GOLD analysis project Ga0183260, IMG submission 129768) | Polar desert sand microbial communities from Dry Valleys, Antarctica - metaG UQ497 (22.06) (version 2) (version 2) | ecosystem: Environmental > Terrestrial > Soil > Desert | place... | reverse complement strand
GAACTGGGAACTGGGAACTGGGAACTGGAAGCGGGAAGCGGGGAGCTGGGCATCAACCTGCCTGATACGGTGGGGTGCTCAAGGCCGGCGGGCTGGGGAAACGTCTGCCGCCCGCCAGCGATATGGCGCCTAGCGCGCGGCTGGTGTCTACTGGATCGAGATGCGGGGACGTGATGACGCGATCGTCGTGGGCGCGGGGCCGAATGGACTTGCGGCAGCAATCGTGCTCGCGCTCGCCGGACGGCGCGTGACCGTCTTCGAGGCGGATGCCACAATCGGCGGCGGCTGCCGGTCCGCGGAGCTGACGCTCCCCGGGTTCGTCCACGACATCTGCTCGGCGGTCCATCCCCTGGCAGTCGGGTCTCCGTTCTTCCGGCGGCTCCCGCTTGCGGATTTCGGCCTCGACTGGGTCGAGCCGCCACTCATGGTCGCGCATCCGCTGGACGACGGCCGTGCGGCAATCGTGGAACGCGACGTCCGTTCGACGGCGGAGGATTTAGGGGTCGATGGACCAGCCTACCGGCGCCTCTTCGGTTCACTGGTGCGCGCCTGGCCCGATCTCGAGAGCACCATTCTGGGCCCTCCTGGCCTCCCCGCCCACCCCCTGTCAGCCGCACGATTCGCGTGGGCGGGGCGAGGCTCGGCCGAGGGGCTTGCGCGGCGGCACTTCAGCACGCCGCGTGCCCGGGCGCTCGTCGCGGGCATGGCGGCGCACGCGATGATTCCCCTGCACCGCATCCCCACAGGGGCCGTCGCCCTGGTGCTCGGGGCGACCGCGCACACGGCCGGCTGGTCGTTCCCGCGGGGAGGAGCCCAGCGCCTGTCAGACGCGCTGGCGGGATATCTGCGCTCCCTCAAAGGAGAAATCGTCGTGAACAGCCGGATCCGATCGGTGGACGATCTCCCGCCTGCGGCCGCGGTTCTGTGCGATCTCTCCCCGCGCCCGCTCCTGGCGATTGCGGGGCACCGCTTTCCGGCCTGGTACCGCCGCAAGCTCGAGAGCTATCGATACGGACCGGGCGCATTCAAGGTGGACTGGGCGCTGGGCGCCCCCGTACCGTGGCGCGATCCGCACTGCGCGCGCGCCGGCACGGTCCACATCGGCGGGACACTCGAGGAAATCAGCGCCGCCGAGCGGGCACCGTGGGCAGGCGTCGCCGCGGAACGCCCGTACGTGCTCTTCTCGCAGCCCACGCTGTTCGACGAGTCCCGTGCGCCGGGCGGCCGGCACGTGGCCTGGGCGTACTGTCACGTCCCCTCCGGCTGCACGGTCGACATGCTGCCGCGCATCGAAGCGCAGATCGAGCGGTTCGCGCCCGGCTTCCGCGAGCGTGTGCTCGCGCGCCACGTGATGACGCCCGCCGACATCGAGCGCCACAACCCGAACATGGTCGGCGGCGACATCGGCGCAGGCGTCGTGGATCTCCGCCAGCTCTTCACCCGCCCGACGTGTCACACGTACTCCACACCGGTCCGCGGGCTGTACATCTGCTCGGCATCCACCCCGCCCGGCGTCGGCGTCCACGGGATGTGCGGGTATCACGCGGCGCAGAGGGTTCTGGGCAAATGACGGGGTTCGGCGGGGTTCGAACGGGGTTCTGCAGGGTTCTCACGGGGTTCGGTTCCACTGGGTTCCGCTTCACGGGTTCGGAACCGGTTTCGATTGTTTCCCTTGCGCCTCCCTTTCTCCCCTTCTCATGTGGAACCGTGGAACTGGAGAGCGCCTGTCGTCCGTCGTGCCGTTCATCTGGATGGCGGACGAACGGGCTCGGCCGGCAGGATGTGCATCTGGGTCGAGAGGGTGAATCGCCTGCTCTCTATCTCGAACTCCAGCTCCCCGAAGACCGCTGTAGATCCGGTGGAGAGCAGAGTCAGATCTGCACGGAATGTTGCGCCTACGGCAGGCATGGTCCGGGCAGTGCGCATCACCGCCTCACCCCACCGCGACGTGCGGAAATCCCGATTGTGGGACGTGCTCGTCCACACACGTGCTGCTACCGGGGCCGGGTTCGCGGTCACCCGGAAGGTGGCAGTCCCGTCAGCAGCCTCGATCTCCGACGTGATTGCGGGCATGCTCGTGCCCGAGGCGACCGCCCGAACGAACGCGAAGGCTGTGGGGTTCACATCCGGATGCCTGTCGACCCCCGCGTGGCTCGTGTTCGCGAGGTACAGCACTGATTTCGCCCCCGGCAATCCTGGCCAGTAGAGGTTCAGGGCATCCGTGGGGGTGTAGTCGTCATTCGTACCCAGGACAATCAACTTTGGCGCAGCCAGTCGGTCGCGGTAGGTGTAGGCATCGATCATCTCGATGAGACAACGGCCTCGCGGTGTGTCGGCCCCCTGGATGGTCTCCTCGAAGACGCTGCTGGAGCCGCCTATTCCACCCGTCACCTCCTGGTGATGGGCGATTTGGGCGGGAGAGTTGAGAACATTGATTGCCAACGGGATGATCCCTTTGATTCTCGGATCCGCGGCGGCGCTGAGCCATGCGGTGTGACCACGCTTCGAATGGCCGGCAACGATGAAGTGGTCGATGGGGCTGCTGTCGGCAGTGAGCGCCTGAATGGTATCGATGCTTCGAACGACACTCTTGATCATGGGGAAGAGCAAGGGCCAGGAGTCATCTCCCGTTCGCAGATATTCCGAGAACGTGTGCGCGAGCAACGCGTCTTCCTCCAGCCCCCCCAGCAGGGGCTGATTGGGGACCCCGTAGAACAGCGCGGCTGACGTACCGGTTGCATTGCTTGTGGTTTCGAGTGCGCCGGCATCGCCGTCGCCCGGAAGGCCCTCGCGCAGCACGAGGAGCGCTGTATCCGGAAAAAGCGGGACAGCAGGCACGAAGAGCAGCAGGTGGTGCTCCCATTCAGAGCCCTGCCAGTGCTGCGATATGAGCCGGAGGTCGAAGATCGTGCCATCCCCGGTCCGGCGCTCGGACACGGTGCTCCAACGGAATGAGGGGTCGGCTGCGTGCACGTACCGGCCGAGTGAAGCGGGTGGGCAGTGACCCGGCTTGGATCCCGCTCGTAAGGCCGCGGCGGAGCTATGCCTTTCCGAAGCGGGGACCACATCGCTCGTGTGGATACCACAGGCTCCGGTCGCGAGCAGGGCCAGGATACCCAATGCCGCTACGCGTCGCGTGCAGCGATACTGTCCGGGGCGCGGCGCCGATCCAAGCCGGCCGTACCCGGTTGCTGAGTGCGGCCCGCCCGTTCCTGCGCTCGTCATGGCCCATTATTTTCCGGGCTCCAACCCAGACATGCGGCGCGGGCAGGGAAGGGGAGAAGGGACAAGGGAGAAGGGAGAACCCTAGAGAATCTCTCTGCCCTCCCTGGTCCGCCTGGTGACGCGCTGGCTGTCCAGGTACTCGAGGAGCGGGACGGCGTACTTGCGCGAGAGGCCGGTCAGTTCCTTGAACTCCCCCACCCCGAACGAGGTGCTGCGTGCCTTGAGCGCCCGCACGTCGGCGATGAGGCCGGCGAGCGCTTCACGATCCACCATCATGTCGGCGGCAATCCTGACCAGGGTCCCTTCCTTCAGCAGCAGCTGGACGATCTTCCGCGCCCGCTGCCGCTCGACTCCCAGCCCTGCAATCACCTCGTCCGGCGAAGGGGCCTGCAGCCCCAGCTCGCGGTACCGATCCGAAAGCAGCGTGCGGATTCGAGCATCTTCGTCGTTGAGGGTCACCCCGCGGTTGAACGCGTGCACCACCTCCTGATCGAGTGCGATCCTGCGGCTGGCGACGAGGTGATCCAGGGCGGCCCTGAACAGGACGGCCGGTTCCTTCCCGGAAAGGCAACCCTTCAGCGCTTCCCGGCTGATCCCCTTCACCAGCGGTTCGCGCTCGTGAAACCGCGCGACCTCATTCTCTATCTGGCGCGTGAGCCGCTCGAAGACGCCCCCCTCGACAATCGTCAGCGGGCTGTCGCCGACGACGTGCGTGCGGCCTTCGGCCACGAGGGCGTGTGCGCGGGCGCTGGCCTCGGCGGGCGCAATGCCCAGCCGTGCCACGATGTCCGGCACGCTGACGGTCTCCGCTCCCGCAGCCTCCACGATCGCCAGCAGCCGCGCGGCGGTCTCTGCACCGGGCAGCCGCAGCAGGCGGTCCCGTACTGCAGCGTCGGAACGCCGGTGGCGCCGCGGGCGTGAGTCGAGGATCTCCCCGCCGCCAATCGTCTTCATGGGCGAGTACTGGCGCACGATGAACCGGTCCCCCGGGAGGGCCAGGGTCGGGGCCTCCAGCCGGATCTGCGCGATGCCGTTCGCGCCCGGCTCGAGGGTGTCCTGCCCCAGCAGCACGGCATATCCCATCAGCTCCGTGGTCCCGACATGGAACCGCACGCGCTTGCGCCTGAGTATGGGTGCCCCCGCGGAGGGCAGCAGCTCGAGCAGCACATCGAACAACGTCGTGGGCGTGAAGACACCGGGCGGCACGGCCACCATGCCGCGATCGACGTCGGCAAGGTCGATGCGCTGCAGATTCAACGCCGTACGCTGACCCGCGATCGCCTCCTCCACCGCGGTCCCGTGAACCTGGATCCCCCGGACGCGGCCTGACCGCCCGTGCGGGAGCACTTCGAGATCCTCTTCCTTCTGTATGCGCCCCGAGATCAGCGTTCCGGAGATCACCGTCCCGAAGCCTTTCATGGTGAACGCCCTATCGATTGGCAGGCGGAACACCCGCGAGGCATCCCTTGCGCTGGACGCTGCCGCCAGCCCGCGGAGCGTGTCGATCAGGAGCGGGATCCCCTCCGCTGTGTGTGAGCTGACGCGCAGCACCGGAGCACTCTCGAGGAACGATCCCCGCAGGAACTCACGGACTTCGATCTCCGCCAGATCCGCGATATCTCCATCGGTCGCGTCCACTTTCGTGAGCACCGTCAGGCCGCGCTCGATCCGCAGCAGCGAACAGATGTCGAGGTGCTCCCGCGTCTGCGGCATGATGGACTCGTCGGCCGCGACGACGAGCATCACCGCATCGATGCCGCCGACCCCCGCGAGCATGTTCTTGATGAAGCGTTCGTGGCCGGGCACGTCCACGAAACCGATGGTGGTGTCCCCGTCGAGCTGGAGGTTCGCGAAGCCGATGTCGATGGTGATGCCGCGTGCTTTCTCTTCCTTCAGCCTGTCCGCGTCGATGCCGGTGAGGGCTTTGACGAGAGCGGTCTTGCCATGGTCGATGTGGCCTGCGGTCCCGACGAGGATGTGCGGCATGAACAGGTCAATTGTGGCCTGTTTGGCCGGCACGCGGACGGTGTAAGCTGCGGGGATGATCAGTCGGCACGGGGCAGGGCGGGCGGGAGGCGTCCTGGTCTGCGTGGTGCTTGCGCTCGCCGGGCCAGCCGCCCAGAGTACGGACCCGCTCGTCACGCGCATTCTCGGGAGCGCGCAGTTCAAGAACGCCCGGGCGTTCATCCGCACGGACCACGACCGTTTCGTGCGCGAGCTGATTGCGCTCACCGAGATCCCGGCCCCACCCTTCAAGGAGCAGCGTCGGGCGGACGCGTTCCTTCAGGCGCTTCGCGATGCGGGTCTCAGCAGCGTGGAAATGGACGCCGAGGGGAACGTGATGGGCGTGCGCAAGGGGGCGGGCCCCCCCGCCATGCTCGCCCTCGTCGCCCACCTCGACACGGTGTTCCCGGAGGGCACGGACGTGACGGTGAAGCGCGCGGGGACCCGCCTGGCGGCGCCGGGCATCGGTGACAACACCCGCGGACTGGCGCTCGTGCTCGCCCTCGTCCGCGCCCTGGACGCCGGGAAGTTCCAGACGTCGGCCGACATCCTGTTCGTCGGGAATGTCGGAGAAGAAGGGGAAGGGGATCTGCGTGGCGTGAAGTATCTCCTGCACCACGGACAGTACAAGGACCGGATCACGGCGTTTCTTGCGATCGACGGCGGGGCCCAGGGGCACATCACGCGGGCGGCGGTCGGCAGCAAGCGCTACCGAGTCGCCTTCAAGGGGCCGGGCGGACACAGTTACGGCGCCTTCGGCCTCGTGAACCCCGCGTATGCCATGGCCGCGGCGATAGCACGGTTCTCCGACATTCAGGTGCCCGCCACCCCGAAGACGACGTACAACATCGGGGCGGTGCGGGGCGGCACCTCCGTCAACTCCATTCCCTCCAGCGTCAGCATGGACGTCGACATCCGCTCGGAGTCGTGCGCCGAGCTGAAGGGGGTGGACGACGCCTTCCTGGCCATCGTGAAGGGGGCTGTGGAGGACGAGAACCGCGCGCGCTCAACCAGGGAAGGGCGCATTACGGCAGATCCCGAGGTCATCGGCGAGCGGCCGTGTGGTGAAACGCCGGTGCAGTCGCCAATCGTCCGGACGATCGCCGCCGTCGTGCGGGCGTTCGGCCTGACGCCTTCCTTCGGCACGAGCAGCACGGACGCCAACATCCCGATGAGCATGGGAATTCCCGCGGTGACGATCGGCCGCGGCGGACCGGGGGACCGCAGTCACTCACCCGACGAGTGGACGGATGTCGATCCAAAAGGTGTCGCCCAGTCTGTGGAGGTCGCACTCGCGATCGTTGTCGCCAACGCCGGGATGCCGTGAAGCGGGGTTGATGGTTCGACGCCTTGGAAAGGAGCCGGAGGCCGCCGGTGTGCGCGCCATGAACGGCGGTATACTCGGCGCGAGGCCCATCCTTTCGTCCGACTCAGGGAGGCGAGGTTTTCCGATGACTCGCGAGCTCATCATCCAGGGGCTGGCCGAGCACCAGGCAGGTTTCCTGGCGAGAAGCCCGGAGGCGCTCACGGCCACGCACGCTCCGAACGGCACCTTCGAGAGCCCCGCTCACGGGCTGGTCACCGGGCGCCCCGCGATTCTCGAGGTCTACCAGTACTGGTACAAAGCCTTCCCCGATTTCAGCCTGCACTGGGGCTCCGCCGTGATCGAAGCGCCGCGGGCGGCGGTGTTCTGGAAATTCGAGGGGACAACCACCGGCCCGTTCTTTGGAGAGGTGCGTCCCGGCACGCCAATCCGGATGTCGGGCGCAGCCGAGTACACGTTCGGCGACGAAGGGATCCTCTCCGTACGCCACATCTTCGATTTTTCGGCAGTGCTCGTCAGCGCCGGCGTTCTGAAGATCAAACCGGCCTGATTTGTCCGCGGACGGTCCGCTCATCGGGCGCGTCCTGCCTGCGACAGCCTCCACCGAACCTGTGAGCAGCCCGCCGTCCGCACCGTCCGCCCCCAAGCCGCCCGTCTTTGCCGCCCGTGACCTCACCAAGGTCTATCGCATGGGAGAAGTCGAGGTGCAGGCGCTGCGCGGCGTCAGCCTCGACCTGCACGAGTCGGAGTTCCTCGTCCTGCTCGGGCCGTCGGGCAGCGGCAAGTCGACGCTGCTGAACATCCTTGGCGGCCTTGACGTGCCCACGGCCGGCACGGTGACCTACCGCGGCCAGAATCTCACGTCGGCCGACGAGCGCGCCCTGACGATGTACCGCCGGCGGCATGTGGGGTTCGTGTTCCAGTTCTACAACCTCATTCCCAGCCTGACGGCACGCGAGAACGTCGCACTGGTCACCGACATCGTCGAACGCCCGATGCGTCCGGAAGAAGCGCTGGAGCTCGTGAACCTCGCCCACCGGCTGGATCACTTTCCCTCGCAGCTCTCCGGCGGCGAGCAGCAGCGCGTGGCGATCGCGCGCGCTGTCGCGAAGCGCCCCGACGTGCTGCTCTGTGACGAGCCCACCGGGGCCCTGGACATTGCCACCGGCGTGCTCGTCCTGCAGGCCATCGACCAGGTCAACCGCGAGCTCGGTACGACGACGGCCGTGATCACGCACAACGCGGCGGTGTCAGGAATGGCGGATCGGGTGGTGACGCTCTCCGACGGCCGCATCGCCAGCGATCGGCGGAACAGCGGGAAGCTCAGTCCGGCGGAACTGCAGTGGTGATCCGCCCGCTCGATCGCAAGCTCCTTCGCGACCTCTGGACCCTGAAGGGGCAGGCTTTCGCCATCAGCCTGGTCATCAGTGCCGGGGTGGCGATGTTCATCATGTACCTGAGCACGTTCCACTCGCTGCGGCTGACGCAGGAGACGTACTACGAGCGCTACCGCTTCGGCCACGTCTTCGCCGCGCTGACGCGGGCCCCCATGAACGTGCTGGAGCGTGCGGCCGATCTTCCGGGGGTTGCGCGTGTCGAAGCGCGCGTGGTGGTGGACGTCACGCTCGACGTGCCCGACCTGACCGAGCCGGCGAGCGGACGGCTGATCGGCATAGACGTGCCGGCGCGCCCGATGCTGAACGACGTGTTCATACGGCGCGGGCGGTTCCCGGCGCTCGGGCATCCGGACGAAGTGCTCGTGAGCGAGGGCTTCGCCCTGGCGCGCGATCTCCATCCCGGCGACTCGATCGGCGCGATGATCAACGGTCGCCGGCGCGAGCTGTCCATCGTGGGCATCGCGCTGTCGCCTGAGTACATCTACAGCATCCGTCCGGGCGAGCTCATTCCCGACGACTCGCGTTTCGGCATCTTCTGGATGCACGGGCGCGGCCTTGCCGCCGCGTTCAACATGGAGGGGGGCTTCAACCACCTCTCGCTCACGCTCCTGCCCGGCGCCTCCGAGCCGGACGTGATTGCCAGGCTCGACCGGCTGCTGGCCCCCTCCGGGGGGCTCGGGGCCCTGCCGCGGTCGCTGCAGACCTCGCACTGGTACCTGGACAACGAGCTCGCGCAGCTCCAGAGCGTGGGCCTGGTGCTGCCGATCGTCTTCCTGCTCGTGGCGGCGTTCCTCCTGAACGTCGTGCTCACGCGCATCGTGTCGGTGCAGCGTGAGCAGATCGCCGCGCTGAAGGCACTCGGCTATACCAACCGGGAGCTCGCGTGGCACTACACGAAGCTCAGTCTGCTCATCGGTGCGGCGGGAGGAGTGCTGGGTACGGTCTTCGGCGCCTGGATGGGTTCCGGGATGACGGCCATCTACAACGATTTCTTCCGTTTCCCGATCCTCACCTACAACCTGCCGGCCAACGTGGTGTTCGGCGGGGTGGCGGTCAGCTTTGCCGCGGCCACCCTCGGCGCGCTCAACGCGGTGCGGAGGGCGGCGGCGCTGCCTCCGGCCGAAGCCATGCGCCCGGAGCCCCCCGCGCGCTACAGGCACAGCCTGCTCGAGCGGGCCGGCCTGGCGCACTACCTCTCGCCACCGGTACGGATGATCCTTCGCAACGTCGGGCGCCAGCCGGCACGTGCCGCCACGGCAGTCGCCGGGGTCGCTGCCTCGATCTCGATGCTGATCCTCGGAACCTTCTTCCTCGACTCGATCGGCGTATTGCTCGACCAGCAGTTCTTCGTCATTCAGCGTCAGGACGTCACGGTGAACTTCGTGCTGCCGGCGTCCGCCCGTTCGCTGCACGAGGTGCGGCGCCTTCCCGGCGTCATCGGCGCCGAGCCGCTGCGCGCGGTACCCGCCAGGCTCCGTTCCGCGCAGCGTTCGCGCATCGTCTCCGTTCAGGGGCTCGTGGCGGAGCCGGAGCTCAATCGTGTGGTGGATGTCACGGGTGGGGCGGTCAGGCTGCCTCCCGGGGGGCTCGTGCTCTCACTGAAGCTGGCGGAGGTGCTGGCTGTGGGCGTGGGGGAGGTCGTCACCATGGAGGTGCTCGATGGCCGGCGCCCGGTTCGGGAGGTGCCCGTCGCGGGGATCGTCGAGGAGTACATGGGCACTTCGGCCTACATGGAGATCGGCGCCCTCCGTCGTCTCATGGGGGAGGGAGATTCATTGTCGGGCGCATTCCTGAGAGTGGATCCGGCGGAGGCGGACGTGCTGTACCAGAGGCTCAAGGGGATTCCGTTCGTGGCAGGTGTGAGCCTGAAGCGGAGCGCGGTCGAGAGCTTCCAGCGGACCATCGCCGAGACGTTCTATGTGATGATCTTCTTCAACCTGCTGTTTTCGAGCGTCATCTCCTTCGGCGTGGTCTACAACGCGGCGCGCATCTCGTTGTCGGAGCGCAGCCGGGAACTGGCCAGTCTCCGGGTGCTGGGCTTCACCCGGGGGGAGATCTCCCTGATTCTGCTGGGGGAACTGGCCGTTGTCGTGGTGTTGGCCATTCCGATCGGGCTGCTGCTCGGGTATATCTTTGCCGGGGCACTCGTCGCTGCATTCAACACGGAGCTGTATCGCTTCCCGCTGGTCGTCACCCCACGGACGTACGCCTATGCGGCAACCGTCGTCCTGATCGCGGCGAGCCTGTCGGGGCTGGCCGTGCGCCGCCGTCTGGATCGGCTGGATCTTGTGGCGGTTCTGAAGACCCGCGAATGACTGTCGGTTGCACATGAAGAGTCGCGTCCTCCGCATCGTGCTCGTATTGCTGCCCCTCGTGGCGCTCGGGGTGTGGGCGTTCCGGCCACGGCCCGTTCCCGCTGATTTCGCGACCGTGGCACGCGGCCCGCTCGAGGTCACTGTCGCCGACGAAGGACGCACGCGCGTGCGCGACCGCTACGTCGTGTCGGCTCCGGTTCCGGGGCGCATGCAGCGCATCGAACTGCAGCCAGGAGACCCTGTGGTTGCGGCAAAGACCGTCGTGGCCCGGTTCCAGCCGGCCGATCCGGCCCTTCTCGATGTCCGCACCCGCGCCGAGCTCGAAGCGCGCGTGCGTGCCGCGGAGTCGGCGCTCGGCGGCGCCCGTGCCGAACGTGAGCGCGTGCGCACGGAGCTGACGTTCGCCCGGACGGAGCTCGAGCGGGCCAGGCGCCTCGTGGAAGAGCGGGTGATTGCCCCACGGGAGCTCGAGGGGGCCGAGCGCCAGGCGCAGACCCTGGAGCGGGCGCTCCAGTCAGCCGACTTCGCCGTCCGTACCGCCGAGCATCAGCTCGAACTGGCGAAGTCCAGCCTCCTGCAGACGCGCGGCGGCCGGGCGGGTGCCGCGATTCCCCTCTACTCACCCGTGGACGGGGTCATCCTCCGCCGGCTGCAGGAAAGCGAATCGGTCGTGCCGACGGGCCATCCGCTGCTCGAGATCGGCAACCTGGACGACCTCGAAATCGTTGCCGATCTGCTCTCCAGCGCCGCCGTGGCGGTGGCCGAAGGGCAGGACGTGCACATCGAGCAGTGGGGAGGCGAGCGCACCCTCCGCGGGCGCGTCCGCCGTATCGAGCCCTCGGGGTTCACGAAGATCTCGGCTCTCGGCGTGGAGGAGCAGCGCGTGAACGTCGTCGTCGATCTCGTCGAGGGTCGGGAGGCCTGGAGGTCGCTTGGGGACGGCTACCGGGTGGAGGTCCGGATCGTCGTGTGGAGCGCCGAGGATGTGGTGAAGGTGCCGACGAGCAGCCTCTTTCGCCACGAGGGAGGATGGGCCGTCTACAAGGTGGAGAACGCCACTGCCGTCCGCCAGAGTATCGATGTCGGGCAGAGGAACGGGCTGGAAGCGGAAGTGCTCCGGGGGCTCGTCGCGGGCGACCAGATCGTGGTCTACCCGAGCGAAGCCGTGGCCCAAGGGGTGAGGCTCACGCCGCGGTCCTAGTCCGCGGCAGACTCATTGGTGCAACCTCGTCACGCTTCGGGGGAACTGGCGCCGCGTCGCGCCAGCTCGATGTACCCCGGCCCGATGGTCTCGTCGGCTGTGGCGCCGAATGCCGTGAGGAGCTCCGAGATGACGGCGGCTTTGTCACGGGCGTCGCGCTGCGACCACGTGCGCGACTTCAGCTCCAGAAAATACCCCTCCGCAGCGGGATTCAGCAGCCGGTCGAGGTGGACGTAGAACTCCACGCCGCGGTAGGCCACCAGCCAGCGCCGCCGCTCCTTTTCAACCAGGTGCTCGGCGCAGGGACGGAAATACTCACGATAGAAACGCGCCGAGTGGGCCGCGGGTGCGAGATAACGAGATCGGAAGAGCATCACGGCGCCGAACCGGGCCTCCCGCGTGTTGCCGGTGAGCGTCAGGCGGGAGCGTTCCCCGGTAACCGCTCCGGTGTCGTCGAGGATTTCGTCTTCGCGGAACCGCAGGCGCCCCTGCTCGGGGTCGTCGAAGGACCAGTAGATGTCGTGCTGGCGATAGCGGCTCGAGCGGATCACCGTGAAGAGATCTCCGTTCAGGGCGGCAAGCACCCGGTCCGCTGAGTCGAGTCGGGCCTTGACCTGCACCTCGAAGCTCTCCTGCTCGATGGCGCCGCCAACGGCCACGAGCTTCTGGAGCACGCTGACCTCACGGCTGCCGAGGAATGCGTCAATACGGGTGGCCCAGCCGCGGGCCTCACGTGTGATGTTCTCTTCGTCGAGCGTGAGCAGGACGCGGTCCCGCATGAGCCACTGGCCGTTGCACATCACGTGCACGACATCGGTGGACTTCGACGCGTAGACGATCCGCGCGTACACGCCGCAAGGGTCGCGGGCGAATGCCGGGAGGTTGTGGAGCTGGTGGAGGTCGATCACGATGAGGTCCGCCCGCTTCCCGGGCTCGAGCGACCCGGTCACGGAATCCAGATGCAGCGCTGCCGCGCCGAGGCGGGTGGCCATTGCAAGCGCGTCGCGCGCGGGCACGGCGGTGGGATCCCCGCTGCCTCCCTTCGCGAGGAGCGCTGCGAGGCGTGTTTCCTCGAACATGTCGAGGTCATTGTTGGAGGCCGCTCCGTCCGTCCCGATCCCGACGTTCAATCCGAGCTTCAGCATGGCCGCGACAGGGGCGATACCCGCACCCAGCTTCAGGTTGCTGGACGGGTTGTGTGACACGCCTGCGCGGTAATTCTTCAGCGTGCGGATCTCCCCCTCGTCCACGTGGACACAGTGCGCCGCGAGCACCTTGGCGTCGAACAGCCCCTGCTTCCTGACCCAGGGCACCCCCGGCATGCCGTGCGCCTGGCGCAGCCCTTCGACCTCGAGCAGCGTCTCCGAGAGGTGGATGTGCAGCGGCACATCGAACTCCGCGGCAAGCTCCGCGCAGGATCGCAGGATTTCCGGGGTGCAGGTGTAGGGCGCGTGCGGGGCCGGCCCCGGAACGATCAGCGGATGCCCCTTCCACTCCTCGATGAAGGCGCGCGCGCGGGCGAGCCCCTCCTCGAAGCTCCGGGCGTCCGGCGACGGGAACCGCAGCACCGTCTGACCGCAGAAGGCCCGCATGCCGGCGGCGGCGGTGGCCTCGGCGACGGCCTCCTCGAAGTAGTACATGTCAGCGAAGCAGGTGATGCCGGAGCGAATCATCTCCGCGCATCCGAGGTGCGTCCCGAGCCGCACGAACTCGGGGCTCACGAACTCCCGCTCCACCGGCATCATGTAGCCCATGAGCCAGACGTCGAGCCGAAGGTCGTCTGCCAGGCCGCGAAGCAGCGACATGGGCACATGCGTGTGCGCGTTCACCAGGCCCGGCATGACGACGCGCCCGCCGCAGTCGAGCGTCTCGCTGGCGGTGTATCCCAGCGCGTCCGGTCCTGTGGCTACGACGGAGTCACCCGTGACGGCCACACCTCCGGACGGATGGATCGAGAACGCGTCGTCCATCGTGAGTACCGTCGCGTTGGTCAGGAGGAGGTCGCAGGCTGGCGACATGGGTCAAGCATACCGCCGCTCACGTGCAGAGACGGGGGTGTACAAAGGCGCGGCGGAAGGGGTGAACCGTGAAGCTGACCACCCCCTCCGCCGCCTTTTTCCTCAGCCGGGCGTGCCCCGGCGTCTTCTCGACTCCTTCACCTACTGCTTCTGGCAGGGGCCCATCGCGCGAATCGACTCGATGTCGATGGACGCCAGGCGATCGTCAGCCCCCGTGCCCGCGCCGGTCGTGCCGCCACCGGTGCCGGTTCCGGTCGTGCCAGTTCCGCCGGTTGTGGTGCCAGTCGCGCCTGTGCCCGTCCCGGTGCCGCTCGTGCCAACCGTCGTGTCCGTGCGGTCAGTGCGATCCCCGGTGCCGCCGGCGCTCGCGCGCTGGAACCAGCCGCGGTCATCGATCTTCCCGCGGATCTCGACGCGCTGGTTCACATGCTGCCGCAGTTTGTCGGCGTCCTTGCCGTCGAGTTTGAGCATCGTGTGGGTGCTCAGCCGCGCCTGCGTCCCGGCGCCTGTCGCTGCTGTCCCAGCTTGTCCCGCCTGGCCGCTCTGGTCCACCTGCCCGCTCGGCGCACTCGTCTGCGGGCGGGCGTTGGTCAGCACGTAGTCCTGCCCCATCAGGCCCCAGCGCTGGAAGAGGTTCTCGTCGCGGCCGGGGACGTCGCGCTCGGCCATTACGCAGCCGGTGACGGTGGCGACCCGGTCCTGATCCTGACCGCCGCCGGTCGTCTGACCCGTTCCGGTTGTGCCCTGGGCGTACCCGGTCAGGCTCAATGCGGCCGCCACGGCAGTCGCGGTGAACAGTCCCCCTAATGAACGATTCTTCATCGGTCCTCCTTGATGCACTCGGTCTGTGTTCACTCGGTCTCGAGGAAACAAAGTGCAAGGGGAAGACCACGCACGAAGGCCTCACCCATCAGTACAAGTGTTGAGGCCAGAGGACTTGCCAACGAATAGTTGAGGAGAGCCACACCGTGTGAGGGGCAGCTCAGCACGGATGTAGCGACCTGCCACATTTGCGCCCATGGGCACCGTCGGACATGGGGTGCCGGAGGTCGCGCAGCGAGCAGCAGCAAAGGCGATCAGCCCAGGATCAGACGAAGGGCAGCGACAGCCGCCAACGCGAGCATCAGCAGATGGAACAGCTCCTGCGGCAGACGCTGCAGCAGCAGACGGCCGCCCAGGATTCCCACCAGAACGGCCGGTGCGAGCACCGCGTTGAGCATCAGCGTGTCCTGACGAATGAGCCCGAGCCCGGCGCTGAATGGAACCTTGAACGCATTGATCAGAAAGAAGAACCACGCCATCGTCCCCACCATCTCGTACTTGGGCAGGCCGATGGCCACGCAGTACACCGTCACCACGGGTCCGGCCGCGTTGGCGAGCATCGTGGAGATACCGGCGAGCATGCCGATGTTCCAGGCAACCGGCCGCGCGTGCGGGATGTTGCCGAGCAACGCGGGACGCTGCATGCGTAGTCCTTGCAGGATGGCGAGGATCAGGACGATCCAGCCAATCAACGGCCTGAACGCCGCATCGCTGATGCCGCGCATGAACGCTGCTGCAAGGGCCACCCCGAGACAGGCGGGCGGCAGCATCCGCCTGATGTAGTCCCACCTCGCGTGCTGATGGTAGAGGACGACCGCACAGACGTCGCCGACGAGCAGCAGCGGCAGCACGACACCTGTGGAGTCACGTGCCCCGAAGAGAAACGCGAACGCAATGACGTGCAGCAGGCTGAGTCCGGCAAGCCCGGCCTTGCCCACACCGAGCGAGACCGCCGCCCCGACGGCCAGCAGCCATTCGGCAGGAGTGAGAGAAGGCAACACGCCTGCTAGCGCGAGCCCCCTGCGGCGACCTGGATGTTCTGGACCTTCTTCTCGCCGTCCCGGATGGTCAGGCGCATCGAGGCCGGGTCGATCTGCTGAAGGAACGCCGGATCGGACCAGGCGCCCGGCTCGACGTCGGCGAGCGCTGCCAGCTTGTAGTCCCCGGGCGGCAGCTCCCCGAAAGTGAACCCGCCCGTCGTCGCGGGACGGGTCGAGCGGATGCGGCGGGACTGGGGCGCCCAGTAGCGTTCGTCGGCGGGGTAGAGGATGAGGGTGAAATTCGGTGCGGCCTCGCCGCGGCCGTTCGTTATCGCGCCGCTGAGCCCTGCCCCTCGATCGCTGAAGGTGACCATTGCTCCGCCAGCGGCGCCGCCTGGCCTGATGTCGAACGGGAAGTCGAGCGCATCCTGCCCGTCGATGGTGGTGGACTCTAGGAGCCAGCCGGTGCCCGCACCTGTGGCGGTCAGCCGGTACGTTCCAGGAACGACGCTCGGGATCGTGAACCGGCCGCTCGCATCAGCCATGGCCGACGCAGCCTGCGGGGCTCCGGGGGACGGCTGATCCACCGGGCTCAGCGTGACCCGCACGCGGGAACTGTCGGCTGGCGCGGTCTGCGAGGTCGCCTCGAACGCCACACGTCCGGAGATGCTCAGGCCGGGCTGCAGCGTCACGATCAGCTCCGTGAGGTCGCGACCGTCCACCGGCACATCCGCCAGGCCCCAGAGGCGGATGGCATCGGAGCCGACGACATTTCCGCGCCCGCCCCGCCCCCCCTGAGGCGCCGGCGTGGCCTGGGCGGCACCCGCGGCCGTGGCGCGGGCGACAAGCCTGTAGTTGCCCGGCGGCACGTTGGTGATCCGGAACCGCCCCTGCGCGTCGGCCCTCGCTGTCTGGACCGGGAGCCCGGCCCCTGCCTGGCCCGCGTCGGTCAGCACGAGCTGTACGCCTTGGGCCGCGATGTCGCCGGAGGTGACCACTGTTCCCTCGACCCTGGCCATCGGCACGCGCTGCAGCTGGAAGTCCACGCTCGGGCGTTCTTCTCCCACCCCGAGGGGAATGGACGCGGCCTGCGCGGCTGACGCCGTACCGGGGTAGTAGACCGGCGCATAGCCCGTGTGCCCCTCCCCATCCGGTCCCACTGTCTCGAGGCTTTGCCCCTGGACCATCTGGGCCTGGAGTGCCTCCACCTTGGCCAGCATCTCCGGTGGCGCGCCGGCCTCACTCCGGATCATCTCCAGCCGCACCGGCGCCTGCAGCCGGCCAATATCCATCACCGGTATCGGATTGCGAGGAATGGCCGAGACAATGTATTCCCCGGGCTGCAGTCCGAAAATGCGATAGGTGCCGCGGTCGTCCGTCGTGGCTCCATTGCCGGACTGCTGCAGCGTCCGGCGCCCCCCCTGGGTGACGTAGCGCAGAACCCGGACCGGAATGCCCGCTGTCGCGTCCCCGTACTCGTCGACCACCGTTCCGGTGATCACGCCTCCACGTGGAAGTTCGAGCGTGGCGGAGAATTTGCCACCCTCGGCGAGCTCAATCGGGGTGCCCGGACGGCCCGGGAGCGTCTGGCCGTAGGTCACGCCGACGTGCCCGGGCTTTGTGGCGTTGAGGATGTAGCGGCCGGCGGGAAGGGCTGAAAAGATGAAGCGCCCGAACTCGTCGGTCGTGGCCGTGCGCGCCCCGCCCCCTTCAGTGCCATTCAGTGTGACGCGCGCGTGCCGGGCAGGTTGTCCGGTTCCCGCCACCATCAGCATGCCGGAGACGACGGCCGTCCCGGCATTCACGCTGCGGCCCGGCGCGGTATCGCGCGGGGGCTGGCCGAGGCCGCGTCCCTGCGGGCCGGCTCCACGCCCCCCCTGGCCCCGGCCGCCTGCCGGCTGTTCCTGGGCGAGGCCGGAAACCGCAAAGGAGAGCGCCAGCAGGACGACGAAGGGAGTGCGGTGATGTCGGAAAGTCATGAGCCCTGCACGTGGTAGGACGTCGGGGGTGGTAAAGGGGTTTGTCCCATTCTGATCGACGGCTCAGTGTACGCTGCGGCGCGGCACCGGGCCAGTCACCCCTCCCCGGTCACCTTCCCCCGTGCTCCCTTGGTCTGTGCGCGCCGTTTCTTGCTCTCCACCCGCCGTTCCTTGGAGGCGGCGGTCGGCCGTGTCTTGCGACGCCGCCTGGGAGGGGTGGCGGCTTCGCGAATGAGCTCCGCCAGCCGCTCCCGGGCATCCTCCCGGTTGGCCGCCTGCGTGCGATACCGCCTCGCGTCAATGACGATGACCCCTTCGGAGGTGAGGCGCGCGCCGGCCAGGACCATCAGCCGGCTGCGAACGCGGTCGTCGAACGCGCGAGAGGCTCGCGCGTCGAATCGCAACTGGACGGCTGTGGCAACCTTGTTGACGTTCTGCCCCCCGGGCCCGGATGCGCGGACGAACCGCTCCTCGAGCTCGGCGTCATCGATCAGGATCTCGGGAGTGACGGGGAGCATCGGATGTCAGTTCCCAGTTTCCAGTTTCCAGTTCCCAGTTTCCAGTCGCCAGTTGCCGGGGGCTAGCCGGTGTTCCTCATTCCGGCAGCAATCCCGTTCGCGGTCATCATGAACGCGTGCCAGAGGGCCTCGTCTTTCGTCCCCCCGGCCCGCAAGCGGCTGAGGAGCTCGATCTGCACGAGGTTGATCGGGTCGACATACGGGTTCCGCACCTCGATCGAGCGGCGGAGCACGGGGGATCCCTCGAGCAGGTGATCCGCCGACATGATTCGGAGGAGATGCTCTGTCGTGCGGGCGCGGCGCTCCCGGAGATCGGCGCCAAAGGGTTTCAGGTCGTCAGCCACGAGGCGGCGGTCGTACTCCGCCGCGATGGTGGGCTCGGATTCGGCCAGCACGATGGCGATCAGATCAACGGTCGATCGGAAGAACGGCCAGTCGCGGTACATCTGCTGAAGGAGCTCACCCTCGCCCCGTGCCTCGGCTTCGGCCAGTGCCTCCCCCGCGCCGAGCCAGGAGGGAAGCAGCAGGCGCGTCTGCGTCCAGGAGAACACCCACGGGATCGCGCGCAGTGAGTCCACGCCCCCCCCTTTTTCGCGCCGGGGAGGGCGGCTTCCGATCGGCACGTGCGCCAGCTCCAGCTCCGGGGTGGCCTGTCGGAAGTACTCCACGAACCGCGGGTTTTCGTACACGACCTCACGGTAGGCCCCGCGTGCGGTCTCGGCAATGCGGTCGAGCGCGGCACGCCATTGGGCGGGCGGCTGGACCGCCTCCGCCAGGGTGGCGTTGAGGGTGGCGGCCGTGTAGACCTCCAGCGTGCGCACGGCGATTTCCGGCAGCCCGAACTGGGCCTGGATCATCTCTCCCTGCTCGGTCACCCGCAACCGGCCCGCCACGGACCCGGGAGGCTGTGACTGCAACGCCAGGTAAGTCGGGCCGCCGCCCCGGCTGATGCTGCCCCCCCGCCCGTGGAACAGGGTCAGCGTAATGCCCTGCCGGCGGCACACATCCACGAGCGCCTCCTGCGCCCGATACAGCTCCCAGTTCGCCGCCAGCCGGCCGCCGTCCTTGGCCGAGTCCGAGTAGCCGATCATGACTTCCTGCTTGCCGTCGATCCGCTTCCGGTACTCCGGAATCCCCAGCAGCGCTCCCACGGTTTCGGCCGCACAGCGAAGGTCGTCGACCTGCTCGAACAGAGGCACCACACGCAGCGCGCTCCCGGCCTGCGCCTGGAGGAACTCCACGGCAAGCACGTCGGACGGCGCACGGGCCATCGACACGACATAGGCCCCCAGCGATTCCGCACCCAGTGCCGCCGCCGTACGGAATGTGGTGAGCACGTCGGTCACCTCTTCATCCGCCGCCATCCGCAGGAGATCTTCGCCGGGAGCTTCGCGCAACGCCTTTGTCAGAAAGGCGACCCTCTCTTCTTCGGTCCAGTCGATATAGGAGCCGGCGCCAACATGCCTGGTGATCGCATCGAGTGCGGCGGCATGCCGCTTTGCGTGCTGGCGCAGATCGAGCCGGACCAGCGTCTGCCCGAACCCTGCGACGCGCCGCAGGACGTCGGTGAGCCGGCCGCCGGCCACTCGTCCCTGCCCGGTCTCGAGGAGCGAGCGGTAGCAGAGCAACAGCGGCTCGAACAGATCCGGATCCTGCGGGACGATGGGGTCTGGTTCGCCATTGACATGGCGGCCCTGGGCGCGCCGCAGCTCCTCCCCGAGCGCGCTCCTGATGGCGAGCAGCCGGTCGTGCAGCCCCCGGAGCACCGCCCGGTACGGCTCGTGTGCCTGGCCCGCACGCTCCCGCAGTTGGGCAGTGGCCTGGGTCATCGAGAGGTCCAGCCGCAGGGCCCGGACGTCCCGCTCGTACAGATCGGCCGCAATCCATCTGGCGGCAGCACACGCGTGCCGTGTGACTTCCGGCGTGATATTCGGGTTGCCGTCCCGGTCCCCGCCAAGCCATGAGCCAAACCGCAGCGGCGCAGCCTCGATGGGGAGTCCCTGCCCGGTGAGCTCCCGCAGCTGGGCGTCGAGCCTCCGCAGGAATCGCGGCACGGCATCCCACAAGGTCTGCTCGAAAATCAGGAGTCCGGCGATCACCTCGTCGAGCGGCCGGGGCCGTTCGGGACGGATCTCGTCGGTGTCCCATGCCGCGGTGATCTCACGGCGAAGCGTCTCGTCGATCTCCGCCTCCTCGTACCGCGTCAAGTCCGCGCGCTCGCGCTCACCAAGCGCTTCCGCAATGCGAAGGTGCTTGTGTGTGAGGGTGCGGCGCGTGATGGCCGTCGGGTGCGCCGTCAGCACGAGCTCGATCCGCAGATCTGCGAGCGCCGTATGGAGCCGTTCCGGGCTGGTCCCCGACGCAAGCAGGTTTGGCAGCAGTTCGTCGAGCGAGCCGGGCTGCGGCTCGCCGCCGGTACGCTGATACTGCCGTCGCCTCCGGATCCGGTGGTGCTGTTCCGCGATGTTCGCCAGCGTCAGGAAGTGCGAGAAGGCCCGTGCGACGGAGACTGCGAGGGGCACGGGCAGCGTCCGCAGCAGGGCCGCCAGCTTTTCGAGCTCGAGCACCTCGCCGGCTCGCGCAGCCTTCGACAACGCGCGAACACGTTCTACGAGCTCGAGCAACTCCCCCCCGGCGCGCTCCCGCAGGGTGGCCCCGAGCATCTCGCCAAGCGCCCGCACATCGTCGCGTAATGCTTCATGCGGGTCGGCGGGTTCGGGACGTCTGGACTCACGCATCGTGCCTCTACGTTAGCGTGAAACCGGCAGCTGGGCTGCTGAGCTGCGGACCGTCTTCGCCTGGATGCTCGAAATCAGTGCCGCAGCACTCCGTGCTCCGCCAGAAAGGTGTCAATCGCTCCGAAGAAGGCGGCGCCGTCCACGTCGTTGGCGTGGATGTGCCCGCCGCGGACCTCCACGAACCGCTTTGGCGGATGCGCTGCCTCGTACAGGCGCCGGCCTTCGCCAAACGGAACCACAGCATCTTCCGGGCTGTGCAGGAAAAGGAGCGGCGCGTGCACGTTCCTGATGCGCGCGATGGATTCGAACGGGTTCCGCATGAGCAGGCGAATGGGGAACCACGGGTACTGCTGCTGCCCGATGGCCACGATCGATGCGGGTGCCCCTTCGAGGATCACCGCCGCAGGCGTGACCTGCGAAGCGAGGTGTAACGCAACGGCGGATCCCAGCGACCAGCCGTAAATGACTATGCGCGAGGGTGGCACCTGACGGGACCGGGCAAGATAATCGAACGCTACCCGTGCGTCGGCTGCAAGCGCCGCCTCGGCGGGAACGCCGTCCAGGCCCCCGAACCCGCGGTACTCCGGGGCGAGGATGTTCAGTCCCAGGGCCCGGAGCTCCGCATAGCGCGCGATGTTCCCGCGGGTCGCGATGCTCGCCGCATTCCCGTGCAGGAACAACAGCCAGGGTGCGCTCGATGCGGCACCATCGCTGCCCCGAGCGTCACCCGAGGCGTACGGCATCACCCAGGCGAACTGGCGCGCCCCGTCACTCCTCGGAAGGTCGATCTGCTCGAACGGGAACGGCGGGCGCGCCTCCCCGAGTGCACGCCCGGCGCGAAACACCAGCCGCGTCTCCTGCGTCACGAGCCACACCATGGCGCTGCCATACGCGAGAAGCAGCAGTACCACCAACCCGATCAGGATCCGGCCGGGTGAGATGCGACGGCCGGCAGCGCCTGCCCGAGCGTTCGTCTCAGACATGCAGTTCCACTTCGCGACTGCGGTTCACGACCTCGAGGAGGCCCCGGCGATCAACGCCCCGGGATGAGGGATCTGCCCACGCGCACCATCCCGCCGGTTGTCCGCTGCCAGCGGTGCCCGAGGCGTGCCCATGCCGGCGACTGCGCCGCATCATCGAAGAGGGAATAGAAGACTGGCACCGCCAGCAGGGTGAGCAGGAGGCACATGGCCTGCCCGCCAGCGACGAGGATCCCGATCGACCGATTCGTCTCCGCGCCTGGCCCGGAGCCGAGGCAGAGCGGCATCATCCCCGCTATGAGGGCCAGCGTGGTCATCAGGATGGGCCTGAGGCGATCCCGATTGGCCTGCATGATGGCGTCATAGCGCTCGTAGCCCTTCGCCCGCAGCCCCAGCGTGTGGTCAATCTGCAGGATGGCGTTCTTCTTCACGATCCCGAACAGCAGGAGCACGCCAAGCGCGGAGTAGATGTTCAACTGCTGGCCGAACATGAGCGAGGCGAGCAGCCCGAAGGGGACCGCCAGGGGCAGCGTCAGCAGGATCGTGACCGGGTGGATGAAGGACTCGAACTGCGCGGCCAGCACCATGTACATGAAGACGAACGACAGGGCGAAGGCCACGCCGAAATAGTACGCGGCACGCCCCAGCTCGCGGGACTGCCCGCTCGTGACGAGCGCGTATCCCGGTTCCATGTCGAGCCCGGCAAACGTGTCTTCGATGACCGCCTGCCCCTCGGCCTGCGACGTCCCCTGCGCCGGGTTCGCTGTCACCGTAATCTGTCGCTGGCGGTTGAGGCGTTCAATTGACGACGGGCCGGATCCCTCCGACAGATTCACCAGCGTGCGCAGCTGAACGAGCTCGCCTGTGCCGGTCCTCACGGTGGCGCCGGCAATCGAGTCGGGCGTCCGGCGGAAGGAGTCCTGCGCCCGGAGCACGACATCGTATTGGTCGGAGGCGGCATTGAAGGTGGTGACTTCCTGCCCGGCAACAAGGGCGTTGACGGTCTGCGAGACGTCCTGCACCCGCACGCCGAGATCGGCGGCGCGCCGCCTGTCGATGTCGAGCCGCAGCTCGGGACGGCCGGGCAGATAGGTGCGATCGACGTCCACCAGCGCCGGGTTCTCATTCAACGCGACGCGTGCGCGCTCGGTGTAGTCGTCCAGCTTCTGGAGATCAGGCCCGACGAGCGCGTATTGGATTGCGGCCCCTCTGCCGCTGATGACGACCAGGCCGCCGGCGCTCTGCACGGAAATCGTCGCCGCCTCGCGGTACGGCTGTATGAGCCTGCGCGTTCTGTTGATGAGCTCCTGCTGCGTGTGCTCGCGCTGGTGAATCGGGTACAGGCGGACGAAGAGGCTGCCGGCGTTGGTCTGCCCGAAGCCTCCGCCCCCACCGCCCGGAATCGACAGCGTGTCCGCCACGCCCGGGATCTGAT
>Ga0183260_10001104_pt1 | contig 22941 bp, 24 predicted proteins | sample AntDrymUQ4972206_2_FD_129768 | JGI IMG/M metagenome (GOLD analysis project Ga0183260, IMG submission 129768) | Polar desert sand microbial communities from Dry Valleys, Antarctica - metaG UQ497 (22.06) (version 2) (version 2) | ecosystem: Environmental > Terrestrial > Soil > Desert | place... | reverse complement strand
GGGCGCCACCACGGGCGCCACCGCGGGCGGCACCACGGGCGGCACCACGGGCGGCACCACGGGCGGCACCACGGGCGGCACCACGGGCGGCACCACGGGCGGCACCACGGGCGGCACCACCACCAGCGGTGCCGCGCACGGCCGTGAGATCGTGTTGGTGTCGAGGGTGACAGCGGCTTCACGGGCCAGGACCCGGCCGTCGACAGTCGCACCGGTGGTGACGGTGATCGATGTCAGGGCGAGGATGGTTCCACGGAAAGTCGAGTTGGTGCCGAGTGTCGCCGAGCTACCGATCTGCCAGAAGATGTTGCACGCCGAAGCCCCTCTGAGGAGGGTGATCGAGCTCCCTGACGCCGTCGTCAACGCGGAGCCAGCCTGGAAGACGAAGACCGCATCGGGATCGTTGACGGCGTCGAGCGTCAGCACTCCGGTGAGCCCGATTGTCGAGGCCGACCGGTACACCCCGGGCGTCAACGTCGCCCCGCCAAGGTCAGCAGCATTGATCGAGAAGTCCATCGGTTGGAGCGCGGCAGCGTTGTACGCCGTCACGAGGTCGTTCTTTGCGCCCTGCGTGACCGCGTCACCTTCGTGGTTGACGCCGTTGACCGTGAGCGTGCCGGCATCGGTGATCGTCGTCGTCGGGAAGGTCCCGATGTCCCCGTTCACCGTTGTCGCCCCAGTGTTGGTGATGCCCGTCCCGGCCAGCACCCCGAAGCTAATGGCAGTTCCGAGAGGTACCGCCACCGCCACCGCGTGCGCGGTGGCAGGGAGCGCCACCATTCCCGCACTCATGGCCAACACGGCGGCAGATGTCAGCGCGGCGCGTACCCGGACGGCGCCGCGGCGGTCGCGGTTGCGGCGAGATCCCACCACCTGGCGCTCCCGTCCCCGACGCAGGTGCTGCGGGCTGGCTGTGCACTGAAGGCGGCCGCGGGCTGATGCCCTAAGTACACCTACCGGCACCAATATATAACCCAGGTCGGCAACCGTTCACTGGCCTCACACCGGTCGGGACTCTCCTGCGGGGACAGGCGGCGGGTCAGGTCCAGATTGGTTGGGGTGCGGCGCGGCGGTCAGCGAGGGGCATCGGGCCGTCGTACTCGCGGATGACGTTGTAGCGGGTGTCGCGCTCGACGGGCGTGAACCCCGCGTCCCGGATCAGCTCGAGCAGGTCCTCGCGCGACATCTTGTCGGGGGTGCCGAACCCGTCCGCGTCGTGCGTGATCTTGTACTCGACCACCGAGCCGTCGAGGTCGTCGGCACCGAAGGACAGCGACAGCTGCGCGGTGGACAGGCCGTGCATGACCCAGAAGTTCTTCACGTGGTCGACGTTGTCGAAGAGCAGCCGCGACACGGCGAAGGTCTTGAGCGCCTCGGCCCCGGTCGCCATCCGTGTGGTCGCGCCGAGCGGGTTGTTGTCGTTGTGGAACCGCAGCGGGATGAACACGACGAAGCCGCCGGTCTCGTCCTGCAGCTCGCGCAGCCGCAGCACGTGGTCGACCCGGTGCCGCGGCTCCTCGATGTGTCCGTAGAGCATCGTCGACGGCGTACGCAGCCCCTTGCGGTGCGCGAGCCGGTGGATGCGTGACCAGTCCGCCCAGTGGGTCGGGTGGTCGACGATCTGCGAGCGCACCTCCCAGTCGAAGATCTCCGCCCCGCCGCCGGTGAGCGACGCGAGGCCGGCGTCGATCAGCTCGTCGAGGATCTCGTCGGCGGTGAGCCCTGACAGCGTCTCGAAGAAGTGGATCTCGGTGGCGGTGAACGCCTTCAGCGCGACGCCCGGGAGCGCGTCGCGCAGCGCGCGCAGCACCCGGGGGTAGTAGCGCCAGGGCAACGTCGGGTGCAGGCCGTTCACGATGTGCAGCTCGGTCAGACCGTCGGACTGCATCGCCGTGGCGAGCCGGACCGCCTCCTCGACGCGCATCGTGTAGGCGTCCGCGTCTCCGGGCTTGCGCTGGAACGAGCAGTACGCGCACGACGCGGTGCAGACGTTCGTCAGGTTCAGGTGGCGGTTGACGTTGAACATCACCCGGTCGCCGTTGCGCTCGGTGCGCACGTGGTGCGCCAGGCCGCCGAGCCAGGCGAGGTCGTCGCAGCCGTAGAGCTCGACCCCGTCGTCGAAGGTGAGCCGCTCGCCGGCCAGCACCTTGCGCTCGATCGCCGCCTGACGGGTCACGTCCATGACCGCCAGCCTACGTCGGCCCGGACGCGCCGGAGCCGGCGTACCCGTGGCAGGGGTACGCCGGCTCCGGGCCGTGCGCGAGGTGCTACCCGAGGTGGCCGGCGGCGCGGCGCCGGGTGGCGACCGCGAGACCGGTGATCATCAGCGCGGCGATCGCGAGGCCGGCCGGGGCACCGGTCCTGGGCAGCGAGCCGCCGGGCGCGCCCGGGGTGATCGGTGCGCCGCTGAGCGACGCCGGGCGGAACATGGCCAACTCGCCCAGCTGGCCGACGATCATCGAGATCGGGGCGGTGCTGATCGCGTCGGCCGACTGGGTGATGCCGGGCAGCGCGGGCAGCGTGGGCAGCGCGACCGGCGTCGGGATGCGGAACGCCGGGATGCTGACCGCGAGCGCGTTGACCGCGACGCGGGCGGTGCCGAAGGCGCCGTCGATGCCGGTCGCGGTCTGCGTGCTGAGGAACTCGACCGACGGCGTCGGGACCGTGAGGCCCGGAACCACGCCGTTGAGGGTGCCGAAGACCAGGCCCAGGATGCTGCCGGCCTGGCCGTTGATCTGCCCGGCCACCGCGCTGGCGGTGCCGACCACGTCGACGGTGGAGCCGAGACCGGCAAGCGCGAGCACGTCGGCGCCGAGGACCTTGAGGCCGCTGATCTCGCCGACCACGTCGGCGGTGCTGTCAGCGGCCTTCGGGCCGACCTTGGCGACCGTCCCGACGGTGACGGAGTCGACCGACGCGAGCGGCACGTCGAGCAGGCTGCCGGCCGCGGCGAGGATGGTGTCGATCGCCGAGCTCAGCGTGGCCAGAGCGGCGTCGAGCGCGGCCTGTGCGGCGTCCACGGCCGCGTTCGCTGCGGCCAGGGCGGCGTTGGCGTTCGCGAGCGTCGTCGCGGTCGAGCTCGCCGCGGCCTGCGCGCTGGCCACCGCGGCCGAGGCTGCGGTGACGTCGGCCGGCACCGGCACCGGCAGCGACTGGGCTGCCAGGAGCTGCGCCTGGGCGGCCGCGACCGCCGCGAGGGCCCCGGTCATGGCGGTCGTCGCCGCGTCGACGGCGGCCTGTGCCGGCGCCACCTGCGACTGCGTCGCGGCGAGCTGGGCCTGCGCGGCGTCGACCGCCGCCTGCGCACCCTGCGCCGCGGCCATCGCGGCCTCGACGGCCGGCGCGAGCGTGCCGGGCAGCGAGCGGAGGAAGTCCTGGACCGCCGGCAGCGGCAGCGCGCTGAGGTCGAGACCCAGGCCGGCGATGATGGCGGCGAGACTGGGCAGGCCGACGTCGGTGATGGAGACGGACTTGCTGGCTTCCGAGCCGAGCGCGTCGACACCCGAGCCGACCCTGATGGCGCTGGCGCCGAGCAGGTTGGTGTCGAAGACGCGCAGCGAGCCGAGGTTGCCGGTGAGGCCGGCGGCCGGGGAGCCGTCGACGATCGACGCGGTGAGATCGGCGGCCGGGGAGGTGGCCGAGAGCAGCGACGCCGGAAGCGACCCGACCGCCGAGGTGCGGAGAACCGGGACGGACCTCGGCGACGAGGCTGGGGTGACCGACTGCGTGCCCGACTTCACGCCGTCGACGACGACCGGCGTGAACTCGACGAGGGCGGACAGCGCGTCGGTGGTGTCGGCGGTGCTGCTCAGCACGCCGAGCGCCACGGACTTGCCGAAGGCGCTGATCTGGAGCAGCGTCGCGGTCGACTGTGCGACGCCCGCTGCCCTGACGGGTGCCGTGGCAGCGTCAGCGGCCGTGGCGGTGGGGATGAGCGCGCCGAGCGCTACGGCTGCGGCGATGAGTCGAGGATATGAACGCATCGAGCGCTCCCGTGTGGTGATGGGCCGGTGTCCGGCGGTCTGGCCTAGCGTCGACCCAATGCCCGACTTTTCCCATGGCCCGATCCGACCGTTTCACCGCGCGGAGATGACTACGCCGGAGTGGTCGCTCCGGCTGGTTGCGCCGTAGTCACGGCCGTCGCAGCCGGCGTGCGGACCCGGCCCTCCCATCGCGTCGAGAGCACGACCGTGGTGCGGGTCCGGGCCACACCGGGGATGCGTCGGAGCACCGCCAGCGTGTGCTCGAGCGAGTCCACGTCGGGCACGCGGACCTTGACGACGAACGCCTCCTCGCCGGCCACGAACCAGCAGTCCTCGATCTCGGGCACCGCCTCGAGCCGGGCGGCGAGGTCGTCCTGCTCTACCCCGTCGGCCTGGTGGAGGCCGACCAGCGCGCTGACGCCGAGCCCGATCGCGGCCGGCGCGACCGCCGCGTGGTAGCCGGTGATCACCCCGGCCTGCTCCAGCCGGGTCACCCGGTCCCGCGCGGCCGGCGCGCTCAGGCCCGCGGCCGCACCGAGCTCGGCGTACGTCGCGCGGGCGTTCGCGCGCCCGCGCCGGCCGGACCCACGCCCACGGCGTCCGCGACGCGCTGCGCCGGATGCGGGGCCGCGCCACCCGCTGACCGGCCTGGCGGCCCGGTGTCCGGTTGCGCCCCTCGTGTGCCGCGACCGAGGTTTGGCCGTGGCCGTCACCTTCGGCGACGAGCGTCGTTTGTCCAGGAAGACGACCCCCGCGCACCAGACGGTGCCGGCACAGACAGGAGCAGGCCATGGAGCACCGCGACCGGCTGATGACCCCGGGCGAGGTTGCCAGCCTCTTCCGCGTCGACCCGAAGACCGTCACCCGCTGGGCCGTCGCCGGCCGCATCGGCAGCGTCCGCACCCCCGGCGGCCACCGCCGCTTCCGCGAGTCCGAGGTCCGCGCCCTGCTCCACGGCGAGACTGCGTCGCGCGCTGCTGCCCCGGCACCGACGCGGTTCGTCACCCGCAGCGCCTGACACCCTCCCCGCTCGACGCACCCCTCGCCTGACCTCGCGATCCCCCGCGAGCTAGGGCACCTGTCGCCCTCCGCCGAGCTGCCCGTCCCACCGCCGGTAGAGAGTGTGCTCGACGCCGATCGCGTCGAGCACTCGGCCGACGACGAAGTCGACGAGCTGCGCCAGCTCGGTCGGCCCGTGGTAGAACGCCGGCGACGCGGGCAGCACCACCGCGCCGGCGTCGTGCAGCGCCAGCAGCTGCACCAGATGGCTCCGCGCGAGCGGCGTCTCGCGCGGCACGACGACCAGCGGGCGGCGCTCCTTGAGCATCACGTCGGCGCTGCGCTGCAGCAGGTCCTTGCTGAGCCCGAGCGCGATCCCAGCCACCGCCGCGGTGCTGGCCGGCACCACGACCATGCCGCGGGCGGCGTACGAGCCGCTGGCCGGTCCGCCGCCGATGTCCCCCGGCGTCCAGTGCCGCACGACGCCGTCGTCGGGGACGTCGCGGCCCAGCCACGTCGCGAGGTCGGCCCGCCAGTGCGCGTCGCGCCAGGCGATCCCGGTCTCGTCCAGGATCGTCAGCCGCGCCGCCCGCGAGACCACGAGGTCGACCGCCTCACCGGCGTCGAGCAGACCGAGCAGGACCCCGCGCGCGTACGGCGTACCGCTGGCGCCGCTGACGCCGACCACCCATGGCGCGCGGCCGCTCACAGGGCCGGGCCCAGGTCGACGAGCGCGGACACCAGCAGGCCGGCCGCGATGTAGCCGTTGACGGTGAAGAACGCACGGCCGACCTTCGACAGGTCGTCCGGGCGGACGACGTGGTGCTCGTATGCCAGCGCGCAGGCGGTGGCCGCGACCCCGACGGCCCACCCGGCCCCGAGGCCGGCGACCCGGCCGAACGCGGCGAACAGCACGATCGAGACGACGTGCGACCACGTCGACGCGCGCAGCGCGACGGGTACGCCGAAGCGGGCGGGCACCGAGCACACGCCCTCGCGCCGGTCGGAGTCGATGTCCTGGCACGCGTAGATGAGGTCGAACCCGGCGATCCAGGTGCCGACGGCCAGACCCAGCACGACGGCGTCCCAGGACCATCGGCCGGTGACCGCGAGCCATGCACCGACCGGTGCGACCGCCTGCGCGAGGCCGAGCACGGCATGGCAGAGCCAGGTGAAGCGCTTGGTGTACGGATACCCGACGAGCGGCAGCACGGCGACCGGAGCGAGCGCGGCGCACAGCGGTGACAGCAGCGCGGCGACGGCGACGAACGCGACCAGCGACAGCGCGGCGCCGGCCCAGGCCGTGCGCACGGCGACCGCTCCGGTGACGAGCTCACGCGTTGCCGTGCGCGGGTTGCGCGCGTCGAGCTCGCGATCGATCACTCGGTTGGCGGCCATCGCGAAGGTGCGCGCGGCGACCATCGCGATGACGATCAGCACCAGGTCGCGCCAGTGGACGCGCCCGTGCTCGTCGCGCATCGCGGTGAGCGCCGCGACGAGCGCGAAGGGCAGGGCGAACACCGAGTGCTCGATCGCGACCAGCCGGAGGAACGCGACCACGGCGTTCGACCCCGGCACCACCTGCGGCACGACGTCGGCGGGCGGCGCGCCGGCCGCCCGTCCGGTCACAGCCCGAGCTCCGACCACCGCGCGTCGACCCGCGCGACCACGGTCGGGTCCTGCACGAGCATCGTCGGCCAGCCGCCGTCGCGCGCGTAGCCCTCGGTGGGCAGCTTGCGCGTTGCGTCGATACCGGCCTTGCCGCCCCAGAACTGCTGGTACGCCGCGTGGTCGAGGTGGTCGACCGGACCGGTGGTGACCAGGAGGTCGTGCGCGTAGTCGACGTTGCCGAACGCCCGCCACGCGACCTCGCGGTAGTCGTGCACGTCGCAGTCCGCGTCGACCACGACGACGAGCTTGGACAGCGACAGCAGGCCGGCGCCCCAGATCGCGTTCATCACCTTCTGCGCCTGCTTGGGGTACCGCTTCTCGATCGACACGATCACGCAGTTGTGGAAGACCCCTTCGACCGGCAGGTCGTAGTCGACGATCTCCGGGACGGTCATCCGGATGAGCGGCAGGAAGATCCGCTCCGTCGCCTTGCCGATCGGGCCGTCCTCCTGCGGCGGCCGGCCCACGACGATCGTCTGGAACACCGGGTCGCGCTGCATCGTCATGCACTCGACCGTCAGCGCCGGGAACGGCTCGACCGGCGTGTAGAACCCGGTGTGGTCCCCGAACGGGCCCTCGGGGCGACGTACGCCGGGCTCGAGCCACCCCTCGAGGACGACGTGGGCATTGGCCGGCACCTGCAGCGGCACGGTCAAGCAGTCGACCAGCTCGACCCGCTTGCCGCGCAGGAACCCGGCGAAGAGGTACTCGTCGATGCCCGGCAGAGGCGCGCTGGCCGAGTAGGTGACGACCGGGTCGCACCCGAAGGCGATCGCCACCGGGAGCCGCTCGCCGCGTCGCTCGGCCACGGCGTGGTGCGCCGTCGAGTCCTTGTGGATCTGCCAGTGCATGCCCACGGTGTTGCGGTCGTGCCGCTGCAGCCGGTACATCCCGAGGTTGCGGACACCGGTCTCGGGATGGCGCGTGTGGGTCAGCCCGAGGTTGAGGAACGCGCCGCCGTCCTCGGGCCAGGCGTGCACCCCCGGCAGCTCGAACAGGTCGACGTCGGCACCCGTGCGCACGATCTCCTGGCAGGGCGCCGTGGACACCTTCTTCGGTGGCACGCCGCGCAGCGACGCCAGCTTGCCGACCGCCTCGCGGAGCCCGCCGAAGCCGTGCGGCAGCTCGGGCTCGAGCAGGGCGCCGATGCGGTGGCCGATCTCGTCGAGCGACTCGACGCCGAGCGCCATCGCCATCCGCCGCTCGGTGCCGAACAGGTTGATGGCCAGCGGCATCCGGGCGCCGACCGGACGGTCGAACACCAACGCCGGGCCGCCGGCCCGGATCACCCTGGTGACGATCTCGGTGACCTCGAGGTGCGGGTCGACCGGCGCGGTCACGTGCTTGAGCTCGCCGGCGCGCTCGAGGTCGCGCAGGAAGTCCCGGAGGTCGGCGTATGCCACGGCGTCAGTATCGCGGGCCGCCGCGGCGGCCGCGCGGGCTCAGCTCTCGGGCTCGGTCGCGGACTCGGCCGGCACCTCGATGCCGGCGCCCTCGCGGAACGTGTGGCGCGAGTCGAGGGCCGGGCCGTCGTAATAGGAGAAGGCGTAGAAGCCGGCCGCGACCAGCAGGAGCAGGGCGACGAGCGTGAACCAGCGCGGGGTGCGGCCGTCGCCGACCTCGCCACCGAAGGACGACACCGGGTCCACGAAGACCGGACGGTCGCTCACTCGGCCACCTCCTCGTCCGGCGCGTCGTCGCACTGCAGCCCGACGAGGTACTTCGCCAGCCGGCGCAGCTCCTTCGTCGAGAGGTGCTCGTACGCCGGCATGTCGCTGTCCTCGCGCACCGACGACGGGTGCCGCAGGTAGTCCATCATCGCGTCGACGAGGTCGTCGCGCTCCGCGTCCCGGTCACCGCCGGGGACCCGGTCGCCGACGCAGCGCAGGTCCGGGCCGAAGCGGACCTCGCCGAAGCTGGCCGGGTGGTCGGCCAGGGTGTCGCCGGGGCGGGTCGGGCGGTCGGCCAGCCCGGCGTCCGTGAGGGTGTCGCGGACCTGCTGGCTGTGGCAGTAGACGCAGCCCTGGTTGACGTAGATCTCGCGGCCCTGCACCTCGCCCTTGGTGTAGACGCGGGTCGTGTCGGTCTCGGTCGTCGTCACGGCGTCGGCCGTCGGCAGCGCAACGGTGACCCCGAAGCCGGCGCCGAGCGCGACGACCGATCCGAGGAGCACCGGGAGGAGGGTGAGTCGTCGCATGTCAGGCCCGCCGCTCGCTCGTCGGAGAGTCGTCGTCGAGCGGGTCGCCGGACGCCGACGTCGCCAGCACCTGCTGGAACACGACGAATGCCGCGGCGAGCACGAGCACCTCACCCACCACGCGGACCCAAAGCATCGGGCGGATGCTGTCGGCGACCACGCGCCACCCCGCGCCGGTGAACGCGTCGCCGCCGTCGCGGACGCTGTGCGTCCACAGCGCGCCCTGCACCAGCCCGGCGGTGAGCAGCGCGAGGGCGACGAGGACGACGCCGCCGCCGAGCCACCACGCGGAGCGCGCCGCCATCCGGGTGCCCGCCTGGCGGCGGCCGGCGAGCGCCGGCAGCACGTGCCAGAGGCCGGCGACGATGCCGGCGCCGGCTACGCCGACCGTGAGCAGCTCGTTCGCCCCGTCGGCGAAGACGGTGAGGTTGAGGACGTCGCCGGCGTTGCGCCCGGAGAGCAGCGCACGCAGCGTGACCGCGCCGGCGAGCAGAGTGCCGGCCAGCAGGCCGAAGCGGAGCTCCGGCGGGTGCGCGAGGCTCGTCCGGCGGGTGTAGGTCTTCACCAGGTTCACGCACACGGCGAGCGCCGGGATGACCAGCGCGATCGACGCGGCGACGCCGATCGTCTCGAGCCACTCCTGCGCCGGGCCGGACACGAGGCGGGCAGGGCCGGCGAACGGCGCGAGCAGCACCCAGCCCCAGAAGCCGATGGCGGCCAGCCGCGAGCTGTAGAGCGCGGACCGGCACGCCTGCGGTACGACGTACAGCGCCGCGCCGATCGCCATCGGGACCAGCCACAGCAGCTGCAGCCCGCTCGTCGCGAACACGCGGACGATCTCGTCGTTGACGCCGGCGACCCGCGGCAGCGTGCCGAGGAGCAGCAGCACCGGGCCCGCGACGAGCGCGGCGCTGAGGTGCCAGAGCGCCGGGTGCACGGCGTCCTGCTCGCGGACGGCGAGGGTCCGGAAGAACGCCGCGGCGCCGAGCAGGAGGCCGAGCGCGAGCGGGATCGAGAACGGCCGCGGCAGCTCGAGCCCCGGACGGCCGGTCGTGTGGCCGAGGAGGAGCGCGACGGAGCCGGCCGCGACGGCCAGCGTCGTCAGTGCGCCGCCGGCCCGCGCGACCAGGTCGAGCTGCGCGGGCGCACGGCCGAGGCGACGCGCCAGGTCCAGGGCGACACCCGTGCCGATCATGCCCAGCCCGCCGAACGTCACGAGCGTCGTCGCGACCGGGCGCAGCCGGCCGAAGGACGTCGACGCGCCCAGCGTCCCGAACCCGGGCGAGGCCTGCTGCAGCGCTGTCAGGAGCAGCAGCGCGACGCCGACGACCAGGAATATCGCGCCGACCGTGACCCACGTCAGCGCCGCGCCAGACGGTGTCGACCAGGTGCGCGCGGTGCTCGGGGAGCCCGCCGGTGCGGCGGACGTCGACGTGGCCAGTGCCACTCCCACCTCCGCGCTCGAGCCGGTGCCGACAGGGCTGACCGACACGTGGGCCGACCAGCGCGGCGCCGATCGTATAGAGGCGGGCCGCACGAGCGCGAAACGGCGCGCTACCTGGGGCCGCTGGTCCGTGCCGCTAATCCACGCCGGCGTAGGAGTGGAGGCCCGAGATCCAGAGGTTGACCCCGAAGTAGCAGAACATCAGGGCGACGAACGCGACGGTCGAGACCACCGCCGCGCGCCGGCCCTGCCAGCGGGGCAGCGGCCGGGCGTGCAGGTAGCCGGCGTACAGCACCCAGGTGATGAACGCCCAGGTCTCCTTCGGATCCCACCCCCAGTAGCGGCCCCAGGCCGCCTCGGCCCAGATCGCGCCGGCGATCACCGCGAACGTCCAGACCGGGAACGCGAACGCGGTCACCCGGTAGGCGATGGTGTCGAGCGCGGCGGCCGACGGCAGCCGACCGCGGCCCGGGGCGTCGCCGGCGCCGTCGGCGGTCACGCGCCGCTCCCGCAGGTCCTGCACCAGGTAGAGCAGCGTGGCCGCGAACGCAACCATGAACGTTCCGGAGGCGATCGCGGCCGCGGCGACGTGGATCTTCAGCCAGTACGAGTTGAGCGCCGGGACCAGCGGCGACGCCGGCGCGTAGAGCACGGTGGCGCCGAGGCCCAGGTAGATGACGACCGGCAGCATCACGACCGCGCCGAGGTGGCGCACCGGCTGGCGCGCGACGAGGACCAGGAACCCGGTCACCGCGGCGAGGCAGACCACGCTGGAGAACTCGTACATGTTGCCCCACGGCACTCGCTCGACCGCTAGCCCGCGGGTCACGACCGCGACGACGTGGAGCAGCCAGCCGACGGCGGTGACGACGACGGCCGCGCGGCCGACGAGCCCGGCGCGGTCGCGCCCGATCTGCGCAGCGCGGTCGCGCCCGATCTGCCCAGCGCGGTCGCGCCCGATCTGCCCAGCGCGGTCGCGCCCGTCGGGTCGGGGCGTCGTACCGGCGGCGACGTCGGCCCAGCGGTCCGGCAGCGTCTCGGTGGATCCGCCGGCGATCGGCGGCAGCGCCCGGCGGCGGGTCCCGAAGGCGAGCTCGGCGGCGTAGCCGAGCATCGCCACGACGTAGCAGAGCACCGCGGCGACCAGCAGCGAGTCGCTGAGGTCGGCGAGCCCGGCGTGCGCAGGCACTACGGCTCCTCGGTCTCGGCGGTGACAGTCTCGGGGGTGACGGTCTGTGCGGTGACGGTCTGTGCGGTGACGGTCTGGGCGGGTGGCAGTGCGGCGGACAGCCGCTCGATCAGGGCGTCGAACTCGGCGACGAAGGCGGCGCGGTCGCGACGCGGCAGCCCGCCGACGTCGAGAACGGTACCTCCGCGACCCGCGCTGCCGCGCACCCACACCCGTCGGCGGCGGACCCGCAGGCTGGTGACGAGGCCGGCCAGCGCGACCACGGCCGCCACCAGCACGACGCCCTGCGCGGGATCCCGCGCGACCTGCAGGTTGGCCCACTCGCGGAAGCCCACGAACGTCATCGTCGCGCCGCCGGCCAGCGGCTCACTCGTCTCACCCGGCAGCAGGAACCCGCCGCCGGTGCGGACGAGTCCGGCCGTCTCGAGCTCGTAGACGTTCTGCGGCACGCCGGAGTCGAGGCCGAGGTCGCCGGCGAACGCCTCGTACGACAGCGCCGGCGCCCGGGCGTCGGGGAAGCGCGAGTAGAGCCGGCCGTCCGCCGCCACGTCGACGGTCGGAATGAACGCGGCGCGCACGCCGATCTGCGGCAACCCCGGCACGACGTCGGGGACCTTCACAACGCCGGTCGAGAGGAACGACCCGTCCTGCGGGAGGAACGGGGTCACCTCGTCGTAGATGACCTGTCCGGTCCGGTCGCGGACGACGATGTGCGGCGCGTAGCCGTGGGCGAGCAGGTAGACGCGGGACCCGGCCACGGACAGCGGGTGGTTGACCCGCAGTCGAGCGGTGGCGTCCGGCTCGTCGAGTCCCTCGGCGTACCGGACGTCGGCCAGGAAGTCGGTCGGCTGCCCGCCGGCGGTGTACTCGGCGTCGAAGTCGTCGAGGACCAGCGTGAACGGCGGCAGCTCGTCGACGCCGCGCAGCCGGCCCGGCTCGAGCTCGTCGTAGGCCACCGCGGTGTTCGTGAAGCCGGTGCCCTCGACGACGATCGCGCGTCCCTCGTAGCCGATGAGAGCGCCGACGGCGACGCCGGCGATGACCGCCAGGACCCCGACGTGGAACGCGAGGTTGCCGGTCTCGCGGAGCAGGCCCTTCTCCGCGGCGACCGACTCGCTGCCGTCGTCGTGCGTGCGTCGCTCGACGCGCCACCGGCGCCGGCGCAGGAGCGCCGCGACGACGTCCAGCGCGCCGGTGACCGGTGCCGCGGTCTCAAGCCGCGCGTGCCCGGCCAGTCGCTCGAACGAGCGCGGCGGAGCCGGCGGACGGCCGCGCAGCGCGCGGGTGTGCAGCCGGATCCGCGGCATCAGGCAGCCGACGAGGGAGACGCAGAGCAGCGCGTACAGCCCGACGAACCACGGGGCGCCGAAGGTGTCGAAGAAGCCGAGCGCGTCGTAAACGCGGCCGGCCACGTCGTGCCTCGAGATGTAGCGCTGCACCGCGACCGGGTCGATCGGCCGCTGCGGGAGGAGCGACCCGGGGACCGCAGCGACCGCTAGGAGGAAGAGCAGCACCAGCGCGGTGCGCATCGAGGTGAGGCTGCGCCAGCTCTGCCGCAGGCTGGCCCGCGCCGAGGTCGTGGCCGACACCGCTATACCGCCGTGGCGAATCCGCCGTACCAGGTCTGCAGCTGAGTCACGAGGTGGAAGTACACCCCGGTGACCTGCAGCACCCCGATGACGACGAGGAAGCCGCCACCGACCCGCATCACCGTCCGGTAGTTCCGCTTGACGACGGCGAACACCGACATCGAGCGGCGGAAGGCCAGCCCGGTGACGACGAAGGGGAGCCCGAGACCCAGGCAGTAGACGAACGACAGCAGCGCGCCGCGCGCGGCGCCGTCCGAGCTCAGCGCCAAGGTCAGCACCGCGCCGAGCGTCGGGCCGATGCACGGCGCCCAGCCGAGCCCGAACACGATGCCGAGGAGCGGCGCGCCGGCGATGCCCGCCGACGGCAGCCGGTGGATTCGCACGTCGCGCTCGAGGAACGACAGCCTGCTGAAGACGCCCGCGAACACGAGGCCGAGCAGGATCGTCACCACCCCGAAGACGCGGATCAGGGTGTCCTGGTAATCCTGCAGCGCCCGGCCCGCGGCGCCGAACAGCGTGCCGTAGCTCACGAAGACGACCGAGAAGCCCAGGACGAACAGGCTGCTGCCGAGGAGCACCCGGCCGCGCGTGGCCGGGGCGTCAGGGTCCGTCTCGCCGGCGGTCGGCTCGAGGTCGGCGGCCGACAGCCCGGTGATGTAGGAGAGGTATCCCGGCACGAGCGGCAGCACGCACGGCGAGAGGAAGGACACGAGTCCGGCGATCGCTGCGACCGGCATGGCCAGCAGCAGCGGCCCGTCGAGGACGGTGTCCCTGAACGACTGGCCCACTCCGGCCAGCACGACGATGCTCATCCGGCCCGGCTCACGCGATGCGCCGGACCAACGCGAGGATCTCGTCGTACGACGTGGCGCCCAGCACCCGCGCGGCCACCCGGCCGTCGCGGTCGATGACGATGGTGGCCGGTATAGCGGTCGGCGGCAGGTCGCGGAAGCGCGCGACGAGCCGCGCGCTCGGATCGAAGATGCTCGGGTAGGTCACGCCGTAGCGCCGGTAGTGGGCGAGCGCGTTGCCGGTCGTCCGGTCACGGACGTTGATCCCCACGAACCGGACGCCGTCTGCGGCCAGGTCCTCGGCCGCCCGCTGGAGGTCGGGCTGCTCCTTCTTGCACGGAGCGCACCACGACCCCCACACGTTGAGCACGACCACCGACCCGCGCAAGGCGCCGACGTCCAGCGACTCGCCGTCGAGGGTCGTCCCGCGCAGCGTCGGGGCCGGCCGCCGGTCGGCCGCGGCCACCAGCGCCGCCGTGCCGTCGCCGCCCCGGAAGCCGGTGCCGTCGGCCGGCGCGTCGACCTCCCGGCGGCTCCCCTCGCAGCCGGCCGTCGGCACCGCGACGAGCACCGCCCAGAGCACCGCCCAGCGCAGCGCGACGAACTTCCCGCGGCGTGGTCTGAGCGTCATCGGGAGGGGTCCTTCTGCGCCGTCCGACGGCGTCGCCGAGGCCCGCGTCGACGGACGACACGCGCGCCTGGTTGGATTCGCGGGGTAATCCCCACAGCCGTAGTATCGCAGCCGAGCGGGAGCCCCTGCCCGCCGCGGTCGGAGCACTCGAGGAGCGTCGACGTCATGCAAGGACAAGTGCCGGGACGGCTCGCGCAGTCCGCATGGCTCCGCGTGGCCATCGTCTCGCTGCTGATGACGATCGCCTTCCTGGTCTTCTACGGCGCGATCCCCTCCGCGCTGCTCGCGTGGACCGACGAGTGGGCGATCCTCGAGGACAACCCGGAGATCGCCCCGCGCATCCGCGACGTCGGGATCATGGGTTACCACGGCGGGGTCGTGACCGCGACGTTCCTCGCCTTCTCGCTCTACCAGCGCCTCCACCCGGTCAACGCGGACGCGGACGAGGCCAAGCGCGATCCGGGCGGATACCGATGACCGACGCCCGCGTCGAGATCTACGACGACTACACCCTCGGCACGGTCGACCCGAACTGGCTCCAGGAGCGGGTCAAGCCCAAGCGGCACATCGCGCTCGCCCCCGAGCTGTGCATCCTGTGCCGGGCCTGCGAGGACGTCTGCCCGTGGGAGTGCATCTTCATGATGTCGCCCGACGTCGTGGCCGGCGCCGAGAACCCCGAGATGAAGACGCTCGCCGAGACGGCCGGGGCGATCTTCATCATCGACGACAACGAGTGCACGCGGTGCGGGATCTGCGTCGACCGCTGCCCGCCGTACGCGCTCTTCTACTCGAAGATCGGCGAAGCCGCACCAAAGAAGAAGAAGTAGCCACCCGCAACGCCAGATAAGAGGAGACGAGAGTGGCCGACCGGCCGAGCTCGAAGGACCGCATCAAGGAAGCCCGGGACCAGGTCAAGGACTTCGCGGCCCCTCGGGACCCGCGTGAGGGTCAGGTCTGGAAGTCGATCTTCCGTCCCGGCTCGATCTTCCGCCCCGGCTACCGCGACACCTCGCGCGACCGCGCGCTCGCCACCATGAACAACGTGCTCTACCACCTGCACCCGGTGAAGCTGAAGCGGCATGGCCTGAAGCTGACCTACACCTACTGCCTGGGTGGGCTGAGCTTCTTCCTCTTCATCCTGCTGACCGTCACCGGCATCTACCTGATGTTCTTCTACCGCCCGTCAGCCGGCTTCGGCCAGGAGCTGGCGTACGCCGACATCCGGGCGCTGTCCTCGGGCGTCACGTTCGGCCAGATGATGCGAAACCTGCACCGGTGGGCTGCCCACGCCATGGTCTTCACCGTGTTCCTGCACATGGCGCGGGTCTTCTACCACGGTGCCTACAAGGCGCCGCGCGAGTTCAACTGGGTCGTCGGCGTGATCCTGCTGCTGCTCACGCTGCTGCTGTCCTTCACCGGCTACCTGCTGCCGTGGGACCAGCTCGCGATCTGGGCCGTCGCCGTCGGCACCCAGATGATGGGCTACACGCCGGTGTTCGGTAAGGAGGTCCGATTCGTCCTGCTGGGCGGGGTCGAGATCGGGCCGCCGACCCTCCTTCGCTGGTACGTCCTGCACGTCCTCGCGCTGCCGTTCGTGGCGGTCATCTTCATGGCGGTTCACTTCTGGCGGATCCGCAAGGACGGCGGCATCTCCGGCCCGCTCTAGACCGCACTTCCTGACCCGACCCGACCCGAGCGAGGACCGATGTCCGAGGAGATCACTCCCGACCAGGAGACGTACGACGCGGCCATCGCCGCGGGCGACTCCGACCGGGTCGCGCGTGCCAAGGCGAAGTCGGCGGCCGTGAAGAAGGCCCGCAAGGCAGCCGGGGTGCTGACCCCGACGGCCGCGGCAGCGGCCGCGGCGGCACCCGCGCCGGTCGCCGACGCGCCGGCTGCCGTTCCCGAGGCGGCTGCTCCCGCTGCTGCGGCCCCGGCGGCTGCCCCGGCCCCGGCCGCGGCAGCCGCGTCCGCCGGTGACGGGGGCGGCGTCGGCACGCTGACCCGCACGACGTCGCTGTCCCCCGCCGAGCGCCAGGCGCGGGTCGCCGCGGCGATGGCCAAGAGCGGCGGGGCGGTCGCCACCGGCGGCGGCCGCGGCACGGCGGAGGGTATGACCCACCGGCTGCTCGCGATGGTCCCGCCGGAGGGCATCCAGCGGGTCGAGCGCACCCAGGACGACAAGGTCAACGTCTGGCCGCACCTCCTCGTCGAGGAGATGGTCGCGCTCATGGCGTGCACCGTCTTCCTCGTCGTGTTCTCGACCTTCGTCGACGCGCCGCTCCTCCAGCTCGCCAACGTCAACCTCACCCCCAACCCGTCCAAGGCGCCGTGGTACTTCCTGGGCCTGCAGGAGCTGCTGCGCTACTTCCACCCGATGATCGCCGGCGTGACGATCCCCGGTGTCGGGCTGGTCCTGCTGATGGCCTTCCCGTACCTCGACAAGAACCCGTCGGTGCGCCCGGCCAACCGCAAGTTCTCGATCATGATCTTCACTTGGTTCGTGATCATGGCGGCGATCCTGTCGACCATCGGCTCCCTGTTCCGCGGTCCCGGCTACAACTGGGTGTGGCCGTGGTCCGACGGCATGTACTTCGAGTTCTAGGAAGAGGACGGCACCGTCATGGCACGCAAACGCGGCATGTCCCGCCGGGACTTCTTCCGCAACACCTGGCTGGGCGCATTCGGCCTCTACCTCGGCGGCTTCGCCGGGGCGAGCCTGGGCTTCCTGTGGCCGAGCCTGCGCGGCGGCTTCGGCTCCAAGATCGCCCTCGGCGACATCGAGGTCCTCAAGGAGCAGATCGCGGCCGAGCCCAGCGGTCTGCTCTACTTCCCCAACGCCCGGTCGTACCTGATCAGCTACTCGCCGACCCGCGGCAACGAGGAGATCTACGGCAAAGCGTCGGTCGAGGGCCTGCTCGCGATCTACCAGAAGTGCGCGCACCTGGGCTGCCGCGTCCCGTCCTGCGCGACCAGCCAGTGGCTGGAGTGCCCCTGCCACGGCTCGCGCTACAACAAGGCCGGCGAGTACCAGTTCGGCCCCGCCCCGCGCGGCCTTGACCACTTCCCGCTCGCGGCGGACGGCGCGAGCATCTCGGTGGACACGGCGGCCCGCATCCCCGGTCCGCCGCGCGGCACCGACACGATCAGCCAGAGCCCGGCCGGCCCGCACTGTCACTAGCTAGCACTGTTTCGGCGAGCAGAGTGCGACTGACGAGAGCGACGAGAGGGACATGAGCGAGATCGAGCAGAAGGAGACCGGCGTCGTACGCCGTCGCTCCGCCGACCCGTCGATCCCGATCGGCTTCCGGCCGGCCCCGTCCGACGACGAGCTCGAGACCAACGTCCTCGAGCGTTGGCAGGGCTGGGGTCTGCTGCTGACCCTCTTCCTCGGCATCTTCTTGCCGACCTACCTCTTGTTCTTCGAGAAGCCACGCATGGAGGACGCCGCGCTGCGCCAGCGGGCCGAGTCCATCGAGCGCGGCGCGAAGCACTTCGCGCTCTCGACCGAGAGCAACACCTCGGGCTACGGCTGCGCGCAGTGCCACGGCGCGGCGGCCGGCGGCGGCATCGTGCCGGACTTCAAGTCCGCGCCGACGTCGACCCCGGCCGACTACAAGGCGCCGAACCTGCGTGAGGTCTTCTCCCGCCAGCTCGCGCTCAAGAAGACCCCGACGGACGCGTACCGCTTCGTCTACGAGACGATCGCCGAGGGGCGGCCCGGCACCCCGATGGCGACGTGGGGTCTCGGCTACGGCGGGCCGCTCAACGACCAGCAGCTCGAGGACATCATCAACTACCTCATCTCCATCCAGGAGAAGCTGCCCACGGGCGTGAAGCTCGCCGTCGGCACGTCGCGCGGCCCGTTCTCCCGCCTCATCGCCTTCGGTTCCGAGACCCGCTGAGCCCGCTCCCGCACCAGGAAGGTCCGACGTGCTGAACGTCTACGCCGCCGCCGCGCACCCCATGGGCGAGGCAGTGCTGCACCTCGCCAGCGAGGAGGAGGTGCCGAGGGGCAAGACCGCGGTCATCGCGGTCGTCCTGATGTTCGGGATCCTCTGCGGCGGCATCTTCATGCTGCTGCAGAGCAGCTTCGGACCCAAACTGGGCTACCTCATCACCGGCACGGCGTTCTGGGGCTGCTGGTTCGTCCTCTCGCTGCTGTGGTTCACCGGCGTGCCCGGCATCCCGCTGCCGGGCAGCATCCCGGATGTTCCGACGTCGACGCCGCGCTTCCTCGGCCCGCAGGGCGACCTGACCAGCTGGGTGGTCATCGACACCGCCGCCGAGCGGTCGAAGTTCCCGATCGACGAGTCGAAGTTCGACGAGGTCAGCGACGACAGCGACGTGATCAACCAGGACCTGACGGCCGAGATCACTGCGGCGCAGACCGCGGCCAACGAGGCGATCGCCCCGTCGTACGCCCAGGAGCTCGGCGTCGAGGAGTCGTCGCTGATCCCCGACCAGACCTTCACCATCATCAAGACCGAGATCATCCGCGAGAGCCGCAAGGTGTCCCGCGCCCGCGTCACGACGGGTCCGGTCGAGATCACCGCCACCGACACCGAGGACGAGAAGGCGCTGATCGCGAGGATCAGGCCGAAGACCTTCGTGCTCGGACTTGAGAGCGGCACGCTGAGCCGGCCGACGTACGTCGCGATGGGGCTGACGTTCCTGCTCTTCGCGCTGCACGCGCTCGGCCTGGGGCTCTACGACCTGCGCCGCACGCCGCAGCCCGTCGGCGTACCCGAACGCGACAAGGTGTCTGCCTAGCCCAGTTGCCGCGGATCTTGGACGCCGCTCGCCGGATCCGTGCGGGGATCGGGGCGGGCGCGTCCAAGATCCAGAGCAAGGGTGCGGGGCAGGGGCCCTGACGATCACGCGCCGGGCGGGACGGCCTTGCGGGAGGCCTCGCCGGCCGGCTCGCTGTAGACGATCCCGACCAGCCGGGCGTCCTCGAACTGCAGCGACGTGAGGCTGGCCAGCCCGCACTGGCGGCGGTCCGGCCGGTGCCACAGCCGGCGCTCCTCGAAGTGCCGCCGCGCCACCCAGATCGGCAGCTGGTGGCTGACGCAGACCGCCTCGTGGCCGCTCGCCTCGTCCCGCGCCTGGGCCACCGCTGCGGACATCCGGGCCGCGATGCCGGCGTACGGCTCGCCCCACGACGGGGTGAACGGGTCGTAGAGGTGCTTCCACAGTGCTGGGCTCTTGAACGACCCGGCACCGAACTCCACGGTGCGGCCCTCGAAGACGTTGGCGCTCTCGATCAGCCGGTCGTCGATCCGGGGCACGAGGTCGAGCGCCTTGGCGAACGGCTCGGCGGTCTGCTGCGCCCGCTCCAGCGGCGAGGTGACCAGCACGGTGACGTCGCGGCCGCGCAGCGCCTCGGCCGCGGTGACCGCCATCTCCTCACCCGTGACGGAGAGCCGGAAGCCCGGGATCCGGCCGTACAGCACCTTCCCCGGGTTGTGCACCTCGCCGTGCCGAAGCAGGTGCACCGTCGTCCGCACGGTCACGCCGACACCTCCGCAGCCGCGGCGGCGCGCGCCGCGTGCGGCGCAGCCGCGGCGATCCGCTCGAGCACCTCGTCGTCGTGCGCCGCGGAGACGAACCACGCCTCGAACGCGCTCGGCGGCAGGTAGACGCCGCGGTCGAGCATCTCGTGGAAGAAGGCCGCGTGCCGCCCGGTGTCCTGGCCGGCCGCGGTCGCGTAGTCGACCACCGCCGTCTCGGTGAAGAAGACGCTGAACAGGTTGCCGGCGGTGTTCAGACGGTGGGCGACGCCGGCCTGGTCGAGCGCCACCGACACCACCGTGGCGATCGCCGCGGCGGTCGCGTCGAGCCGCGCGTAGACGTCCGCGGTGCACAGCCGCAGCGTTGCGAGCCCCGCCGCGACGGACACCGGGTTCCCGGACAGCGTCCCGGCCTGGTAGACCGGTCCGACCGGAGCGAGCATCGACATCACGTCGGCACGACCCCCGAACGCCGCCGCCGGCAAGCCGCCGCCGAGCACCTTGCCGAACGTCGCGAGGTCCGGCGACACGGCTTCGAGGCCGTACCAGCCCTGCTCGCTGACCCGGAAGCCGGTGAGCACCTCGTCCATCACGAGCAGCGCCCCGTGCTCCAGGCACAGCTGCTTGAGACCGGCGTTGAAGCCGGGCAGGGGCGCGACCACGCCCATGTTGGCCGCGGCCGCCTCGGTGATGACGCAGGCAATCTGGCCGGGGAACGCGTCGAAGGCCGCGGCGACGGCGCCGATGTCGTTGTACGGCAGGACGATGGTGTCCTCCGTCGTCGCAGCCGTCACGCCGGCGCTGTCCGGCAGACCGAACGTCGCGACGCCGCTGCCCGCGCTGGCGAGCAGCGCGTCCACATGCCCGTGGTAGCAGCCGGCGAACTTCACGACCTTCGACCGGCCGGTGAACCCGCGGGCCAGGCGCAGCGCGGACATCGTCGCTTCGGTGCCGGAGCTGACCAGCCGGACCTGCTCGACATAGGGCACCCGCTCGGTGACCAGCTCGGCCAGCTCGACCTCGCCGGCCGTCGGTGCGCCGAAGCTGGTCCCCGCCGCGACGCGTTCCGTCACCGCAGCCACCACCTCCGGGTGCGCGTGGCCGAGGATCATCGGGCCCCACGAGCAGACGAGGTCGGCGTACCGGTTGCCGTCGGCGTCGATGAGCCACGGGCCCTCGCCGCGGACCATGAACCGCGGCGTGCCGCCCACCGCGCCGAAGGCGCGAACCGGTGAGTTCACGCCCCCCGGGATGACCGCGCAGGCCCGTCGGAAGAGCTCGGCCGACGCGGTCGTCGTCGTGCCGGTCGGCTGGTCTGAGGGCATCGCCGCATTGTCCCGCCGGCGAGCGCCGACCGCGAATCCGAGCCGCGGACCTAGCGGAGCAGCGGCGAGAGCTCGGTCGCCCAGTAGGTGAGCACGACGTCGGCGCCGGCCCGCCGGATGGACGTCACCGTCTCGACCATCGCCCGCTCGCGGTCGACCCACCCGCGCGCAGCGGCCGCCTCGACCATCGCCAGCTCGCCGGACACCTGGTACGCCGCAACCGGGACGCTCACGTGGTCGGCCACCCGGCGCACCACGTCGAGATAGCTCATCGCCGGCTTCACCATCACCATGTCCGCGCCCTCGGCGAGGTCGAGGTCGACCTCTCGCAGCGCCTCGTCGGTGTTGGCCGGGTCCTGCTGGTACGCCGCCCGGTCGCCGAACTGCGGCGCGCACTCCGCGGCGTCGCGGAACGGCCCGTAGAACGCCGAGGCGTACTTCGCGCTGTAGGCGAGGATCGCGACGTCGGCGAACCCGGCGCCGTCGAGGGCGGTTCGGATCGCGCCGACCTGGCCGTCCATCATCCCGCTCGGCGCGACGATGTCGGCACCGGCGCCCGCCTGCGCGACCGCCGCCTCGGCGTACCGCAGCAGCGTCGCGTCGTTGTCGACCGAGCCGTCCGCACGCAGGACACCGCAGTGGCCGTGGTCGGTGTACTCGTCGAGGCAGCAGTCGGTCATGAGCACGGTGGCATCGCCGAGCTCGGCGCGCAGGTCGGCAACCGCGAGCTGCACGATGCCGGCCGGGTCGTCGGCACCGCTGCCGCGGGCGTCCTTCACCACGGGAATGCCGAAGAGGATAAGCCCTCCGACGCCGGCCTCGACCGCCTCGACCGCGGCCTTGCGCACCGACTCGCGCGTGTGCTGCAGGACGCCGGGCATGCTGGCGACCTCGACCGGCGCGTCGACGCCCTCCTTGACGAACAACGGCAGCACCAGATCGCCGGGGACGACCCGGGTCTCGGCAACGAGCCGGCGCAGCGCCGGCGTGCGCCGGAGTCGTCGCGGACGAGTCACCGGGAAACCGGTCACCGCGCGCGCCGCGCTCGCCCGGCCGACGCTGCGGCCCTGCTCTTGGCCGGTCGCGCCGGCTCGACCGGCGTCGCCCGCTCGGCGGCGACCAGGTCGGCGAGGGCGGTCGCGAGGCCGGCGACCGATGGCGTTGTCGCCACGGCGTCGACGCGCAGGCCGAGCTCGCCGGCGGTGGCCGCAGTCTGCGGGCCGATCGCGACGACGCGGGTCGTGGCACCCGGCCGTCCGGCCAGCGCGACGAGGTTGCGCACCGTCGACGACGACGTGAACACGACGGCGTCGTAGCGCCCCGCGCGTATCTCCTCGCGGGTCTCGACCGGCGGCGCGGGGGCGCGGACCGTGCGGTACGCCGTGACCTCCTCGACCGCCCAGCCCTTGGCCTTCAGGCCGTTCACGAGCGTCTCGGTCGCGATGTCCGCGCGCGGGAGCAGCACCCGGTCGAGCGGGTCGAGCTGGTCGTCGTGCCACGGCCACTCGGCGGCCAGCGCTTCGCCGGACATCTCCTTCTGCGGCACCAGGTCCGGCCGGAGGCCGAAGTCCGCGAGCGCCTCGGACGTGGCGTCGCCGACCGCCGCGAT
>Ga0183260_10001102_pt1 | contig 22958 bp, 32 predicted proteins | sample AntDrymUQ4972206_2_FD_129768 | JGI IMG/M metagenome (GOLD analysis project Ga0183260, IMG submission 129768) | Polar desert sand microbial communities from Dry Valleys, Antarctica - metaG UQ497 (22.06) (version 2) (version 2) | ecosystem: Environmental > Terrestrial > Soil > Desert | place... | reverse complement strand
GTTATGATAACAAACCGGAGACTGAAGTGCACATAGTAGGTGGTATGCACCCAAAAATGAACTTGTATTATTTTGCAGATCTGTTGAAGCAAATAAAGGCGCACCGTCGTGATTTGCACATAAAAGGATTCACTGCGGTAGAATTGGATTACATGTTTCGCAAAGCAAAACTTTCAGTGCAGGAAGGAATGAAATTATTAAAAGAATCAGGTTTGGATTCAATACCAGGAGGTGGTGCAGAGATCTTCAATGAAGAAATCAGGGAAAAAATATGTGCTGATAAAGTAGATGCAAATGGCTGGCTTTATATACATGAAACGGCGCACAACCTTGGTATGCATAGCAATGCTACCATGCTGTATGGGCATATAGAAAATTATGAACACCGCATTGACCACATGGACCGGTTGCGACAGTTGCAGGACAAAACAGGCGGATTCAATACATTCATCCCGCTGAAATTCCGCAACCAGAATAATGACATGAGTCACATAAAGGAAAGCAGCGTAATTGAAGATTTAAAGATGTATGCTGTTGCAAGAATTTTTCTTGATAATTTTCCACACCTGAAGGCATACTGGCCGATGCTTGGCCGGCAAAATGCGCAGCTTACACAAGCTTTTGGAGTAAATGATATTGATGGAACTATAGACGATACAACAAAGATCTATTCAATGGCTGGTTCGGAAGAACAAAGTCCGGCAATGACTACAGAGGAAATTGTGAATCTTGTTAAAGCGGTACATCGTCAGCCGGTAGAAAGAGGCACTTTGTATAATGTTATAAAAGAGTATTGAGATACAAGTTTGTGGTTTGTAGTTTCTAGTTTACCGTAGATAGTTTGTAATAAGTTGCATCGGGCACTTTCCATTTCATATCGAAAAAAAATAAATAATAATTTTTATGGAAAAGGTGTGAAATTTCATCTTACCCTTAAAACCATACAATGAAAAGGACAAAATCAATACTGGTTATTTTGCTTTTTGCCTCATGCATCATAACCAGGTCACAGGCTCAAAAGTATCCCCCACCACCTCCACCAAAAGCTAATATGGAAAAAATCCATCAGCCGGAAGACCTAACTGCTTTCTTAGAAAAAAACCAAACAATAGGAGATGTACATTGGCAACGCGGAAATAAAATAATACTTACACTGAAAAATGAAAATACTGAAACCTACGATTTGAGTAAAAAAGTAGAAAAAAGGACTTTCATTAAAAAATACGGTAAACCGCCTACAGCGCCACCACCGCCACCTCCAGCCCTAAAACAATCATCCTCATCTTCAAATAAAAAGTGAAATAATTTGCCTTTTGCTACTTGTTGATTGTTTATTACCCATTCCTAATTGCCCATTGCCCATTGCTGATTGCCCGTTGCCTATTCCCTTTTCCCTATTCCCTATTCGCTATTGATGCTATGCTTCTCGCGGCAATCCATCCACTTGTCCATGCATGTTGAAAATTGAATCCACCGGTAATACCATCTACATTTAAAACTTCACCTGCGAAGAATAAATTTGTGATCTTTTTACTCATCATAGTATTTGCATCTACCACAGAAAGTGTAATACCGCCTGCTGTAACAAATTCTTCTTTGAATGTTGTTTTGCCCCTTACTTCCACAGCATAATTTAAAATGTTCCTGATCAAAATATTTTCAAGTCCGGCAGGCAGATCTGCAATGCGCAAATCATGTTCTACACCTGAATGTTGGATTAAGAAATCCCACAACCTTGCAGGTAGTCCCGGATTAACATTGCTGATCTTTTTCTTTGCATCTGTTCTTCGAAGGTGTTGAAATTCTGCTTTGAGTGTTTGATCATTAAAGTCCGGTAACCAGTTGATAAAAACTTTAAATTGATAATTAAGATTCGACAACTCTTTTGCACCCCAGGCGCTCAAACGCAATACAGCAGGGCCGCTCAACCCCCAATGCGTAATTAAAACAGGCCCTTCTTCCATGAGCTTTGAACCTTCAATCTTAATTCTCACTTTTTCTACACTTACTCCCATCAATGCATTTATTGGATGTTTTGGCAGGTTGAATGTAAACAGGGAAGGCACCGGTTCTTCAACAGCATGACCAAGTTGCCTGAGCCAATCCCACATTGCTGCTTTAGGAAAGCCACCTGTGGCTACGCATAAGTAATCGCAGACTGCTGAAGTTTGGTTAGATGCCTCAAGTACAAACTTTCCAGCATCTCTTAATATACTTTTTACTTCAGTGCCCGTTCGAATATCCACTCCATACCTTCCCGCTTCCTGCATTAGGCAATCAATGATCGTTTGTGATGAATCAGTAGCGGGAAACATACGACCATCTTTTTCCGCTTTCAATTTTATTCCTCTTTCTTCAAACCATTCAATAGTGTCAGTAGTAAAAAACTGGTGAAATGTTTTCTTCACAAAGTGTTGACCACGAGGATATCGCCTGCTCATTTCAACAATATCAAATAACGCATTAGTTACATTACACCTCCCCCCACCCGATACTTTCACTTTAGAAAGCAGCTTGCCTGTTTTTTCAAGAATTGTTACTTGCAGGCCCGGCGATAAACGGGCTCCATTAATAGCACAAAAGAAACCAGCCGCTCCACCACCAATTACAATAAGTGCTTTTGGTATGGGCTGAGATTTATTCGGATCAGTAGTCACTGAATAAATTATCGTTCTTCTTTTCTGCAGCTTCTATCGGTGTATAATCCGAGAGGATATCAGCATTGCCTTTTCTGATACACACATCATGTTCAAAATGTACGGAAGGTTTACCATCTTTGGTTCGTACAGTCCACCCGTCGCTTTCCGTAAACACTTCTTTTTTGCCCAGATTTATCATAGGTTCTATGGCGAGTACCAATCCTTCTTTCATCAGTGTTCCGCTTCCCCGCTTTCCATAATTAGGCACCTGCGGATCTTCATGCAATCGTGTCCCCAACCCATGGCCTACCAACTCTCTCACTACACCATACCCATGCTTTTTTTCAGTGTGTTCCTGGATAGCATAAGACACATCGCCTACCCTATTTCCAGCCACTGCTTTTTCAATGCCTATGTATAAAGATTCTTTGGTCACTTTTACCAATTTTACAACATCATCTGCAGGCTGCCCTATCATAAATGTATAGGCATGATCCCCATGATATTTGTCTTTGACGACACCGATATCAATTGATACAATATCTTTATCCTTTAATTCTTTTCCATTGGGAAAGCCATGCACAACAACGTCATTTACAGATATGCAGGAATTGAAAGGATAACCATGATAATTTAAGAAAGAAGCCGTAGCGCCATTATCCTTTATGATCCTTCCGATCAATTGGTCAATAAAAAGTGTAGTGACTCCGGCTTTGAGCACAGTCGCCACTTCAGCTAATGTGGTGCTTACAAGCAATGCACTATTGCGCATCAATTCTATTTGCTCCTTATTTTTATAATAGATCATAGTAAGCTAACAAACTTAAGCGTTTGCATATAGATCAATATGAGAATAAATTTTCTTATAATTACTCCGTTAGCAGAGTTATTCCCTCTTACCATTAGAGCTTATAGAAATACTTTTGTACCTCCGGTACAACTTCAAGTGGCATTCTTATAAAAAAACCCGGCAAGTAGCACTTACCAGGTTAGCAAAATAGTTTTATTCTATTAAAAAGAGGCCTGAGTAACAGTCTGCCGCCCTTGTATGCGTCCGCTTTTCATCAGTCCATCATATTGCCGCATCAGTAACTGCGTTTCTATTTGCTGCAAGGTATCGAGTATAACACCTACCATAATCAAAAGCGATGTACCACCAAAGAAAGTTGAAAAGCCCGCTGTGACTCCGAGGCGTTGTGCAATACCCGGAAGAATACCAACGAAGGCCAATAATACTGCACCGGGCAAAGTGATCCTATCCATGATGGTTCCGATATAGTCTGCTGTTGGCTGGCCCGGCTTTACACCAGGTATGAAACCATTATTTTGTTTCAGGTTATCTGCTATTTGTTTCGGGTTAAAGATCAAAGCAGTATATAAGAAAGTAAAGCCTATTACAACTACAGCATAAACCACCATATACCAAATATTGGAATGGTCGCTGAATACAGAGGCAATCCCCTGGCCTGTAGCCGTACCTGTAAAGTTGAAAAGCGTCGGTAGAAACAATACGGCCTGTGCAAATATGATAGGCATTACACCTGCACTGTTTACTTTAATTGGTAAGAATTGCCTTGCACCTCCAAACTGTCGGTTGCCAACAATTTGTTTGGCATAGTTCACCGGAATTTTTCTTACACCTTGCACCAATAAGATACAACCCATAATGATCGCAATCAAAATTGCAATTTCAATAATGAAGATTAATATCTGACCTGTACGAACAGATTTGTTTGTCAACTCCTGTACAAAAGACTGTGGAAGGCGTGCAAGGATACCAACCATGATAATGAGTGAAGTACCATTACCCAAACCTTTATCAGTGATCTTTTCCCCAAGCCACATTACGAACATGGTACCGGCTGTAAGCAGAATCACAGTGGAAAGCCAAAAATAATCAGCATAGCCCGGCATAATGCCTCCGGAATTTTGAGTCATCTGGCGCAGGTAAGCTACATAAGCAGATGCTTGAACAACGGTAACAGCCACTGTGAGATAACGTGTCCACTGGTTGATCTTTTTTCTCCCACTCTCACCTTCTTTCTGCATCTTTTGAAATTGCGGAACCATTACAGTCATTAACTGAATGAAGATGGAAGCAGAGATATATGGCATGATACCTAAAGCCAGAATAGAAGCCTGCGAAAATGCACCACCGGCAAAAGTATCAATAAGGCCAAGCATACCACCTTTGGTCTGGTCTGCTATCTGAGCAAGTGCTGTCGGATCAATACCTGGTAAAACTATATGCGTACCAAATCGATAAATCAACAAGAGAAGGAAAGTAAAAAGGATCTTGCTGCGCAATTCCTCAATACTCCAGATATTCTTAAGTGTTTTAATTAATTTTTTCACGGAAATGAATTAGTTGTGTTCCTGAAAGAAAAAGCGCAGATGATCTGCGCCTTCAAATTTAGTGAAAATTACTTCACAATCTCTACTGAACCACCTGCGGTTTCAATGGCTGATTTCGCCTTTTCGCTCATCGCATTCACCTTGAATGGAATGATGGATTTTATTTCTCCGTTGCCTAATATTTTTACTCTATCAGTCTGGCTTATCAATCCATTGGTGTAAAGTGTTTCCAGGTTAAACTCTTTAATATCATATTTTTCAACTAACTGGTCAATCTGACCCAGGTTGAATACTTTATACTCAATGCGATTAAAGTTTTTAAATCCACGTTTGGGAACACGGCGTTGGATAGGCATCTGTCCGCCTTCGTGTGCTCTTTTGCTTTTGTAACCAGCGCGGCTTTGTCCGCCTTTATTACCTTTTGTAGATGTGCCCCCTTTACCACTGGCCTCACCGCGACCTAAGCGCTTTTCTTTGTGGGTGCTGCCGTGTGCAGGTTTTAATTCGTGTAGTTTCATTTTGCTTTTATTTTAAACTTACGCCCCGAAAGCATTCGGGGCTCGCTTTGTTTGATATGGTGATATGGCAATATGCCGATTCAATGAATTCCTTATATTATGCGAGCTCTTCCACATTTACCATGTGTTCCACTTTACGCACCATTCCTAATATTTGAGGTGATGCTTCTACTTCTCTTGAAGCATTCATTTTGTTCAAACCAAGAGCCTGAAGTGTAAGCTTCTGGCGATTGGGTCTGTCAATAGGGCTTTTGACTAAAGTTATTTTTATCTTTTTCATGTTGAAAAGCTTGAAGGTATAAGGTGAAGGACGAAAGCCATTTAACTTATACTTTTATTTTGATTTTATGTTACCGGCTTTGTTGCTACTATTAAGCGACATGGGCAGAGTTTATCCTGAGGTACGAAGGGCTCCGTTCAACTTTATTAATTCTATTGGGCAATCAATGCTGAATAGAATCCAGAAACTTCAATAGTGCGACGCAACAGACGATGCCCAATGCTCAGTGCCGGCTACATTCTAAAACATTTTTTTAAAGAACTAATTGATACCATTATCTCTATCCGACCTAAGATCTCCTCCGGCGGCAAGGGCTTCCTATCCATTGAATACTCTCTTCAAGGCGATTCTCCTGGTTTTAGAAACCGCTATTGGTTCTCGTAAAAGAGCCAACGCTTCGAATGTTGCTTTCACCACATTATGTGGATTGGCAGAGCCTAATGATTTAGCAAGTACATCTGTAATCCCTGCACTTTCCAATACAGCACGCATAGAGCCCCCGGCGATTACACCTGTTCCATGAGCAGCAGGTTTGATTAATACTTTGGCAGCACCAACTTTGGCCAGTTGATCATGAGGAATAGTTCCATGCATTACCGGAACTTTAATAAGATTCTTTTTTGCATCTTCTATTCCTTTTGTAATAGCTTCCTGCACTTCTTTGGCTTTGCCCAGACCATGCCCTACTACACCTGCTTCATTACCCACTACCACCAATGCAGAGAATGAGAAAGCACGACCACCCTTGGTTGTTTTTACAACACGGTTGATGGATACCACTTTATCTTTCAATTCGAGGTCGCCTGCTTTTACTTTGTTTAAAATTGCTTTTGCCATTTAATTTGAATTTGACCCTTCGACTTACTCAGGGTGACAATAAAAAATTTATATGAAGCTCTCTGTCAGGCTGAGCTTGCCGAAGCCTTAAAATACTAACCCGCCCTCTCTGGCGCCTTCCGCTACCTGCTTCACACGACCATGGTATAAATTGCCACCTCTGTCAAATACCACGTTTTCTATGCCGAGGTCTTTTGCTTTGCGGGCAATTGCTTCTCCCACCATTTTGCTTTTGACAACTTTGGTTCCGGGCTGAGCCGCAATGTCTTTGTCTTTGGAAGATGCCGCAGCAATAGTAACTGCATTGTCGTCATCTATCAATTGACAATATATTTCTGTATTGCTACGAAACACAGACAGGCGTGGCTTTTGAGCTGAACCTGAAATTTTTGCCCGGATGCGAAACCGGATATTTTTTCTTCTTGTTGTTTTTGAATTCGTTCTCATTGCTCTTATTTTATTTTTCCCTGATACTGCCAGGAAATTCTCAATGAGTCAAAAGGGTCAATTAAGTCAAAAAATTATTACATGACTAATTTGACAAATTGACTTTATAACTATTTACCTGCTGCCTTACCAGCTTTTTTACGAACTATTTCACCCACATAACGCACACCTTTACCCTTATATGGTTCAGGTTTACGAAGTCCCCTGATCTTAGCAGCTACCTGACCTATCAACTGACGGTCAATACCATTCAAAGTGATCGTTGGATTCTGACCCTTTTCCTGCACTGTAGCCACTTTTAATTCTTTAGGCACTTCGAAAATAATATTGTGCGAAAAACCTAAAGCAAGGTCTAACACATTTCCCTGATTGACTGCTTTGAAACCTACACCGATCAATTCAAGTTTTTTCTCATACCCATCAGTGACCCCTTTTACAAGATTTGCTACCAAAGCACGGGATAATCCATGAAGGGCCCTGTGTCGAATTTGATCTGTAGGCCTTGAAATGTCAATTTGCCCATCTTTGAATTCCACTTTAATATCGCGGTCAATGGGCTGTTTCAGCTCACCTTTGGGACCTTTTACAATAACGATATTGTCGTTGCCCACGGAAACCGTAACACCATCAGGAACTGTAACCGGCGCTTTACCTATACGAGACATAATTTATTTTTTTAAGCCCCATCCTCTTATCCTCTCCGCCTTAGGCGGAAAAGAAGGTTGGACTTTTGTTTTTCAATTATTTTTTTATAAAAACCTATGAACTTATGTTCTTTAATCATCTATTGACAGCCAGTCAATTTTCTCCTAATATATATAACAAAGCACTTCACCACCAATGTTCTGTGCCTTTGCTTCTTTATCTGTCAATACACCCTTTGATGTAGATATTATTGCTACACCTAATCCGTTTTTTACACGGCGAAATTCTGCAGGTTTAGAATAATGTCTTAACCCTGGGCGGCTAACTCTTTCGAGGCTAACAATGGCTGGTTGTTTTGTTTGCGCATCATACTTCAATGCGATCTTAATCAAACCTTGTTTGCTATCATCTTCAAACTTGTACTTCAGAATGTAGCCCTGGTTGTACAGGATCTCAGTCATTCGCTTTTTTAAATTCGAAGCCGGAATCTCTACGATTCTGTGACCAGCCATTTGCGCATTCCGGATTCTGGTCAAAAAGTCTGCAATCGGATCTGTTACCATATTTATTCCTCCTACGTCCCGATGCAATCGGGATAATTGGATGTGTTTTAATTAATAATTTTATTACCAGCTTGCTTTCCTCAAGCCCGGTATTTTACCGTTCAAAGCCATATCCCGAAGGGCAATCCGGGAAATACCAAAATAGCGGTAATAACCTCTGGGACGTCCTGTCATCTGGCAACGGTTTTTCAAGCGCACTCTGGACGAGTTTTTTGGTAAAGCATCCAAACCTGCATAGTCGCCGGCTGCTTTCAATGCTTTACGCTTATCGGCATATTGCGCTACTATTTTCTCTCTTTTTCGTTGCCTGGCCTTAATTGATTCTTTAGCCATGTTTTTATATTGAAATTTTAAAATTTTAATTCTTATTCAGTTGTTGATCGTTTCGCATTTCTAAATGGCATCCCCATTTCTTTCAATAATTCATAAGCCTCTTCATCAGTGTGCGCTGTAGTTACAAATGTGATATCCAAGCCCGTAATGCGATTCACTTTATCTATGTCTATTTCAGGAAAAATGATCTGTTCTGTAACACCCATAGTATAATTACCACGTCCATCAAAAGACTTTTCATTCACTCCTTTAAAGTCGCGTACCCTTGGTAGAGCCACTGCAATCAATCGATCAAGGAACTCGTACATCTTTACACCACGCAATGTAACTCTTGCACCAATTGGCATATTCTTACGCAACTTAAAATTTGAAATGTCTTTCTTGGACATTGTTGCCATAGCTTTCTGTCCGCTGATGGTAGTCAATTCATCAAGCGCTATATCCACTAACTTCTTATCTGTCACTGCTCCATTCACACCGCGGTTCAACGCAATCTTTTCGAGCTTGGGAACCTGCATAATGGATTTGTAACTAAAACGTTTCATCATTGCAGGAATCACTTCATCCTTGTATTTTTTTCTTAGTCTTGGAGTATTTGTTGCTGTTGCCATTATTTAATCACCTCCCCGGATTTTTTTGATATACGTACTTTCTTTTCGTCTTTGTGATCTCTCTTCACTTTCGAAGCCTGTTTACCATCCCACAACATGACATTGGAAATATGTATCGGCGCTTCTTTTTTTATAATACCACCTTTTGTATTCTGTGCAGAGGGTTTTGTGTGTTTGGTAATGATGTTGACACCATCCACCAAAACCTTACCTTCATCTACTAACACATCTTTCACCAATCGAGGTTTTAAAATGTCTTTATCATCTCCGGCAATCACTACTACCTGATCACCTTTCCTGATATTATACTTCGGTTTAAATCTTGTTTTCATTTTTATATTACCTCTCGGTTTTTATCAGAAATAAGTTGGCCTTCCCACCGGGAAGTTCGGGATGGGCTTTTACAGTACCTCCGGTGCCAATGAAATAATTTTCATATAGCCTTTATCTCTCAACTCTCTCGCTACCGGTCCGAAAATACGTGTACCTCTTGGTTCATCAGCAGCATTCAGTATCACTACTGCATTATCATCAAAGCGGATGTAAGATCCATCTTTGCGACGCAGCTTATGAGTAGTGCGAACGATCACTGCTTTTGCTACTGTTCCTTTTTTTATACCTCCGGCAGGAATTGCATCTTTAATCGTCACCACTATCTTATCGCCTACCCTTGCATATCGCTGACCACTATTCCCTAACACACGGATACAAAGCACTTCTTTAGCGCCACTGTTGTCCGCTACATTTAACCGGGATTCTTGCTGGATCATTTTTCTTATTTTGAATGTTGAATTTTGAATTTTGAATTAGCATTCATCATTCAAGATTCAAGATTTATTATTGAACTATTTCACTTTCTCTACTATCTCTACTAATCTCCAACGCTTTGTTTTGCTCAAAGGACGTGTCTCCATGATCCGCACTAAATCACCAATGCTTGCTTCATCTTTTTCATCATGCGCATGAAACTTTGTAGTCTTTTTTACAAACTTTCCATAGATAGGATGTTTCACCTTTCTCTCAACAGCAACTGTAATGGTCTTAGTCATTTTGTTGCTGGTGACCACACCGATCCTGGTTTTTCTCAGGTTCCGGGTTTCTTCTGTTGCTGCTTCTGTAGATATATTTTCAGCCATAATGCTAAGCTTTGCGTTGCTATCAATTGATAACAATTCGTTTTTTTATGCTAATTGTTTCTTTTTTAGTTCTGTTTTTAACCGTGACAATTCCCTGCGTAGAGTCCTTATACTCATTGGATTCTCCAGCGGAGAAAGGGCATGGGCAAATTCAAGTTTTTTCAATCGCAATTCGTCTTCTTTTATCCTTGCTGAAAGATCCTCAGGATTCAAACTTTGGATGCTTTTTTTATAATCTATTGTCTTTGACATGTTATTCGATTTGACAATTTGATGATTAGTCAATATGCCGATTAAATTTTTTTAGCTCTGTTTACCATTTGCACATTGGCATATTTCACATTGACTCATAGATTCCTATGCGCTTATTAGATCTCTGCGTTTTACAAATTTTGTAGCTATGGGCAACTTCCCTGCTGCAAGGTGTAATGCTCCTTTTGCTACCTCTTCTGTAACCCCATCTACTTCGAAAATGATGCGACCCGGTTGAACCACAGCAGCCCAATATTCAAGGTTACCCTTTCCCTTACCCATACGTACTTCAGCAGGTTTGTTGGTAATAGGTTTATCAGGGAAAATGCGTATCCAAACATTACCCTCACGTTTCATGTGACGGGTTAGTGCCTGGCGTGCAGCTTCTATCTGACGATCAGTGATCCAATGTGAATCCATTGCTTTCAATGCAAAAGAACCAAAGGAAATTGTTGCACCTCTTTTGGTATCGCCTTTCATGCGACCTTTTTGCATCTTCCTATGTTTCGATCTTTTTGGTTGTAACATAATTCAACTTAATTTGACGATGGGCCGATTTGCAATAAACCAAATGGCTCAATCTAATTTTTATTTTACTCCTTTGTCACGTTGGCTTCAATTGGATTAATTAGTTACCTCCTTCCGCCACCACCGGTACCACCCTGGCGGCCAAGGCCTCCACCACCGCTGTTGCCACCACCCCCACGGTTGAAGTTGCCTCCACCACCGCCTCTACGGTCACCACCTCCACCACCACCACGCTCATCGCGGCGTCCAAAATCTCCGCCTCTCTCATCTCTTCTATCTCTTCTATCTCCTATTCCACCTGCTTCTTTGCCACCAACAAAATTTGGATTGAGGTCTCTCTTTGCCAATACTTCTCCTTTGCAAATCCAAACCTTGATACCTATTTTGCCATACACTGTTTGTGCAAATACATTTGCATAATCTATATCCATACGAAAAGTATGAAGAGGTGTACGGCCTTGTTTAAATTCTTCACTACGGGCAATTTCAGCACCATTCAATCGGCCACTTAATTTTACTTTAATCCCTTCTGCTCCCATGCGGAGTGTAGAAGCAATCGCCATCTTAGTAGCTCTTTTAAAATTGATCCTGTTTTCAATCTGACGGGCAATGGTGTCTCCCACGATCATGGCATCCAATTCGGGGCGACGTATCTCAAGGATATTTATTTGCACATCATCCTTTAGTGTAAGCTTTTTTAATTCTTCTTTTAGCCTATCTACTTCACCACCACCTTTACCGATAATAATACCTGGCTTAGAGGTGTGAATGGTAATGATCAATTTACCCAGTGTTCTTTCGATAACAATTTTAGCAATACCACCTTTGTTGATACGGGCCATAAGATATGTCCTGATCTTATGATCTTCAATCAGTTTGTGGGAATAGTCTTTTTTGCTTCCAAACCAATTGGATTCCCATCCCCGGATGATTCCTAACCTGTTACCTATCGGATTTGCTTTCTGACCCATGTTTACTGGTTATTCGTTGTTGTTTCTAAATTATTTTCTTTCACTTTACTCGAATATGTCTTTTTAGCTGCAGTTTTTTTAAGTTCTTTAGCAGTGGGGGTATCATCTACCATTAATGTAACGTGGTTACTGCGTTTGCGTATTTTATATCCACGTCCCTGTGGTGCAGGACGCATTCGCTTTAAAGTTCTGGCTCCGTCAACAAAAACTGTAGTCACGTATAATTGGCCAACATCACCACCTTCATTTTTCTGTCTCCAGTTTGCAATAGCACTCAATAGTAATTTGCGAACAGGAACTGATGAATGTTTTGGATTAAATTCCAATACTGCCAGTGCTTTGTCCACCTTCATACCGCGAATAAGATCTGCAATAAGCCTCATCTTACGTGGTGAAGTGGGATAATTTCTCAATTTTGCTACTGCTTCCATTTTCTTTATATTATGAGTTATGAATTTTGAGTTATGAATGTGTGGATTCCTGATTCTAAATTCATAATTCGGTATTCTTAACCTTTTTTACTTGAGTGGCCTTTGAAATTTCTTGTTGGTGCAAACTCTCCAAGCTTGTGTCCAACCATAAACTCGGTCACATACACCGGAATGAATTTATTACCATTATGTACGGCAAACGTATGTCCTACAAAATCCGGAGTAATGGTAGAACGGCGGCTCCATGTTTTGATCACTCCTTTTTTGTTTTTTCCTTCATTGATGGCTACCACCTTACCTTCCAGGTGAGCAGCTACATAAGGACCTTTTTTGATTGAACGAGCCATTTTATTTTATTTCTGTTTTTTTTATTTCTGATCTCTGATTTTTTTTACCAGCTTCAGTTTATACATCTAAATTTTGTTGCCCGTCCGTACCGGCACGGGCGGACGTCGCACACTTGTACTTCCACTTCTCGATTCATCATCACCCGGCTTACTTCGCCAGCTTATTTCCATGCTTACGTTGAATAATCAATTTATCACTTCCTTTTCCTCGTGTACGTGTTTTAGCACCACGAGAATACTTACCTGTTCTTGAGCGTGGTTGTCCGCCGGATGCACGACCTTCTCCACCACCCATCGGGTGATCAACAGGGTTCATGGCTACCCCACGTACGCGAGGTCTTATTCCTTTCCACACATTACGACCTGCCTTACCCATTGACTGTAACTGGTGATCACTATTTGAAGCTATACCCACAGTAGCATAACAGTTGATCAAGACTTTTCTCAATTCACCACTTGGCATTTTTAATATGGCGTATTTGTCTTCTTTATTTGAAAGCTGTGCAGAGGCTCCTGCGCTTCTTGCAATCTTTCCGCCCTGGCCAGGCTGCATTTCTATATTATAAACCACCGTTCCTAATGGCATATTTTTAAGCTGCAAAGCATTGCCTAATTCCGGTGCCACATTATCACCACTTAATACGACTGTTCCAACTTTTAATCCATTAGGAGCGAGGATATATCTTTTTTCTCCATCTGTATAATTCAATAGTGCAATGAATGTAGTGCGGTTGGGATCATACTCAATAGTAGAAACTGTTGCTGGGATGTCTTTTTTGTTGCGTTTGAAATCAATGATACGATAAGCTTTTTTATGGCCTCCACCAATGTAGCGCATAGCACGACGACCATTAGAATTTCGACCACCCGTACGGCCTTTCACTTCCAGCAATGATTTTTCTGGTTTATTGGTAGTGATCTCGGCATAAGAGTTTCCAATTCTCCAACGAGTTCCGGCAGTAATGGGTTTATATTTTTTTAGTGGCATGTTATTATATTTCTGTTTTCTGATTTCAGAAATTATATGTTTGAATACAAATCAATGGTTTCGCCTTCTGCTATTGTGATCATCGCCTTCTTATATGCGGGTTTACGACCATGCACAAAACCTTTTTTTGTGTAACGCGTTTTACTTTTGGCCGGCACTACTGAAGTATTTACATCCATGATTGTAACGCCATAAAATTCTTCCACTGCTTTTTTGATCTCCAATTTGTTAGCTGCCCTTGCAACTTTAAAAGCATACCGGCGCAGGCTTTCCTGCTGTCCATTTGCTTTCTCCGTTAAAATTGGTTTTATTAATACTTCTGAAAGTTTCATCTATTTTAATTTGACGATTCGACAACTCTTCGACAAGCTCAGAGTGACAAAAAGATTTTTTAAATTACTGTTCATTTTTTTGTTCAGTTATATTCTGAACGTACAAGAGTGCGACGCAACAAAAGCTCAATAGTTAGTACTACTGCCGGCTACATCATTCACACCATTTTAAAGAACTCTTTCAATCAACTCATCGGCACATTGCTCATAAGCTAATCGGCATATCGCCAGATCAGCTAATCAGCATATCTCCTAAGCTGCCACTTCCTCTTCTTCACCACCTACAAAGATCTTCGCAGCGCTTTCGGTTAATACCAATACTTCTGAATTCATAATATCATAGGTGTTGATATCGCTAAGCAACACACCTAAAACAGAAGGCACATTCCGAAGGCTTTTGTTTATGCTATCATTAAACTCGGGTAATACAAACATTAATTTTTTCTCCCCCACTTTCAGACTATTCATGATGTTCATGAAAGTCTTTGTCTTTGGTGCATCCAGAGTTACATCTTCTACTATAAAAATGGAATTGTCCTTAGCCTTATGTGTAAGTGCAGACATTTTTGCAATATCCTTTACCTTTCGGTTCAGTTTGATATCGTACTTGTGGGGCTTAGGTCCGAAGACGGTACCACCACCTTTATAAAGGGGATTACGAATGTTACCCTTACGAGATCCTCCTGTACCTTTTTGCTTGTGCAGCTTGCGGCTAGAGCCTTTCACTTCGGCACGTGTCTTTACCTTATGCGTACCTTGCCTCTGTGCACCAAGGTATTGCTTTACAGCAAGATAAATGACGTGGTTATTTGGTTCAATCCCAAATATTTCTTCAGGAAGGTCAACAGTTCTACCTGTTTCATTTCCTTCTATGTTTAAAACTTTTAATTCCATTTTCTTCTTTTTATTTGCCTGTGCAAAACGAACTGCCTGAAGCAAGTTCTACTTTTGGATAAAAACGATTGAACCGTTGTGGCCCGGTACAGCACCACTTATTAATATGTAATTCTTTTCAGGGAAAATTTTTACAACTTTCAATCCTTTCACTTTCACCCTGTCCTGACCCATACGACCAGCCATTCTCATTCCTTTGAAAACCCTCGCCGGATATGATGAGCCACCAATAGAACCCGGAGCCCGCTGACGATCGTGCTGACCATGTGAGGCTTCACCAACACCGGAAAATCCATGGCGCTTAACGACACCCTGAAATCCTTTTCCTTTAGTAGTACCCACTACTTCTACTTTATCGCCTTCAGTGAAAATGTCTAATGTAATGGTGTCGCCTATATTTTTTTCAAGAGATGAGTTGCGGAATTCTTTTACACACTTTTTAGCCGGAGTATTGGCCAATGCAAAATGTCCTTTTTCAGAACGTAATGTGTGTTTTTCTTTTTTGTCGCCGTAAGCTACCTGTAGTGCATTATAGCCATCAGTTTCTACGGTCTTTACCTGTGTAACTACACAAGGACCTGCTTCAATAATGGTGCAGGCTGTTTGTTTCCCATTGGGATCGAAGATGCTGGTCATCCCGATCTTTGTTCCAATAATTCCTTTCATTTACTTACGGTTTGTACCCGCAAGGTTATTCAAGACATCCGTTTAATTAGCTTCGGCAGGCTCAGCCTGACATCAACCATCAAACGGGTCAATCCTGGTTCATCAGCCGACCTTTTCCTTTATATTCTGCCCAAAAGCAGAAGGGAAGTACCGGTGACAAACAAACCTCGAAGGGCTTGTTTTATATGAGCCCCTCCAACCTCCCCGGTGGGGAGGCTTTAGAAGCTTTAATGTTTCAGAGCTCTTTTCTTCCTGCTAAGGAGTTGAGAGATGAATGATAAGATATATTAACCTAAGCTTGCTTTTAAGGAGTCAGAGGTTATGCTTTTATTTCAACTTCAACACCGCTTGGCAGATCGAGTTTGGAAAGCGCATCTACAGTACGGGAAGAAGATGTATAAATATCTAATAATCTTTTGTGCGTAGCCAACTGAAACTGTTCTCGGCTTTTTTTATTCACGTGTGGTGAACGAAGAACTGTGAAAATCTTTTTTCTGGTTGGTAAAGGAATTGGACCTGTTACTACAGCGCCTGTGCTACGTACGGTTTTTACGATCTTTTCTGCTGATTTATCTACCAGGTTGTGATCGTAAGATTGTAATTTAATTCTGATTCTTTGTGACATAGTCCAGGCCCATTTTTTAGAATGGGAGCGCAAAGGTAACAGTAAAGCTTTGAACAGACAAAAAGTTTCTACACATCTCAAAAACTCTTTTCAGCTTTGTAAAAGAAGTGTAATTACCAGCAGGGTCTAAAATTTAAACCGAACTAAATGCAATTCTCGCTAACTAAATCAATAGAAATTCTCGAACGCACTCCCGAAACACTTCGTCATTTACTTGACAATATTTCTGAAGATTGGACTTTTACTAATGAAGGAGAACAAACATGGAGTGCATTTGATGTAATAGGCCATTTAATTCATGGAGACAAGACTGATTGGCTCACAAGAGCAGAGCTAATACTATCAGACAAGGTTGACAAAAAATTTATACCGTTCGATAGATTAGCTCAATTTGAAAATAACAAAGGAAAATCTTTGACACAGCTCTTAAATGAATTTAAAGAAATAAGGATTGCAAATATTGAAAACCTACGTAAGCTTTACCTTTCAGCAAGTGACCTAAACAAAACAGGGATTCATCCGAAAATTGAACAAGTAACTTTATCTCAATTACTTTCTACCTAGGTTGTTCATGACATTGACCATATTTCCCAAATATCAAGAGTAATGGCCAGGCAATATAAAAACGAAGTTGGACCATGGATAGAGTATTTGAAAATATTAAATCAATAAAATGAAAATGGCGTGTTGCTATTTTTTTAACCATTTACAGTCATAGTAGTCCCGGAAATTGATATATTATATTTTTTTAGATTGGACGATGCCGGGCCGTTGATTACCGTTCCTTCAGTTGTAAATTGGCTGCCGTGATTTGGACAAACAAAATTACCCTGAGTGGTATTGAAATTAATGGCGGTTCCCTGATGCGTGCAAGCTACCTGTACTGCGGTAAATGAATTTGCAGTTGCACCTGTGTTTAAACGCACTACAATCACATTATTTCTTGTAACAGAGTCGCCGACGTTTTTAATTTCATTGGTAAGGTTGACATTGAAATTAACCCCCCCGGGTGGCGTGGGTGGTGGTCCGCTGGTACCCGGTGCGTCACTACCTCCTTTGCTGCAGGATGTAAGGCAACCGCCTGCACACAAAGCCCCGAGGCCGATGCCAAAGGTGGATAAGAATTTTTTTCTGTCCATGATTTAATTTTTATTTTTTAGAACAATTGTTTTCCCTTTTTTAAAAGACATGTCGTGATTAATGCCTATTATCAACATATATATTAGCTTTCTCTAATCTTATTTAAAAATAAACACGCTTTCACCAGAGCCAGGCGGCTCAGGCTGACATGTTTTAGAGATGCTTATTTTTTAATTTCCGCTATTCACAACTACAGCCTCGGATAAATGAACATCCATCAAAAAACCCGTACATCTTCCTTTAACCCTTATTTTTTGTCCTATAATTGGCAATATAATATTCTTTTCCAAGAAGCTGCAATTCACCCCACCCGTATTATTTCCAACAGCTAACAAAACCATGGCATTATTATCTGTTACCTGAACGTCACTGACCTCCCCAAATATTTCCAAAACTTTGCCCACGTACTTTTGATTAGATGCTGCTTCATTTGCAACAAATTCCTGATAAATATTTTCAGCGGGCATAGTGTAACTTGTTTTTACTTTATGAATGTCCGCCCTTGGTTTTTGATACTGGTAATACATCCAACCTGACAGTGATGCAACTATTATAAAGACAATGATAAACATCCATTTTCTCTTCATGTTTTATATGAATAAGATTTATGCATATTGATAGCAAGCATCCATACGTTTTTACTTTTTCAGATTGAATATACGGGTGACATTAAAACCAAAGTATATGTCACCTTTTTCCCAGCTACCTCTTGTCTTCGTGAGATAATAGGGCGAGTTCATTCCTTCTGAGTTAGTGAAAATGAGTTGAAAAACATGCCCCCCCGTTTCAATATCAACCCCCATTGATAAAGAACTAAATACATCGGAGCTGACTACCTGGCCACTTGGCAAGTAATTATATTCTGCATTGATGCTTATTCGATTTGTCAGCTTCATTCTGCCGCCTACCCCTAATGCAAACACATCATTTTTATCAGCAGGCGTAGGCACCAGGTTAAAATGCACCCACGACGGCGTTAACTGCAATGACAGCTTGGAATTAAACTTTCTTGCTATCAACAGTTGTGAAGTATAAATAGTTCTGTATTTAGCATTGAGATAAGGTTTATCGCTATACTTCTGAACACTATTGGCAATCATGCCATATGCACTTACAGAAACGGGTACTCCATTTTGCTTTTGCCGGACGACTTTCCATTTGAATGAGGCATCATATACTTTCTCAAAAGAACTCCTCCCCACGCCAATTGCCAGCTTATCGGTTATACCATAATCAAAAGCAAAACGAATACCTGCATTATCCAATCCAAACAGTGCATATGCACCTTCATTCAGTCTACCAAATCGGTGCATGATCATGAATTGCAAAGCCTTTTTCGCCGGGGACTCTACTGTAGGCGTATTCACTATTTGTGTAGCTTTAAAAGTACCACTCACAACCTGGGAAGTATGTGCATTTATAGTATCAACCATCAGTTCCAACAACGTACTATCCTGCGCTTTTGTATTGCTCAGACTTAATATTACAAACAAGGCAGTTATAACTTTTTTAATCATTTCTATTTTGATATTTTGTACTCTATCATTACTGTTACATCAAGATGTTGAGCAATTTTATTCTTAACAACTGCAGGAATTTTAATATTATAATCGGAAGGATTTATTTTGAAATTTGATTTAGCTATTAATTTATCCTCTTTCACTTCCATGCTTGCAGGTACTTCAATAGTGCGGCTTATGCCATGAAGCATTAATACACCTTTGACTATTATCGGATATTTACCTTCCTGAGAAATATCCACATAGCCTGTATAGCTTCCTGAGAAACTTGATTTAGGATATTTATCACTCTCCACATAGTTTTCATTGAAATGCTCCTGCATAAGAGCCTTTTTGAATAAGAATCCTCTCATCAGCAACATAAAGGCAATCTTTTTTTTTGAAAGATCAACTACCGCATTAACCTGCTTATTTTCAGCTTTGATATCTTCATAAGGAGTTTTGGAAAAAAAACTAATAAAGCCTGTTCGGGTAATCTGCGGTTGGGCATTAAGCAGTAACTGGCTCGATACAAAAAGAAGTAGTATGGAAAGCCTTTGCATGTCTGTCTGCTAATTATTTAATGTTCCCTGCTCAATCCAGGCTTTTATTTTATTAAATCACAAGTAGATAATTTTGCTCGGCCTAATGGCATAGGAATAAATCCACTGGCATGTTCAATCGAGCCCACTAACTTTCCATTTTCAGCTATTTTTTTTACACCATTGTAATTTTCTGTAATAATATTCCCCGGTGCAATGGTAACTGTATGGCAGGAATTACAATTGGCCTGAAGAATAGGAACAATATCAGTATTGAATTTCATGCTATTTGTATTGCAATTACCCGGATCGGTATTTTGAAAATCGGTTTCATTGTTCTTTGAACAAGAAATCAGAAAAAAAAGAATTACAGAAGCGAAGGAAGAAAGTCTATACATACCAAAATGGTGTTTGTAAATTACGAAAATTCGGTGGGCTTGTCAATAAAGTTTGGTTGATTTGAAAATACGATAAAACTTAAAGCACGAAAGGTCAACCTTCATTTGCCTGGAATAATAATATTTACGGAATAGCATCGGGTATAGATTCTTTGAGTAAGATTGTTGTAACAGTAAAGCTTACAATATTTTATTTAGAAGTAAACAATGCAAGCCGGTAAATGTGTGTTTTAAAATTCGCGGCGATTTAGCTCACATTTTTATAAAAAAAGAATGAGGCTTTGGTGTAAACAAAATGCATAAAATCTAATTAAATCAAGCATTGAATTAAGCCTATGAGGATGGATTAAGAGAGCTAAGTAAATTTCATTATAAAAGTCTCATTTAGGTGACTATTGCCAATCCATGAATTTTGAAATGCATTATTTAATTAAAAACTGGCTGATGAATAGGAATGGACCAGTTATAGTAATAGAAGATGACGCTGATGATCAGCAGATCCTGAAACAAGTCTTGAAAAAATTAAATTACTCCAATAAAATCATCTTTTTTTAAAGTATAATATGTTACAACTTCCGATCATGGTGATTGAATAGTCGCAGTAATGTTTTGTTACATTTACCCCGAAAAGATTTTTTCAATTTTTTATTATAAATCGCACCTAACAGCCTGAATGGATACTGCGGCAGACAAACCAATCGATAAAAAAGAATCAACTGCAAGCAGGCTGGTCAAACTGTTGCTGAAAATAGGCATCACTGCACTTTGTTTTTGGTATATATCTACTAAAATAGATTTTACAAAAGCATGGGATGCATTGCTAAAGGCTAACTGGTGGTTTTTATTATTAGCTGTTTTTTCATTTATGTTCTCCAAGCTATTGGCCGCCTTCAGGTTAAATATCAATTTTAGAAATATTAATATCAACCTGCCTCAATGGAATAATATTAAACTGTATTGGCTTGGTATGTTCTACAATCTTTTTTTACCCGGCTCTATCAGTGGAGATGCATATAAAGTAATTGCACTTAGAAAAAAATACAATTCATCTTATAAAAAAACTACTGCGGCAGTTTTACTTGATCGCTTCAGTGGTTTGCTTGCATTAGCAATTATCCTATCCATTTACGGAGCTATTGTATTGGAAAACAAATGGTGGGATACCATACTGATTGGAGGAGCAATATTCGCAGTTGCCGCATTGTATCTGGTTGTGCGTTTTCTTTTCAAAGATTTTTTACCCGGCTTCTGGTCCACTTTTATATGGGGTATGGGGGTACAGATATTCCAGGTAATTTGCCTGTATTGTATTCTAATGAGCCTGCATATCCCGGTGCACCAGTCTGAATGGATTTTTATTTTTTTAGTAGCATCTGTGGTATCTGTGCTACCTATTTCTTTAGGAGGTGGGTTGGGCACACGGGAATTTGTATTTGTAGAAGGTGCCCGTTTTTTCGGTCTCGATCCGCATTTAGGGATAATCGTCAGCCTATTATTTTATTTGAGTAATGTTTTATCTTCTGTCTGGGGTTCATATTTCATTTTTCATGATCCGCTGAGCCCCCTGTCCCCCGGTGTTCGCCCGCCCGCCCGTGCCGGTACGGACGGGGATGACCAGGTCGGACGGGGGGAAACTTAGGTCATAGTGTAAAATTGATTTGCAAGGTTTTTATAAATGTGGAGTATAAATAATACGCTTGATTCCATTGCAACCTTTGCATTAAACACTTTTTTCCATTTATTTTTCAACCAATGAAATCATTAGATCGTTTGCTTGTCACCCTTTAGGGATAAGTGAACGTCTATCTTTGTGCACAAAAAAAATAATTGCAACCATCAAAGCCTTTTGATCAATATTTCTGGTTTTTAATTTTATTGTCGGTTGTGCTGTTGTTTCCTTCATTGGGTAAAACTCATTTATGGATCTATGATGAAGTACGCAATGCACAATGTGCACGGGAAATGTGGGAACGGAGAGATTGGATCGTGCCTACATTCAATGGAAAACTTCGTACATTAAAACCCCCTCTGCATTATTTTTTTATGTTTGGTGGGTTTGAAATGTTTGGCGTCACTGAATGGGGTGCACGGTTTTTTTCACCCATTTTTGGTGTACTCACCATTGCTATTACTTATTTTTTTGTTGCCAGATATTCTTCACGGTTGCATGCATTCATTACGGGTTGTATTCTTCTTGCATCTACACATTGGTTGTTTGAGTTCCGCATGTCAGTACCCGATCCATATCTCATATTTTTTAATACGCTTTCACTGTTTTCTGCATTTGCTTACTTCAAAGAAAATAAGTTTGGTTGGCTGGCTTTGAGTGCTGTTTCTTTTGGTTTGGGCATATTAGCAAAAGGCCCTGTAGCTTTGGCGCTACCGGGTTTAGCCATTCTTTGCTGGCTGATATGGGATAAACATTGGAAGCGTATTTTTCACTGGCATGTATTGGTAGCGGCTATCATCATATTGGTCATTTCTGTTCCCTGGTATATTTTGGTGCACAAGGCTTCAGATGGCGAATGGACAAGAGGATTTTTTTTGGAACATAATGTGGGAAGGTTTTCTGAACCAATGGAGGGACATGGAGGTTTTTTCCTGATCGTACCTCTTTTTGTTCTTTTGGGATTATTACCTGCTTCTGTTTTTTTTGGTAAAGCTTTGAAAAAATTCAAATTAACTTACAAGGATTCTTTTCTACGTTTTTCCCTGTGTGTGTTTTTAGCCTTTATTTTTTTCTATAGTATATCGGGAACCAAGCTTCCGAATTACCCTATGCCCTGCTACTCCTTTTTGGCAATCATATTAGGATATTTTATTACAAATTCCATCAATGGAATCTCAAAAAATGTACCTTATCCTTACATTATTTTACTAGTAATCAATGTAGCGTTGCCTGTCGGACTTTATTTCGGCATCAGGAATGAACTAGAAACCAAAGGATTTGAGAATAATGCAATCCTTGTTGCTATACTAAC
>Ga0183260_10001101_pt1 | contig 22982 bp, 19 predicted proteins | sample AntDrymUQ4972206_2_FD_129768 | JGI IMG/M metagenome (GOLD analysis project Ga0183260, IMG submission 129768) | Polar desert sand microbial communities from Dry Valleys, Antarctica - metaG UQ497 (22.06) (version 2) (version 2) | ecosystem: Environmental > Terrestrial > Soil > Desert | place... | reverse complement strand
GCCGACGCCTATGCGCGCCAGGAGACCGATTTCGCGCAGGACGAGGACCCAGCCCCCGACACGTATCTGCGCCAGGACAGCGAAGTTCTGGATGAGGATGAGGATGAGGATGAGGCCGGCTTCGAGCGATCTGCAATCCTCGCGGGCGGGACGGCGACAGCTGCCGGGCGATTCGGGGACGTCGAGCCCTCATACCGCGACATAGGGATAGAAGAGACCGAGGGGACGGACGAACAGGACGTCCTCCTGGAGCGGGAAGCCGACGACGCGCACCATCGACTCAGTCTGGACGAAATGAGCGAGCCCGCCATGCGCGGGTCCGACCTGCAGTTCGACGAGCAGAGCGAAATCGAGGCCGAGGCCGACGCCGATGCCTTCATCCTCGATGTTGCGGCAGCGGCATCGCGTCCGGAACACCGGCGGTTCGATGACTTTGCCCCGTCTGAGCCGGCCATGGAGCCTCGGGCTGCGGATGCGACGATCGGCGGCAGGTGGGCTGAGGAAGCGCCTGGCCGCGATCTCGCCCCTGCGGGGATGTATGCGCCCCCCCGCCGATACCAGGCCCCCAACGAGCCGGAGCTCGAGTCGACCGGCGGCCGTGCACTGTGGCCGATAGCGCTGCTTCTCATCGTGGCCTTGCTGTTAGGCCTTGGGGGCGGCTACGCGCTCTGGGGGCGTTCGGTACCAGCCGGAGAGGTCGCGGATACCGCCCCCGTAGCGGGTACAAAGGGAGATGCCGTTCAGTCTTCCGCCACCGAGACGACTGGCAGTGCATCATCGGGCGCAGCGGCCCCGGTAAGCACGCCCGTGCCGGGTGCGCGTGATGCGGCAGCCCCTCCGGAGAGAGTGCCGGCTGCGCCGGAGAGTGCAGCGACGCCGGCTCCTCCGGTCCGTGCCGCGGCACCCCCGGCCGCCACCACCGGGAGACTCGTCGTCCGATCCACGCCCAGCGGTGCCGGCGTCAGCATCAATGGAAACTGGCGCGGGCGCACGCCGCTGACCCTGGAGCGGCTCCCGTTCGGGCGGCAGAACGTGCGGGTCGTGCAGCCTGGCTATGCACCGGTGAACCAGACCGTCACGCTTTCGGCGGGGAATCCGGAAGAGGCGCTCACGCTCCGGTTGCAGCCGCAAAAGCCGGCAGCGGCCAAACCAGCCGCCCCGGCGCCGGCCGCCCGGACCGCCAAGCCCCCTGCCGCGGCTCCTCAGGGGAGCCCGGCCCAGGCGTTCTCCGGTTCGATTTACGTCGATTCACGCCCGCGCGGAGCGACCGTCTTCATCAACGGCAAGCCGATCGGGGTGACGCCGCTGCGGGTACCGGAAATGCGGATAGGAAGCCACGTCGTGAGGTTGGAACTGGTCGATCACCGGACGTGGTCGTCCACGGCACGCGTTACGGCGGGGGCGGAAGTACGCGTGACGGGATCGCTCGAGCCCATGCAATGAAAGCCATTCTCGCTCTGGAAAACGGAACCTGGTTCGAAGGTGAAGGAGCCGGCGCGCCGGGGGAAGCCGGTGGCGAGGTCGTCTTCAACACGAGCATGACCGGCTACCAGGAGATCCTCACCGATCCCTCCTACGCCGGCCAGATTGTGACGATGACCGCCCCGGAGATCGGCAACTACGGCGTCGGCCCGGACGACGGGGAGTCGCGAAGCCCGCAGGTGGCGGGTTTCGTGATGCGTGAGGAATCACCCATTGCGAGCAACTGGCGCGCAAGTGGAACCCTGCGCGACTACCTCGTGCGGCACGGGGTCGTGGCGATTTCGAACGTGGACACCCGGGCGCTCACGCGCCTGCTGCGGTCTTCGGGCGTCATGCGGGGGATCGTTGCCACCGGTGATCAGAACCCGCGAGAGCTCGTGGACAAGGCGCTGGCCCTGCCGCTGATGACTGGAGCCGACCTGGTCGTGGGGGTCACGTGCGAGCGGGCGTTCGACTGGAATTCCGGCACGGGAGACGACGAGTTTGCGCCAGTGGCCGAGCGGCGTGCGGCCAGGCCGCTTCGGATAGCCGCGTACGACTTCGGCATGAAGTGGAACATCCTGCGCCGTTTCACAGCGCATGGGTGCGACGTACGGGTGTTCCCGGCCACCACTCCCGCCTCGGAGCTGCTGGCCGACAATCCCGACGGCGTGTTTCTGAGCAACGGCCCCGGTGATCCGTCCGCCCTGGGCTATGCGGTCGACAACGCGCGCGAGCTGGTGAAGGCGGATGTGCCGATGTTCGGCATCTGCCTCGGGCACCAGGTGGTCTCGCTGGCCCTTGGCGGGGAGACCTTCAAGCTGAAGTTCGGCCATCGCGGCGCCAATCACCCGGTCAAGGAGCTCGAGACCGGGAAGATCGAAATCACATCTCAGAATCACGGCTTCGCGGTGGATCCGGATACGCTTCCGCCCGACGTGAAGGTCACCCACGTGAACCTGTACGACGGAACTGTGGAAGGGCTCCGGCACGAATCGAAGCCGGTGTTCTGCGTGCAGTATCACCCCGAGGCGGCGCCAGGGCCGCACGACGCGGATTATCTGTTCCGCCAGTTCCTGGACGAGATGGAGAGGAGGGCGTAAGGGATGCCACGGCGTACAGACATCAAGCGCGTCCTCGTCATCGGGTCCGGCCCGATCGTGATCGGACAGGCGTGCGAATTCGACTATTCCGGCACGCAGGCCTGCAAGGCGCTCCGTGCCGAGGGACTCGAAGTCGTGCTGGTCAACAGCAACCCGGCGACGATCATGACGGATCCGGAGATTGCCGACCGCACGTACGTGGAGCCGCTCACGCCGGAGGTCCTGGCCGCGATCATCGAGAAGGAACGGCCGGATGCGGTGCTGCCGACGGTTGGCGGCCAGACGGCCCTGAACCTGGCGGTCGCGCTGGGAGAGAACGGGACGCTGGCGAAGTACGGCGTGGCGTTGATCGGTGCGTCGGTCGAGTCCATCAAGGTCGCGGAGGACCGGCTGCTGTTTCGTGACGCCATGAAGGAGATTGGCGCCGACGTCCCGGACAGCTACTACGTGAAGTCGATGCCTGAGGCGATGGAGGCGGCCGAGCATCTCGGCTTCCCGACAATCATCCGGCCGTCGTTCACGATGGGGGGGGTTGGCGGCGGGATCGCCTACAACGTCGAGGAGTTCAAGGAGTTGGCGGGGCGGGGACTCGACTTCAGCCCGGTGCACGAGGTGCTCATCGAGGAGTCCGTCATCGGGTGGAAGGAGTACGAGCTCGAGGTGATGCGCGACTGCGCCGACAACTTCGTGGTCATCTGCTCGATCGAGAACATCGATCCGATGGGCGTCCACACCGGTGACAGCATCACCTGCGCGCCGGCGCTCACGCTGACCGATCGCGAGTACCAGCGCATGCGCGATCTGGCACGGCGGATCATCCGCCGCGTCGGCGTCGAGACCGGCGGATCCAACATTCAGTTCGCGATCAACCCGGAGAACGGCCGGATCATCGTGATCGAGATGAACCCGCGGGTCTCACGCTCGTCAGCGCTGGCGTCCAAGGCCACAGGGTTCCCGATCGCGAAGATTGCCGCCAAGCTGGCGCTCGGCTACCGGCTCGACGAGATTCCGAACGACATCACGCGACTCACACCGGCTTCCTTCGAGCCGACCATCGACTACATCGTTGTCAAAGTGCCGCGCTGGGCGTTCGAGAAGTTCCCCCGTGCCGACCGCACCCTGACCACCCAGATGAAGTCGGTCGGCGAGGTGATGGCTATCGGCCGGACCTTCAAGGAAGCCTTCATGAAGGCCTTCCGGTCGCTGGAGCTCGGCTCGTCCGGGCTGCTGTTCAGCCAGCCGCGCAAGAAGCTCGAGAGCGGCCTCAGCGAAGAGGAGGAGGCCGGCGCCCTGCAGCGGGAGCTCAGCGTGCCAAGCGACCGCCGGATGTGGGCCGTCTTCCGCGCCCTCGAGCGCGGGTGGACCGTCGAGCACCTGTACGAGCTCACCAAGATCGACCGCTGGTTCCTCACGCAGTTCTCGGAGCTCGTGGAACTGGCGCGCCTGGCGGGCCTTGGCGGACTCCGCGGGATTTCCCCCGAAATGCTGCGGACGCTGAAGCGCGCGGGCATCAGCGACCGGGAGCTGGGCGTGATCCTCGGTGCCGACGAGGATGCCGTCCGGTCCACGCGGATCGAACAGGGCCTCCAGCCCGCCTACAAGCGGATCGATACGTGCGCGGCGGAGTTCGAGTCGTTCACTCCCTACCTGTACGGCACGTACGAGCGCGAGTGCGAGGCGGACCCGACCCCCCGCCCCAAAGTAGTGATCCTCGGCAGCGGCCCCAACCGGATCGGGCAGGGCATCGAGTTCGACTACTGCTGCTGTCACGCGGCGTTTGCCCTCCGGGAGGAGGGCTACGAGACCGTGATGATCAACTGCAATCCGGAAACGGTGTCCACCGACTACGACACTGTCGACCGCCTGTATTTCGAGCCGCTGACGTTCGAGGATGTCTTTGCCGTGATCACGCGGGAACGGGAAGCCGGCGGTGACGTGTCGGTCGTCGTGCAGTACGGCGGACAGACGCCGTTGAAGCTCTCGCTTCCGCTGCAGGAGGCAGGCGTCCGGATCCTCGGCACCTCGCCCGACTCGATCGACCTGGCCGAGGACCGCGAGCGGTTCGCCAAACTGTTGTGGGACCTGGGCATCCCGCAGGCGGCAAGCGGCATCGCGACAACGCTGGACGAGGCGCGCGTCGTGGCCACGTCCATCGGCTTTCCGCTTGTCGTTCGCCCTTCGTACGTGCTCGGCGGGCGCGCCATGGCCATCGTGTACGACATGGGCGCGCTCGATCGCTACATGACCCACGCCGTAGACGCCTCGCCCGATCACCCGGTGCTCATCGACAAGTTCCTGGAGGACGCCGTCGAGCTCGACGTGGACGCCGTCGTCGATGCCACAGGCGCCGTCGTCATCGGCGGGATCATGGAGCACATCGAGGAGGCGGGAATTCATTCCGGAGACAGCTCCTGCGTGATTCCGCCGCACAAGGTCGTCGAGCGCGACGTGGCGCTCATCCGGGACTACACGCGGCGTATCGCCAAGGCGCTGAAAGTCGTGGGCCTGATGAATGCGCAGTTTGCCATCAAGGACGACACGGTCTACGTGCTCGAGGTGAATCCACGTGCATCCCGCACGGTGCCGTACCTGTCGAAGGCGACAGGCGTGCCACTCGCGAAAGTGGCAGCCAGCGTGATGGTCGGCCGGACGCTTGCCCAGCTCGGTCTCACGACCGATCTGGAAGTGGCCGGCTACTTCGTGAAGACGCCGGTGTTTCCGTTCGTCCGGTTCCCGGGGGTCGACACGATTCTCGGGCCGGAAATGAAGTCCACCGGCGAGGTCATGGGCGGGGCCGCGACGTTCGGCAGCGCGTTCGGCAAGGCGCAGCTGGCCGCCGGGGTCCGGCTGCCCGACCATGGCTGTGCGTTCATCAGTGTGAACAATCACGACAAGCCGGCGGTGGTCCAGATCGCCCAGGATCTGCGGGAGCTCGGGTTCGACATCGTCGCGACGCGGGGCACCGCCAACTTCCTCCGCGCGCACGGGATCGAGGCGGAGATCGTCTTCAAGGTCAACGAGGGACGTCCACATGTCGGCGACGAGATCCTGAACGGCAAGATTCAGCTCGTCATCAACACTCCGCTCGGGCGCGAGTCGTTTTTCGATGACCGCACCGTCCGCCGCATCGCGATGATGCACGGCGTCCCCTCGATCACCACCCTCACGGGTGCCGCCGCGGCGGTAAACGCTATCAAGGCCGGCCTCACCGAGGGGCTTTCGGTCCGCGCACTGCAGGAATACCACGCAGAAATTGCCGCCACCCGGGGGTGAGGAGGTCGCGTTTCCTGTGATCCGCACGCCGTAGCGGGGAGCGGGGAGGGGACGGAGCCCACGGAGAAGGGCACGTCACGGAGACGCGGAGACACGAAGAATCCTGATGATTCTCCGGACCTTCGAGCCTTCGTGAGGTGCTCTTCTCCGTGCCCTCCGCTCGCGCCGTGGCCAGCATGACCAGGCGCGCCGACACTTGCAACGGCGTGCTCCCATGCACGTCCCGGCGGCGCTCATCGCCCTTCCCATCCTGACCGGCTCGGCCGCCTCCATCCTGCTGGCCGACTCATTCGATCCGGCGTTCGCATTCCTCAGCGCCTGCGCGGCGGTGGTCGGGCTCGCCGCCGCGGCCGGCGCGCTGCTCCTGGAAGACCTGCGGCAGGGGGCAGCCGCCCTCGTTCTGACCGCGCTCCTGACAGGCCTCTCCCTTGGTGCCACCGACGCACGCCGCGCGTATGCGCCCCCCCTTCTCGACCGATATGCAACGCTGCCTGCCGACGTGGCCGTTCACCTGGAAGGTGTTCTCCGGGAAGATGCGGCGCTCACCGCGTTCGGCGCTTCGCTGATACTCGACGTGCTCTCGATTGACGGCCCGGATGCGGGCGCTGGTGCTCTCGGCGGGGTGCGACTTGCTGTGGCAGGGGCACTGCTCGCGGGTCGGGTGGGGGAGTGGCGGGCGGGACGAACGATCCGGGTGCCTGCAACCCTGCGGAAGCCGCCTGTCTACCTGAATCCGGGCGTTCGTGACGAAGAACGGGCGCTCGCGCGGCGCGGCATCGTCCTGGTCGGCAGCGTGAAGAGCGGCGCCCTTGTCGAGGTGATCCGTAAGGGGCCGCCGGTGAGCGAAGCGGCAGCGAGCGTGCGAGCCTGGACCAGAAGGCAGGTGTCGGGCCTGATGGATCCACTCGATCCGAAATCCGCCGGCGTCACCACGGCGGTGCTCATTGGCGATCGGACGGGCCTCGCGCGTGAAGACGAGCGCCGGATGCAGGAGGCCGGCACGTTTCACGTCATCGCGATCTCGGGCGGGAACATCGCGATTCTGGCCGTGTTGATTCTGCTGGCCTGCAGGCTCGTTCTCATGAGAACCGACGTTGCCGCCATGGTGACTGCCGCACTGCTGATCTTCTATGGATCGGTGGCTGCAGGTGCTCCCTCGGTCGCCCGGGCAGTGACGGTCGCTGTCATCGCCCTTGCGGGGCGGGCAATGGATCACCGCGGCCCGGCGCTGAACGTGCTGGCGGCAACGGCGGCACTGGCAGTCGCGGGGGCCCCGGTCGTGGTGTTCGATCCGGGATTCATCCTCTCTTTTGGCGCGACCCTCGGCATCCTGCTAGGCGTTCCGCTGATGGTGAGCACCGGCGCTCCGCCGCATGGCGGATCAGCCCTGCGCGGCGCCGCCCGCCGCCTCTTCCAGGCCCTGGCGGCGCTCTTCGCGGCGACCGCCTGCGCCGAAATTGCCCTGGCGCCCATCGGAGCATCCCTGTTCTCCAGGGTGCCGTTCGCGGGCCTCCTGTTGAATTTCGCCGCCATTCCCCTGATGACCGTTGTGCAGGTGGGCGGCCTGGCGCTTCTGGCCCTGTCCTCGTGGTGGAGTGCCGGTGCTTATGCAGGTGCCTGGATAGCGCACCACGGCGCCACCGGTCTTCTGCAGTCGGCACGTCTGGTGGATGTGGCGCCATGGCTCTCGGTTCCCGTGGCGCCACCGGCTGCGTGGCTCGTTGCGGCGTACTACGCCTGTGCCCTGTTACTGATCCGCCCACGCCTGCGGCGTCCCGCCGCGTGGGCCCTCGGCACGACTGCCGTCGTCATACTCGCGGGCGGACACGCCGTGGCGCGTGATGCCGTCCCGCTGTCGGCCGCCCCCCTGCGGGTGACGGTACTGGACGTAGGCCAGGGGGATGCCACGCTCGTGTCGCTTCCAGGGGGGCGGGCTTTGCTGGTTGATGCCGCCGGTGTCGGTCCGCCGACTCCAAGTGACGGCAGCCCGGAACCTCAGGCAGGGTTCGACATAGGGGAGAGGGTCGTAATTCCGTCGCTCACCGCACTCGGCGTGACACGACTGGACGGCCTCGTGATCACCCACGCGGACCCCGACCACATCCTGGGAATGCGCGGCGTGATGCGCCTTCGGCCGGTGACGAGCATCTGGGAAGGCATCCCTGTTCCACCGGTGATGGACCTGCGGATCCTTGCTGATGCCGCGCGCTCCCGCGCAACCACCTGGCGGACCGTGCAGGCAGGGGACTCCGAACGATTCGACAACGTGGAAGTGCGGGTGCTCCACCCGCCCCCCGCAGACTGGGAGCGCCAGCGCGTGCGCAACGAGGACTCGGTCGTCCTCGAGATCCGGATCGGGGGTGTGTCGGTAATCCTCCCCGGCGACATCGGCGCGGAAGGGGAGCGCGCCATCATTCCGCGCCTCGAGCCAGGGCGGCTGGTCGTGCTCAAGGCGCCGCATCACGGGAGCGCGACGTCGAGCACCAGGGCCATGCTGGACGTGCTGCGCCCGGCGGCCGTTATCTTCAGCTGCGGCCGATCGAACCGCTTCGGCCATCCTCACCCCGCGGTGGTTGCGCGGTACGAAGCGCTCGGCACCGAAATGTTTTCGACCGCGGAAGATGGCGCCGTGTTCGTGGAGACCGATGGGAAGACCGTGGAGGTCCGGGGATGGACCGGACGCCGCAGGACCTTCAGCCTTGATCCTTGATTGCTCTCCAGGCTTCTTCCATCTCGTCCAGCGTGGCCTGGTGCACCGAGCGTCCCCGCTCCTCGAGCCTCTGCTCGAGCGCGCCGAATCGGGCGCTGAACTTCTCGTTGGCCTTGCGGAGTGCCGATTCCGGCTCGATCCCAAGCTTGCGTGCCAGATTGGCGATCGAGAAGAGCAGATCCCCCATCTCCTCCTCCGCACGTTCGCGGCTCTCGTGCGTGACCGCCTCGCGCAGCTCGGCGACCTCTTCCTCTATCTTCTCGACGACATCGGCGGTCTGCGCCCAGTCGAAGCCCACCGCCGCGACGCGTGTACCGATCTCGTGCGCCCCGAGAAGCGCCGGCATCGCCCTGGGCACGCCACTCAGGAGCGACCGCTTGCGCCCTGCATCCGTCTGCTCACGGGCCTTGATCTGTTCCCACTGCTCCACGACCTTGCCCGGGGTGTCGATGCCGCCAGCGGTCCCGAACACGTGCGGATGCCGGCGGATCAGCTTCTCCGTAATCGCCTTCAGCGAGTCAGCCACCGAGAACCGCCCCGCGTCGGATTCAATCTGCGCCAGGAATACCCCCTCGAACAACAGATCGCCGATCTCTCCCCGGAGCGCGTCATGGTCGTCACGGTCGATCGCATCGAGCACTTCGTAGGTCTCCTCGAGCACGAACCCGCGAAGCGACTGGATCGTCTGCTCGCGATCCCAGGGGCACCCGTCCGGCCCGCGCAGCCGCTCCATGATGTCGACCAGCCGTTGAAACGCCTCGCCTGCAGAGCTCATGAATCCCTTCGAAAGTTCCCGCTGCAAGGCCCCGCACGGGGCCCTGTTCCCCGGTGTGCCGGCCGCGCGGCTCGGCGCCGCTGCCGTGCCGCGTATGCTAGCATTCCCGGGTGGACACACAGGAACAGCCCGGCGTCTCATTCGCGGGTTTCATCATCTCCCTGGCGACGACGGCGGCGGTTCATTTCGGCGACATTCCCGATCCAAGCACCGGCGAGCCCATTGAGGCAGACCTGGGTGCGGCCGGCCAGATGATCGAGCTCATCGCGCTGCTGCAGGAGAAGACGCACGGCAACCTCACGCCGGACGAGTCCAAGCTCGTGGAGGACCTCCTGTACGAACTGCGCATGCGATTCGTCGAGGCGCAGGGGGGAGAACGCCGCATCATCGAGCCCTGATTGCAGATCACGTTCCTTGGCACGGGCACCTCGCACGGCGTGCCGATGATCGGCTGCGACTGCAGCACCTGCCGCTCGACCGACCCGCGCGATACACGCTTGCGCACCTCGCTCTTCATCGTCACCGACGACGGCATGCGCGTTCTGGTGGATGCGGGGCCCGACCTGCGCGCCCAGGCGCTCGCACACGGCATCTCCCGAGTCGACGCCATCCTTTTCACCCACGGGCACGCCGATCACATCCTGGGCCTCGACGACGTCCGGCGGTACAACAGCGTCATGAAGAGGCCGATGCCGCTCTTCGGTGATGCTGTGACGCTTGGGGAGATCCGGAGGATGTTTGCGTACGTGTTCAATCCGGATACTCCGAAGGGAGGCGGACTTCCGCAGCTGGAGATGTTCACGATTGCGGGCCCCTTCTGCATCGGTCACCAGGAAATCGTCCCGGTGCCGATCTGGCATGGCCGCCGCGCGATCCTCGGGTTTCGTCTGGGAGCCTTTGCCTATCTCACAGACTGCAGCGGCATTCCTGATTCGTCATGGCCTCTCATGGAAGGGGTGGAGGTGGTCGTGCTCGACGCGCTGCGCCAGCGGCCTCATTCGACGCACTTTTCGCTCGACGAGGCAGTCGAGGTTTCGCAGCGGATCGGTGCACGGCAGACCTACTTCACGCACATGTGCCACGATCTGCCGCATGCTGCCACCTGCGCCCGCCTTCCGCCGGGTGTGAGCCTGGCCCACGACGGCCTGCAGTGCCGGGTGGCTGGCTGACATGCACGTCATCCATTACCCCGACGACCCGCCCACCCGCTGGAACGCACCGGTGCTGGCGCTCGGGAACTTCGACGGGCTGCACCGCGGGCACATGAAGATCATCGACCGCGTGCGGCGCCGGGCGGGCGAGCGCGGGGGCACGCCTGCCGCGATGACGTTCGAGCCGCACCCCCCACGGGTGGTTCGTCCCGACAAGGCCCCACCCCTCCTCATGACGAAGGAGCAGAAGATCGAGGCGCTGGCGCGGTCGGGCATGCAGGGAATGGCGGTCGTGCGGTTCACGCCGGAGCTGTCGCACTGGGAGCCCGAGACCTTCGTGCGCACCGTCCTCGTGGAGTGGCTGCACGTCGTCGAGGTCTGGGTGGGCGCGAACTTCCTCTTCGGCCACAGGCGCGAGGGGAACTTTTCCGTGCTCCGCAGCCTGGGCGCCCGCTACGGCTTCCGCGCCGAGAAGATCGACCCGGTGCGCTACAAGGAGTTCGTGGTCAGCAGCACGCGCGTGCGCCGGCTGGTCAGCGAGGGGCGTGTGGACGAGGCAGGGGCCCTGCTCGGCCACCACTACTTCGTGGACGGGGAGGTCACGCGCGGCGCGGGACGGGGTCGCGAGCTCGGATTTCCCAGTGCGAACCTCACGACGGACAACGAACTGCCCCCGGCCTCGGGCGTGTATGCCACGACGGCGACGGTGGACGGGATCGTCCACGCCTCGGTCACGAACATCGGCATGCGGCCGACGTTCGGGGACGTGGACCGCCCGGTCATCGAGGTGCACATCTTCGACTTCGACCGCGACTTGTACGGCACACGCCTGCGGCTCTCGTTTCTCCAGCGGCTGCGTGACGAACGCATGTTCCCGGATACCGACGCGCTGCGGGCGCAGATCGACGCCGACTGCCGGAGCGCACGGCGGCTGTTTGGCCGCATCTCGCTGTAGAATTCTCCGAATATGCCGGCAGCAGGGGACAAGGATTCAGGAGAGGCGGCTCTGGTGTTGCAGCTGACGGTACCTGCGGCCGGCGGCCTGCGGGTCATCGCGAGCGAGCTGGCGGCCCGCGTCGCCGAACATCTTGGTGCCGGGAAGCCGGACGCGCGGTCGATCGGCGACCGTGTGGAGACGATCGTGTCCCAGCTTGGCGATGCCGCCAGGGGTGAGAAAGAGGACATCACTTTCGAGTTTCGCCGTTCGGGCGCCGAGCTGGTGATCCACGCCCGGTGCGCGGGTGCCGCCTCGGAGGTCCGTCACCCGCTGCCGGCCTGACACCACTCCCTCATGCGACTGTTCAATACGCTCACCCGGCGCGAAGAAGCGTTCGCCCCCTCACGGGAGAACACCGTCCGGATGTACAGCTGCGGGCTGACCGTGTACGCGCGCGGCCACATCGGCAATTTCCGCACCTTCGTCGTCTGCGACGTGCTGAGGCGCGCGCTCAAGTCCGAAGCGGGATTCGGCATGCGCCACGTCATGAATTTCACCGACGTGGACGACCGTACGATTGCCGAGTCGCAGAAGGCGGGGGTGCCGCTGCGTGAATACACCGGGCGCTACATCGAAGCCTTCCGCGAAGACGCCGCGGCCCTCGGCCTCGAAGCGCCCGAGGAGATGCCGCGTGCCACAGACGACGAGAACATTGCGGCGATGGGGAAGACGATCGCCGCGCTCGAGGCCAACGGCCACACTTATCGTAGCGACGGGTCGATCTACTTCAAGATTGCGACGCTGCCAAAGTACGGCAAACTCGCGCGCCTGGATCACACCGGGATCAAAGCGGGTGCGCGAGTCGACAGCGACAAGTACGAGAAGGAGGACGCCCGCGATTTCGTGCTGTGGAAGGCCACCAAACCAGGGGAGCCGACATGGGACCCCGGAATCGGCCCGGGCCGGCCTGGATGGCACATCGAGTGCTCCGCGATGGCGCTGCGGCTGCTCGCGGAGGCGCCCATCGACCTCCACGCCGGCGGCGTGGATCTGATCTTCCCGCATCACGAGAACGAGATCGCCCAGGCGGAGGGGGCCACGCGAACGACTTTCTCCCGGTTCTGGTTCCACGTCGAGCACCTGATGATCGAGGACGAGGAGCAGACGAGCGAGAAGATGTCGAAGTCGCTCGGCAACGCATACAACCTCGAGGACATCCGCGCGCGGGGGTTCCGCCCCTCGGCACTCCGGTATCTGTATCTTGGCGTCCATTACCGGAAGCAGCTGAAGTTCTCGTGGTCCGCGATGGCGCAGGCGGAAGAGGCGCTGAAGCGTCTGACGGATTTTCTGGCCAGGGTCGAGCGCCTGCAGCCGGGAGAGGCCAACCCTGGTATCGAGGCTCGCCTCGAGGAGGCGAGGAGTGCGTTTCACGAGCACATCACCGCGGACCTGAACACCGCCGCCGCGCTTGGCGTCGTCTTCGACCTGGTGCGCGCGCTGAACACGGCAATCGACGCCGGAGAGCTCGGCGGGGGGGACGCGGACGCCGTCCGACGGACCTTCGACGGCTTCGATCGGGTGCTCGGCATCCTGTCGCTCCGCCGGATCGAGGACGAACAGCCGCCCGTGCCGGTCGAGGAAATAGAAGCGCTGATGGAGGCCCGCCGTGCGGCGCGCCGCGCCAGGAACTTCGCCGAGGCCGACCGCATCCGCGCTGACCTCGACGCCCGCGGCATCGTCCTCGAGGACAGCGGGACCACCACGAGGTGGAAGAGGAAGTAGGGTCGATGCCGGGCGAGAGTAGCCAGTTTCCGGTATCCAGTTGCCGGTGTCGCGTCCATCATTTCCGGTGGCCGTTGGCCTGACCGGCAAACGCCGACGAGAGGTGGATGAACCCGTCACTGGTGACTGGGAACTGGGAACTGGGAACTGGTCTGGAACTGGTAACTGGTAACTGGTAACAGAGAACTGTCCACCGCCAGCGCCATCAACAACATGCACGCCCCCGACATCAGGACGTCCCTTCCGGGCCCCAGGGCGAAGGCGATCATCGACCGCGACGCGCGGTACGTGTCCCCGTCGTATACGCGCGACTACCCGTTCGTGATTGCGCGAGGGGACGGAGCGGTCGTCGAGGATGTCGACGGCAACAGGTTCATCGACTGTGCGGCAGGCATTGCCGTGAACTCGACCGGTGTGTCTCACCCGGACGTCGTTGCCGCAATCGTCGACCAGGCGCAGAAGTTCATCCACATGTCGGGGACGGACTTCTACTACGAACCGCAGGTGCGTCTGGCGGAGACGCTCGCGTCCATCGTGCCAATCGAGGGAGACGTCCGGACGTTTTTTGCGAACTCCGGGACCGAGACCACAGAGGCGGCGATCAAGCTGTCGCGCTATTTCACCAGGCGGCAGGGAATTATTGCGTTTCTCGGGAGCTTCCACGGGCGCTCGCTCGGGGCGCTGTCGCTCACGGCCAGCAAGGCCGTGCAGCGGCGCGGGTTTGGCCCGCTGCTGCCGGGCGTGTACCACGCACTATTTCCCGATGTGTACCGCTTCGACGGCAGCGCCGATGCCTGTGCGGCGGCGTCGCTGTCGTTCATCAAGGATCAACTCTTCGTCCACCTCGCGTCGCCCGATGAGATCGGCGCGATCATCGTCGAGCCGATTCAGGGGGAAGGGGGCTACCTCGTCCCGCCGGCCGCGTTCCTGCAGGGGCTGCGGGAGCTTGCGACGGAGCACGGCATCCTTCTCGTGCTCGACGAGGTGCAGTCGGGCATGGGGCGCACGGGGAAGATGTTTGCTGCGGACCATCTCGGCCTCAAGGCAGACATCGTCAACATTGCGAAGGGCATCGCCTCCGGTCTGCCGCTGGGCGTGACGTGCGCGCGCGCCGATGTGATGTCGTGGCCCCCAGGGACGCATGCGAGCACGTTCGGTGGAAATCCTGTCGCGTGCGCGGCGGCAAGTGCCACGATCGAGCTGCTTCGGAGCGGACTCGTGCAGAACGCTGACACCGTCGGCCGGCACCTGATGGCCGGCCTCCGCGAGCTCCAGGAGAAGCATCCGCTCATCGGCGACGTCCGCGGCCGAGGGCTGATGATCGGCATCGAGTTCGTGCGCGATCCGGTGACGAAGGAACGTGCCGTGGACGAGCGGAACGCCCTCGTCCAGGCAATGTTCGGGCGCGGCGTGCTCGTGCTCGGAGCGGGCCGCAATGCGATTCGGCTTGCACCGCCTCTCGTCCTGACGACGACGCAGGCGGATGCGGTCCTGGCGGTGATGGACGAGTCACTGTCCGCGATCGGCGGGTGACGATTCAGCCGTAAAGCCCGCGCCTCTCCAGCCATTTGCCCACAGGCTGGCCTTTCGCCGCGTCCACCGTGCAGGACGCCGGGGCCCGGCACTCAGGGTCAGTACCGCTGCGCCCGGGAGTCCTGCGCTGACATCTCCAGCCGCTGAACGCTTTCGAAGGCGGTCTGGTCTCCGCGTTGCTCCTCAGTGGAGGCGTGGAATGACGATCCAGAGGCAGGTGTTTGGAAAAACGGGGGAAGATCGGGCCGTGGAGGAGCTGGAGCGCCGCGGGTACGCAATTCTTGCCCGCCGCTACCGCACCCGGCATGGCGAAATCGACATCGTCGCTCTCGACCGGGAGACGATCGTCTTCGTGGAGGTGAAGGCCCGGACGACAGGGGAGTTCGGGAGTGCCGTGGAGGCGGTGACCGGCTGGAAGAGGCGGCGCCTCGTCTCGATGGCCACTGACTACCTCGTCCGCGGCCGCCTGACGGACCGGCCCTGCCGGTTCGACGTGGTGGCGATCGACGGGGTGGGGGAGGGGGGTCGGGTGACGCTGTACCCGCACGCGTTCACCGGGTGAGGAGGGCGCTTAGTGGCGGCGCCTGAGCGGTTTACCGAGACTGCGGCTTGCCTGCCCTTGCGCAGCTATGGTACGCTTGGGGTTCCTGGCGAGCGGGAATAACTCAGTGGTAGAGTGCGACCTTGCCAAGGTCGAAGTCGCGGGTTCGAATCCCGTTTCCCGCTCCATTTCTTCCCAACGTCGCGTCCTGGAGGACGCGGGTGAGTTGTGGAACGCGTCCTCTGGCCGCGACGGCGCGCTCCGCTCCGTGGGGCCCTGAGACCCACTCCGCTGCACGCGCCTGGAAGTCCGCCTGGGGCGCCGTAGCCTTGGCGGAGGCGGCTCCGCTGCGTGCGCTCGGGACCGCAACTCTCGCACCGGGTAATGCCAGGCGTGCGTGCCGCAGTGGAAGCCCTGTGCTCTTGCAGCCGAAGGCGGGGCGCGAAGGGTGGACGCGGCCGGATTTCCCCTGTAATCTAATCGTTCCTCCGACCGGTGATCGACCGGCGCCGTCGCCAAGTGGTAAGGCAGAGGTCTGCAAAACCTCCATCCCCGGTTCAAATCCGGGCGGCGCCTCCAATATTTACTCAGTAATCTGGGGCATCGCGGACGATGTCCTTCGGGATCTGTACGTCCGCGGGAGGTACCGCGACATTGTCCTGCCTATGACTGTCCTGCGCCGGCTCGATGCCGTGCTGGAGCCCACCAAGCAGGCCGTGCTGGACATGAAGGCGTCGCTCGACGCCGCCCAGGTAGCGAATCAAGACCAGGCTCTGCGGCTGGCGGCGGGACAAGCCTTCTACAACACCTCCAAGTTCACTCTGCGTGACCTGAAGGCCCGCGCCAGTCAGCAGCAGCTCAAGGCCGATTTCGAGGCGTACCTCGATGGCTTCTCGCCGAACGTGCAGGAGATCCTCGAGAACTTCAAGTTCCGCAACCAGATTCCGCGCCTCTCCAAGGCTGACGCCCTCGGCACGCTGATCGAGAAGCTCCTGTCGCCGGACATCGACCTCAGCCCCAAGGGGCTCGACAACCACGGCATGGGGACGGTTTTCGAGGAGCTGGTCCGACGGTTCAACGAAGAGAACAACGAGGAAGCCGGCGAACACTGGACGCCGCGCGACGCCACGAAGCTGATGGCGAAGCTGATCTTCCTGCCGGTCGCAGACCGGATCGAGTCCGGCACGTATCTCCTTTACGACGGCGCCTGCGGCACCGGCGGCATGCTCACCGTCGCCGAGGAGACACTGCAGCAGCTCGCCGCCGAGCACGGCAAGCAGGTGGCCACGCATCTCTACGGCCAGGAGATCAGCTGTACACGGCCCTTGCGGTGCGCGGGTTTTCGATTGGTGATCACCCAGATGTAGGTCGCGATGCCGGTGTTGTAGAACATGTTGAGCGGCAGCGCGACCCTTCGGTCTCCTTCTCCAGCGCCAGAATGTCGGCGCGGATTTCCTCCAGCGTCCGCAGCGGCTGCGGCTTGTAGAAGTAGCGCGTGAAGCTGAACTCGTAGCCGGTCTTCACACTGTCCGGAACGTACCAGGCGTAATGGGATCGTCGTCCAGGGCGCTATGCGGTGGCGCGGCTGTCAGCGAGCGGACGTCCGGTTCGCCCCCTCGACAGCCCCCACCATTGCGAACGGCGGCCGACGATGGCATCGTCGTCAGATGACGTCACATGAGGTCGGCGCGGCGTCCGCTGGTTCTGCATCAGGCAGACCAGCCGAGCCGAAATTGCTCGATCGTGTCCGTGAGGCGGTGCGGCTTCGCCACTACAGCCGCCGGACCGAAGAAGCGTATGTCATGTGGATCCGGCGGTTCATCGTGTTCCACGGCAAGAAGCATCCTTCAGTGATGGGCGGCGCTGAAATCCGGCGTTACCTGACGTACCTTGCGGTGGAGCGGAAGGTCAGCGCCTCGACGCAGAATCAGGCGCTCAGCGCGCTGTTGTTCCTGTATAAGCAGGTGCTTCGCCTTGACCCCGGAGCCGTCGAGCACGTGCCCCATGCACAGGGGCCGACGCGCGTACCGGTGGTCCTCAGCGTCGACGAGGTGCGTGCCGTCATGGACCAGCTGACGGGACTTCCGCGGATGATTGCCGCGCGGCTCTACGGCGCGGGGCTCCACCTGCAGGAGTCGCTCGAACTGCGCGTCAAGGATCTTGACTTCGACCGCAACCAGATCCTCGTCCGGCGTGGCAAAGGCCAGAAGGACCGGCGGACGATGCTCCCTGGCAGCGTCAAGGCGCGCCTCACGGCGTATCTCGCGGACGTGCGGCGGCAGCATCAACGCGACCTGAGCGAGGGCGTCGGCCGCGTGGTCCTGCCTGGCGCGCTCGAGCGAAAGTATCGGCAGGCCGCAGCCGACTGGGCTTGGCAGTTTGTGTTTCCAGCGGTTCAAATCTGTCGAGATCCTCGGTTCGGCCCTCCGTCTCGCTATCATCTCCACGAATCCGTCGTACAGCGCGCGGTCACGGCCGCGGTCCGGCGGGCGGGCCTGGCGAAGCGGGTCAGCTGCCATACGTTCCGCAGCGTGTCGGCATAGTACCCACCTGTTGGAGATCGTTTATTTCAAAGGCAATTCGTCCTGTCCGCGGATCGGGCGCGGGAGTTTGCGGCCGTCGTGGACGGCCTCGATGCGTGCTTGCACGGCCGGCCGTTGCAGGTCGACTCGCGCGATGACCCAGGGCGCGTACGGGACGACCTGGGTGGCCGGCAGGACACCGTCGGCGATCAGGTGCTTGATGACCGTGTTGCTGACGCCGAGTTCGCGCGCGGCGGTTTCCAATGGCAGCCAGGTGCCATCGTGGCGGTAGTTGGGAAGGCGTCGACCGTAGCGCACGTTCGCAACCGCATGCGCTCGCCACGTGCGGCCCTGACCGGTTCGGTAACCCAAGCGATTGAGCACGATCGCGATCATCTTGTCATGACAGATCTTCGTCAGCTCGACGATCAGTTCGACGGCCTTGTCGTCGGCGACATGGCGATGATGACCGGTCTTGGTGCGCATGACACGCAGCTCCGTATGCACGCCCCCTTTCCAATGCACGTGCAGCACGTGGTGCGGGGCGTCGGCGCTGGTGGTGACGACGATGTCTTCGAGCATCGTCCGAAGAATGCGTTTCTTGAGTTCCACCGAGGCGTCAGGATGCTGCCAGAGGCGGGGGAGGTCTGATCCCAGCTCGAGGAGCCGAGCCTCCTGGCTGACGCTGAACGGGACGGGCGCCTCTCGAAGCGTCTCGAGACGCGCCTCGATCTCGGCGACGTCCGCGAGGGCGCGATTCCATCGCTGTTCGAGTTCGGCGGCCACCAAGCGGTTGTCCGGATCGACGGCGTCAAACTGCCGCTGGAGCCGTCGGGCCTCATACCGCGCTTTCTCAAGGGCCAGTTCGACGGCGTGACGCTTCGTCGCGTCGTTGTGCAGCGCCTCGTGCCGCGCGACCAGTGCCGCGGTGATCCCGGCGGGCTGAATGGCCTCCAGCACGTGCGCGACCACGGTGCGATCCACGCGAAGACTCCCCAGCGTGAAACAGGCGGCCGCGCCGCGATCGACCCGTCCCCCCCGGCAGGCGTACCGAGGTACGCGGCCTCCCGTGCCGCTATACGCCACAAACAAGCGCCGCCCGCAGCGTCCGCACCGGAGCAGTCCGGATAGCAGCGCCGCGCCCTGCCGGGCCGCACCCGGCTGCGTGGCCTCTCGTCGGGACACGTTCGCCTCCAGCATGCGTTGCGTCTCTCGATAGTCGGCCCACGTAATGTAGCCGTCATGGTGGTCCTGGAGGAAGACGGTCCAGGTCTCCAGGGCTTTCTTCCGACGAATGGTTCGCGTCTGGCCGTCGACCACGGTCGTCGCCAGACCCGTGCGACCATACGCGAAGGCGCCGGCATAGTGCGGGTTGCGGAGGATTTGCTGGATGCGGCTCTGCGTGGGCAGACGCCACAGCACGTCGTGTCCCCCGGTACCGCGGACGACCTCCGGCATCCTAAGCTGTTCATCCCGAAAGTACAAGAGCGTCTGGCGGGCACTGCCCAACTCGCGAAACTTCTGAAAGACACTGTGAATCGCGGCTTGGATCTGGCGGTCGGGGGACTTCTCTACGCGATCGTCCGGGGTGCGGACGAAGCCCACGGGGACTTCCCACATCACGCAGCCCCGTCGGACTTTCTGCTCGAAGGCCTCACGCGCCCGCTGGCGAAAGAGGCTGAGCTCGAATTCACTCATGGTGCCTTTGAGCCCGAGCAGGAGCCGGTCGTTGATCAGGCCGGGGTCATAGATGCCATCATCGTCGACGAGGACCGTCTCGGTCATCCCGCACAGATCGATCAGGTGATGCCAGTCGCGATTGTTCCGGGCGAGCCGTGACGCCTCCAAAGCAAACACCGCCCCGACCGTGCCCTCGCACACGGCCGTCAGCAGGCGCCCGAAGCCGGGCCGCGCCTGCTTCCCCGATCCGCTCGTGCCCAAATCGTCGTCGATGACCACGACGCGTCCGAAGCCGAGCTGCCGTGCACGGTCGGCGAGGCCGTACTGCCGTTGTTGGCCTTCGCGGTGATGGCGGACCTGTTGCAAACTCGATTGCCGGACATAGACGTAGGCGGCGCGCTCAAGATGATCGGGGCGAAGTTTGTCGGTCATCGTGACTCCTTGGTGTGGTTTCCTCCTCGAACACGGCGCGGAGCAACTGGCTGATCAGGTCGGCGCATTGGCGTTGCGCGCGATCCGGAAGCGTCGGCCACACCTCGTGGCGATCGAACGTCAGTGCCCGCTGCGTCGGGCGGTCCACTCGGCGGTCCCGCATCGTCACCTCCTGTAGCGTCAGGGCTGGTCGTCACCGCCAGCCCCGACTGGCTGTCCAGCAGAGCACGGAGCGCCCACAGCGCCGACACGGCGATGCGGGGCCGCGCTTCCTCAGTGAGCTGCTGACAGTGCACAGGATCCAGCATCCAGCGAGGGACCGCGACCTGCACCTCCTCGCGCAGCTGGATGACGACGCTGTCCGTCTTCGCGTGGAGTCGCCGGATGATCGTTACGAGTTCGTCGTGAAACGGATGATGACGGTAGTGAATGACGGCTGAAGATGATTCATGAGCAGTGTGAGGATGCGTTGCGTCACTCATTTGCGACGCATCTGCTCGAAGACGGGTATGACATTCGAACGGTGCAGGAACTGCTCGGCCACGCGGATGTCAGCACGACCATGATCTACACGCACGTCCTGAATCGCGGTGCGCTGGGCGTCCGGAGTCCCGCTGATCGTTTGTAGGCACGGCCGCCCCGGTTGGCTGCAGGCGTCCGCACATAATCCTTCGCGCCCGCTGCCCACTGTGGCCACGATATGGTAATGGATCAACAAGTTGCGCGACCGTCAGCCGAGTGGACGACCACGGTTGGCTGCAACGGCTCCGCAGATGTTCGCGGAATCCGCAGCTAATCGCCGGCCGTCTGCGACTGCCTGACCGTGCTAAGATCCTGGTCTTTCAGGGGTTATCAGCTGCACTCCAGAGCCGTGACCCCTGCGTTGGCTGCCGGTCTACTCCAAGAGTAGTTGGGCGGACTAAAGAACTTCTGGGAGAACGACTCCAAAATCGAGAATCTGGGTTCTAAAGCTAAGAACGTGCAGACACGCCTCCTTGCCGCATGCTCGTGCGTGGTGGCGCTCATTGCTACGGTGAGCGCCCAAGAACCGAAGGACTTGACCGCCCGCCGAGTGCCATTTCGCGCCCCCGTGGTCGGGCTCCCCCTGACGCCATACAGCTTACAGAGAGCGATGGCGGAACTGGCGTGGGCGGTCGGCATACCGATCGGTTACGAGGCGCCGGCAGACGAACCCTGGCAACCGACAGCACCCGACTCCAGCATCAGGACAGAAGGCGAGACCATCGAGCAATTGCTCGACGCAATCGTGGCCAGGGAGCCACGCTACCTGTGGACCGTTGACAATGGTGTGATCCATCTGCGCCCGAGGGCCGCAGTCGCTGATCCCGACAATATTCTGAATCAGGGCATCGAGGGGTTCGCCATAGACGGCGCCACGTCCTCCGAGAAGTTCACTTCACGCTGCGTCCAGAATTGCGGCAGGGCGGCATCGTCGGATCGGGTCCAGGACCGTCGGCGCTCGGCCTCCATCGGTTCAGTGTTAGGGTGAGCCGGACATCGGTCCAGGGAGTACTCGATGCGATCGTGAAGGAACACGGGGCGTCGAGTTGGAGCGTGACCTACGTAGCGGACGCCGCAGAGAGAAGACGCTACAGAATCAGCTTCCATACGTTCGATGGGTGGGGCATAACGTGGTAGCTGGTTGCTGGATCTGCGAGCGTACCAGCCGCCCAACAAGCGCTTGCAGCCGTCGGCGCTTGGTGCGAGCGCGAAGCGCCGCCGCTGAAGCGCACCGTTATGCCGCCAACTCTCGACCGTAGCAGGGTTGCAATGACCATCGTGCTCGCGGTTTCCGAATATGCTGGTGTTAAAGAGGTAGCTCGATGATTCCTCGACCGGTGGAAGTCAATGCGCTCAAGAACTTTCGAATCTGGCTCAGGTACGACGATGGCACGGCAGGGGAAGTCGATCTCTCAGACGTGGCCGGGCATGGTGTGTTCGAGGCCTGGAACGATGCGGCATTCTTCGCCTCGGTCCATCTCGGATCTCACGGCGCGCTTGAGTGGGGAGCGGACATCGATATTTGTCCGGACGCCATGTACCTGCGATTGACAGGCAAGTCACCGGAGGAAGTCTTCCCAGGTCTGAAGTCCGTTCATGCCGATGCCTGAGATTTGCCGCTTCTACGGTATCGTCATCAAGATGTACTTCGCGGATCATGCGCCGCCGCATTTCCACGCGGAATATGCCGAGCACGAAGCCAGAATCGCGATCGATAGTTTCGCGGTCATTTCTGGGAGACTGCCGGCCCGTGCGATCGGACTTGTAGCGGAATGGGCAACACTCCATCAACAGGAACTTCACGGATTGTGGGAGAAGGCTCGCAAGCACGAGCGGCTACATCGGCTTGAACCGCTCCCGTAAAACGCGAGGGCGGCATAACACGCAAATGGAGCCGACGCGCCCGACGGTCGTGGGCGATCCTGTCACCGCGGCGCGCGGCTCATTTGCAACGTTAGGCGAGCAATGAACTACCAAATTGCCATAGCGGGAGGCATCACGTCGATAGCCTTCTTCGCCCATTCCTTTATCGGCATTCGGGAAGCTCTTAGCACTGCTCCGAGCAGATTGACGGAAAAAGAGAACGTAGCCAACTTTGAGGTTGTCGAACGCAATTGGGTCCAATCCATCTGTGCCTTCCAGATGGTCACGGTTGATTTGCTTGCTTTGTCTGTGCTGCTCTTCTTTCTGGCGTTCACTGACACTCTTGGCTCGAGAAAGCTACTGGCTCTTGGACTCGCCGCCTTTTATTTCCTTTGGGGGAGTGCGTGGCTGATTCAGCTTCTCTTGTTCAAGCGGCGTGCAAAAGACTTCTTGCTACTCGGTCAATGGTTGTTCTGGTTTGTCTGCGCAGGCCTCATCTATTGGGGCGCGCAGTCCCTGTGACGATTGATCGCCTAAGCAACCGCTCGCAGCCGACCGGCTACGCCGGCGGCTGAAGCGGAGCGTTAGCACTACTTTGTCAGGTTGATCCGCCCGTCCAGTCATTGAGGGCTTGTACAAATTTTGTAATATGTGTACGCTGCGCGGGTGACGACTGGACCGGCGCGCGCGTTGTTGC
>Ga0183260_10001100_pt1 | contig 22995 bp, 24 predicted proteins | sample AntDrymUQ4972206_2_FD_129768 | JGI IMG/M metagenome (GOLD analysis project Ga0183260, IMG submission 129768) | Polar desert sand microbial communities from Dry Valleys, Antarctica - metaG UQ497 (22.06) (version 2) (version 2) | ecosystem: Environmental > Terrestrial > Soil > Desert | place... | reverse complement strand
TTCCGATGCAGAGCGGAATCCCACACCGGCGCTTTGCAGCTCTTCGAGAATGTGAGCCAACCCACTAACGGATCTGGCGAGGCGGTCTACCTTGTACACCAGCATAAGCTCGTAGCGGCCGGCTTTGGCTTCGTGTATCGCTTGCTGAAGTCCGGTGCGCTCGAGTGTCTTTCCGCTCATCTGGTCGGTATATGTTCGAACGAGGGTCCAGTCTTCCTGGCTGAAGATGTACGCGTTCAGCCGGTCCGTCTGCGCCTCCAGCGAAAATGGCTGGCGATCCTCATCGGTTGAGATCCGGCAGTAAGTGGCTACCTTCATGGCAATTGAACCTCCTCGCTTGGGTTTTCACCCACAGTACCCCGCGCATGTGACAGCGAGCCTTGACGTGTGGCCTCTCGTTCAAGATGGGCGGCCACGAGCCGAGCGAGCGCCCTTATTACACGATCCCGAGCCTCAGGCGTCATCGGTCTTGTGATTGGAGGCATGAGACCGATTTCGTCGACATCGCTCGTACGGGCAAGGCCGTATAAGTTTCCCGATGCCTTAGATTCGGGGGCCGGGACGGTCAAGGTTGCAACCTTGCTGGTTTCCAAAGATGCATCTCGCGCTCCTCGAGACGGGCGATTCGCTCACGAGTGTCGGCTTGGGTTTCTCCGAGTCGATCGATCTTGGCTTCGATCCTGTCGATGCGGGAACTGACTCCGTCGAGACCCTTGGTGATCCTGAGTCCGAAGTAGCCGAGGAAGCCGACGATCACCGTGGCTACGCTCCCGATCATGGCAACAGCGATTGCATCAGGCACCACCGTTCACCTCCGGAAGGGGGATCTCAATGAGCCTCACTCGCCTTTCGTGGCGAATCGGAAGCCAGTTGGGACCGAGTGGGTCTTCCAGATGTCTGTCGAGAATGCATGTGGCAATGGTCAGCTTGCCCGTCTGAAGGGCCGATGTGGCGAACTGCTCGCGTCTTTCGTTGGGGAAGCAGAACAGGACAACCCTGGGCATGTAACGAGAAATCACGGCCTCCTCGTAGTCGATGACCTTCTCACGCAGACGCTGAGCCGGCTCGGTCCCGCGGTCCATTTCAAGAAAGAACTCTCGAGAGATGTCATCCCTTTGCAGCGTGCCGATACCGTCGGGTCTTACTACTGCCTTGCAGAAGCCGATACTGCGGTTCTCCCCCAACCATCTCGTCACTTTGTGGTCGTTCTTCTGGCGGGCGGCGTAGATGAGCCGGCAGAAGAACTCGTTCACTTCGCTCATGTGCTGAAGACGTGGACTTTGACGGAGTTTGCCCGGTCGGTTTCGCTCGAAGTAGGCTTTTTCTGCATCGACGTTGCCGGAGACGATCTCAGCTCCCGGACGATCTAACACGTAGTGCCAGGGTGCGGAACCGGGGTTCTTGGGGGGACGGAACCTGTCTAGGAGACCGAGTTCATATAGTTCTCGTGATCGGACTCTTGCTCTTGAGTAACTGGAGAAGTGGAGTTGAAAGATCTGATGGGTTGTCAGGAACCGATGCTCGTAAATGTCCAAACAGATATTGGAATCTCTTTCAGTCAAATGATTGAGAACAGAGAAGTCTTTTGATCTATAGCGCTTTAGCGCTATAGATCGAGTCGGCCTTTCGACTGCGCGGGTCATCAGTCCCTGTCACCTGCTGTTTCGACAGTCTCGACCCCGCGCACTGATGGTTGCGCGCCATACTGAGCCCCATATTGCGCGCCATACTGCGCGGGATACTGATCCATCATTCGTTGGGTTCCTTCGGCAGCAGCTCCTTAGCGGCGTTTCGATGCTTTGCCCTGATCCGCTCTTCGACCTCTTCTTTCCTCGCGGCAAACAGTTCACGGCTCCTTTGCCGAACTACCTCTGCCCGCTCTGTCGATCCCGGGCCGAGTGCCTTCGTGGTGAACGTAAAGGCGCGCCCGTGGCCGCCGTCGATGCAGGGCCGACACGCCCCCTGAAACGCGGCGAGGTGGGACAGGTCGTGCGCCGTTAGTTCGGGCGCGAAGTGACGTTCGAGCAAGTGCGCGTCCTCCGGAGAGCACGCCATTACGACCTTGGACCGTGCATTGGCCCCAAGGGCATCTCGCATATCGCGCGGGAGTTGGCCCATGTGCTGATGAGCAAGAACCAGGGACAGCCGGTAGCCCCTAGCCTCGGCCAGTAAGTCTTCGAAAGAGCGCGGTAATGCGAGGTAGTTGTGCATCTCGTCGACGTACAGAGTCGCGTCGGCTCTTTCGTCTTCAGGTCGTGACGCTCTCTTCATGCATGCCTGCCAGATACGAGCGATCACGAGCGCCCCAAGAAGCCGCGAAGTGCCTTCGCCGAGCGTGCCCTTCGGGAGCCGGACTAAGAGCAAGCCACCCAGATCGATCAGGCTCTCGATGTTTCTTTTCGGCACTGACTGGCCGATCACGGTGCGCATCGGACCGCGAAGATCGAATGCCCTCAGCTTGTTTAGCAGCGGCGCGATCTGTTCGTTTCGGATCTTGTCCGGCAGCTTTTCGTACCAAGCCCAGAAGTCGTTGAGTCCGGCGACGTGACGGAGTCTGTAATTGATTTCCCGGCGCCAGTTTGCATCGGTGAGCAACAGCGACACCTCACTAAGAGTCGCTCCGGGTATCTGCTTTAAGGTCAGACATGCAGCACGCATGAGATCGTCGGTGCGAGGCCCCCAGTGCGGTTCGAATATCCGTTGGAAGACCCCGAGGATGTGGTCAACGACGAGGTCGTGGTTCTCGCCCCGCAGCGGATCGAGCCCCACCGCCCAGTCGGGATCGTCGGGATCGAGAACGCACGTCCGCTCCTCTGCCCCCTCGGGGAGGCGCTCGAGGATCGCTTCAACCAGGTCACCCTTCGGATCGATCACAACCGCAGCTCGCCCGGCGGCCGCATCATCTAGGACCATCTGAGCGATCAGGGTCGATTTGCCGGTGCCGGTTTCTCCAATGAGATGGAGGTGGTGTCGGGCGTCTGCGATCGATATGGCCGCGTCCCGGCTTCTGAGTCCAGGATGATCAGAGATCCCAAGCACTCTGCCCTGCGACGGAAGCGTTCGCGAAGGGGCCGCGGTCCGGGCACCAGCGACCTCGAGGCCGGGGAGCGTACCCGCCGCCGGTAGGTTGGCGAGTTGAGCGAGTTCCGGCACCGATAGTAAGTAAGGACGCGACAGTTGCCGCTTTCTCATCCGCGTGCCAGCGCCCAGCACTCTTTTACGACGGAAGCCGTTGCGTCCTTCGAAGACTGCGAATGCACCGGCAAGCGAATGGATCCGGCCGCGAGCCAGGCGTTTATCCGGTGAGGCGACTGAGACTCTCACGCGGGAGTGAAATAGCGGCGACCCGGCCTTCTCGAGGATCGCTCGAACATCTGCCTCGACCGTTGGGTCTGGCGGCGGCCGGTACTGACCGCGCCCTTGCGTCGCGTGCAAATTCCATTTCCCGTGAGGGATCCCTGCTTTCAGCGCGCGCGCGGCCTTCAGCAACTTCAGCCGTCGAACGGAGGTTGCTGGCCTTGCAACGATCTGGATGACGGCCTCCTCTTCATCCGACAGACCCGTCAGGGCCGCAAGCACCAACCGCAAGGCATCATCGTCGGGGCCTGACCCGATAGGAAACCACTCGGCTTGAGCGAGGTCCAGCTCGGTGACCGCGACTGCTGTCATTTCTCTAGGGGAACGATCTTCGGCCTCAAAGGCGCGCGCGCCGGGCCACGATGCCTCTATGGCCCGCTCGATCATGCCGGGAGGAACCGCTCTTGGGACCCACACAGAGATCTCGATTTCCTCGGGACGACCGACCACCTCCCACGCTATGTACGGCTGGCCAACCAATAGCCGCGCCCACCACGGTCTGAGCATCGAGTGCAGTCCCATCCAAAAGCTGAGGCCTCCGCGCGCATCCACCGTCGGCGGAGGTTGGATGCCGATGCGGCGGCCTCCACGCCGCAGACGCCGGTCGCGGATCCGCGCCGTCAGGTACAGAGCCACCGCAAGCAGGAACACCGCGGCGCCGATGGCAATGAGAGGACGGACGGCCCCGTGCAGCCAGCCGAGCAGTGCTTCTAGAATCCGATGGTTAGAGCCCCCTGGGTCCAGAAGATAGCGAGACAGGGGGCCGTCAGGAGTGGGAACGGTCTCGTTCATGCCGATCGAGCCTCCCGAGTTCTCGCAGCTGGACGGTCTTTGTTAAGTCGGCTCGTCGGAAGCCAATCCCAAACATCGGAATCACATCTCCTGCAAAGCGGCTCGCCCCACTCGGTCATTCTTCGAATGAGTTGGAGCTTGCCGCAGCCCGCGCAGTTGTCCACTTTGCGGAATTCTGAATAACACCGCGCGCATACCCGCTTGTCTCCGAAGCAATGGGTCAGCCGAGCCACCTCCCAGCAGGTGTCGCACCGCGGCATCTGGATGTTGCGCGCTCCGGCTCTGCGAAGAAGCGAGATGAAGCGCGACATCAACGGGGTAGCGATCGACGATCCGTGCAGCAAGTCAATGTCCGTCGCCACCTGCCGAGCGATGCTTGCGAGCGCCTGCGCATTGGGGGCGGCAAGGTCGAGGGCGACAAGGATCTTTTCCTCGTCAAGGTCTCGCTCCATCCACGCCAGCTCTCGCAGAATGGACTTCTTCTTTGCTCTGGCCTCCGGAGTCGTGAGATCCGCAGAGTCACAACGAGCGCAGGTCGAAGTACCAGCGCGCAGAGGACAACTGATGTGACTGCCGCATCGCGTGCAGTTGATCTTCTGTTCGATTGATCTCATGGTCATTTACCTCCCCATCCGAGATGAATATGGTTTTGATGCATTGAGTCGCTAAATGTCCCCGGCGCCGACAAGGACCACGGCGAGCCGACCTCATCGGGACGCAAGGCCGCGGGCAACGAAAGAACCGCTCGCGCCGCTTCAAGTGCTCCCGCATTACGAGCAGACACCGCGACGCCGTCGACAACCGCAATGTCCACGGCGCGGCCGCGAGTGTGATTGGAGACGCGCGTCGTTCCCTTCACAAAGTAGGAATGGCCGCTTACAAAGGGACCTACCGACCTAAGGTCGTGTTTCGCAGCGAGGAAGAGCAGTGCCCCGAGAACGCGGCCATCGACTCTTCCGGCCTCAACATCTTTCCTCGCGTTCGCTGAGAGTCGAATATGTGGATTGGAGAGAACCTGCGCTCCGAGCGCATCAACGTCTCCTGCGAATACCGGAGTCGGCGCCCCTGCTGTCAGCGCGTCTACTACCGCACCGGCCCCCACCACCGGGATTGCCAGGACAAAAGCGAAACCTGCGATCAGCAGTTTCATGAAGCTTCCCCATCGGAGATGACGCGTTCGACGGGATCGGAATTGACGAGCGCGTATTCGGATTCCGAGGCCACGATGCGAAGCGGCGCGCGTTCTGTTCCGAGGCATAAAAGTCCTTGGCCTTGAGGGCAGGCGACCAGATAAGACCTCTCCCCCTTCGACAATCCGAACGCCTCCGCCAGCGCCTCGATCGCTTGCGGGTGCTGGCCGAGGATGACCTGGCTCGCTGCATTCGTGATGATCGTGTGGCCGATGTTGGTGGAAAGCGCGTCCCTCACGTCCTGGGTGATCGTGGTGAGACCGCACAAGTACTTACGCGAGCTACGCGCGAGTCGCTCCAAGAACTTCGCGCCCGAGTCCGTTTGAAGTAAAAGCCAAGCCTCGTCTACCACGACGATCCGCCGCTTCGTCTCGCCGCGAGAAACTGTGCGCCAGATCGTTTCGAGGGCCATCAAGGTGGCCGGGCCTTTGAGTTCTGCGGGCACGTCTTTGAGCGAGAAGACCACCAAGTGACCAACGGGGCTCACGCCGGTCGGGCCATCGAAGAGTCCGCGGCTTGATCCTTTAACGAATGGTTCGAGCCGGTTGGCAAGACCCTCTGCGCCGTCCCGCTTGAGCGCCTCGACCACGTCGTTTAGGAGCGGTGCCGCCCGCCCGTGGGTACGAACGTCAAGGGTTATGCCGGCCCGGTCGTAAGCAGCAAGAACCGCCCGGTCGAGCTCGGCTCTCTGACCCTGTGGGAGTCCGTCGAGCATCGTATCCACCAGGGTTTGGACGAACTGGCTTTGGCGAGTAAGCGCGTCGGGACTTCCCGCCTCGGCAAGGTCGAGCGGGTTCAATCGCCCGTCTTGCATGCCGAGGCGGATGACCGATCCACCGACTGCAAGTGCCAGCCGCTCGTACTCGTTCTCGGGATCGACCACGAGCACCTCGATGCCCTGGTAAAGCGAACGGAGCACCTGGAGCTTGGCGAGAAAGCTCTTGCCCTTGCCTGAGTGGGCGAGGATGACTTGGTTGTGATTCTCCAGATCAAAACGGTCAAGGAACATGAGACTGCCGGTGACGGCGTTTCGTCCGAGAAGGATCCCATCGGTGCCGCCGATCTCGGAACTCGCGAACGGAAAGCACGCCGCGAGCGCCCTTGAGTCGAAGGTGCGGCGAAGACGCACGGCGTCAAGACCGAGTGCAAGTGTGCTGATCCATCCCTGAAGCGACCGAAACGCCACCGCTCGCGCGTCCAACAGCATCGATCCGCAGATCGAACGGACTCTCTCGACCTCGGCGTCGAGTGCCTCAACGGTCGCAGCCGAAACGGTTATGTAAAGCCCGACTCTGAAGAGCCGACCTTCTCCGCGCGCTACCCCCGACATGAGCCGCTTCGCGTCTTCCGCCGCGGCTTCTATCTCGGGGTCGGCGAGTTTCCCGCGGGTCGAATCGATCTGCCGGGTCGACTCGAAACGGGCCGATTGCCTTCTCAGACGCCGGACGGCGACCTCGTTGGCAACGGGCTCGACATGAAGGGCGACATCGACTCGACCTGGATAAGTGAGCAGCGGAGTCAGCCATCCCGGACTCACCTCGCGCGGATACCCGGTGATCGCCAGAGTTTGATGCCACACGTCTCCGGCCTTGAGACGCCGTGCAAACACCTCGACCGAGTCGGGACCCAGCAGAGTTCCCCGGCGCGGCTTCAAGTCCGGGCTCCCTTCACGACTTCATCGAGAAGGCCCATCCCCGAGGTGGGATCGTTGCCGTCGTCGGCGGCGCGGCGTACCAACGGACGAAACTCCTCTGCGCCAAGGCGATCTAACCTAATCCCCATGCCCCGAAGCAAGGAGGAGGTCTCTTCGATCCTGTGCTCGAGTTTTGAAGCTCCCCGCGTGTCAAGGCGCGTTTCTCTCAGGCAAACGAGAACGCGCCGTCTTAACGTGTCCTCTTGCGATGCCATGAGTCGCAGGAATGAAGCGTGTTCAACGGCCGCTGCCGTCAGTCCCGGATTAGGAAGGAACGCCGCATCGCGTTCAAGCGAAGTGATCATCGACTGTAGGTCCGCTCTCTCAGACTTCACCAGGAACTGGATGGGCGAGTCGAGTGAGTTGAGGATGCGCTCAAATCCTTCGATGAGAGCCGTCTTCTCGTCCTCCGACCGCAAAGCAAAATTGATTGAGGACGACTCGCATACGGCGGCGTTCCCGTCGGCGCCCAGATCCAGGACACCGGCCGCGTCGAGTCCCAGTAGCGGAGTGTCGATGGGCGCTACTTTGCCGGTGAGCCTTCGGGCCCATCGAGCAACATCGGGAATACCTTCCGGGGCAAGTACCCTGCGGTTCGTCGCCATCAGATGACGAAGGCCGAGCACGAAGAGCTTCTCAAGGGGCACCCGACCGGGCGTCGTTGTCGCAACGACGAGTCCCACAGCCGCGACCGGCGCTGCGACTGCTCCGAAGATGACAACCGGGATCGCTTTACCGAAGGTCATGTACATCCCCCAGAGCAGCAGGCCGCAACAGGACAAGATCACGAGTTGCCGCGCAGTCAGCCCCGCAAAGATGCGATCGGGCATGTCAACATCGGCGGGAATCCGGGTGTTCATACGAACACCGCCTTGGCAGCCACTCCGGCATAGCGTTTGGTGGAAGTCCATGCCGAGCTTCCCGCTCCCCCAAGAGCGGCGTTGAGTGCCCAGAATGGGATCTTGAAGAGCAAGTAAAGGACGCAGCCGATTACCAACAGATCGATCAGACCTCCGCCGCTAAGTCCGAGCAATCCATCTCCCGAGAGAAAGATCCGAAAGGCGATCGAAAGGAGCAGTGCTTGAGCGACCGGAGCCACCAGACTTGCAATGACCGCTCTCCACCAAAGTCGCGCCCAGTTCTCGGACTGGGGAAGGGCGTGCGTGATCAACATCAGAGGTGCCGCTGAAGCCAGCACTACGAGAATCGCAATGCGTAGGACGTAGGCCACCGCTACAAGGACAGCCAACACGACCAGCGCCAGAGCAAGGATGGAGTAGAAAGGATTGAGGAACCCGCCGCCGAAAAGGACCTCCGTCATTTTCTTGGCGACCGCATCGGCGTCTATCGACCCAAGCATCCCTCTGGCAAGCGCGTTGGAGAACGAGATAGCGACGCCGAGAAACAGAAGACTCAGGTTGGCAACGGCCGCAGCAAGAAGGACGCGCGGAATCAGTTCCTTCGCGGTTAGTTGGACGCTGATGCCGCCGTTGACCGTGACCATCCCGGCCCCGGCCAGGACCATGATCAGCAGCAGCGCATCTGCCACACCGAGACAGAATCGCCAAAGATCGCGGATGCGGGCGTGATCGCTCAGTGCCGGAGTCGAAAACACGGTGCGACCCAGCAGATCGAACACGGGCTGAAGGGCCGAGGCGACCAGACCAGAGAACCATTCGCTGATCGCAGATTGGATTCGGCCTCCGATATCGAAAAGCGAGGGCGTCTGCGTCGGCGTGACAGTCTGCGTCGGCGCGGGACCTGGGGTCGCAGGTGGTTGAGTCTGCTGGGCCGACACGGGACTCGCGACGATAGTGACAGTCACTAGAACAACTAGCGCGACGGATGCCATGCGCAGGCTCACCGGCGTCACAGTCCGATGATCCGTTTGACGATCGAAACGAGCACCGGAGCTAGAAGAGCCAGAGCCAAACCGACCACCGCCGATCTCGCGGCGATCTTGGCCCGCTCCACACCCGCCGGGTCGCCCGCAGCCATGACGTAGCGGATGCCGGAGTAGGTCAGGGCGACAATGGCTAAAGCCGTCAGAATGGCAATTAGGAAATTGCGCACTCCGTCGAGGATCCGCACTATCTCCCCCATCCCCGGGTCCGTCGCCACAGCCAGTTGCAAGATGTGCATCTTGTTCATTCGCGTCCTCCTCGTTGGTTTGGACCGGACCTAGGGGCGAGGGAGGTTTCCTTTCTCTCGTGGGTTACAGGTTGGGGAACCTTTCGCCCCTTTGGTCCGGTACTTAAGAAAGGACGAAAACACCCCCTGTTTTGGACACAGTCATTTGTCCGACGCGAGTCCGACGCGATCGACGCCTGTAATTTCAGGAATCGGGAGGCCGGTAGAAGCAGGATCAGAAGGTCCGACGTTCGTCCGACGCGCATTTTCTTGTTCGATACCTACTCGGACCGAAGCCAGACGATCAGTTTTTGCTCGGCGCGCTGGCGACGCTTGTGGGCCTTTTCAGGACTCATGCCGTGCGTTAGCGCAAACTCCCCGACCGACAGGTCTTCGATACGCGTGGCGATGACGAGTTCGGCGTCGGCCTCCAAAAGAACTCCCTCTTTGACGGCTCGTTCGACGACAAGGGCAGGATTGTCAACAAACGGAGAAGGTCCAGATGGCTCCAGATCGAAATCGGTCTGTCGTGAAAGCTCCGCCCTCTTCTCCCGTATCGCTTCCCAGACGCGATGCTTGACCGCGTAGAAGAGACGCCCGAACAATTTCTCATCGTCGCCGGCCGCCACTGCAACTTCCTCCAAGAAGGCTGCGAGCATCTCCGACTCGAGTTCGTCCTGGCTCAACGGGGACGGCCCGATCTTGCGGAGAATATTTCGGAAAATGCCCATATACAGCCAGATGAGGAGAAGCACGGCTTCGTCGTCACCCTCTATGGCCTCGGCACATATAGCGGCGATTACTCGGTTCTTTGCCTGCAGGAGATCTTCATTCGGGTTGCCACAGAAGCGAACTAGCTCTTCGACGCCCTTGAATTCCTCTAGGGCAGGCCGATCCTTCTTCCAACCCTGGAAGGCGTCCTCCATCTGACCAGTCACCCTGAGATGCTCAATGAAGCTTTTCTCAACCGTTCGCATCCACGCCATGTAAAGCAGACTGGAGGAGCCGCGTCGGACTAACGTCGAAGAATCGTCGGACACCAAGGGTGTTGTCGCGTAAGACTCTGGACTGGTCAACGTACACGGGTCGCTCGCTCCACGGTTGGCGCCCCGCCGCTCGGCTAATTTGATTCAGTCGGACCAGGTAGGGAGACCTGGGACCTGATGGGGGAGAATGACTCGGTGAACGCTTTGGACCCAACGAAGGTGGGACTTGTGCGGGTCGGTATACGCCCCCATGTTCACCCAGCTGCTAAACCACCCGAACCATCACCGCGCGGAGGTGACTGCTCTTATCACAAGATCGGTTACGCATCTGCCTGGTATCACACCGTCGATGATTGAGCGAGTCTTCGTAGAGGGCTATCGACGGTTCAAGAAGCTGGACGTCGCCCTGTCGGCCCCCCTGAACATCCTTGTCGGCGACAACGAGTCAGGAAAGTCGACGCTTCTCGAAGCGATTGCGATCGGGCTTACCGGACGCGTGAATGGGCGCTGGATGGTTGAGGAGCTCAATCCGTATTGGTTTCATCGGCCAAACGTCGAGGAGTACTTCGGGTCATACGGTTCCCAGCAGAGTGCACCGCCGCCGGAGATCTTGATCGAGGTGTACCTGCGGAACGACACGGCGGTCCAGAGGCTGCGCGGCGTTCACAACTCAGCGTCGACAGATTGCCCCGGGATTCGCGTACACATCGCGCCATCGCCAGAGTACGAGCAGGAGTTCTCCGAGTACATGACGAAGCAGCCGCCTCCGGTCATTCCGGTGGAGTTCTATTCAGTCGACTGGCACGACTTCGCCGATCAACCTCTGACTCAACGTCCAAAGGAGCTCGCAACCGCGTACATAGACGCACGGACGATCAGATCCACGTCGGGGGTCGACTATCACACGCGCGAGATGTTGGCCGAGCATCTCGACAGCCGGGAACGGACATCTATCTCCGTCGCGCATCGCTTGGGCCGCCAACAGATTACGGATGACGTCCTGGCTCCAATCAACGCCCGAATCGCCGCAGAAAACCCGACGTTACGCGACCGATCCGTCGGCCTGCAAATGGATCAGACATCGCGGACATCGTGGGAGTCGGGTGTCGTGCCGCAGGTGGACGACATCCCATTCGCGATGGTCGGGCAGGGTCTTCAAGCATCGCTCAAGGTCGCGCTGGCCATGAGTCGGACAGCAGGTACTTCGACGTACGTTCTCGTCGAGGAGCCCGAGAACCACCTGTCGTATACGACGCTGACACGCCTGCTCGCCCGCCTGCAGCATCTGGCGAGCGACGACCAGCAGCTGTTCATTGCAACGCACAGCTCGTTCGTTCTCAACCGCCTGGGCCTCGACCGAATGCTGCTGTTGCATGATGGGCGAACCGCAACGCTTTCGTCCCTGGGGGACGATACCGTCGGATACTTCAGAAAGCTCGCTGGCTACGACACGCTTCGGTTGGTCCTTGCGGACCGTCTCGCGCTCGTTGAAGGGCCCTCCGACGCTTTGGTCCTCGAACGGGCGATCCGTGACGCCACCGGCAAGGCCCCGCTCGACCTTGGCGTTGACATCGTTTCGATGGGCGGTCTGACGTTCAGGAGAGCGTTGGAGGTCTGCTCTTGCCTCGAACGACAAGTGGTAGCCCTTCAGGACAACGACGGAAAGGAACCGACCAGCGTTGTCGCGCCGATCGAGCACCTTCTGCACCCGCCAACGCGCGTCTTGTTCGTCAGCGACCCATCGAATGGGCCGACGCTCGAGCCGCAGGTCATCGCTGCCAACGACGACGCAACGCTACGCGAAGTGCTTGGCCTGACCGACAGGGTCGACCTGGCAACGTGGATGCGCAACAACAAGTCGGAGGCGGCGCTGCGCATCCTCGACGCGGACCAGCGGATTCGTTATCCCGCCTACATCCTGGAGGCTGTCGCAGTTCTCCAATGAACCGTCTGACGCTAGCGGTAGCGGGGGGCCGCAAGACCCAAGGAGTCGTCGACGAGTGTGCCGCGGCCCCAGCTGGCCACCGGATCCTCGTATTGACCTACACGGTAGCGAACCAACACGAGATCCGCACAAGGTTGGCGACCCGAGCGCCCATCCAGGCGCAGGTTCATGTCCAGGGGTGGTTCAGCTTCCTCCTCGGCCACTGGATCCGTCCGTACTTGCCTCGTCAGTTTCCGAACCGCCGACTCTCCGGTCTCAACTTCGACGGCGACCCCGGAATCTATGCGACAGGCGTCTGTCGATTTCTCGATGAAGGAGGGCGCGCGTACAAACTCCACTTGGCGCAACTCGCCATCATGACCTCGTCCGCCTCCGGCGGGGCTGTGCTCGATCGCCTTCTCCGGATGTACGACGAGATCTACGTCGACGAGGTGCAGGACCTCAATGGCTACGACCTCGAGATCTTGCTGACGCTGCTCAGCTTGCCGATCGACCTCGTCATGGTTGGCGACGTGCGGCAGGCTCTCCTCCTCACCAACCCCCGCGAGCGCAAGAACTCCCAGTACAAAGGCATCCAGGTCAAGAAATGGTTCGATGAAAGAGCGGCAGCTGGACTGCTCGACATTACGCAGGCGGCCACCACTTGGCGCTCGAACCAGATCATCGCTGACTTCGCCGATTCAATTTTCGACGACAGCTGGGGCTTCGAGAAGACCACCTCGATCAACAACGGCGTCACTGGCCACGATGGCGTGTTCGTGGTTCGACCCGAGCACGTCGATGCCTACATGCCCCTGTTCCAGCCGCTTTGCCTGCGCCACAACGCGAACTCCGCGCGGTCGCTGGGCCTTCCGTTTATGAACTTCGGCATCGCTAAGGGCCGAACCTGCGAACGTGTCCTCATCGCGCCGACGGGCGTCATTTCTGACTTCCTTCGTTTGGGCAAGCAGCTTGAAGACCTCGCAGCCTGCTCGTTGTATGTGGCGGTCACTCGAGCGCGGGCGAGTGTCGCATTTGTGAGCGACGTTGCCGACACCATCGATTTTCCCGAGTGGACGCCATAGCCCGGTCGCGTTATAGAGCTGAACAATTCTGGTCACAGATCAGAGCAGACCGTTCGGAGTAAGGAATCGACCTTGCTTCAGGAGCGCGCCGCGACGAAGGTTGGGCCTCGTCCCTCTCCTCGAAGAATTTACCCCTAGATTTCAATCCACCCATAGGTGGATAATTAGCCCAAAGGAGCAGAAAGGGTACCGAGGGGCGGAATGACCCGGAAACTTCCCTCGGCCGGGCCCGCGGTGACGACTCGTCTGGAGTCGGGCCCGGTCGTAATCGCAGTATCCACGCGCGAGCGTGCGGGCGAGTTCGTCCATTCGCTTGAGCTCTCCGGAACTCCAGCCGTGGTCACCTTCCACGCAGACATGCTTATTTATTGGCTGCAAACTTGTACACCTTCTGTCGTGGTACTGGATCTTGATTTCCCGTCGGCTCTTGAGATCGGCCAGCGCTTATCTCGGGAAGGCGTTCGTGTAGTCGCCATCTGCGATGATGAACTTCGCCAACTGCGTGCTCTACGCGCCGGATTTCTCGAGGCCGTGCCGCGATCCGTGTCGGCTGACGCCTTTGCACTGAGGATCAAGTCTCTAACAAGGCGGGACGCCGGACGGCCACTTGCGGCTGTTTCCAACAGAGCATTGGGATCGCTCCAGATAGATTCCCAACAGCGCACGGCAGCGTGGAAGGATAAGCCGCTCGAACTCTCCGCAGGACCCTTCGATCTTCTTGATTATTTTGCGAATCGATCCGGGATCATTGTGTCAAAGGAACAGTTGATGGCGGATTTTCGCTGGGAGGACGACAACGTTCTCCAACAAGCTATCTGGCAGTTGCGTACATCTGTCGGCCCCAACGCTGCTCGCCATATCGTCAATCGGCGCGGTTACGGGTATGGCTTCCTTCCAGTACTCGGCGAGGCTGACTCGCAACCGGTTCGGAGTGTCGGTCTGATTTCCTAAACCCCTTCATCAGTTCTTGAGTCTGCGGATCGGGATCCTCACCGAGTTCGTCGGCGAGAACTGTCGTTAGTTTCTGAAAACGAATCCGCGCGGCGTTAGTCCGTCCAATTGATGCTTCAATCTTGATCGCTCTTCGGTAAAGTTCCTCGCAAAGAGGATCGACTTCGATCCCACGATCCAACACTTGGACCGCCGACGCCGCCTCTCCTTGAACCTCTAGAAGGTCCGCGAGTTTGACCGTTGCGTCAAGAAAGAGACGCCGGTAGCGTTCACGGATGGGTTCGCTCCACGAATAGTAGGTGTCGTCACAGAAGTCTCCGCGGTACAAGTCCAGGGCCCGGCGCAAGGTCGCAATCGAGGCCTTGTCATCGCCTTCTTGGATCCCATTAACGAGCGACTCGAACGTCCACGAGTCCGTCCACCAGTGTCCTGGTTCCAGAGCTATCAGATCGCCCGCCCGGGTTACGTAACCCTCGGACCACTTGTAATCCCCTTCGCCGGAAACGTGCTTTCGCAGGTGGTAGATCGCATCTCGAAGCAGATGGTCTCCACTCTTCTTCTTAACGTCGCGCCAGAACGTATCGATTATTCGATCCTTGGAGACACCATCGGGGTGAGCGACAAGATATGCGAGCAGTTCCTTCGATCTCGCCTTCCACCCGTTAAGCACCAGAGATTCGGGCCGTGATACGAGAAAACTACCCAAGCAACGCACTTCAACCGCCGCACCCACCTGGCGTTCATCGCGTGTACCGATTCGATCCATCAGCCGCGTGGCCGTAACCGGGTGGACCTCTTCGTCCGGCAGTTCCACCGAAGCTTCCACAACCTCGATTTCCTCATCATCGGAAGTGTCGTGGGCTTGCTCCATTAGCGCGCTAACCGGCTCAAGCTCGGTCGAAATACTCGGCTCCGCAATCTCACCGATCGACTCGACCTCGTAGAAGGTCTGAATCTCCGGAAGTTCGATGTTCCGTGGATGTGCGGCAAGGATGATCTCGATCACCTCTTCGACTGCGCCGTCATCGAGCATGGTCGGACGCAGAGACTCGGAGGCTATGGGCACATCGCTAGTAACTTCGATCGTTGCTCCAACGCTGATCTCGATCCGCGCGACCGACGGGTGCCACCCTGAGGCCAGGAAGGCGCATCCGTTGTTCGAGGTCTGAGCAGCAATGCCATCGAGCACTCCGGTCAACGCGTCGGGTGGGTCGATCGCAACGACCAGAACGGCGGGTCCAAACTCGTCAAGGTCCAACGCCAGCCGTTCCCAACCGTCGGAGATTTCTCCGTCGACGAAGACGCGTGAGCGCCTCAGAATCTCTAGCTCGATCTCGCGCAGGATCGTGTCAGCATCTTCCCAAGAGCTCGTTCGTTTGACGTGGGGCAATTCGGCGCATCGCCCGAATCGCTCGGGCACGCCGAGCAGATAGATCTCAACATCGTCCGGGGTGCGTCCGACGGCGCAAGCAAGGACAGATTGCATCATCAGCCGGTCAGCGTCTGGCCCGGTCATGGCAACCGCCCCGGCCGCCAGGAGTCCGGTGTGCACTGCCGCTCCCGAACGAGTTGAACCAATGGGAATCAGAAGTCCCTCCTGCAGAGCCGAGGGGCGATCCAGGCTAGGCGCAAAGGGTTTGATGACCTCCGCGCGTACACACGTCTCGAGTCGAGTGAAGACGACGCGCGATGTAGATTTCAGATCCGTCTCTCCCACATCGTCGATCAGGAATGTCGCACGATCCTTGTGCTCGATCGCGCAAATGATGGAGGGCCGCCTTCCCGACTGTTCCTTCCAGATAACCGCCAGTTCTGCGCCAGCAGATTCGAGATGATCCGTCTCCGGAGAAAGACGGGCGCGCCGAAGGTCGATCACGAGGTCCGGCTCGGACGTATCGACTTTAGGGCTGCGTGGCAGATACCGCCGACGGCGTCTAAGAACTGCAACGGCTTGGGAAGCCAGAATGCCGGAAGCGAACGATGCTGCAAGCCCGGCACCCGACGGCAGGTTGACGATCGGGTCGTGGGAGGGTTCGACGTGCTGCTCACCCGATGTCGGCGCCTTAGGGGCAACAGACAAGCGGGCTTGATCCGGTGGGGCGGCATGTCCGTTGACCGAAGGTGCCGCCTCGATCAGTGCTGGTGGTGATTGAACGGGCGGAGCCGATGTCTGTTCGGGCGCGCCGGGGAGCCACAGTACCCAGTTAGGCCGGATGAGGCGCGGGTTGTCGAAGACTCGGCCATCGGGGAAATGCCGTCCCTGGTTGAGTGCGTAGATCGCCTGCCAACTGTTGCCCGAGCCGAGTTCGCGCTCGGCTATCCGCCAGAGTGAGTCGCCAGGCCTCACGAGGTAGGACCGCGAAACTTGAGGATTATCTCGGCCGTTCAAGGCACCCCGATCCTGCATTACCGCTTGAACAGAGCCGCTTGCACGCATGGGAGAGACCGCAGCATCGGGGACCACTGCTCCGGCCATGGAAATCGGCCCCAGCACCAAGATGCTCCCGACCGCGACGTCGACGAGTTTGAGTAGTAGAGAGGGCGCCATGCGAGATGTCACCGACATCAGTGCTTTACCCGTCGGCGATCCTCGCTGCACGAAGATGATCGCCGTCACCCTCAGGCTCGCGACAATAAAGAGGTACGCCCACAAGACCCACGTAACAAGTCCAAGGCCTCGAATGACGGAATCGACCGACAGGAAAGGACCCGACAAAGTCTGCTTCACTTCTGATAGATCCACGTGAGGCATGTGGGGGGCGCCCACGAGCACGTTGAGAACAAAAGGCATGCCGACGAGCGCGAGCACCAATCCGACTAACGACAGAATGCGCTTCATTTCGATATCACCGCCTGAGATTCTTTGACTCGATAAGTCGCCGTTGCTGTTCGGCTGATACCGGGAAGCTCAGTCCAGACTCCCCCGTCCACGCGATACTGAACTGCGAAAGTAAAGCGCACCCTGATCGCATATCCACCGGACGAGGCTCGCTGAAATACGTGCCGGATCTCCGACTTCCCGGGATATGCCGCGCCCGGCGTGTTTGCGGCGGTCGTAGATCCGTCTCCGAAGAACCACTCGTAATGAGTAGCCCTCGCCTCGACTTCAACCGCTCTTCCGAGTGCGTCGGTCGAGTTGGTGATCGGTTCACCTGAATATCCTTCGATCCAGAACCACGATTCGGCCCCCACCAGACCTACGTCTGGATTGATCCGCACGTTCACCTTCGGCATTGGGATCTCGTCGCGCAGATGCTCGGCAACATCGCCCGGGGTCATCGACGTCACAGGCCGGGGGTCGGGGTCCAACTTTCGCCAGACCATGCCCACATACTGGCCGTCGCAGTAGAGATAGAAAGAGACCTCACCTTGATGTGCGGCGTAAATGTTAACGTTGGTGAAGCTGACGTTGGTGTTATCGGGTTCCAGTCGACACTGTTTTCTCCGGCCGGCCTTGACGGAAGGAGCCGTGGACGCGCTTCCGTTGCTGTCGGCTTCGACGACCGCCGCATCCGGTGTCGTGTAGACGATTGCTGTCGAACGCGTGTCATAAGCGGGCGGTGGCTCTTCGGAACGCGCCGCGTTACTGCTGGCCAGCATGATCGCGACCAGAGCAACCGCTACCGGTATTCGATGATCTCTGCGACTTTCCATCGTCCATCCACTTTCTTGAGGGTGTGACTCTTTCGAACCATGGCCTTCGGATCACTTTCGATGGGCTGCTTCGTCGAAGGATCGAGGCGCTGACTGTGATTCACATACCGATCGTCGACCGACGCCGTGTTTTCATCCGTGATAACGATGTTGTACTTGTGCTCGACGCTGATACGAACCGGCTGATTCTGAGCCCGTTGTTCCTCGATCTGTTCCACCAGACCCTTGAGGGCCTCGCCTGTCGCGACTTCGGCCAGCGGTGAAGAGTTCAGTTGCAGGTTCGCGTGCGTCCAACGGTTCCAGAAGAGGAGATAGGCCTGCTCCACCTGCACCCGCTCGTCCGTCGCTACAGGTGTCGGGGTCTCGGACGGCGCGGGAGAGCGATCCGGACCTCGCAACAAAACGAAGCCCACAGCCAAACCACCGAGAATGACGACCGCCATGATTCCGCCAACTAACAGGGAGCGAGATCTACTTTCCATCTCAGCCTCCGCTCCTCGGGCGCGCGGTCGCCAACGCCCCAACGTCGAACCGCCTGATTCCAACCGCCGACAGCAAGACGGTCGGTCTTTCCTCGGATAGCCGGACCGTGACCGAGGTGGTGTCGATCTGAATGTCGGCCGCACCTCCGAACTCCGACTCTTCGAGGTAACGATGAACGACACCTCGCGCCGCATCAGGATCTAACTGCACCATCTCTCCTCCGCTTCGTCGCAAGCCGTCCTCGTCTATGACCATGGCTCCGGCGCGGGCCGCCCCATCGGCCACTGACTGCAGGTTGCGGCGTGCTGAGAAAAGAACTCCGCCATCCACGACCAGCGCGGTTATCGCGATAAGGCCTAGAAGAGATATGGCAACCAGGGGTGCGACCTGCCCGGACTCGTCACCGACGCTGGTGAATCTCATCTCGACTTGTGCCTTTCTATGATCTCCGTGTGCCTTGCCGACACGACGAACGAACCGGGAAGGAGTCCGAAACCCGGAAGATCTGCGAGCTTAACCTCGTAGCTCACTCTTACCGTCAAGGGCTCACCGCGATTGAAATCTCCCGCATCGGTTACTACCTGCAGCCGAAGAGGGTCGAGACCGAGCCCCTCAGCGGACGCGGAAGCGCTGACTTCCCCCTTCTCGCGCGCCGAGATGGAATCGCTTGCATCAGACGCTGTCCTGGCCGACTCGCGCGCAACCGACTCGACCGCGGACTTGGTCGAAACGATCCTCCCCGAACCTACGATCACGGCGATCAGAAGCAAAAGAGCCGGCGCGATCATCACCAGTTCCACCGCAGCGCTGCCTTCATCGTCTCTGAGTTTCACGGTTGTTCTCCCACAGGGCGGAAGCGTTCCCGATACGTCACTGCTTTGGCATGAAGATCGATGGACGACAAACCCGGTATCGGCAACAAGCCACGCATCTTCGCCTTGATCGTCGTTCCCACCGACTCACTTTCCACGTTGACCTCGATCACGGGTTCCTCGGTTGCCGATCCCAATCCGGCGCGCATAACGCCGAGGGCCCGCGCTTGGGCCTCGTCTGTCGTTCCGTCCTCTGCCGCAGCGACCCTCGAAGCTTCAAGGGCCGCCGTCTGAACGACGTGCTGCGCGTGATACCAAAGCCCGAACTGGAGCACGCCCAGCAAGAGCAGCATCAACACCGGAGCGACGATTGCCAGTTCCAAGGCGGCCTCGCCGCGGTCGTCTTTCAACCTCATCCAATCCCTCTCAGTACGTCACCCATGCGTTGGAACACCTGAGCGATCCCTCCGAAGAAGTACTGGATCGCGAACAGGATTACGAGTACTGCAACGGCGGCCAACACCGTGTACTCGACGTATACCTCTCCTGCCTCGCCGGACAACCGGTGACGCAACTTCCACAACTTAAACCTCATCTCACCACCTCCTTTCATTATTTAGCGGTCACTTGAAGCAATTGCACTGCAGCTGGATAGAGAATGAGAAGAAAGAAAGCCGGAAGGATGAGAAGGCCGACAGGCAGGACCATCCGGGTCTGTGCCCGTTCACCGGCCTCGACCAGTTCGAGGCGGCGGCGCTCCCGGATCGAGCGCGCTTGAGCGCGAAAGACCTGGGATACGGGGATCCCGTGAGATTGGGCGGATGCCAGCGCGCTCGCGAGTGGTTCGGCGTCGGCCAACCTCAGGTCCTGCGCGAGTTGCGCGAGGGCCGTCGATGCTGGCTCGCCTCGTAGTCGGGTCTCGCGGAGAGCCCGCCTTAGGTATTCGAAGAAAGGACCTTCGGAAGACCGCGACACCTCCTCGAGCGCGCCTTCGAGGCCGAGGCCCGCCGAAACCGAAAGCGACACGAGATCTGCGAAGCGCGCCAGGCCCTCGCGAAGTTCCCGGCGGCGCATCTCCGCGTTGGATCGCAGGATGACATCTGGCATCAGGAACCCGAGAACGCATGCCGCGAGCCAGGTCCAGCTCGGCGTGTGCGGGATAGCGCCAAGCGCTGCCGCCGCTGGCAGGAAAGCGAGACCGAGAAGGCCTGTGGTGATCTTCTTGCCGAGGAACAGGCCGAGTCCTCCGGGATCGCCGGTAGCCATGAGGCGGGAGGAGGTCTCACCCAGATCGAGACCCAGACGGCGTGCAAACGTAAGAAGACTTTCGCCAGCGCGCTCGATCAACGGGCGCAGGATCTCCTCAAAGATCCTCGTTCTAAAAGCTGGAACCTTCTCCGACGTTACTTGCACGGGTCGGTCGGGGCGAAGAGCTTGAAGCCGTGAGGCAAAGCTCGGCCGCGCGCGCCCTATCGGTTGCCCGGTGAGAAGAAGAAGGGCGCCTGCCCCGAAGGTAAGTCCGATCATGACCGCCGCACCCATCTAACGGCTCCTGCCTTCGAGACGAGCAGCCCGCAACATCGCAACGTATCCAAAGCCGATGAGCGCTAAGGCGAACGCAAGAACGAGCTGTCCTTCGACTGCGTTGTACGGGGCGAGGTACGCGGGATTGGAGTGGCGGATGGCGAGGAGCAGCAAGAGCGGCACCGCCGCGACGATTCGAGCAGAGGATCTCGCTTTTGTCTGTCGTGCCCGCGCTTCCCGAAGGGTGGCCGCTTTGGCGGAGGTAGCTTCGGCGAGAGCGTCCAGCACTTCCGATGTATTGCGCGCTCCTAACTGTTCCCCAAGGGAAAGTGCGCCCGCGAGCAGTTCCGCGTCCGGTCCGAGTCGCGCTGCAAACGCTTCCGCCCCCACTGCCATTCCGGACACCCTCGCGTCGGCGGCGAGTCTGCGAAGCTCGGATGCGATCGCGACCGGGGGCCTCGCGGCCGCTTGTGAAAGGGCGTCGTGGATCCCGATGCCGGAACGGATCGCGTCGCGAAGGCGCGTCGCTAATTCTGCGATTGCTTCCATGCGGCGGACTCGCTCCCGCTCTGCGCGAGAGCGCGAGATCAGCGACGGAACCAGCCATCCAAGGATTGCGCCCGTCACCCCTGCCATTGGCCAGCGAGTCAAAAGAAAGGCCGTCGCAGCTCCGGTGATCGCACCGGCACCCCGAGGACCGATCCGAGAGATCCATTTCGTCGGCTGGAGCTTGGCGTCCGGTCTTGTGAGGGCGTCGTACATAAAAAGGACTCCGAGAGCAAAGATGACCCCGAGCGCTAACGCTTCCATGGCTCGCTCCCGTTACCGTTGACCGCACCTACTGAAAGCGGTTCATGTTGTCCGTAGTCGGAATGCCGGTTACTCCAGCTTGGGCGGACGCCTGTCGCGGTGAGCTCCCCTCGCTCCAGTCGATATAGGTCGTTAGTCAGCACGCGGCCGCCTTCGAGACCGGCGACCTCAGCTATCTGGACGACCCTGCGCTTGCCCGACTTGTCGAGTTCAAGATGAACGACGAGCTGGATGGTCTCGGCGATCATGTCGGCGGCGACCTCAGCCGGCACTTCCTCTCTAGCCATGAGCAGGTAGGTCCGGAGTTTGCTGAGGGCCTGGCGGGCGTTGTTGGCGTGGATAGTCCCCATCGAACCCTCGTGGCCAGTGTTCATCGCGGAGAGCATGTCGAGAGCCTCGGGCCCGCGGACCTCGCCGACGATGATTCGGCTTGGCCGCATGCGAAGAGCCGCCCGAACCAGCTCCCTAATCGAGACCTCCCCGACTCCCTCGGCGTTGGGCAGGCGAGCTTCGAGAGCCACGCAGTCCGCGAGCAACTCCTCGAGCCGCAGCTCATTGGTTTCCTCAACGGTAACAACTCGTTCGGTCACAGGGATCGCGCGCCCGAGGGCATTGAGTGTTGTGGTCTTGCCAGATGCAGTGCCTCCGGAGACGAGGATGTTGACTCCGCTTTTGACCGCATCGGTCAAGAATCCGGCGGCTTCGCGCGTGACGGTGCCGAGATTGATCAGATCGTCCAGAGTTTCGGCAACGAGCCGGTGTCGTCGGATTGTGATGCACACATGTCGCGAGATCGGCGGCAGCATCGCGTGCATTCGAGCGCCGTCGGGAAGTCTCACGTCGATCGAGGGCGAAGCGTCGTCGACACGACGGCCAGCCCGCGCTACAACGCGCGACACAAAGGTTCGCACTTCCTCGTCGGAGGAAAAGCCCGGGTCGATCTCACGCTTTTCTCCCCCGGCCTGGACGACGAATGCCGTGCTCGGAGAGTTAACGGTGATTTCTTCCAGGCCCTCGTCATCGAGATACGGCTGCAGCGGACCAAGGCGGAAGAAGAGGTCGAACAGCCTTCTTTTGATGCGCGTCTGCTCGGGCTCGGACAAGGTTGGTTCCGACGAGTGAGCGCGCCGACGGTTCTCATTCATTACCAAGTCCTCGAGAACTCCGACCGCCTCCTTCTCCTCGCTCTCGGTAGGACGAAGTAGTGATGACTCGGCCAGCTTCAGGCTGAGGGCCTCGCGGGCTTGCTCGACGAGCGAATCAATGCCGGCCATCAGGCAAACACCTCTTCGGATCTTTGGCCCATCATCGCCATGGTCTCGGCAGCCAGAGCTCTGAATGCCCTTGCGGCGCTACCGCGGTGCAGTGGCTGTTGTTGGGCAAGAGCCTTGCGCGCTTCTCGCCGATCAAGCGGGATCGTCCCGATTACTTTTGTCGGCAATGCCTGCACGACCTCTGCTAGGTCGCCGGCCCGCCGCCATTCCCATCCGGTTATCACCGCGCCAGCTTTGGCCTCGGCGACGCCAGCTCCTTTGAGGGCTTCTAGGGCTCGCTGCGCGCCGAAGGTGCCGATCAGGTCGGGGCGGACCGCGATCAGCACGAGA
>Ga0183260_10001099_pt1 | contig 23005 bp, 22 predicted proteins | sample AntDrymUQ4972206_2_FD_129768 | JGI IMG/M metagenome (GOLD analysis project Ga0183260, IMG submission 129768) | Polar desert sand microbial communities from Dry Valleys, Antarctica - metaG UQ497 (22.06) (version 2) (version 2) | ecosystem: Environmental > Terrestrial > Soil > Desert | place... | reverse complement strand
GTCACCTGCGCCGCCGACGACGCCATGCTGATGTACGGGATCTGGGCCTGCCCCACGATCGGCGCCACCGCCAGCCCGACCGAGCTGAAGCCCGAGCCGATGATGCCCAGGTAGCGCTGGTCCCCGACGATCCGCTGCATGTGCACGACGCCCTGGGACGGGTTCGAGCCGTCGTCGAAGATGTCGAGCGCGATCTTGCGGCCTTTGATCCCTCCCTTGGCGTTGATCTCCCGGATGGCCGCGAGCACGCCCGCCCGGTTGTCCACGCCCACGAACGAGAGCGGGCCTGTCAGCGGCGAGATCATCGCCAGCCGGACGGTTGGCGTCGCCTCCGTGCCCGCGGTGCCGACCGCGGCGGCGACCGCGGCCACAACGAGCACGGCTAGCGCGGGAAGCAGCCTCCTCGATCTTGCTCGGTCCATGTTCCCCTCCTCGAGTTGGTATCTGATCAGACGACTTCCGTTGCGGGTAGTTGCTCCTTAGGGCGGTCCGGTCGAGGTTCTCACGGCCGCCCGGCGCTTTGCAAGGCTGCCTGCCCCGAGCGTCAGCGCATGAGCAGCCCGCCGTTGACGTCGTAGGTCGCCCCGGTGATGTAGCCGGCCGCGTCGGAGGCGAGGAAGGCGGCGACGGCGGCGACCTCCTCGGGCCGGCCGACGCGCCCGACGGGGATCGTCGCGGCGAGCGCCTCGACCCGCTCCGGCGGTAGCGCGTCCATGACCGGCGTCCGCACGGCGGCCGGAGCGATCGCGTTCACGGTGACGCCGTGCGGTCGAGCTCCTGCGCGACGATCTTCGTGAGCACGATGACGCCCGCCTTCGAGGCGGCGTAGTGCGCGCCCGCCACGGTGCCGCCTTGCTGGCCGGCCAGCGAGGCGATGTTGAGGATTCGCCCGAAGCCGTTCCCGCGCATGTGAGGCCCGGCGAGCTGGCAGCCGATGAAGACGCTGCGCAGGTTCGTGGCAAGGACCTCGTTCCACTCCTCGTCGTCGATCTCCCAGAACGAGCGCATCACGGTGCGCGCTGCGTTGTTGACGAGGACGTCGACGCGGCCGAGGCGCTCGACCGCCTCGGTGAAGACCCGCTGGAACGAGGCCCGCTCACGGACGTCGAGCGCGACGGCCACGGCGCGCTCGCCGAGACCGGCGGCGACCGCTTCTGCTCCCTCGAGGTTGAGGTCGGCAACGACGACCCTGGCGCCGCGCTCGCACAGGGCCCGGGCGATCGCCTCGCCGAGGCCCTGCGCCGCGCCGGTCACCAGTGCCGTCCGCCCTTCCATCGCTGCGGGCTAGCCGAGGGTTCCGGCCGAGGCGGCTGCGGCCGGCCGCGGCCGGCTCACCACGCCCGACTCCTCGAGCGGGATCTCCGGGGCGAGTTGGACGCCGAGCGAGGTGGCGCCGAAGAGCGCCAAGGCCTGGTGGTTGTTGTAGGGCATGATCGGGCCGCCCTGGACGTCGCGCCACATGCGCTCGAGCGGGAGCTTCCGCATATAGGCGGCTCCCCCGGCGACGTCGACCACGTGCCGCATGATCTCGACGGCGTTGTTGGCCGGGATCACCTTGGCGAGGCCCGCCCTCGCGAGCCCCTCCTGCACACCGAGCTCGAAGAGCGCGCCCGACTCCACCTCGTCGCAATGGCGCCAGATCACCGCCCGAGCCGTCTCGAGCAGCATCTCCATCTGCGCGAACGAGGCCTGCACGAGGGGGTCGGCCTCCTTGCTCCGTTTCCTGACCGCCCCCTGCGCGAACTCCATCGCGCCCGCGGCGATGCCGAGGTAGACGCAGCCGAAGGTCGGCATGGCCCAGGCGAACACCGTCTTCAGGATGCGCGCATCGAAGTGGTTCACCGGCAGCGAGTGGACGAGCGCCTCGTCGGGGACGAAGCCGTTCTCGATCACGAGGTCGTTCGACTGCGTCCCGCGCATGCCCAACGTGTCCCAGGTCTGCACGAACTCGAAGCCGTCTGCGTCCTTGGCGGCGCGGAAGAGCATCAGGCGCGGGCCCGTCTCCGGGTCGTCGTAGCGGGCCGAGAAGGAGAAGTGGGTCGCCACCGCCGAGTTGGTGCAGAAGATCTTGCGTCCATTGACGCGGTAGCCGCCCTCGACCTTCTCGGCGACGGTGTTCGCGTCCATCAGGTTGTTCGCGACGCCCGGCTCCGCGGTGAGGGACGCCCAGATCACCTTCCCGGCGGCTACGTCGCGGAGGAGCTGCTCGAGCCGCTCGTCCTGCGTCTCACGCCAGATCGAGGCCCACTGCCCGATCGGGGAGACGTGCATGTTCACGGCGAGCGCGGTGGAGCCGTCGCCCATCGCGAGCCGCTCCTGCGCGAGCACGAGCTCGGAGAGCGTCGCGCCCCCGCCGCCGAGCTCCTCGGGCACCGTAAGGCTCAGGTACCCGGCCTCTCGCAGGTCCTCGTAGTTCTCGTGCGGAAAGGTGTTCTCGCGGTCGTGCTCCGCCGCCCGCTCGGCGAACGTGTCCGCGAGACGTCCGGCCAGGTCGACGATCTCGCGCTGGCGCGGGGTCAGAGGCCTCCTCATTGCGAGCTCCCCTCGTTGGTCACTTCACCGCTCAGGGTAAGCGATTCGTGTGGGATCCTCGCACCGGGACCCGCAACCGAGGAGGTCGGCATGGAGGCCAGCTACCGGGAGAAGCAGCAGAGAGACCTGCGCGTGCTGTTCTGCTTCGGCGTCTCGCAGAGCTTCTTCGAGGAGGACCCGGCCAGGGTGCCGGAGCTCGCCGGCGCGATCAAGGAGGCGTTCGAGGACCTCTCCGGGCGCTTCGGTGTGCGGGTTCTCGGCACCATGGACGACGACGAGCTGATGGTCGGCCCCTCGATCGCGTGGCCGTGGACCGCCTACGTCCTCGCCGACGCGCCGAGCCTCGAGGCCGTCACCGCCGTCTGCAACATCCTGCGCGAGCGCGAGGTCGGCGGGAGCAAGCTCTGGAAGTACCTGCGGGTCGAGGCGCGCGTCGGGCGGCCGCTCTTCTTCGGCAACGAGTGAGCGAAGCGGCCGCGGGGAAGGCCTCAGCGCGCGACGACGTAGCCGGCCGCCTCGCGATCCCACGTCGTCGCGCCGACGCCGCGCTCCCGCAGGAGGTACTTGCGCACCTTGCCGTTCTCGGTCAGCGGCAGCTCGGGGAGAACGTCCAGGTAACGCGGGATCGCGAAGTACGCGAGCCGGGGCTCGCAGTGGCGGACGAGGTCGATGGGATGCGGGCTCGCCCCCTCGCGCGGCACGACGAACGCCAGCACGTCGTCCTCACCGACCTCAGCCGGAACGGGGACGACTGCGGCCATCGCCACATCCGGGTGGGTGAGGAGCGCCTGCTCGATCTCCCAGGACGAGATGTTCTCGCCGCGGCGGCGGATCGTGTCCTTCAGGCGGTCGCGAAAGTGGAAGACACCGTCCGCCTCGCGCACGACCCGGTCGCCGGTGTGGAACCAGAGGTTGCGCCACGCCTCGGCGGTCTGCTCCGGCAGCCCGAAGTAGCCCGTGGCGACGCTGAACGGCTCGCGGTGGCGCACGACGAGCTCTCCGGGCGTCCCCGCCGGCACCTCGACGTCCTCCTCGTCGACCACCTTCGCCTCGAAGCCGTCCACGACCCTGCCCAGCGCCCCCGGCACGTAGCCCCCGATCGTGTTGCACAGCACCAGGTTGGTCTCGGTCGAGCCGTAGCCGTCGATGAGGTGGACGCCGAACCGCTCCTGAACGCGGGCGGCGTGCTCGGCCGGAGTCCCGGGCGAGAGCGCGACGCGGGTCCGGTGCGCCGTGTCGTCGGGCGAGGGCGGGCGCTCGAGCAGGATGTGCACCATCGCCCCGAGCAGGTAGGTGACCGTCGCCTCCGTGTCGCGCAGCTCCCGCCAGAAGCCTGACGCGGAGAACCGCTCGCCGACGGCGTACGTCGCCCCCGCCAGGAGCGCCTGGAAGAGCGTGTTGAGCGCGTTCGTGTGGAAGAGCGGCAGGACGCTGTAGAGGACGTCACCCTCCCGGACGCCGAGGTGGCCGGCCGTGAGAACGCCCCACCAGTAGAACTGCCCGTGCGGGCAGCAGACTCCCTTGGAGGGGCCGGTCGTCCCCGACGTGTAGAGGATGACGAAGGTGTCGCCCGGGCGCACCGGATGCGGGTCCGCGGGAGCGCCTGCGGCAGGGAAGGGCTCGAGCGGCACGTCCGGCCAGGGGCGCTCCGGCAACTCGCCCTCCGGCAACTCGCCTGCCACCCAGATCCGCTCGAGCGCAGACGGGTGCGTCTCGACGGGCTCGAGGTGGCGCACGAGCGGAGAGTCGGCGACGAGGATCCTCGGGTCGGAGCTCGCGAGCACGTGCGCGAGCTGCGCGCCGCGGAGCGCCGTGTTCAGCGGCACAGCGATCGCGCCCAGCCAGGCGCAGCCGAGGACTGCGTCGAGGAGCTCGGCGCGGTTTCCGCACATGATCGCCACCCGATCGCCCGCCCCGACGCCCGCCGCGGCGAGCGTCCCGCCGAAGCGGGCGGCGGCATCGCGCGTCCCGGAGTAGCTGCGCTCTTCGCCGGCGAGCCGGACGAGTGGCCTGTCGCCGAGCCTCTCGGCCTGCCGCTCGAGCATCCGCGGCAGCGTCCGCTCCTCGAAGGGAAGTTCCATGCTCCGAGGCGCGAGCATAGGCCAACGTCAGGGCGTCGTCTAGACTCGCGGCCGATGCGCATTCAGGCCGGCGCTCCTCTCGCGTAGGTGGCGAACGCCGTCATTGCCGGCGCGGGCGAGGCGCCCTACCGGCGGCACTCGCCTCGCGGCGCGACGACCGAGTCGCTTCTTGCCGGCGCCGTGCGGCGCGCGCTCCGAAACGCCGGCCTCCAGCCGAGCGCGATCGACGGCCTCGCCGTAGCCTCGTTCTCACTCGCGCCCGACCACGCCGTCGACCTCGCCTGGAAGCTCGGCCTGCGGCTGCGCTGGCTGATGGAGGAGACGAGCGGCGGCGCCGGAGGGATCAACATGCTGCAGCATGCCGTGCGGGCGGTCGAGGCGGGCGACGCGACCGCCGTCGTCGTCGCCGCCGGGGACCGGCTCACCCGGAGCCAGTTCGCCGACCTCGTCGCCACCTACAACGCGGCCACGCGCGACCACCTCGCGCCGCTTCGCTTCGGCGGGCCGAATGCGCTCTTTGCGCTGCTGACCCAGCGCCACATGGCCCGCAACGGTCTCCTGCGGGAGGACTACGGCGAGCTCGTGATCGCGCAGCGGAGGTGGGCGGCGCGAAACCCCGGGGCGGTCTATCGCGAGCCACTCACGATGACCGACTACCTCGCCGCCCCGATCGTCGCCGAGCCGCTCTCGCGCTACGACTGCGCCCCGGTCGTCGCGGGGGCGGACGCGCTCGTCGTGACTGCGGGCGGCAGGCGCCGACCCGTGGCGGTTCGCGCCCTCAGGGCCTCGTACAACCATGACCAGCAGGAGGGCGACGGCCTGCGCACCGGCCTCGCGCTCGCCAGGGAGGCGCTCTGGGAGGAGGCGGGCGCCGGACCGGACGACGTCGACGTCGCGAGCGTCTACGACGATTACCCGGCGATAGTGCTCATCCAGCTCGAGGACCTCGGCTTCTTCGGTGAGGGCGAAGCGAAGCGGTTCGTCGCGCAGACGATCGCGCCCCGCCGACTCCCGCTCAACACGTCGGGAGGTCAGCTCTCCGCGGGCCAGGCCGGCGCGGCCGGAGGGCTCCACGGGCTGGTCGAGGCCGTGCGACAGCTCCGCGGCGAGGCGGGCGAGCGCCAGGTCTCCGGAGCGCGACGGGCGCTCGTCACGGGCTACGGTGGGGTGCTCTATCGCTACGGCGCCTGCGCGAACGCGGCCGTCTTGGAGCGCCTGAGATGAGGCGCGGCCTCGTCGTCTCGGTCTGTCGGACCTGCGGCCAGACGCTCTTTCCGCGCCGCGCCCTCTGCCCCGCCTGCGGGGGAGCGTCGTGGCGGCTTGAGCGGGCCGAGGACGGCGTGGTCGAGGAGGCCACGACGGTCCGCCACGCCGTCGAGGCGACCGACGCACCTGCGGTCGTGCTCGCCTCGGTCAGGCTCGATGCGGGCCCGGTCATCGTGGCATGTCTCGAGGGGCAGGCCGGCACGGGGGGGCGAGTCGAGCTGGTCGCCGTCGACGGCGCTCCAATCGCACGCCCGCGGGAGGGCGACTCAAGCAAATCGCGCGTCGGCCGACACCGCCGGGGCCAGTGAGTCCCACCAGCGCTCGGGCCAGACACGACCCGCGCTACGCGCGCGGTGCTCGTGTATGTTCGCGCTCGAGCTGCCGCTCCTGCGGCCGGACTCGTACGGCGTCAGGCGCCGCGAACCGGAAGCGGCTGCACGTCGAGTCGTACAACAGCAGGCGCGCCGGCGAGGTCGCTCGCAGATGGAGAAGATCACGTGCTGGCCTGCACCTCGGATCTGCGCCTCGCTCGCACTGGATCGGTGATCGACGCTGCAGCACTGCCGGCACGCTGGCGCACGAACTGGCGCACCGCGAGTGTAACCCCTGCAAATAGGCACTTCTACAGCGATCTTGAAAACCGTTGAGCCTTCACGGGCTCCGTGGGTTCGAATCCCACCCCCGCCGTCGTATTGCGCCAGAAACCGCATGGTTACGCGGGATCTGACGCGACGATCGACTCGTCAACAATCCGTCTGAATCCGCTGGAAACCGCTCGCGACTGTCGCACAACTGTCGCGCAATATCTTGCCGGCTTCGTGATCGTCCCATGCTCCTCCAGGAGAGCAGCCGGGAACGGAGCGGCGCTACACGCCCTCACGCGCTTTGTTTCATCGGGAGCGTGCCCAACGCCGGCTCGAGACGCGTCGCCGTCGCCTTCAACGCGACAAGATTCGAAGTCTGGCGGAGTTCGGGGCAGTCATGCGGTTTCCATGAGCTGCGCGCCCATGCGTGCGCCAGTGGTGCGTGGGAAGATTGTGGCCTTCGCCACCGGACAGGCCTACCAGCGGATCCTGGCGGTTGGTGGCGGGTGGCGACTGGGCGAACGGAACTCGAAAAGGTGGTCAAGAGTGCGGAGCGTCAACGTCGATTCATGAGAAGATTCTCATCCCTCTCTCACGTCGATCTTCGCCGCGTAGGGAACGATGTGCGGCGTGAAGCGTTTGGCTCTGATCGCGTCGGTTGGCCTGGCTCTCGCCGTGGTCGTCGCGGCTCAGGCCTTGCGAGCCCCTGAGCCCGAGCCCGTCATTCCGATCGAGCTGCCTCGCCCGATCGCTCCCCTCGACGAGGCACGCACGAAGGCGCCGGCGACGACGCCAGGCCGGCAGGCCGGCCAGCAGCCGAGGACCACCCGGCCGGCTCAGCCCCAGTACCCTGCCCAGGGTGACTCGGCGGACGACGGCGGGGCTGACAGTCCGAACCCGACCCCTGCTCAGCAGCCCTCACCGCTGCCTCCGGCAGGCTCGAGCGACGATTCGGGCGACGACGACGGTTCGGACGTCGCCGACGACCAGGCCGGCGATGACTGAGCCTCGGTTGGCACGTCGGTGAGTTGGGAAAACAGCCGCCATGTCCTCCTTGCGCGCTCTGCCACGGTGAGCGCGCCGTCGGAGGCCGGCGACCCGGTCGGCCCGATCGCGACGCCCGCCGCTGCCCGCCGAAACAGTTGGCTGGGCGCCTGGACGCTGCTTCCGGGCACTCGCGCCCGGATCCTGGCGGCCTTCGTGGTGTTTACTGCCTTGTCGGCTGCGCTGTCGCTGTTCCTGGTCCGCGAGGTTCTGTTCAACCGCTTGGACGAGGAGGTTGAGCAGCAGCTGACGCAGGAGGTAGCGGAGTTCCGGCGGCTGGTCCGCGGGAGCGACCCGCGTACGGGCGAGCCGTTCGGCACCGATGTGCGGCGCATCTTCGACGTCTATTTCTCGCGGAACGTGCCGGACGAGGGTGAGGTGCTCCTCTCGTCGATCGATCGCCGCCTCTACCGCTCGGCCCGCGCAGGCGACGCGGAGTACCGGTCGGGGGAGGTGCTGCGCGCGGTCGCGCTCGAGCACCCACTTGGGGAAGCGCACCGCGGCACGATCGAGACCTCGACCGGGCCGGCGCGGTATCTCAATGTCCCGGTCGAGATCGGCGATCGCGTCCTCGCGACCTTCACAGTGGTGAACTTCCCCGGCAACGAGCGCAAGGAGATCGAAAGCGCTGTCACCGTCGCTGCCGAGGTTTTCGCGGCGGTGCTCCTGCTGTCATTCTTCGTCGCCTGGGGAGCGGCGGGTCGCGTGCTCGCGCCTCTCCGCGTGCTGCGCGACACGGCGCGGTCGATCACGGAGACCGACCTGACTCAGCGGATCTCCGTCCGCGGCCGGGACGAGGTCGCCCAACTTGGCCGCACCTTCAACGACATGCTCGATCGGCTGGAGGCAGCCTTCGCTGGGCAGCGACGGTTCGTCGACGACGCCGGTCATGAGCTGAGGACGCCGATCACGATCGTCCGCGGTCATCTCGAGTTGCTCTCCGACGATCCCGAGGACAAGCGCGAGACGGTTGCGCTCGTGACGGACGAGCTCGACCGGATGAGCCGAATAGTCAATGACCTGCTCCTGCTCGCCAAGGCCGCGCAGTCGGACTTCCTCCGACCGGAGCCAGTCGATGTCGAGGCGTTGACCGGCGAGTTGCACGACAAGGTCGCAGCGATCGCGCCGCGCGACTGGCGCGTGGAGAGCGTCGGCAAGGGACTGATCCTCGCGGACCGGCAGCGGCTCACGCAGGCGGTCGTCCAGCTGGCCGAGAACGCGACGAAGCAGACGGACGAGGGCCAGATCATCGCGCTCGGAACCTTCGTCGCCGACGGCGAGGCGCGGATCTGGGTGCGCGACTCGGGTCCGGGGATTCCGCGCGAGGAGCAGGCGCGGATCTTCGGCCGCTTCTCACGCGGCTCGTCGGGGCGGCGCACGGAGGGCGCCGGGCTCGGATTGTCGATCGTGGAGGCGATCGCCCACGCACACGGTGGCCGGGTTGAGCTCTCAAGCCGCCCCGGCACCGGTGCGACGTTCACGGTGGTCGTGCCCGCCCCGGCAGCGGAGACCCGCACATGAGCCGGATCCTGATCGTCGAGGACGAGCGCCGGATCGCCGCGTTCCTGGAGAAGGGTCTGAAGGCGAACGGCTTCGCCACAGCAGTTTCGACGGGAGGCCGGGAGGCGCTGCGGCTCGCGCGCACGGGCGGTTTCGACCTGGTGATTCTCGATCTCGGTCTCCCCGACGTGGACGGGCTCGAGGTGCTGGAGGAGTTGCGCCGCCGTGATCGGCGGCTGCCGGTGATCATCCTGACCGCCCGCGACGGGGTGACGGACACGGTAGCGGGGCTCGAAGGCGGTGCCGACGACTACATCGCGAAACCGTTCCGCTTCGAGGAGCTGCTCGCGCGCGTTCGTGTGCGGCTACGCGGCGAGCACGCGCCGGAAGAGACGGTCCTTGCCGCGGCGGGCGCGGCGCTCGACCTGCGCACGCGGCAAGCATTCATCGAGGGCGAGCAGGTAGAGCTGACGTCGCGCGAGTTCGCGCTCGCCGAGATCTTCTTCCGCCATCCGGGCCAGGTCCTCTCCCGCGAGCAGCTGCTGAGCCACGTCTGGGGCTACAACTACGACCCCGGCTCGAACGTCGTCGACGTCTACGTGGGCTATCTACGCAAGAAGCTCGGCAAGGACCGGATCGTGGCCGTGCGCGGGATGGGTTACCGCCTCGATCCTGAATCGTCGGCTCGGGCTCGAGGCGGCCGGGTGCTGGTTATCGAGGACGAGGCGCGCATCGCCCACTTCGTGGCACGCGGCCTTCGGCAGGATGGACACGAGGTCGTGATCGCGGAGGACGGCGAGGTCGGCATCTTCCTCGCGACCACCGAGACCTTCGATCTGGTGCTGCTCGACATCGGCCTTCCTGGCGTGTCCGGGCTCGAGGTGCTCGCCGATCTGGCCGGACAGCAGCCGGAGTTGCCGGTGGTCGTGCTCACGGCGCACGATGACGAGGATGTCCGGCTGCGCTGCCGCGAGGCCGGGGCCGGCTTCGTGGCCAAGCCACTCGTCCTCGCTCAGTTGCGCGCTGCGGTCGGCGAGCGCCTCGCCGCCCGGTAGCCGCGGCCCGCGGCATCCGTTCCAGCGGCGGACGCGGCTGACGTCGTGACGGCGATTGATTCGAGCCGCGATCTCGGCCCTCTCGAGGCGCATTACAACTCCGTTACCAGGGTGAGAAGACTCTAACGCCCTCCTCATCGATGCCTTATCCGGTGCGCCTAGCGTCACCGGCAACCTGGATAAACGAGCAGACGGGTCGTGCGTTCGACCCGGTCCGGAAAGAGGTGAGGAGCTTGACGACGATCACAACAGAGAGGCGCGTCTCCGCGTCCGGGAGAAGCCGGGTGGCGACCGCGAAGCGCGCGTACAGCACCCGCCGAGTCGGCGCGGAGAGACTCGAGCTAGCGGAGGACGCTTCGCCGAGGTCCGGCGATCTCGTCCTGGCACGAGTTGACCGGCTCGGCCAACACGACGGGCTCCAGCTCCCGAGCGGCCGCCGCGCAAGCCTGTTCCCAGGCGACGAGATCGTCGTCTCGTACGGGCACCGCTATGCCCCCGATCAGTTCGAGGCCGAGGTACCGGACGACCTCTCGCCCTGTCACCTTGTCGCCGCAGGCGGCATCGCCGCCCGCGAGCTCTGCCGTCACTCCAGCATGAGCGCACCGACGGAGATCACACCGGTCGGGCTGCTCCGAGACCGAGAAGGGCGCGCCAACCTCGCCGACTGGGCGCTGGTTGCGCCGCCGACCCCGACGGTACGGCCACGCACGATCGCGGTCGTGGGCACGTGCATGAACGCCGGGAAGACGACCACAGCGGCGAACCTGATCCGCGGACTCGTTGCCACCGGGAGCACGGTCGGAGCTGCAAAGATCACGGGCACCGCCGCGGGTGGGGACACCTGGCTCATGCTCGACGCGGGCGCCAGCCTCGCGCTCGACTTCACGGACGCCGGCTTCCCCACGACCTACCGGGCGACCCTCGACGAGGTCGAGGACATCTTCGCGACCCTCACCGGACACCTTGCGGCGAGCGGCGTCGACACTGTCGTGCTCGAGATCGCCGACGGGTTGTTCCAGCGCGAGACCGACGCCCTCCTCGGCTCACCGCGATTCGCGGAGGGAGTCGACGCCCTCCTCTTCGCAGCCGGCGACGCTCTTGCCGCGACGGCAGGCGTGGACTGGCTCAACCGGAGGGGGCTGCCCGTCGTCGGCGTCAGCGGCGTGCTCACGAGCTCGCCGCTCGCGATCCGCGAGGCAGAGCTCGCCACCGGCCTCCCCGTCTTCACGCTCGACCGCCTCTGCGACCCCGAACATGCCGATCGGCTCCGAGTGAGGAGCGCGCACGAGCTGGCTACGTGACCGGGCCGTCGCCGCTCCTCGAGACACTCGACGCGGGCGCCCGCGCGCTTCTCCTCTATGACCTCGACTGCGGCTTCTGTCGGTGGTGCGTGGGAACGATGCTTGCCTTGGATCGCGCCGGGCGCGTACGTCCGGCTCCGATCCAGAGCGCAGAGGGCGAGCGGGCGCTGGCCGGCCTCGACCCTTCCGACCGGCTCGCCTCGTGGCATCTCACCGACGGCTCGGGCACGGTCTACTCCGGCGGAGCCGTGTTCCCTCCGCTCCTGCGCCTATTGCCACGCGGACGGCGCTTCGCCGCGCTCACGGCGCTCCATCCCCCGACGACCGAGAGGCTATACAGGTTCGGCGCCGACCGCCGCTCCAACATCTCGCGGCTCGTGCCCGAGGCTGCGAAGCGGTGGGCGGACGCACAGATCGAGCGCCGGCGCGCTGCGACGGCGACGACCCCGGGGCCGGCATCATGATCGCCGCCCGCCCCACGTCCCGTCCCGACGAGAAGCGAATCGCCGTCGCGGCCACCGTGCTCGTGCTCGGAGCGGTGCTGTGGCCGATCAGGCAGAACTGGCGTGCGCACAAGATCGACGGCTTCCCGCTCTCGTACTATCCGATGTTCAGCGCGAAGCGCGCGGATCGGGTACGCGTCTACTACCTCCTCGGCCTTACCGCAGCCGGCGAGCGACGGGTCGTGCCGTATAGGTACTGCGGCACTGGCGGGCTAAACCAGGTTCGGCGACAGCTACGCAGGCTCGTTTGCAGCGGTAAGGCCGCGAAGGTGTGCGACAGCGCGGCGCAGCGGGTCGCACTCGCGACGGACGGTGCGCTCGCCGACGTCGTCACGGTGCGGGCAGTCCGGGGCGAGTACCGCTTGGACGACTACTTTGCCGGCGACAAGAGCCCGCTGTCGGAACGGGTGTACGCGTCGAGCCCCGTCGAGCGATCCGCATGAGACGTGCGCTGCGCGCCGCCGAACGACACTGGTTCCCCGCGTTGCCCCCGCGGCGGCTTGCGGTGTTCCGGATCCTAGTCGGTGTCTGGACGCTCGTCTATGTCGGTCGTCGCCGGCGGATGTTCGAGCGCGTCGCGCGCACCGAGGGGTTGTTCCAGCCGGTCGGGCCTGCGAAGGCGCTGGGACGGCCGCTCTCGCGGGCCGCGTTCAGCGCGCTGCTCCGCGTCAACCAGCTCGCCACCCTCGCGTTCATCCTCGGTTGGCGTCATCGCCAGACCGGGCCGCTCTTCGGCGGCTCGCTGCTCTCTTTACTCTCGTACCGCAACTCGTGGACGATGATCTACCACTGCGACAACGTGCTCGTCCTCCACGCTCTCGCGCTCGGGCTGGCCCCGTCGGCGGACGACCTCTCGTTGGACTCGCGCCGAGCGGCTCGTCAAGGCGGCGCCGGGTTGGGCCGGCTGCGCCCACCCCGGCCGCACTGGCGGTACGGCTGGCCGATCCAGCTGCTGAACGCCATGACCGTTTTGACGTATTTTCTCGCAGGCGTGGCGAAGCTGAAGGGGCCGCTTGGGCGGCGCTGGGCGACTGGGGAGTCGCTCCGCAGCCAGGTGGCGGTCGACTGCCTGCGCAAGGAGCTGCTCGGCGGGGGAGCGGCGCCTGCTGCAGCACGCCTCTACGAGCAGCTCGCGCTCTACCGACTGCTGGCGGTCGGATCGCTGGCGCTCGAGCTCGGGGCTCCAGCCGCGCTCGTCAACCAACGGCTCGCACGGCTGTGGGCTGTGAATGCGTTCTTCATGCACTGGGGCATCTTCCTGGTCATGGGAATCAGGTTCCGCTACCAGCAGTCCGGCCTCGTCTATGCACCGTTCTTCGACCTCGAGCGCGGCCTCGCTCGGCTCCGGCTGTCATGACTTGCTCGCTCCCCGGCCTGATCCAGCCCGGCCCCGCGCTACGCGGCGCAGGACGGCACCGCTTCACGCTCGACCCCCGCGCCCCGGCCGCGACGATCGACTGGACGGTCGAGCGCGAGGAGCACGGCCGGCGGCAGACCGTCGCTTGCGAGCACGGGGAGAGCCTTCTCGTCGAGCTCGCGGGCGGCGAAGAACGAGCGGTCGTCCACCACCTGCGGGCGGCCTGCGGCGACGTGAAAGACTCCGTCCGGATCGAGGTGTTCCCGTGCGGGCGTTCGTCCTTCGTCTTCGCGCACGACGATGCGCCCGCGGTCGTCACGCACGTGTGCGTGCCGCCGACTCTCTCGTCTCGGACGGGCGTCACGGTGGTGATGCACGGCAAGCTGCGAAACGCGGCAGACTATCTCGAACCATGGCTGGCCTGGGCGGCCGAGGAGGATCAGATAATCCTCGCCCCTTGCTTCGACCGCGCGAGCTGGCCCGGGAGCAGGAGCTACAACCTGGGCAACGTCTTCGCGGGCAGGAACGGCCGTGGCGAGCGCCTGCCGGAGAGCCTCTGGTCGTTCACCGTCGTCGAGGCCTTACACGAGCACGTGCGGGCGGGGTTCGGCCTGGAGGGCGAGCAATTCGCGCTCTGGGGTCACTCGGCCGGCGGCCAGTTCGTGCACCGTTGTCTCCTCTTCAAGCCGAGCGCGAGAGTGCGCACGGCGATCGCCGCCGGTTGTGGTTGGTTTACGGTACCCAGCACGCACGTCGGCTTTCCCTACGGCGTCCGGCATCCGTTGCTCCCGTTCGAGCAGGCGGATGTTCAGGACTACACAGCGAAGCAGCTCGTGCTGATGCGGGGGACGCTCGACACGATCCGCGACGGCGACCTGCGGACGACGCGAGGAGCGGATGCGCAGGGGGCCAACCGCTTCGACCGTGCGGCGCACATGCTTCGCTCCGCGCAGGAGGCCGATCCGCACTCGCCGTGGTCCCTGGTCGACGTGCCGAATGTCGGGCACGATGCGGCGAGAATGGCCGTTGCTGCGCAGGAGTGGATCGCGAGCGAGCTGCGAGACGCTCGCCCGGAACGGCTCACCGCATGATCGTCTCGAACGGCAGCCGTAGCGAAGACACCGGCGACGTGTCAGCTCGGCCGCCGAAGCTCCTGGGCGGCAAGCGGCCGACCCGGTTACTGCTGCTCGTTTTGAACGGGATCGGGCAGGCGGTGGCGGCGGTCACCACGGCGCTGCTCGTCGAGGCGACATTCAACCGGATCATCGAAGGAGGATCCGGTTCGTCGATGCGAGAGCTCGCTCCGCTCGCCGCAGCCCTGACGGCGGCTGCGGTCGCGTTCGGGTACCTCCGGGCCCGGGAGCGCTCCGATGCGGAGCGCCTCGGCCAGAGCTACGTACACGCGCTGCGGACGACGATGTACCGGCGGCTCTCCGAGCTCGCCCCCCGCTCGCTCCAGACTCGCAGCCAGGGCGTTGTGTTGCTCCGGTTCGTCGGCGATCTGACCGCCATCTCGCGGTGGGTCAGTCTGGGCTTGTCACGCGTCATCGTTGGTGGAACGTTCCTCGTCGGCGCTCTGGGCGCGCTCGCCTTCGTTTCTCTTCCCATTGCCGGATCGGTTGCCGTCGTCCTCGCCCTCGGCGCCGTGGCGGCGCTCCTCTCGGCTCGTACGCTCGGCGTCCGCTCGCGCCAGGCACGTCGCCGACGCGCACGCCTCGCGGCGAACGTCGGCGAGAAGGTAGCGTCGATCGGCGTCACCCAGATCTTCGGCCAGACCGAACGGGAGCGGGAGCGCCTCCGGCGCCAGAGCCGAGGCCTCCGCTTCGCGATGATCGCGAGGGCGGAGGCGATCGGACGCCTACGCGGGTTCACGGAGGTCACCGCGGCGATGGCGTCGGTGGCCGTCCTCTTCGTCGGCGCACGAGAGGTGGCTGCGGGCCACGCCACCCCCGGCACGATCGTGGCCGCGCTCGCGATCGTCGGATTGCTCGTCAGCCCGGTGCGCGACCTCGGCCGCGTCACCGAATACTGGACGAACTCACGCATCTCGATGGAGAAGGTGCGCTCCTTCCTCGAGACGCCGAACCTCGTCCGGATCAGGCCCGATGCACCGGATCTCGTGCCCAGCTCGGGCCGTCTCGAGTTCGACGACGTCAGTCTGGACGGGGTGCTCGAGGGAGTGTCGGCCGTCGCGGAAGCCGGCAGCTTGACGGCTGTCGTCGGGCCCAACGGCGCCGGCAAGTCGACACTCCTCGCGCTCGCCGCGCGCCTCCTCGACCCCGACGGCGGCGCGGTGCGGCTCGATGGGCAAGACCTCGCGCACCACAGCCAGTCCTCGATCCGCGAGGCGATCTCGATGACTGGCCCCGACCTCCCCCTGCTGCGTGGCACGGTCGACGACAACCTGCGCTATCGGAACCCGAATGCGCCGCCGGAAGAACTGGTGCGCGTCATCGACCTGTGCTCTCTCGACGAGCTGCTGAGCGAACTCCCCGACGGCCCCGAGACCCGCGTGATCGAAGGAGGCAAGAACCTCTCCGCGGGGCAGCGCCAGCGAATCGCACTCGCGCGCGCGCTCGTCGGTGACCCTCTCGTCCTCCTGCTCGACGAGGCCGACGCCAATCTCGACGCGCAGGCACGCGAGCTCGTCGATCGGATCATCCAGACCCAGCGTGGGCGGTCGACTGTGCTCGTCGTCAGTCACCGACCCGAGGTGCTCGAGTGGGCCGACGCGATCTGGCGAGTCGAAGACGGGCGGCTTCGCGGCTCAGCAGAGTCCGAGCTCACGCGGTTCTCGTAGACCTGCGAGCGTGCGCCGCGCTCTCAACCGCCGTGGTCAGCCCGAATGACCGTTCGTCAGACCGGCGCGGACGCACTCGGCCAGGTGGTCGAAGGCGAACGGCTTCGTGATGTAGCCGTCGATCGGCAGGTTGAGCTCGCGGATCTCGTCCTCGGCGTCGTTTCTCGCCGTCAGCACGATGATCGGCATGCGCGAGCCGTCGCGGCGGACACGCTGCAGCACCTCGATTCCGTCGAGGTCGGGGAGCCCGAGATCGAGGATCACGAGCGCGACGCCGCCATGCGCGACCCGGGCAAGGGCGGCTCCGCCTGTGCCCACGGTCTCTGCCTCGTAGCCGCGCGCCTGAAGCCCCTTGCGCACGAAGGAGGCGATGCGGGCCTCGTCCTCGACGACGAGGATCGTCATGCCGGCACCCGGATCCAGAACGTCGCGCCCCGGCCTGGCTGGCTGTCGACGCCGGCCGAGCCGCCGTGTGCCTCGGCGATGCCGCGCACGATCGCGAGCCCGAGGCCGCTCCCCGCTGCGGCGGTGCGGCCACGGGCGAACGGCTCGAACACTCGTCGTCGCTCCTCGGCGCTCAAGTCAATGCCGCCGTCCCGGATCTCGAACCGCCAGGCGGCTTCCTCGCGCTCGAGCCCGAGCACGACCGGACCTGCCGAAGGCCCGTGCAAGGCCGCGTTCTGCAGCAGATTGAGAAGCGCCTGCGTCAGCCGCTGCGGATCGGCGCGTACGACCAGGTCGTCAGATGGGTTCCGTTCGATCTGGAGCCGACCGTTTAACAGCACCTTCGCCAAGGACGTCACCTCGGTGAGGAAGCGGTCGACGTGGACCTCCTCCACACGCACAAAGCCGGGGTTCTCTGCGCGCGCAAGCGTGGTCATGTCCTCGACCAGTCGACTCATCCGGTCGAGTTCCGAGAGCAGCACCTCGCGGGTCTCGGCCACCTCCTCGCGGTTCGGTGTGGGCTCGAGCACCTCGACGTTGCCGCGGCAGATCGTGATCGGGGTGCGCAGCTCGTGCGACATCTCGCTGAGGAAGCGCCGTTCCCGAGCCAGCGCTCCCTCGACGCGGTCGAGCATTCCGTTCAGGGTGCGCGCGAGCGTCCCGGTCGCTTCGTCGGGTTCTTGCTCGGGGAGCCGGCGGTCAAGTTCGTGTCCGGCGGCGATCTCGTCGGCGACCCGCGCCATCTCCGCCATCCGCTCGCGCTCGCGCATGCTCCAGAGCCAGCCGCGGTAGGCGACGAACGCGACCCCGAGCGGCGCGATCAGCAATGGCAGACCGAGCGGATCGACCTGCCAGACGACCGCCGCCAGCGTCCCGAGCGCGACGTTGCCTGCCCAGTTGAGCGCGCCGAGGGGAAGCGTGGGCACGATCACGGAGGCGACCGAGATGCCCTGCACGAAGGCGAGCACGAGCCCGATCGCGACCGTGTTGATGACGAAGAAGGCGCCCATCGCGATCGCCGCGGCAGCCCAGGTGCGCGGCTCGTCGAGTCCGCCGGCGCCGAGCAGGCCGTAGACCAGGCTGGCGGCGGTGATGCCGACGACGAACTGACCCACGTTGAAGGCGATCTTCACCGGCGACCAGCCTTTGAGCGACTCGCCCGCCAGCACTCCCGCCACAACGGCGAGCGTCAGCACGCTCGGCTCGACGAGCAGCAGCCCGGTCGTCCAGACCGCATCTGTGAGGTTGAAGTTGTGCGTCTCCGAGCCGCGCTGAAACGGCAGCTGGAACTGCTCGGACACGACCACCGCGAGCGCGAGGACTGCGAAGCCGATCGCCTGCTCGCCCTCCCACCCGATAACCTCCGTGGCGCGCACGGCGAGCGCAGCGCCGCCCACGGCCACGACGACGCCGATCAGAGTTCGGGCCCGGGCGGGGAGGCGTGGCGTCGCGCTCACAGGCGTCTAGCCCCAGGTGCTCCACGCTTGGGCCGACCAGGCCTGAGCCACCCAGGCGGCCGACCCCCAGTCACGACGCGGCCAGGCCTGTGCCTCCCAGACCATCCCGCTCCAGGCCTGCGCCGACCAGGCCTGCGCCTCCCAGACAAGCGACAAGGCAACGAGCACGCTCCAAGGGGACAGCGCCCAGGTCGCCTCCGACCAGGCCTGCGCCGACCACGCCTGCGCCTCCCAGGCGCGTCCAAGGACGTCCCGCTCGCCGGCGATCTCCTGCGGCCGCCCGTCGCGGTCGGGGTCGGCGAGAACGCGCGTCGAGCCGCGGCTACCCTCGAGCGTGCCTAGCCCGTTCGAGCGCCTGCTCGACCGGCTCGCGCCTTCGAAGCGCCCCGCGAGGACGGCATCGAGCGCGGCGTCGGCGTCGACGAGTCCCGCGCCGCCTCCGGGCAGCCGGGCAAGCGGGCCGCCGGCGGTGCCGACGAGCGCCGCGCGGGCCTCCTCCGGGGTCAGGAGCGGATCCGCCTCGAAGAGCAAGGCGGCGAGGCCGGAGACGATGGCGGTGGCCTGCGAGGTGCCGGTGCCTTTGAAGTAGTCGGTGTCGAGTCGCGCGGCGGGCCGCAACCGGTCGGCGGTGCTGTCCGGCGCGCGCAGCGAGACGATGCTGATCCCGGGCGCGACCAGGTCCGGCTTGGCGATCCCGTCCGCCGTCGGGCCACGGCTCGAGAACTCCGCCACGCGGTCGTCGGCCGGGTCGGCCGTCCCGGCGAGATCGGCGGCACCGACCGTGAGCGCGACGGGATCGTCGCCCGGCTTGCGGACAGTTTCGTCGCCGGGGCCGGCGTTACCCGCCGAGACGACGACGAGGACGCCGGCGTCCCAGACCCGCTGTACCGCGAGGTTGAGGGGATCGACGAACGCGCTCTGGCGGGCGTCGGTGCCGAAGGAAAGGTTGAGTACTCGGACGTCGTACTTGTCCGCGTGGGTGGCGAGCCACTGGAGTGCCGCGATCACGACCGATGTATCGGTCGCGCCGTCAGGGCCGGCGACCTTGAGCGCGACGATCTCGGCGTCCGGGGCGACACCGAGCCTGCTCCCGCCCGAGGCCGTCCCGTCGCCGGCCACGATCCCGGCCATGTGAGTGCCATGGCCGAAACGATCGAGGCCGTCGTGCCCCGGCGTGAAGTCGACCCGCAGGACGACGCGTCGCTCCAGATCCGGCACGCGCGCGACTCCGGTGTCGAGCACCGCAACCGCGACGTCGTCGCCCTCGTAGAGGGCGCGCAGCGGGGTTAGGCCGATCGCGTCCTGCCAGACGCCGTTCGGCGCCAGCGCGTCGTATTCTGCGAGCGGGATATCGTCGTCGTCCTCCTCCTCCGCGTCGTCCTCGCCGTGCAGCCGGACGCGAGTGTCGGGCCAGGCCGCGTCCACCGCGGAAGACGCCCTGAGCGTCGGCAGCGCGTTCGCAGGAACTCGAGCTGCGAAGCCGTTCACGATTGGCAACGAGCGGGTGACTTCGCCGCCGAGCCGGCGAACGAGTACTGCCGCAGCCAGCGTGCCCGCGGGGTGTGCCTGAACGACGACGGCAACCGTTCCAGGCGAGGCCTGGCGGTCGGGGGTTGACCGCGCGGCCCCGCCTGGGGATGTAGCGACAGTGAGCGCCGCGACGGCCAGGACGAGGGAGAGGGTGCCGCGGGCGTTCATCGTACCGACCGAGGCTAGGCGGGGACGCTAAGACGAGGATGAGCGCTCGATGAGAGTTCACTCATCAAACGCTCGATGAGAAGAGTCTCATCGCCTTCTCACCGGCCCCTTAGCCCGGCCGGATACACCACTTCTTCACGGAATGGAAACCGTCTGGATACTCACCGACGAGCGTTATCTCGACCAGCGCATGCCGAGCGTGCTCGTCGCCTGGCTCGAGGCGGAGCGTGTCCCGGTTCGCATGCTGGTCGCGGACACGATCGTCGCCGCGGTTGGAGGCGTAGACGACGAGGACCCGTGGGCAGCCCTGCGGCCGGGCGACGTCGTCGTCGCCAGGACGCGCGACCGCTTCGCGCTGTCGTTGCTCCGAAGCGCCGAGCGCCCGGGCGTCACGGTGTTGACCACCTGGGAGAGCGTCGCCGCCGTTCGGAACAAGGCCCGGGCCGCGCAGACGCTGGCCGCCGAGAGGGTGCCGACGCCGAAGACGCTCCTCGCTGCGAGCCCGGCTGCGCTCAGGTCGGTGGCGCGCCGTCGCTTCCCGCTGCTCTTGAAGCCCCACCTCGGGGACAATGCGCGCGGGATCGTCCTCGTCCGCACGCCAGAGGAGCTGGACGACATCCTCTGGACGGACGGAATCGTGCTCGCCCAGGAGTACGTCGAGGCGGGCTCGGTCGACCTGAAGCTCTACGTCGCCGGTGAGCACGTGTGGGCGGTGCGTCGACCCTCGCCGCTGCTTGCTCTCGGCTCGGATGCCGGCCAGGCGGCCGAGCGCGTCGAGCCGAGCCCGCAGTGTCGCCGGCTCGCCCGCGACTGCGCGACTGCCTTCGGGCTGACGCTGCTCGGCCTCGACGTGCTCGAGACAGCGGCCGGGCCCCTCGTCGTCGACGTCAATGACTTCCCGAACTACACCGGCGTGAACGAGGCGCCCGAGGCGATCGGACGACTGGTCGCCGGCACGCTCGGAGCACGCCGGGCAGCATGAGTGTCCACGTGGCCTTCCTCGTGGGCGCGACGCCCTCCTCGGCATCGGTTCTGCATGCGATCGCCGCCGAGTTGCGTGCGGCCGGCGGCGAGGTGACGCTGCACGAGTCGCCGTACGAGCCCGCGCTACTACGCGCCCACGTCGTGGGGCTGCGCGGTCTCGACCTGGCCACGCTCGACGCCGCAAGCTGGCTCGAGACGCTGGGCGGCCGCTGCTGCAACACGGTCGCGGCGACGGCACTCGCCCGCGACAAGACGGCCACCGAGAAGGCGCTCGGTGTGGGAGGCGTGCCGCGGCCACCGACGGTGACCGTGGGGAGCTGGGCCGCAGTGTGCTCGCTCGCCAGCGCCGGCCCGGTTGTCGTGAAGCCCTTCGCCGGCTCGCGGGGAGCGGGCGTCGTTGACGGCGGCTCTTTACCGAAGCGGGAGCCGTTCCCCGGCCCCTTCGTCGTCCAGGATCGCGTCGACGGGGACGGGTTGGACCGCAAGCTCTACGTCGTCGGCGAGACGGTTCGCGGGGTGTTCCGCAAGTGGCCGCCGCGAACGCTCGCCGACAAGCGCGGTACACCGTTCGATCCGAACGAGGAAGAGCGCGAGCTGGCCCTGGCCACCGGCCGGGCGCTCGGGCTCGAGCTCTACGGCGTCGACGTCCTCTACGACTGCGACGGGCCCGTCGTCGTGGACGTCAACGCGTTTCCCGGCTACAAGGGCGTCCCCGACGCGGCCGGGTTGCTCGTGCGGCATCTGACGCAGGCTGCGCGTCAGCAGGAGGTCGCATGCGCGTCGTGATCGTCGGGCCGGGCCGGATCGGCTGCGGCTACCTGGCTCCCGCGTTTCGGGAGGCGGGCTGGGAGATCCTGCTCGCCGCCCGCAACGAGGAGGGCGCCGCTCGGATCCGGCGCGCGGGCGGCTTCGACGTTCGAATCACAACTCCCGCAGACTCCCAGAGCGCGATCGAGGGAGTGCTCGCGGTGGCGGTCGGCACGCCCCAGTTCGACGAGGCGGTCGCGGAAGCGGATCTCGTCTGTACCGCGGTCGGGGTCGGCAACGTGCCGGCCCTTGCTCGCCCGCTCGCTCGCGCGCTTTCCCGCCGGTCAGGACCGCGCCCTCTCGACGTCTGGGTCGCCGAGAACGGCGATTGCGCGGGCGAGCTCGCCCAAGCCGTTCGTGCGCAGGCGAGGGCATCGCTTCCTCACGTGGGCTTCGCCGGGAGCGTCGTGACCGCGGTCGTCGCCCGCGGGGACTGGCACGGCCAGACTCGTCCGACCTTCGTCGGGGACACGCCACGGCGGCTCTACCTCGATGCCCGCCCGCTCCGAACCGCACTACCGCTTCCCGCGGGAATGGAAGCTACCGACCTCTACGTCGCGCGCCTGCGCGAGAAGCTGTTCTCGTTCAACGCCGCCCACGCGATCTGCGCCTACCTCGGCTGGCTGCGGGGCCATCTAACGATCGACGAAGCGGTCGCCGACCCGTTCCTGAAGCCGATGGTCGCCGGCTGCCTGCTCGAGTCCCGCCGGGCGCTCGTCGCGGCGCACCCGCAACTCGACGGCGACCCGCATGCCCCCGCGGTCGAGGCGATGCGCCGCTTCGCCGACTCGGAGCTCGCCGACCCGATCACCCGCGTCGCCCGCGAGCCGCTCCGCAAGCTCGGCCCCGGCGACCGGCTGCTCGGCGCTGTCGAGCTGATTCGCGGCGCGTCGGGCCGCGTGCCTTCGTACTTCTCGCTCGCCGTCGCCGCGGCGCTGCTCTATCGCCACCCGGCCGACGAGCAGGCGATGGAGCTGGGTGGGCGGCTGTCACGCGAGGGATTCCGATCCGTGGTCGAGGACGTCTGCGGGCTCGAGCCGGGCGATCCGTTCGCCGCCGCGGTCGAGCAGCACTACCGCACCTTCGTCTTCACGGACGACGAAACGCTCTTTCCACCCGTGTACGGCACGCCCTCGCTTCAGGGCGCGTTCTGAGCGATGCGGCGCGCGTGCGTGCTGGTCGAGGCCGGCTCCACCCCGGGTCGCAACCCGCTCCTCCCACCCCTCAGGCGGCGGCTCGCGGAGGCGGAGGTCGTGCTCGTCGCCTGGGACCCGACCGGGCGGTTCGGGTTACCGCCCGCGGCGCCGGACGCCGACCTCTATCTGCTCAAGGGCGACCACCCCACGATCCTCACAGCCGCAGGCTGCCTCACCGATCGCGGCGCGCATTGCCTAAACTCGTTCGCGGCGACCGAGGCGGCCGCAGACAAGGCGCGGATCCTCGCGCGGCTCGAGTCGGCCGGGCTGCCCGTGCCGGAGACACACGTGGCCGGCGACCGCGCCGCGCTCGCCACAGCCCTCGCAGCCGGCCCGCGCTTCGTCAAGCCGGTCCGCGGCGCCCACGGCGACGGCGCCCGCCGACTCGAGCCCGGC
>Ga0183260_10001098_pt1 | contig 23031 bp, 17 predicted proteins | sample AntDrymUQ4972206_2_FD_129768 | JGI IMG/M metagenome (GOLD analysis project Ga0183260, IMG submission 129768) | Polar desert sand microbial communities from Dry Valleys, Antarctica - metaG UQ497 (22.06) (version 2) (version 2) | ecosystem: Environmental > Terrestrial > Soil > Desert | place... | reverse complement strand
GGATCTACTGACGGTCGCGGCGACTTGGCCGCGGAGATCGTCCGGCTCAGGGAGGAGAACGCCCATCTCCGTGGGCTCCTCGGCCTCGACGAGCGTGCTGGCGATGCCCACACCGTGTCATGGTCGCCGACGCTCCTCTCGGAGGCGGAGCCGACGCCGCTCATCGACGCGTCGTCGTCCGACGACGCGAAGCTGGCCCTGCTCACGTCGTTGTTCGGGGCCCGGTCCGATGTCTACGCGACCCGGTGGGAGAACGCCTCGACGGGTAAGGCGGGGTGGTCGCCGGCGACTCGTGGTGGGTGGTCGCGCCAGCGGTCTCGGCAGGACTGCCTGCCACTGACGGACGACGTGTTCGGAGCGCACCTCCGTGGCCGAGCCACGATCGGCATCTACCCGCTGCTGCGAGGCGACACGTGCACCCTGCTGGCGTGTGACTTCGACAAGGGGACGTGGGTGCTCGACGCGCTCGCGTACCTGGACGCGTGCCATGCGAACGGGGTGCCCGCTGCGCTGGAACGCTCGCGTTCAGGCAACGGCGGCCATGTATGGGTCTTCTTCGACGGCCCGGTAGCGGCGTCCGACGCACGCTCGTTGGGTGCGGCGCTGCTTCGGCAGGCGATGTCGACGAGAGCTGAGCTGGATCTCACCAGTTACGACCGGTTGTTCCCGTCGCAGGATTACCTCCCCAGGGCCGGGTTCGGGAACCTGATCGCGCTGCCGCTCCAGGGCGAGTGTGCGGCGCGCGGCAACACGCTGTTCCTCGATCCGACGACGCTGGATCCGTGGCCGGACCAGTGGGCGTTCCTTTCGTCGGTCGCTCTGCTGTCGCGGGATGCGGTGGCGGAACTTGCGCGATCCCTCCGCCCGGCCGATGCCGGACCGGCCCTCAGCTTCGAGGAGCTGGCGCGTCGAGGCGGTCCGGCTCCTCCGCCGGTGATCCGGGCTCGGCTCGGGGCGATGTTCTCGATCGAGCGGGCCGGTATGCCTCCCGCGGTCATGGCAGCACTGAAGCATGTCGGGTCGATCGCCAACCCCGAGTTCTATGAGAAGCAGCGGATGCGTTTCTCGACGTGGAACACGCCGCGGTTCATCTGCTGCTACGGCGAGGACCTCGAATGGCTCCATCTTCCCCGCGGGCTCACCGAGCGGGTCACCGATCTTCTCGTCGGTCTCGGAAGCCGGCTGGACCTCACCGATGATCGCGCCGATCCCGAGCAGATCAGCATCCGCTTCACAGGGCACCTGCTACCCCAGCAGGCGTCAGCGGTCGGCGATCTCGTCGGTCACGACCGCGGGGTCCTCGTCGCTCCGCCTGGCGCAGGCAAGACCGTGATGGCCTGTGCCGTCATCGCCCACCATGGCAGGCCGACCCTCGTGCTGGTCGACCGGATGGAACTGGTCGACCAGTGGCGATCACGTCTCGGCGAACACCTCGGTCTGGCGCAGGAGCAGGTCGGCCAGATCGGCGGCGGCAGGGACAAGCCGACCGGCGTCGTCGACGTCGCGATGCTCCAAAGCCTGGCCCGCCGCGACGATGCGTCCGTGTTCGACCGGTCCGGCCTCGTGGTGGTCGACGAGTGCCACCACCTGCCAGCGGTCTCGTTCGCGGCGTGCGCCGAGCAGGCCCGGACCCGGCGGTGGCTCGGCCTGACCGCCACCCCGTACCGGCGGGACAAGCTCGAAGCGATCATCGGGTTCCACTGCGGACCGACCCGCCACGAGATCAAGCCCGGCACTGTCGCAGGAGCCGAGCTGGTGCGTCGGGAGCTCGTCGTTCACCAGACCAGCGCCGAGGCGAGCGATGACGATCGCGTCGACATCCAGGCCGTGTTCACCGCTCTTGTCGCCGACGACCGGCGAACGGCGCAGATCTGCGGCGACGTCCACTCGGCTGTCACGAGCGGTCGCACCTGTCTCGTCCTGACACAGCGCAAGGACCACATCGACTCGATCGTCGCCGGACTCGCCAAGCTTGGCGACGGTGCGCTGGTGTTGCGCGGCGGCCTCGGCAAGAAGGCAAGAGCCGCGGTCGGCGACGCCATCACAGCTCGTCCTCCCGACACCGGCATCGTCCTGGTCGCGACAGGCTCCTACCTCGGCGAAGGCTTCGACTGGCCCGAGCTCGACACATTGTTTCTCGCGTTCCCACTGGCGTTCAAGGGACGGGTCATCCAGTACGTCGGACGCCTCCTGCGCTCCCAAGAGGGCAAGCATCACGTCGAGCTCCACGACTACGTCGATGCCCGAATCCCCGTCCTGGACCGGATGCACACCAAGCGCCTCCCCGCCTACGCCACCCTCGGCTTCGAGGTCCCCACGCCCCGCCGGCGTCGGCCATCCCCACCGCCGCCAGTCGGTGGCGCCACTGGTCCGCCATTACCACAGTGCGTGCCGTCGACGCCACGAGCGGACTGATCAACGCGTGCTATCGAGGTCGACGCCACCCCACCATCTCCCCTGGCGGCAGCAGTGGCACATCTACCGGATCGGCCGTTGACCCGGCAGCCGTCATGACCTGGAGCCCTTCGGCACTGCGGAGGCGGTGGACGCAGCAGCCAACGGTGTTCTACCGATCGTTCCACCGGATCGCACGGATCCGGTGGACGAAAGGAACACCATCATGAAGGGCTACGTCACAACCAAGCGAGGCCGCTACTACGCCGTCATCTACGAAGGGCTCGACCCTGTCACCGGCAGGGAGCGACGGTCCTGGCATCCCGCCGGAACCGATCGATCCGAGGCGGAACGGCTCGCCGCCCGAATCGCAGCGGAATGCAACGGACGCAACGATCACGTCCGTTCGCTCACCTTCGGCGCCTACCTGACACGGCAGTGGCTGCCCGGCAAGAAGCTCACCCTGGCCACCAGCACCGATCGCGGCTACGTACACAAGACCGAGCGCCACATCCTCCCCGCCCTCGGCACCACCCGGCTCCGCGGGCTGCGACCCCATCACCTCGAGACTCTGTACGACCGGATGCTGCACCCCGGCGACAGCCGTCGAGCGCTGGCTGTCAACGGCCCCCAAGTCGGTGTACGAGGTACACCTCATCATCCGCGGTGCCCTCGGCGACGCTGTTCGTCGCGGGCTCATCACCCACAACGTCGCCCTCGTGGCCCACGCACCGCGGCTCCGGTCGATCCCCAAGGTCGAGCAGCAGGCCTGGACAGCCGAGGAGTTGAAGCTGTTCCTGCGGACCGCCGCCGGACATCGGCTGTTCCCAACCCTGTGGCTGTCGGCCATGACCGGCATGCGACGCAGCGAACTACTCGGCCTGCGCTGGACCGACATCGACTTCGACAAGGCCACCGTGACAATCAACCGTGGCCTTGTCGCCATCGGCTACGAGCTCCACGAGTCACGCGGGAAGACCGACAACTCGCGCCGCTCCATCGACCTCGACCCCACCACCCTCACCGTCCTACGCGGATGGCGGGCCCTCCAGGCCGCCGAATTCGACGCCGTCGGCATCAACGATCCCGGATGGGTGTTCGCCGACGCCGAAGGCCGACCCATCCACCCGCACGCCCTCTCCCAAGCCTTCGAACGGATCGCCCGCCGCGCTGGCGTCCCCGTGATCCGCCTCCACGACCTCCGCCACACCCACGGCACCCTGCTCATCAAGGACCTCATCCCGGTGAAGGTGGTCAGCGAACGGCTCGGTCACGCCAACATCGCCTTCACCATCGAGACCTACCAACACGTCCTCCCCGGCATGCAACGCGACGCCGCCCACGCCTTCGAGGCGCTCGTCGCACCGAGCGTTCCACCGGCCGCCCGCTCCGGCCGCCCGAGCCGGTTGAACATCCGGGAGAACACGGCCCGCACCCGGTAGAACACCACCCCAACGACGAAGGCCCAGGTCCCTGACCTGGGCCTTCATGCTTCACGTTGGTGGCGGGGGCAGGATTTGAACCTGCGACCTTCGGGTTATGAGCCCGACGAGCTACCGGACTGCTCCACCCCGCGTCGGAGTAGGTTCCCCTACGTTACGCCTGGGTGGTGGAGCTGACAACCCCCGCTCACTCGCCAGCGATGGTCACGTCGCCGGGTTCGTCTCGATGCCGGCGAAGAGGATCGTGCCGGTCGGCGCGTGGGTGATCGTGTAGACGAACGGCCGGTCGATCGTGATCGTCGGCGGAGGCTCGGCGGGAGCGCTAACCACCATTCCGATGACGGTGGCGGCTGCCGCCTGCGTGCCCAGCTCGTCGACGGTGATGTTGGCGCCGTGGGCGACCGAGTTGACGGTGGCCTCCGGCAGTATTCCCGGGTACGCGCCGCCGGGGATCGGCAGGCCCATCGCCGTCAGCGGTGCAGCCAGATCGGCGGTCGTTGCGGCTTCCCAGCGCGGCAGGCTGAGCACGACGTCACCTTGGGCGGCGGCGTCCGTGAGCGTGCGCCACGTCTCGGCGTCGGCGGTGGCGACGAAGCCGGCGAGATCGTCGGGCATGGCGATCGTCATCACGTACTCACCGCCGACGTACGGGAGGTGGACGGCGATGACATCCTCGTCGAGCACGTAGCCGACCGGCAGCTGGGCGTGCATCGTGTCGGCCTGTACGACGGTGCCGTCGAGGGCGGTGAACGGCGCCGGCGCCGTCGCCGCCTCGTCGAACGGGGCGGCCCACGACGCCTTGAAGTAGGCGGCGTTGGCGAGCGCGAACTGGGTGGCGGGGTCGAGGCCGGGGGCGGCGAGCAGCTCCGGGATGCGGTCGCGGGTGCGCTCGGCGATCCATGCGTTGATCCTCGCCCGCGTCGCCTCCTGAGCGGTGAACTCGACCGTCTCGACTCCGGCGCCGTAGTGCGTCGCCAGTACGTCGAGGAACGGCGCGCCGACCTGGACGCCTTGTTGAGCCCAGCCGGTGTTGGCCAGCTCGAAGACCGGGGTCTCGGACTCGCCCGGGTTGGCCAGCGGGTCGGCGACGAGCCCGGCGGTGAGCGCGTTCATCGACACCGGTAGCGCCTCTCCCGCTGGGAACCCGAACGCCGCGTCGAGCTGGGCGCGGGTGGCCTCGTCGGCGCCGGCGGCGGCCATGGCGAACGCCGTCGCCACGCTGGTCGGGCTGAGCACGACGTCGTCACCGGCGAACAGCTGGCGCAGTAGCCCGAAACCGGCGTTGTTGACGCCGCGGACGGCGACATCGACGGGCGCCGCCGGATCCGGCGCCACCCGGGCGACGCCGGAGCGCTGCTCCTGCTGGGCGGCCGAGGTCGCCCTCCCTCCGCTGTCGACGGATGACGACGGGGCGGCAGCATTCTCGTCACCACCGCAGGCGACGAGAACGAGCGGGACGAGGGACACGAGCAGGTGGCGGCGCATGAGGATCTGACGTCCAGTGTGCCCGTGCCGTTCCCGCCGTCGCTCCATCCGAGGGTTGGGTGAGGGTCCCTCCCTCACCCAACCCTCGGATGCACGCCAGACCTCGGATGACGAGGCCGTGGGTTAGAGGGCGGCGCTGATGGCGGCGGTGAGGTCGGCGTAGGTGTCGTAGGCCGGGAGCTGCGGAAACTCGGCCCGGACGTGGGAGGGGGCGTGGAACAGGAAGCCGGCGTCGGCGGCGAGCAGCATCGACGTGTCGTTGTAGGAGTCGCCGGCGGCGACGACACGGAAGCCGAGGCCCTGGAAGGCGAGTACGGCCGACCGCTTCTGGTCGGGGAGGCGCAGGCGGTACCCGACGATGTGATCGTCAACGACGTCAAGGTTGTGGCAGAAGATCGTCGGCCAGCCGAGCTGGGCCATCAGCGGCCGGGCGAACTCGGCGAACGTGTCCGACAGCAGGACGACCTGCGTGCAGGCCCGCAGCCCGTCGAGGAACTCGACGGCCCCGTCGAGCGGCCGCAGACCAGCGATCACGTCGGTGATCGCACTCATCGTCAGGCCGTGTTCGGCCAGCAGGTCCAGGCGGCCGCCCATCAACGTGTCGTAGTCGGGCTCGTCGCGGGTGGTGCGTCGGAGGGCGTCGATGCCCGTTCGCTCGGCGACGGCGATCCAGATCTCGGGCAGCAGCACACCCTCGACGTCGAGGACCACGAGTCCCGGGCGTTCAGCCATCAGTGGCGAGCGCCGCCGGGGTGCCGGCCCGCACGCCGGCGTTCTCCACGATTTCGCCGAAGATCTCGCTCCACCGCGGGCGGGGGAGATCATGGGCCATGTCGGGAAACATCACGAGGCGGGCGCCGGGCACGGCCTTGGCCGTGGCGATGCCGCCGTCAGGCTTGACCAGCGGATCGACGAGCCCGTGGATGACGAGCGTCGGCGCCGTCACGCGGCCCAGTCCCTCGGTGCGGTCCGGGCTGGCGGCGATGGCGATCATCTGCCGGGACGTGCCCTCGACGTCGTCGCTGCGGGCCAGCGCCTCCTTGGTCATCGTCCGCACGGCGTCCTCGTCGAAGTGTGGCCCGGAGATCAGACGGAACATCTCGACGCCCCGCTCCAGGGGATCGCCATCGCGTCCTCGCTGGCGCAGCATCCGCGGCAGCTGGCGCAGCAGCGAGCGGTGGATCTTGCCGTGCTTGCGGTCGCCGGTATTCGACATGATCGACGTCAGGCTGGCCACTCGCGCCGGATGCTCGATCGCCATCGTCTGGGCGATCATGCCGCCCATCGAGATGCCGACGAGGTGGGCCCGCTCGATGCCGAGGTGGCCGAGCAGCGCGATCCCATCGGCCGCCATGTCGCTGAGGACGTACGACGACCGGGCGAACCGTCGGGCCACGAGGGCCATCAACGTCTGGCGCAAGGTCGGCGGCGGGGCGTCGACGTGCGTCGACAGGCCGACGTCGCGGTTGTCGTAGCGGATGACCCGGAACGGGCCGGCCGCCGCCAGCTGCTCGACGAACTCGAGCGGCCACCCGACGAGCTGCCCGCCCAACCCCATCACCAGCAGCAGCGGCGGCGCGTTCTCGTCCCCGTGCACGTCGTATTCGATGGTGATCCCGTTCACCGATGCGGCCGTCATGGGCCGGCACCCTATTGCCCGCCGCCCCGGTTCGCCCTGGCCCCAGCGACGGCGCATGGCAACATCGGACGCCGTGGCGGACCTCATCCATCTGCAGATCGTCGCCCCGGCCGTGCTGCGGGCTGCCGTGACGGCGTACATCGAGGACCTCGACGCCGCCTGCAACGTCGTCGTGCTCAACGATGCCGCCCGGCAGCCCCACGGCGACGTCGTCGCGTTCGACCTGCCGCGCGAGTCGATCAACGAGGTGCTGGCCGAACTCGAGGACCTCGGTGTCGTCGAGCACGGCTCGATCACCGTGTTCCACACCGAGCTGACGTTGTCGGAGCGGGCGGAGCGGGCGCAACTCGCCGCCCCCGGCGAGCCCGACGACACGGTGATCTGGGACGAGGTCGCCGTCAAGCTGCATCAGGCCGTGGGGCTGTCGCCGCCGTACCTCGCCTTCTTCGTCGTCGCTGCCGTGATCGCCGCCGCCGGTGTGCTCACCGACTCCCCCATCCTCATCGTTGGGGCGATGGTCGTCGGACCCGAGTACGCGCCGCTGGCCAGCATCGCCTTCGGCGTCCACCGTCGCGACGGTGACCTGATCGGCCGCGGGGCGATGACGTTCCTCGTCGGCGTCGTGCTGGCGGCCGCCGCCGCCGCCGCGATCACGCTGCTCGTGCGGGCCGTCGACCAGGTGCCGGCCGTCTACCTCGAAGGTGAACGGCCGTTGACGTCGTTCATCACCCATCCCGACCTGTTCACGGTCGTCGTCGCGGCCGCGGCCGCCGTCGCCGGAATGCTCGCCCTCACCCAGGACAAGGCCGGCACCCTGGTCGGCGTGCTCATCTCGGTGACGACGATCCCGGCGATCGCCGAGATCGGCGTCGGTGTCGCCTTCGCCAACGGCGACGAGATCACCGGCGCGCTGACTCAGCTCGGCATCAACCTCGTCTGCCTCGTCACCGTCGGCGTGCTGACACTCGTCGCCCTGCGGCGCCTCTCCCCCGACCTCAACCGGGACGTCGCGCCGACCCACACCATTCAGTGACGCCGTCACGGCGGCTACCGTGACCGTCGTCATGGGATGGTTTCGACGCGGCACCCCGATGGACGGCGAGGAACTGGACCGGCTGAAGTCCGAGCTACGCAGCCTGCGCAACGCGATCCAAGAACACGACGAGCGGCGGGCTCAATCCGCCCCGACGGCGGCGGACGTCGACGATCGGCCCGATCCACACACCCGACTCGACGAGCTGGCGGCCAAGCTGAGTGACCTCGATTCCCGGCCGACCCCGGAGCCGATCGATCACGGCGGACGCCTCGACGAGCTGGCGACCAAGCTCGGCGAGCTCGACACCCGCGTCACCGCCGTGTCCACCGAGCTCGCCAACCAGGTATCCGAGCTGGGCAACGACATCGACGCGCTGGCCAATCTCCCGTCGGGACAGGGGCCTGACGAGGCCGTGATCGGCGAGCTGCGCGACAGCCAGGTCCGCCTGGCCAATGAGCAGGCCCGCTACCAGATCGCCTTCCGCGAGGACCTCGCCCGTCTGGCCGAGCAGGTGCGCCGCCCCGGTGCCGAAACGCGCTGACCGCCCGCGGACCACGCCGCGCCTCAGGTTTCTGTGGAAGCCCGACCGCGTGTGACACAACCAGGGTTCCACAGAACCGGGTTTGGGTCAGTCGGTGGCGGTGAGGAGGTCGTAGGCCTGGGCGACGAGGACGGCGGCTTCGTCGACCTTGGTCTGGTACTCACCGAGGTTGCCGTCGGCCAGCGCGGCGTCGGCTTCACGGAACAGCGTGTCGGCCTGGGCGAGGAGCTCCTCGGGCGACGCTGATGCGTCAGGGGTCGAAGACGGCTCGCCGCCGGTCGGCGGGTCATCGGCCGTCACCGCCGGCTCGCCGACGCGGTCGCCGAGGTCGCCCTCGAAGCCCGGGAACAGCGTGGCCAGCGCTTCGGCCAGCGACCGACCGATCGCCGCCTCGCCCTGATGGGAGACGGTGACGAACCCGTACTCGGCGACGTACGTGTCAGCCGTCTGCTGCACCTCGACATACATCGGGCGGACGTACAGCAGCCCGTCGGAGATGGGGACGAGCTGGAGGTCGCCGAAGCGCACGCGGTTGCCCGTCGTGCCCGCCGTCTGGGCGCTGACCTGGCGGGCCACCTCGGTGTTCAACTCGATCTGGTTGGCAACCGTCCGTGGCCCGTCGACCTGCTGTCCGCCGACGAGGTAGGCCGTCAACTCGCCGTAGCTTCCCGGCTCGCTCGACGCCGTCATGTAGGCGGCCAGCTGCGTTCTCACGTCGTTGGACGAGAACGGCACGAACGGCCGCAGCAACACGAACTCCTCGGGGTTGGCCTGGCGCGACGCGGTGTCGGCGCCGGGGCGGAACAGCGTGTAATACGGCACGAACCGCGCCGTCGTCGCATCGGCCGCCAGCTCGGGGACCCGGCCGTCGTCGGCCGTCGGCGGAACCACCGAGACCGGTCCGTCGCTGACCTCGACCGAAGGCGCCTGGGCAACCGACCACGCGCCCTCGCGCTCGAAGAAGTCGACCGGGGCGAGGCGGTACTTCGAGTACACATCGGTCTGCACCCGGAAGAGGTCCTCCGGATAGCGCAGGTGTTCGGCCAGCTCGGCCGGCATCTCGTCGGCGTCGGAGAACATCCCCGGAAACGCCGCCTGCCAGGCACGCACGATCGGGTCGGCGTCGTCGACGACGTACAACGCCACCGACCCGTCGTAGCCGTCGACGACCGCCTTCACGCTGTTGCGCAAGTAGTTGGCCTGGCGGGAGACACCGCTCGACTCGGTCAATTGCACGGCCTCGCCGACGCGCTGCGCGTACGGGTAGTTGCTCGTCGACGTGTACGCGTCGACGACCCACTGGACGCCCCCGTCGACGACGACCGGGTACGGGTCGCCGTCGTAGGAGAGGAACGGGGCCAGTTTCGTCAGCCGGTCGCGGACGTTGCGCACCCACAACATCTGCGAGTCGCCTTCGATGGCACCCGAGCCGAGCACGTTGTAGTCGAAGAAGGCGAGGGCGAAGGCGGCGCGACGCACGATGTTCGACATCGCCACCCCGGACGTCCCGGTGTAGGCGGTGTTGTCGCCGCAGGCCCGCTCGCTCTCGCTGGTCCCGGCGACGGCGTAGCCGCTGAGGCTGGGGCTGAAGTAGAGCTCGGGCCGCTGCAGCTCGACCGGACGGTACGCCGGCCGGTCGTTGGCGGCGACGACACCGACCGGCGCCATGACGAGGCCGCAGCCGCGAGTGTTGATGAGGTGCTGGCCCTGCCAGGACGTGTTGGGGATGTTGGCGAGATCGAGCTCGCGACCGGCGATCAGCACCTGTTGCCGTTCGCCGTCGAGCTCGTAGCGGTCGACGTCGAGATCGTCGATCGTCAGGCCGGCCTGTTCGCCCTCGTCGGTGCGAAATCGCGACAGCATGCGGTCCGGGTTGAGCAGCCGGACGTCGGCCAGCGGCTCGGTGTCCGCCTCGACGGCGGCAGCATCGATCGAATCAAACGTGACGTCGACCACCCGCACGTCGTCGAGGCCCATCGCCGCCCGCGTCGCCAGCACGTTGCGGGTGATGTAAGGCGCCTCTCGGGACTGCTGGTTGGGATCGACCACCAGGCCCTGCACGGCGGCCGGGTAGGCGTAGCCGCCGACGATGAGCACCACGAGCCACAGCGCCGAGGCCAGCACCGGCAGGCGGAACGAACCGGTCTTCAACACCGACAGGTACAGCCCGGCCGTCAGGAGGGCCACCAGGAGCAGCAACATCAGCGCCGGCAACTGAGCGTTGACGACGGCGTAGGTGGCGCCCTGCACGAAGCCGCGCCGCTCGTTGGTCGTCTCGTAACGGCTGAGCCAGTAGTCGGCGCCCTTCAGCGCCGCCAGCAGCGCCAGCAGGACGGCGATGTGACCCTTGGTCGCCGGTCGCACGGACGGCGTCGGCGAGGCGAACAGCACGCCGCCGTTGAGCACGTGGGCGAGCACGGTCATGACGATCACGAACAGGACAGCGACGAACAGCCAGTCGAGCACGAAGGCCAGGAACGGCAGCTCGAAGACGTAGAAGCCGACGTCGGCCCCGAACTGGGCGTCGGCCTGTCCGAACGTTTGGGCGTTCCGGTACAGCAGCCACGACTGCCACTGCGACGTCGTCGGCAGGGCGACGAGCACGCCCAGCACCAGCGCGGCGCCGTAACGCACGAGCCGCAGACGGTGCCCGAAGATCTCGTGGAAGCGCTCGACGACCGGGTGCACGTTGGCCGGGAAGCGGGTCGGGGCGAGGCGGTCGGCGACCAGCAGGTTGACGAACATCAAGGCGACGAACGTGGCGAAGAACATGACGAACAACAAGGCCTTGGCCCGGATGACGCCCCAGAACACGTCGCCCCGCCCGAGGCCCTCGTGCCAGAGGTAGTCGACGTACACGCGGGCGGCGGCCCGGCCGAACACGAGCACGAGCACGACGAACGCGGCAACAAGGATGAGGATCATCCGGCCGGCCGGACGGCTGCGCGCCCGGCCACGGCGGAGGTCGGAGGGGCGCCGCACGGGCGCCGAAGCTAGTCCTCGACGGTCGTCAGCAGGCAGCGGCAGCCTGGATGAGCGGGCGGGCCGGTGTGCCCGGTCGGGAAGCCGTCCCCGACGACGACGGGTTCGGCCAGCGAGTTGTCCTCGCAGTCGGGCGACGCCGGACCGTCGGGGTCGACGATCCAGCGCACGCGGGTGCCGGCGGCGACGGCGGCCGCCGCGGCCCGGGTGTAGGCGCCCCGCACGAGGTCGTCGAGGTGCTCGTCGATGCGCTGTGACTTCCACTCGCGGTAGAGGCCGCGGACCTTCTTGGCGATGACATCGTTGTCGCCGTCGGCGTCGATGATGATGCGCTCGAGCCGCTCACGCAGCGGGGCGACGAGGTCGGTGGCCAGCGTCTCGCGCGTCGGGGCCAGCACGCCGGTTTGACCGAGGTCGAGGTCGCCGGCGCCGGGCATCGACGCCGCCCCGGCCTGGGCGGCGGCCGCCAGCTCGGCCGAGATCGCATCGGTGTAACGGGCGGACTGCTCGCTGGCCCAGGGGACGAGCACATCGAGGTTGGTCACCGGTTCCTGACGCCGCAGGGCGGCGAGGATCTCGTTCTGCTCATCGGCGAGGCGGCGCTTGAGCTTGCGGGCGCTGACCCCGATCAGCGGAACGATCGTCGCCTCGCGGGCGCTGAACGGGGTGGCGGCGTCGGCATCGCCGTCGGCGCGGTCGGCGTCGTCGACGGCGGTGACCGCGTCGACGGCGGGTTCGTCCGCCGGGCGGCCGGCGCGGAGGCGGGCGAAGATCTGGTCGACGTCGGAGGCGGTGGCGTCGTCGTCTTGATCGACGTCGTCGGTCGCCGGCTCGTCGGTCGCCGGCTCGTCGGTCGCCGGCTGGTCGGTCGCCTCGTCCGTCGGGGCGGGAAAGGCGACGACGTTGCTGACCCCTTCGGGCGCGGCCGACTCCTCGGGCGCCGCCTTCGCCGGCCCGTCCTCGCCGGCGGGCAGGGCGGCGTCGGCGGGCGGCTCCTCATCGTCGTCGATGTCGGTGGTGACCTCGTCGGGCCGGGTGACGAGCGGCATCGAGCCGGTGACGTCGGTGACGAAGGGATGGGGTTCGTCGTCGTCCAGCTCACCTGGCATCGCCACGTCGGCCACGGACGACTGCTCGCCGATCCGCCCGGCCGGCACGGTCAGCGGCACCGGGCCCGTCGTTGGCGTCAGATCGACGTACTCGTCGGGCTCGCCGAGCGGGGTCATCTCGGCGACGACGTCGGCGGCGACCAGGCGGGCCCGCTCGAACGCCTGGACCAGGCGATCGCGACCGTGGACGAGTTGGTCGATCTGCTGGCGGGCGAGCTCGCGCCGCCGGGTCAGCTCGCTGAGCACGCGCTCGCGATAGGCCCGCGCCTCCTCGACCATCTCGCGACCCTGCTGCTTGGCCATCGTCAGCTCGGCCTCGGCGTCGGCGGACGCGTCGCTGCGCCGACGGGCGGCTTCGACCTCGGCTTCCTGGCGTTGCCGATTGGCTTCGTCGGTGGACTCGCGGAGCAGTCGCGCTGCGCCTTCCTCGGCCCGCTCCTTGATGTGGGCGCCGCTCTCGCGAGCCATCGTCAGGATGCGCGCCGTCTCCTCGCCGAGCAACCGCGTCGCCGTGTCTTCATCGATGGCCGGCACGTCGGCGGCGGCCGGAGGCTGTGCGCTCCGCAACTCCCGCTCGAGGAAACGCTCCCGTTCCTGCAGCCGGGCCAGCTCCGCCGCCACCATGCGCAGGAAGTCGCGCACCTCCTGCTGCTCGAACCCGCGTCGGGCCGTGCCGAAGTTGGCGTCGGCGACGGCCGCCGGCGAGGACGGATCGGGGCGCGAGAAGGAGATGGCCATCGGCGAAATCGTACGACCGCCGGCTCCGCCGATCGCGGCAATCACATCGCGAGCGGAAGGCGGGCGAGCGCCGATCCGAAGGTCGGCGGCGAGCACGGAGGCGCAGCCGATCCGGCTTGGCCGGTCGGCGGAGCCCGAGAGACAGCTCAGCCTTGGTTGGCGGGATACGGCTCGACGACGTCGCCGCCCCGCTCGCGCAGTGCGGTCAGGGCCTCGTCGAGCGTGGCCACGAGGACCAGCTCGACATCGTCGCCGGCGACCTCGCGGGCGGCCTCGAGCGATGCCTCGCTCTGGCTGGCCGGGACGAGGAACGTATCGATCCCGAGTTGACGCACCGCCGACACCTTCTGCGCCAGGCCGCCGATCGCCCCGACCTGGCCCTCCACGCCGATCGACCCGGTGACGGCGACGTCGGCTCCGCCGGTGAGGTCGCCGGCCGAGAGCTCGTCGATCAGCGTCAACGTGAAGGCCAGGCCCGCCGACGGCCCGCCGATGCTGCCGGTGTCGATGTCGAGCTCGAACGGCAGGCTGACGCTGGCGGTATCGAACGGATAGAAGCCGACGATCGTCCGCCCCGAGCCGTCGGGCGCGTCGATCAGCTCGACCTCGACGGTGCGCGGAGCCGGCTCGCCGGCCCGCTCGATGTCGAGCGAGACAGTGTCGCCGGGCTCGTTGTCGGCCAGCGCCGTCGAGAGGTCGTCGACGGTATCGAGCTCGATGCCGTCGGCCCGCAGCAGCTTGTCGCCGGGATCCAGCGCCTCGTCGGCCGGGGCGAAGCGGGTGCAGCGCTGGCCGTCGTCTTCGAGGCACAGCACCTGCTCGACGACGACCTCCCCCGGCACCAGTTCGGCATCGGCGAAGCCGACGGCGCGCAGCGCGACGAACTGGGCGACCTGCTCGGCGGTGCGCATCATCTGGATCGACACCGACTGCTGCTGCGCCGGTGTGGCCCCGCCGTACTTCTCCTCGTGGGTCAGCGGCGTGAAGTCGGGCTGTCCGGAGCCGGCCCAAGCCGAGAGCAACGACTGCGGCGGTTCCGACACGGTCACGAACAACAGGTCGCCGCGGCGGTCCTCGTCGACCTGGGCGACGCCCTCGAGCTCGCCGAACGAGATCCGATCGTCGACGGCCTGGGCCGAGGCCGGGACGATGGCGTACGGGGCCGGCACGTCGGTGAGTACAGCCGGGTCGTCGGTCGAGGGCACCGCCTTGTCGAACCACTGCTCGGCGGGGACGAAGGCGACGACGATCGTTGCCATCGGCACCAGCGCCGCCAGGGCGGCGAGGGCCATCGTCCACCACGGCGTGCGCCGGACAACGAGGGTGGCCGGAGCCGTCGCGGGTGGTGCGGATAACGTCGTGTGCTGCGTGTCCATCAATGAGATGACCATCAGGATGGCGTGGGTCGCCGGGCTGGCGATCCTGGCACTCCTGTTGGCGGGGTGGCGCAAGAATGCCAGAGCTCAGCCGAAACCACCACGCGACCCCATCGCGCCGAAGCGGGTTCCCTACGGGGTTGCCCACGTCGTCGCCGAGCCGTACCGGCCGGCAAGCGCCGTGCGCCGGCTGTGGTCGGCGCTGGCCAGCACCGGGATGGCCGTCGTGGTCGGCGCGGTGCTGGCCACGGTCACCGCCTATGCGCTGGCGGTGATCGTGACGACGCTGACCGATCTTCTCAAGCGATGACGCCAATGCCGCCCGACCGACGGGCGGTGGCCGTGGCCGGGCACACGGGCGATGTCGGCACCGCACGCGCCGGCATGACGGCCGCCGACGCGTCTGTTCGAGCGACTGCGCTCACTGCGCTCGACCGCCTCGGTCAACTCGCCGACGACGAGTTGGTCGTCGCGTTCGCCGACCACGACGCCGTCGTGCGTCGGCGAGCGGCCACGCTCGGCGCCACCCGTCCCGCCGTCGACCTGGCGCCACTCCTGGCCGACCCCGATCCGACGGTCGCCGAGGCGGCGGCGTGGGCCGCCGGGGAGCAGCCTGCGGTCACCGACGACGTGATTGCGGCCCTCGTCGAGCTCGCCTCGGGTGTCGGGTCGGGTCGCGACGCGCTCGTCCGCGAGGCGGCGGTCGCCGCCCTCGGCGCACGCGGCAACGATCGCGGCCTGCCCGCGGTGCTGGCCGCCACCGAGGATCGTCCGCCGATCCGCCGCCGGGCGGTGTTGGCCCTGGCACCGTTCCTCGACCCCGACCATCCGCAGGCCGCTGCCGTCGCCGCCGCCCTCGCCCGGGCCGCCGAAGACCGCGACTGGCAGGTCCGCCAAGCCGCCGAAGACATCGCGCCGTAGCGAGCGCCCCGCCGTTCCCGAGCGGAGTGTCGTGCGGGCGGGGGTGGGGGGGCAGAGGCCTTTGGGCCGGAGCCCCCGCTTCGGCGAGCAACCTTGGGTTGCGACGCGAAACGTCAGAGCTGGTAGCGGTAGACGTTCGTCGCGCGGGCCTCGAAGCCGATGCGCTGATACAGGCGATTGGCGGCCTCCCGGGACGGGCGCGACGTCAGGCTGACGTCCTTGGCGCCGCGACGGCGGGCCTCGTCGAGAGCAGCCCGGCTGAGGGTTTCGCCGACACCGTGGCCACGGGCGGCGTCGTCGACGACGACGTCCTCGATCCACGCCTTCAGGCCGGTGGGGATGCGGTAGCAGGCGAGGGTCAGGCTGCCGACGATGGTGCCGTCGACGCGGGCGACGAACAGGGCCGAGTCGGGTGCGTCCACGATCGCGCCCAGCGCGTCCCGATCGGGCGGCGGTGAGGACGACGACAGTTGCGGGATCAGGCGGCCGAACGCCTCAACCAGCTCGTCGGTCACCTCGGTGACGATCTCAATCTCCGCACTCATTGGCGCACCTTCCCTGTTCGTGACGGGCGCGACCCGGCGATGGTGCGCCAATGAGCCGAAGACGATGCTTGATGGTTCACTCGCTCGAAGACTCACTCGCTCACGAAATCCGGACGCTAGCCCTGCTCCTAGGGTGCGCCGATGACCACGGATCATCCGGCGCGGCTGCTGGCGGGCGCGCTCGAACCGATCGTCGGGTCGGTGTACTTCGCCCCCGAGTGCCACGCTGCCTACGCCGAGCTGGGGTTCGCCCCGAGCACCCGCGAGCTCGCCGGGGTGGCGATGCCCGACGGTCCGGCCTACTTCACCAGCCGCGGCAGCAGCCTGGGCCAGGTGCCGGGCGAGGTCGTGGCGGCGGCGTTCGCCGTGTTCAACCCGCAGGCCGTGGTGCCCGCGGTGGCCCACGGCTGGAGCCTGACCGACGCCGCCACCATCAGCCAGGCGCGCACCGACGGCGCCGTGGCCCAGCTGCACCGGCTGCTCGGCGACGAGCCCGCCGGGCTGGCCCGGGTCGACGAGCTGTTGGCGCGGGCCGTCGCACCGTTGCGACCGGAGGGCCGGGTGCTGTTCGCCGGCGTCCTCGCCACGGCGATGCCTGACGACCCGATCGGCGCGATGTGGCGCAAAGGTGACCTGCTGCGCGAGTTCCGCGGCGACGCCCACACGGCGGCGTGGACCTCGGCCGGCCTCGACGCAGTGGAGATCGGGCTGCTCACCGAGTTGTACTGGGGTCTGCCGCTGCGCTCGTACGCCCGCACCCGCGCCTGGACCGACGAGCAGTTCGGGTCCGCCGAGGAGCGACTGGTCAGCCGCGGACTGCTCGCCGACGGCGGCTTCACCGATACCGGGCGGGCCGCACGCGACGACGTCGAGGTGCGCACCGACGACCAAATGGCGCCGGCGCTCGCCGCGCTCGGTGACGACGTCGAGGAGCTCGTTGACCTCCTGCGTCCATGGGGGCAGGCCGTCCGGGGCGGCCACGGTTATCCCGCCGCCGGCCCGCACGATCTGGCCCGCGCCGCCGCCCCGCCGGGACGACCGATCGGCTCGCCTCGGTAGCGTTCCGGCATGGAGCACGTGCGCTGGCTGACGGAACCGTCGCTGCGCAGTCCGACGCTCGTGGCCGCCTTCACCGGCTGGAACGACGCCGGCGACGCCGCCTCGGCGGCCGTGCGCACCCTCGTCGAACGGTGGAACGCCACGGCGCTGGCCGAGATCGACCCGGAACCGTTCACCGACTTCGCCACCGTGCGTCCCCACGTCCGGCTCGAGGGCGGCCGCCGCAGCATCGTGTGGCCGACCGTCGGGCTGTGGTCGGCGTCGGTGCCCGGCGGCGACGTCGTGCTGGCGCTAGGCCCCGAACCGGCGCTGCGCTGGAAGTTGTTCTGCGTCCAGTTCGTCACGATCGTCGAACGCTGCGGCGTCGGCATGGCCGTCAACCTCGGCGCCCTCCTCGCCGACGTGCCGCACACCCGTCCCGTCCACGTCATCGGTACCGCCAGCGACGCCGCCATCGTCGAGCGCTTCGAGCTGCAACCGTCCCGCTACGAGGGGCCGACCGGCATCGTCGGCGTGCTCGCCGACACGCTCGGCCGGGCCGGCGTGCCGTCGGCCTCGCTGTGGGCGGCCGTGCCCGGTTACGCCCAGCAGATCCCCTCACCCAAAGCGACGCTGGCCCTCGTCGAGCGGGCCTGCGGCCTGCTCGGCACGCCCGCTCCGACCGACGCGCTCGTCGGCGCCGCTTCCGACTACGACGCCCGGATCGCCGCCCTGATCGCCGACGACGAAGACCTCGTCGAATACGTCACCCGCCTGGAGGCGATGGTCGACGAGGGCGACGACGACCACCTCTTCGACGACGAGGACGACGATGATGACCCCGACGGCGGGGACGAGACCGGCCTCGACGAGTCCGAGCTCGACGCCGACGAGCTCGTGGCCGAGGTCGAGCGCTTCCTGCGCGACCGCGACCCGGGCGGCTAGCGGACGTCGACGGACTGGAGGTTGGGCGAGCGCCGATCCGCAGGGTCGGCGGTGAGCTCGGCAGGCGCAGCCGATCCGGCTTGGCCGGTCGGCAGAGCCCGAGTCACGCGGTCGCGTCGCGCCAGATCGGCGTGCGCACGCCGTCGAACGTCGTCGGCAGGTCCTCACCCCGGATAGCGGCAAACGCCATGTCTGACCACCACGAGGCGCCAGCGGTCCGGTCGGGCAGGTGCCCCTCGTCGAACCAGTCGACGGCGGCACACTCGAGCGGGTGGTGGGAGAGTTCGCCGCCGACGGCGTGGCAGTGGAACAGCAGCATGTACATCCCGAAGCGGGAGAAGCCCATCCGCTGCCCGTCGATCACCGACAGCACGCGCCGCGGCTCGCACAGGATGCCGGTCTCCTCGGCCACCTCCTTGACCGCCACCTCGGCCGGCGAGTAGCCGACGTCGGCCCAGCCGGTCGGATAGAGCCAGATGCCCGAGTCGGCCCGCTGCACGAGCAGCAGTTGGCCGGCGTCGTTGCCGACGACAGCGCCGATGGCCACCTTCGGCGTGACGTAGCCGGGGACGCCGACGCCAACCGACTGCAGCCACTCCTGCACGAAGTGGTCCTGTTCGCGCTGCACTTCCAAGGCCTCGAGGGCGTCGGCGTCGAGGGTGGCGGCGAGGGCCTCGTTGGCCGCGGCCTTGATGTCGGCGGCGACGTGGAGCACCTCCTCGAAGCGCTCCCGCTCATAGAGGCTCTCCGTGAAGCCCAGCCCGGTACGGGCGATGGCGGCGAGCGTCTCGCTCCAGCGCACGAGGTCGCGGGCGGAGCCGCCCGGATCTGGCCAGCGGGCCGCCGCAGGGCCGGCCGGGTCGGTCATTACGACGACGCTAGTTGTGGAATCGGCCGAGAGGATCAGTAGGGCGGTGCCGAAGCAACGGCGTGGAGGACGGCCCGCTCGATCTCCCCGCGGTGGTCGGCGTCGGTGACCAGCTCGCCCCCGACGGACCGCACGTAGAACGTATCGACGACGTCCTCACCGAGCGACTGCACCGTGGCGTGGCGGATGTCGAGACCGACGTCGGTGAGCGCCCGGGCGATGCGGTGGAGCACGCCGACCCGGTTCGCGGCCGTGACCTCGATGACGGTGTTCTCGTCGGAGTCGGCGTCGTGGAAGGCCACCCGCGGCGGTCCCGGCGGAGCCGCCTGCACCGCCCGCCGGCGCCGGTACGTCAGCGCCCGCTCGGCCAGACGGGCGTCGAGGGCGAGCTGCCCGCTCAGCGCCCGTTGGAGATCGCCTCGCACCGCTGTCCAGTCGGGCCCGACCCGCGGCGGCCGGACGCGAAAGCGCGACGCCGCCATCGGCCCGGCGCCGACGTCGGCCGAGTCGGCCGAGGCCGTCAGGACGTCGAGGTCGCGCAGGGCGAGGGCGCCAGCGACCCGGGCAAACGTGCCGGGCCGGTCGGGCGCGACGACGGTGACACTGGCGGTGCCGTCGAGCCCCGACTCCTCGATGGCGATGTCGACGCCGCCGCCCGCCATCGCCGTCCAGGTCAGGGCATCAGGGAACGTCGTTCGCTCGTCGACCCGCCCGGACCGGCTCGCGGTCTCGCCGTTGAGCAGGCGGCTGGTCCGCTCGACCAGCTCGGCGACCAGTTGCGCCTTCCACGACCCCCACGCCGACGGGCCCGTGGCCAACGAGTCGGCCTCGGTCAGCGCGTGCAGCAGGCGCAGCGTCGACTCGTCGCCGACGGCGTCGCGGACACGACGGATCGTGGTCGGGTCGCCGAGGTCGCGGCGCACGGCGACGTCCGGCAGGAGCAGGTGGTGCTCGACGAGCCGGCGCAACGTGGCGACATCGGCGTCGTCGAGGCCGAGCCGCGGACCGATGCGATCGACGAGCGCCATCCCGGCCTCGGTGTGGTCGCCGGGCGAACCCTTCCCGAGGTCGTGGAACAAGGCGCCCAACAGCAGGAGGTCGGGACGATCGACCCGGTCGGTCAGCGTCGCGGCGTTGGCGGCGGCCTCCCAGAGGTGCCGGTCGACGGTGAAGCGGTGGTAGGCGTTGCGCTGTGGTCGGCTGCGCACCGGCGCCCACTCCGCCAGCACGGTGACGAGCAGGCCGCGCTGGTCGAGGGCCTCCAGCGCATCGATGGCGTCGTGACCCGCCGCCAGCAGCGCGACCAGCTCGTCCCGCCCGCCCGGCGGCCACGCCTCGGCCCAATCGGCCGGGTCGACGTCGGCGGCCAGGCGCTCCAGCGTGGCGCGGCCGATCGGCACCGACCGCTCGGCGGACACTCGGGCGACTCGCCAGACCAGCACGGGGTCGGCGGCGACGTCGGCCGCCGCCGCCAGCTCGACGGCGCCGTCGCTCTCGACGACCCCGTCGCCGGCTGGCTCGTCCCGACCGACCTGATGCCGGCTGAGGCCGCGCCACGCCCCGTCGGCGATCCACATCACGCTGCGCGCCGTCAGCGCCACCTCGGCCATCAAGGCGTCCGCATCGGCGACGCCGAGACGGGCAGCCACGGCGTCCTGGTCTTCGAGGCGCAGCACGTCACCGGCGCGGCCGGTGACCCGGTGCAGCGCGACCCGCATGTCGAGCAGCCGGTCGTAGCACGTGGCGAGCCGGCCGAGGTCGTCGGCCGGTACGACGAGGTCGGCGGCGCCGGCCCACCACAGCGTCTGCACGTCGCGCAGCCCGCCGTGGCCTTCCTTGAGGTCCGGTTCCAGCAAGTAGGCGACGTCGCCGGCGACGGCGCGCCGCTCGACGCCACGGGCGTGCAACTCGGCCAGCCAGCGCCGTCCCTGCTTGCGCCACCGCAACCGACCCTCGAGGGCGATGCGGTCGGCGAGCTCTTCGTCGCCGGCTACGTGCCGGGCACTCAACATCGCCGTCGCCGTATCGAGGTCGTCGTCGGCCACGGCGATCTGGTCGTCGAGCGACCGCACGGCGTGACCGAGTTTGAGCCCGGCGTCCCACAGCGGGTACCACAGCGCCTGGGCCAGCTCGTCGACGCCGCCGGCGCGGCGCTCGTGGACGAGCAGCACGTCGATGTCGGACTGCGGGGCCAGCTCGGTCCGGCCGTAGCCACCGACCGCCAGCAGGGCGACCGCTCCGGTTCGGCGCCGGCTGGGGGCGCCGGCGACGGCCTGCTCGAACAGTTCGACCAGCACGTCGTCGGTGGCGGCGGAGAGCGCCGTGCACAGGGCGCGGCCGCCGACGCGCTCGTCGGCCAGCACGGCCGCCCGCCGAGTCGACAGGGCGGTGGGGGCCGGGCGCTCCATCCCCGCAGAGTACGGCGGAGTCTCTCGGGCTCCGTCGACCGGAGGAGCCGGATCGACTGCGCCTCCGTGCTCGCCGCCGACGCTACGGATCGGCGCTCGCCCCAACCTCCCATCTACTACATGAGCCGAGCGGTAGGCGAGACCTCAGAACCTAGGGTGGCGGGGTGCCGGCGACGTCCCCGACCTCCGCGCGGGCGGCGGTGTTTGCGCTGCTCGCCGGCCTCGGTCTGGTGGCGTGCGACGACGGCGAGGGGGCCACGCCGCCGACCACGACGGCCGTGGTCGCCGGCGTCCCGACCACGACGGCGCCGCCCCGCGCCGACGACGGCCGGCTGACGGTCGGCCTGCTACTGCCGTCCACCGGCGATGGGTCGGCGATGGGTCAGTTCCTGTCGGACGCCGCCCGCCGCGCCGTCAACGAGGTCAACGTGGCTGGTGGCGTCCGCGGCGAGCCGGTCGAGGTCGTGCCCGCCGACGAGGGCGAGACGGCCGCCGAGGCGGCCGAGGCCGCACAGACGCTGATCGACGCCGGGGTCGACGCGGTCGTCGGGCCGGCGTCCTCGGTCGCCGCCCTGTCGGCCCTCGACGTGCTGCTCGGCGCCGGCGTCGTGACGTGCTCACCGACGGCGAGCACGCTCGCCCTCGACGACTATCCGGGGCGCGACCTGTTCTTTCGCACGGCGCCGAGCGACTCACTGCAGGCGCTCGGCCTGGCCCAGCTGGCCGAGCAGACGGGAAAGTCGACGGTGGCGGTGACCTGGCTCGACGACGTCTACGGCCGACCGCTCGCCGCCGCCGTCACCGATGCCCTGCGCCTCCGCCCGGCGATGGAGGTCGTCGCCTCGGTGCCCTTCGGCGACCGCTCGGTCGAGGAAGCGGCGGCCGAGATCGCCCAGGCCGACCCGGGTGTGGTCGTCGTCGTCGCCGACGCCGACGACGGCACTCAGCTGCTGGCGGCCCTCTCCACCGTCGTTCTCGCCGACCCCGCCGTCGACCAGCCCGACATCATCGTCAACGACGCCATGCGCATCCCGCCATCGCCGCAGGCGATCGCCACGCTGCCGCCCGGCTTCCGGGCCAGCATCCAGGGCCTGTCGCCCGTCGCCACCGGGACCGAGGACCTCACCGGACCATTCGCTACGAACGCCTACGACTGCGCCGTGCTCATCGCCCTCGCCGCCGAGCAGGCCGGCACCGACGACCACGCCGCGATGGCCCGGGCCGTCAGCGAGTTGAGCACGCGCGGCGGTGTGTGCCGAACGTTCGATGCGTGCAGAGCGGCGCTCGTCCAGGGTCGCAACGTCGACTACGACGGCCCGGCCAGCCCTGGTGTGCAGATCGCCGCCGACGGCGATCCCGACCGCGCGCGCTACGACCAGTTCGTCTACGACGACGCCGGCATCGACCGCACCACCCGCACGATCACCGTCAGCCGCTAGTCGCTCGGGCTCCGCCGACCGGCCAAGCCGGATCGGCTGCGCCTCCGAGCTCGCCCGCCGACCCTGCGGATCGGCGCTCGCCCACCTCATGCTCGGGCTCCGCCGACCGGCCAAGCCGGATCGGC
>Ga0183260_10001097_pt1 | contig 23032 bp, 20 predicted proteins | sample AntDrymUQ4972206_2_FD_129768 | JGI IMG/M metagenome (GOLD analysis project Ga0183260, IMG submission 129768) | Polar desert sand microbial communities from Dry Valleys, Antarctica - metaG UQ497 (22.06) (version 2) (version 2) | ecosystem: Environmental > Terrestrial > Soil > Desert | place... | reverse complement strand
TAAATAATCTTTAAAAAAATTATTATTTTCAAGATTATTTAGTTAGTTTGTAAGCAGCTTTACTATCCCGCGGATAGTAATTTAAGGAAAAAAACTGTGATCAGATTAACCCTAGAAGGGTCGTATTAACGTTTTTAAAATTTATTCATCGAAAATGGCCCGCATTTTTAGTATTAATTTTCTTCATGAAGGTTTACCGCAATCCGGTATGGTGACGGTTCGCAATACACCATTCTTTGTAGAATACACCATTAGTATGCTGGAAGATGAAGTGGCCGGACAACTGCCCGGTACCAAAATTCTCTCTTCATCAGCCAGCGAATTTGTATTTGCCAATGCTACGCACGATGAGCCCACTGAACTGATGCGCAATATTATTTTAGCTGTTTCACAGCATTCACATTCTTTAGCATAACTGCTTTATTTATTCGAAAAACCTTTTGTATCTATAAGTTCATCAGTCTGTAACCTGCCTTACACAGTTATTGCCCTCTATATTATTTGCATTAAGTTTGCCGACTTCATTTTATAAAAATTAATTATGGCATCTACATCAGATATAAGCCGCGGGTTGATCATTAAAATTGACGGCAGCCTTTATAAGATCATTGATTTTGGTGAAAATAAAACAGCACGTTCTGCTGCTAAAGTGTGGGCAAAATTAAAAGGCGTTGACAATAACCGTTCAATAGAACAAACGTGGAATAGTGGAGAAACCATTCATCCTGTACGTGTGGAAAGAAAAGATTATCAATTTTTATACAAAGATGAATCGGGCTACAACTTTATGGACAATGAAACATTTGAGCAGGTAGCAGTAGCTGAATCTATGGTAGATGCTCCGAATTTTTTAAAGGATGGTGATACTGTTTCTGTGTTGTTCAACACAGAAACCGAACTTCCAATGACAGTAGAATTACCAGATAAGATAGTGGTACGTGTAACTTATACTGAACCGGGAATGAGAGGTGACACAGCAACCAGGACATTGAAACAAGCAACCGTAGAAACCGGTGGAACTGTGATGGTACCGCTTTTTGTGAACGAAGGGGAACTGATACGGGTAAATACAAAGACAGGGGAATACGTAGAAAGAGTTAAAGAATAAAATCCGGAACTTATTCAAGTCATTTATTGATTTGGTATTGGAGAAAATCTTTACTTTTTCCTCTCTACATTTTATCGTTTGAAGTTTCAGAGGCAAACTCTTATAAATAACTATCTTAGCCACCTGTTTAAACCAAAACCTTTTTAAATTGAAACAAATGGATTTCAAACAGATACAGGACCTGATCAAGCTCGTCAATGACTCGAACATAGGTGAATTATCAGTAGAGCAAAAAGATTTCAAAATAATCATTAAGCAAAAAGAAGAACACATCACTCAAATGATGTCTTCAATGCCGGCATCCTATCAGCAACTTCCATCGCCAGCTTACAATGCTTCATTAGTACCTGCCACACATAATGATGCCGAATCTGAAACAGCTACATCATCTGTCAATACACTGACTATTAAAAGCCCAATGATCGGCACCTTCTATAGAAGGCCTTCTCCGGACAAACCCATTTTTGTAGAAGTAGGTGATGAAGTGCAAACAGGAAAAGTAGTTTGTATTATAGAAGCGATGAAACTATTCAATGAAATAGAAAGTGAAGTGAGCGGTAGAATAGTAAAAGTGCTGGTGGAGGATGCTTCGCCTGTAGAGTACGATCAGCCTCTGTTTCTCGTAGAACCGGCTTGATCTACTTCATGGATCATACTAACAAATATTTACATTCAATCTTTCATTTTATAACAGATTAATTTGTTTAAAAAAATCCTGATAGCCAACCGAGGTGAAATAGCCTTACGTGTGATTCGCACTTGCAGAGAAATGGGTATTAAAACGATTGCTGTTTACTCTACAGCAGATAAGGATAGTCTGCATGTAAAATTTGCTGACGAAGCGGTGTGCATAGGTAAACCGCACAGCTCAGATTCTTATTTGAATATACCACACATCATGGCGGCTGCAGAGATCACCAATGCCGATGCCATACATCCCGGCTACGGCTTCCTTGCCGAAAATGCCAAATTCTCACAGATTTGTTCTGAACACGGTATTAAATTCATAGGGCCTACGCCGGACATGATCAGCAGCATGGGCGATAAGATTACTGCAAAAGAAACGATGATCAAAGCAAGTGTACCTGTAATACCCGGCAGCGATGGCCTATTGAGTAGTTTGGAAGAAGCCAGGGGGCTTGGAAAAGAAATGGGTTATCCAATCATATTGAAGGCAACAGCGGGCGGTGGTGGAAAAGGTATGCGGGTAGTGTGGGAAGATAGTGAAATGGAAAAAGCTTACAGTTCTGCAAAAGCTGAAGCAGCAGCATCATTTAAAAATGATGGCATCTACATGGAAAAATTCGTAGAGGAGCCAAGACATATAGAAATACAAATAGCAGGAGATCAATATGGAATGATCTGCCATTTAGGAGAACGTGATTGCTCGATACAGCGACGCCATCAAAAATTGGTAGAAGAATCACCTTCGCCTTTTATGACCAAAGAACTGCGTTACCAGATGGGCGAAGCTGCAAAAAAAGCTGCAGGGGCCATTAACTATGAGAGTGTAGGCACTGTAGAATTTTTGGTAGATAAACACAGGAATTTCTACTTCATGGAAATGAATACCCGCATCCAGGTAGAGCATTGTGTGACCGAAGAAGTGATCAATTACGACCTCATAAAAGAACAGATAAAAATAGCAATGGGTGAACGCATCAGCGGTCGGGATTATGAACCACAATCTCATGCTATAGAGTGCAGGATAAACGCAGAGGATCCATACAATGACTTTAGACCCTCTCCTGGAAAAATTACAATATTACACCAACCGGGTGGGCATGGTGTACGTGTAGATAGTCATGCTTATGCAGGATATGTAATTCCTTCGTATTATGATTCGATGATCGGTAAATTGATAACAGTAGCACAAACAAGGCAGGAAGCAATAGCTACTATGTACCGTGCCTTAAGCGAATATGTGATAGAAGGTGTAAAAACAACGATCCCATTTCACCTCCAGTTAATGCAAAATGAAAAGTTCAGAGAGGGCGATTTTAATACGAAGTTTTTAGAATCGTTTCAATTAAAATAAAAAAACCCGTGAACAAATATTCACGGGTAGTAATTCATAGTTTTCGGGTTATCCTTTTGACTTACCACTTTTATGGGGATTGCCTTTACCTTTCTCCCATCCATAATGGTTGCCGTTGTTTTTCTTATGTTTTTTGTTCTTTTTGTTATCGTCGTCGTCGTCATCATCGTCATCATCTTTGTCGCGGTTCTTATAGTTATTATTAATCGCCTTGATTCTTTTTGCTCTTTCATTATTCAAGTCGCGAATAATTCTTTCTTTCTCAACAGAAGATAATGTTGGGTTGTTTCTTATTGAATTTATTTTTTGATCGTAGTCTCTGTTTACCTGATCTATCTGTTGATCCCGTGTTCCAGTTCCGTTAGGATACCGGTTTCCCTGTTCATCATAAACCCTTCTGTTTCTCCCACCTAATACAACATCCCGGGGATCCTGGCGATCCCTACTGGTTTCGGTAGTACTTCCAGTCTTATTTTTTCCACCAAGTATTACACGTCTTGCCTCTTCGTCATTAGTTTGTGAAAATGCGGAAACAAAAGCTCCGGCACAGATTATAAGGGTAAGAATCTTTTTCATAATTGTTTTTAATACTGACTACAGATCGAAAATACGTGCCAAAGGATAAGTGGATTATGAATGAAAAGTTAAAGCAAATGGGAACAAAATCATTGCGTAGCCTGTACCAGTATATTACTGGCTACTTTTTCACTTAGATGCAGATTTTTTTTATTAACTGCTATTGTTAAAGATTGATCATACGTATTTACTTCAATAATTTTCAACCGTGTACCAGGAACAATTTGGAGATGACTCAAATGGTCTAAAAAGGCATCTGCCGTTTCTGCAAAATGCCTGACGATATATTTTTTGCCCGTCACACCTGCTAAAAGAGAAATGGAAGGATTGGTTTTTATTTTTCCATTTTTATCCGGTATAGAATCTCCATGCGGATCAAAAGATGGGAAGTCTAAAAATTGATCTAAACGGTCAATCAAATCTTCCGAATCGATATGTTCCAACTGCTCCGCTATCTGGTGCACTTCACTCCACTTGAAATTTAATTTATTTACCAAAAAAACTTCCCATAACCTGTGTTTGCGAATAATTTGCAAGGCTCTTATTTTCCCTTTTTCAGTTAATTGAATGGATTTGTCCGGCAGGAGTTGCAATAGTTTTTTTTCTGTGAGTTTGCGTACCATTTCCAGTACAGTAGCCGGATTGAGGTCCAGGTTCTTTGCCAGTGCTACATTATTTACTTTCTTAATTTCTTTTTGAGATAACTTAAATACTGCCTTTAAATAATTTTCTTCAAAGTGATGAGCAAAATGTGGCATAAACAAAAATAAATGGATTATGGTAATAAAAATAATTTGGTATGCCAAATTACATATCTTTGGTGTATGAAATTTTATTTTACCCTTTTTATTAAATTCGTGATCTTTCTAATTATACTGTCATCCGGCGTGCATGCCCAGGAAAAGGGGGCAATCAATGGCTCCATAAAACATAAGAATGAGCCGCTTGAAAAAGCAACTGTTTTATTAAAAAATTTAAAAAGAAGCTATATCACTGACTCTGCAGGATATTTTGAAATCAGCAACCTGCCTGCCGGGCGCTATCATTTATATATCACCAGAGTAGGTCTAAAGCCCGAGCAAAAAACTGTGGATCTTAATGAGGCTGAAATAAAAAATATATCAATCGATTTGCATGAAAGTGATTCTTCTTTGAACGAAGTGGTGATCACTGGTACATTAAAAGAAGTGAGACGTATAGAAAGTCCGGTACCGGTGGAAGTATACACACCCCAGTTTTTCAGGAAGAATCCCACACCGAATATTTTTGAGGCTTTGCAAAATGTAAATGGAGTTCGTCCGCAACTAAATTGCAACGTTTGTAATACCGGTGATATTCATATCAACGGATTGGAAGGTCCTTACACAATGGTATTGATTGATGGTATGCCCATTGTCAGCAGCTTATCTACTGTATATGGACTGTCCGGCATTCCAAATAGTTTGGTGGAGCGCATTGAAATTGTAAAAGGACCCGCTTCATCTCTCTACGGATCAGAAGCTGTAGGAGGCCTGGTAAATATCATCACTAAAAAACCCACAAATGCTCCTTTATTCTCTGCAGATTTATTTTCTACAACCTGGAAAGAATGGAATGCAGACCTGGGCTTTAAATTTCGTGCTGGCGAGAAAGCAACCATATTAACCGGCATTAATTATTTTAAATATGGAAACATTGTAGATAACAACAGAGATAATTTTAGTGACGTAACCTTGCAGCACCGTCTATCCGTATTTCAGAAATTGAGCATTAACAGAAAAGCTAACCGCCTATTGAGCATTGCAGCAAGATATTTTAATGAAGACAGGTGGGGGGGAGACATCCGGTGGACCAAAGCGTTCCGGGGTGGTGATAGCTTATATGGTGAAAGTATTTATACAAAAAGATGGGAAGCGATTGGCAGTTATCAGTTGCCTTTAAAAGAAAAAATGATGCTTTCCTTTTCGTATAACAACCACGATCAGGACAGCCGCTATGGCACTACCTCTTATATAGCACAGCAACGCATCGGTTTTTCACAGTTAACATGGGACAAAACCTTGAAAAATCATGACCTTCTTGCTGGTGGGGCAATAAGGTATACGTTTTATGATGATAATACACCTGCTACCGCGATAGGCGACAGCACCAGGCAGAAAAACAGTCCCGATAAGATATGGCTCCCTGGTATATTTCTACAGGATGAAATCACTTTAGCAAAAAATCATAAGGTCTTATTGGGATTTCGCTACGATTATAACTCGGTACATGGAAATATATATACGCCTCGTTTTGCCTATAAATGGAGCATCACAAATAAAAATATCATTCGCCTGAATGCGGGAACAGGCTACCGGGTTGTTAACCTGTTTACCGAAGAACATGCTGCATTGACAGGGGCAAGAACAGTTGAGGTAGAAGAAGAATTAAAACCTGAAAGAACTTATAATGTTAACCTGAATTACTTAAAAAAGATTTTTGCACTAAACGGCACTTTCATAGGACTTGATGCTACTGCCTGGTATACTTATTTCAACAACCGCATTGTTCCTGATTTCAACACGGACCCTAATAAAATATTTTATAACAACATCGATGGTTATGCAATAAGTAAAGGGTTTAGTATGAATATGGATGTAGTCTTTACGAATGGTCTAAAAATACTTGCAGGTGCCACATTCCAGGATGTCTCTACAATTGAAGTAGGCGTGAAAGAACAGCAATTGCTGACTGAAAAATTCACCGGCACCTGGGCAGTATCATATAAAATACAAAAGCTAAAACTGGGGATTGATTACACAGGAAATGTATACGGACCCATGGGTTTACCCCTTGTTGGTGCTCTTGACCCGCGTCAAAAGAAGTCACCCACATGGAGTCTGCAGAACGTTCAACTTGTTTATGGAGGGATTAAGAATATAGAAATTTACGGAGGGCTCAAGAACCTTTTGAACTTTACACCCAACAGTGGTAATCCTTTCATTATTGCAAGGTCAAATGATCCTTTTGATAAGAAGGTGGAATACGATAGCAACCGGCAGGTATTAGCTACTCCTGATAATCCTTATGGTTTGACCTTTGATCCTACTTATGTATATGCACCTAATCAGGGGCGAAGAGGATTTTTAGGGGTTAGAATGACGATTAAATAATTAGATACCCGACAATGAAAGAGTTAAAAACACATCTTTTCTTTTTGCTGTTAGCTGCCACCATGTTAAAGCCACAAATATCATTTACACAAATAGCCAATGTGCAGTTTGAACAATTAGACAGTCTGCAAATGTTAGAAAAAAAACCGGTTGTTGTTTTCTTTCATACCTCCTGGTGCAAGTATTGCGATATTATGAAAAACACTACACTTAAAAATGTAGAAGTGATAAAATTGCTTCAGCAAAACTTTTATTTTGTGAATTTTGATATAGAAACAAAAGATGATATTTTTTTTCGTGAACATTTTTTCAAATACAGGCCCACTGGCATCAGGACAGGCGTACATGATTTAGCTAAAGAGCTTGGAACCATAAATGGAGAAATAGCGTATCCCGGCATTTGTATTTTGAATAACAAAAATGAAATCGTTTTTCAACATGAAGGTTATCTCTCAGCAAATGCTTTTTTATCTATCCTGGATCAGATTAAAGAATACAGTCGTAAATAAATAAGTTATTGTTCAAACAAAGCAAAGCTGCCCCCCACCCACTCTTTATCTATATTATACCTTACACCCACCATTTTTCCCTTGCTGAGTCTTGCTAAGTTGTTAGTAGCTACAGGCCGGGGCTCACCTTCCTCCCATAGATAAAACAACCGGATTTCTGCCTTAGCAGGTTCATCGGGCGTTTCTATCACTGCCGCATAATTTACTTTCCTTTGTAAGATCCAGTTTTCCGGATCTTTTATACTACTAATCTGTTCCCTGGTTACATCTATGATTACACCTTGCCCTGCAAATGAGAAGAGTGGTTTCACTACATAATTTTCGAGGTCATTAGGTAGTGTTTCAATTTCATTTAGAAATTGGGTTTGCGGTACATAAGGATGCTTTATAAAAGGCAATGAGTATTTACTGATCCGGTAAAACCAATTGGGATGTGGCACCCACACAACATTCAAATCCTGCTGAAATATTTTTCCCTTTTCCTGAATTTCTTTTGGTTGTTGAAACAAATCATCAAAAATCAGCCGGTTGTAGATACGTTCAATTTTTGTTTTTATCCCATTGTTATTATAGAAGAGGTCTTTGCCATCCTGTATAAGATCTGTAAGGCAAATAGTTTTGATTCCCAAATATTGTTCAGTACAACGAAAATCAATCTTTGTTTTTTGCTGTTCAGGAAATATTTCGAGCAATACTACATTTTCAGGTTTTGAACCATTGACTATTAATTTTTTTAATAGTGTCAGGCAAGATTCTTTATCAAATCCGTTTAGATAAGTACTGTATCCTTCAGGATGATAAAAATGCCGGGCATGTACTTCTTCAAGCATTACCTGGTAGGCAAAGATGGTGGGGAAGCCCTGCATTTCTATTAATTGAGGTTCGAGCTCACCTTGTTCATTTGAACATATTCCGAAATCGAATGCAATACAATGAGGATGTTCATCTTCATTGGGTACACACAAATTTTCAGGTATTGATTTTGTGCTTTGTAAATGATATTCAGGCTGCGTGATTGCATCTATAATACTTTCACAGGCATCCATCATCTTTGTTTTAAAATCCGCAGGTATAAAAAGGGGTGTTTCAGCTACCCTAAATTCTAATTGGCCGGGGTATGGACTGTCAAGGTCTTTAAGAAATAACTCGTATTTTTCTTTAGTAAAATTTCGGTTGTATTTATTCCTTAATTCTTTTACCATAAATCCATATTTGTAATTAAGGTAAGTAAAAAAAGTATCTAATATACTGGCTCTGACAATTGGAGATGATAAGCTGCGTTATTCAGGAAATTCGGAAGGATGTGGTTGTAGGTCCACATGATCTTGTTGGGGTCACTTAGGCCATCCAACATTTTATGATATTTTTCTTCGCCGTAATTTTCAATTACTGTTTTCTTTTTTTCTTCAGTTTGCAAGTACATGCTCATACCCACGGCATCTGCTTCCGGGTGAAATTGAGTTCCCATCATATATGCATTGATACGAACACCCATTATAGCCTGAGCATAAGGTACATGAGGACGGTATTTTTCAATACATAATACTTGTGCACCCAGGTCGGCTAAGCGATCAAAATCCGGATGTACAACCTGCCAATCCCGGCTGTCCACTACATAGAAAGGATCGTGTAAACCCTGATACACAATGTCGGCCTGACCTGCAGGAAGCACATGCACCGGGAACACACCGAATGCAGTTGACTTTCTTTTTGCGATCTGTCCTATTCCATAATGACGGCAAACGAGTTCGAATGAATGGCAGATAAAAAAAACAAATTTTTTGGAAGTATTCAATGGATCAGCATTCCAGTGCTCAATGCTGGTTAGCCATTGGAAATAAACCTTTTCCCATTCCGACCCGATGCTTTCGAGGGGACTTCCGGGTCCTCCACTAGAAATATAAATATCATAAGAAGTATCCGGAACGTCATTTAATTGTCGCACTTCAAATTCGTCCCACTCCACATCTAATTGGTGGTATTCACTCCAGTGGTTGATGATCTCACGAATGCAGCGCATTCCCTGGTTTGGGTGGCCCTCATAAAGATCTAAAATGGCGACTCTAATCATGTTTTAAAAAGAAGATGCAAATTTATGCGATTTGATTTTATGGGCTTTCGTAAAGAATGTTATTATTCAGTCAGGTAGCGAAACAGCGTTGCAGCTACCAATCCATTGCCCGTTTTATTCAAATGCACTTTGTCATAAGTAAGCACTCCTGATTCTTTGTTACTCTTATTATGTTCAATGGAATAAGCCTGAAAGATTTTACGAAAATCAATGAGCGGGCAATTGTTCTTTTCTGCTAAACCACGGATAATGGCTGCGTATTTATTAAGTGCTCCATCCAGTTCATTTGTAGCATCCCATTTCTCGCCTACCACGGCTGGTGTACAGAGCACTACTGTAATCTTTTTTTCCCGGAGCCTGCTGATGATAGCCTGGTAAAAGATTTCAAATTTATCAGCATCTGTGCCTGTCCCTAACAAGCTTTTGTGCCACACATCATTCACACCTATCCAGATAAAAACAAGTGAAGGATCGCGGGAAACAACATCCTTTTCGAGCCTCAAAAACAGATCATATATTTTATTGCTGCTAATGCCCGCGCCTATTAATTCATATTTATCCGCCAGTTTCTTTTTGTGTAATGAATCCTTCATAATAGAAATAAAACCATCTGGTTTTACACCAAGTTCAGTGATGGAGTCACCAAAAATGATCACACGTTTTTTTGTTTGTGCAGCACAAAGAGAAAACAAGAAAAATGAGAAGAGAAAAACTATGGATTTACATGTCATTATTGATTCCTTTCGTAAACTTTTTGCCCACCGATATAAGTTGCTACTACTGAGGTTCGTAAAATATCTTTCTGATCAGCACGCATGAGATCGCGATCCAGAATTATGAAATCAGCAAACTTTCCTTTTTCAATACTTCCTTTTTCTCCTTCCTCAAAATTGCTTTTTGCAGCCCAAATTGTCATTCCACGAACGGCTTCTTCACGGGTTAATGCATTCTCCATCTGATATCCATTTTCCGGAAAATTTTTAGCATCCTTCCTAAAGACTGATGCATAAAATGTTTTGAAAGGTGAAATATCTTCCACGGGGAAATCAGTGCCCAATGGAATCCAGCCATTTTGTTGCAGTAATTGTTTGTAGGCATAAGCGCCTTTCACCCTCGCAGTGCCCAGCCTGTCGCCTGCCCAATACATATCTGATGTAGCATGCGTAGGTTGCACTGAGGGGATAATATTATATAGATTGAAAGTGGTAAAGTCAATTTCATTTACAACCTGTGCATGTTCAATGCGCCAGCGCAAATCATTTTTTCTTTTCAGGTATTTAGCATAAATGTTTAATATGGTCCGGTTGGCAGAATCACCGATAGCATGGGTACACATTTGAAAGCCTTTGGTGCTTAAAATATTTGCTACCGAATCAAAATGTTGTTGTGTGCTTAATAAAAATCCTGTCCACTCAGGCCTGTCACTATATGGAGCTAATAAGCAAGCACCTCTCGATCCCAGAGCCCCGTCAGCATACACCTTAAAGGAACGCACATTTAAATGATCAGTTTTTATTTTTCCTTTTTCAAAAAGAAAATCATAGTTGCTCTTCGCATCACTCAGCATAGCATAGATGCGCATTTTAAGTATTCCGCTTTTCTGGAGACTGTCTATCAATAAAACATCCTTGGCATCAAGACCGCAATCATCTATAGTAGTCAGTCCTACAGCAAAGCATTTCTCCTGTGCAGCCACTAATGCTTCTTTGATTTGCGTACTGCCCACCGGTGGTATTTTCGAAGAAACAAGATCAACAGCATTGTCTATCAGGAGACCTGTTAGTTTTCCGCCTTTCACTTCTACTGTTCCACCAGTTAAGGTTTGTCCGGGCTTTATGCCTGCAAGATCAAGTGCATTCTGATTGGCAATGGCCGCATGGCCGTCCACTCTTGTAAGTAATACAGGCCGGTCAGCGAAAAGGCTATCAAGTTTCTCTTTGGAAGGAAACTCCTTTACCGTCCAGTCATTCTGATCCCATCCACGCCCAACTAACCATCCTTCTTTGTTTTCCGATGCAAATGCCTGAAGCTTTGAAAGAATATCATCCCAACTTACAGTGCCGTTCAGGTCTGCTCTTTTCAGACTCAATCCATAGCTGTAAAAATGTGCATGCGCATCTACGAAGCCCGGATAAATAGCTTTGCCTTGTGCATCTATTTTATTTTTTGAAGTGTACTTTTCAAGTATTTCTTTTGTAGTATTTACAGATTCTATTCTCCCTCCTTTTATCACCATTGCTTCTTTCACAGAAAAGGCAGAATCAACAGTATATATTTTTGCGTTGTAAATAATTAAGTCAGATTCTTCAGGGCCTCCGCATGCTGTCGCGAATAAAAATAATAGAATGTAAAAAAAATGATTTCGCATAATTCTGATATTCAATTGGCTTAAAAAATAAATTTCGCAGGATGTTTTTTATGGTGATCCGTTTTATCCTGGTAGGCCTTAGCTGCTTCCAGTATAGAAGCTTCATCATAAAGGTTTCCAATCAATGTTATGCTTGCAGGATTTCCGCTTTTAGTAAAACCCATAGGCATGCAGACTGCAGGATTACCAGTAAGATTGGTAATTGACAACTGTCTCCCGGAGAAAGTGGGTACAATCACCACATCATAGTCTTTCATGAAAGCTTGTATCTGTGTGCAAAGCAAAGACCTGTAACGGTTGGCATTAATGTATTCAACTGCAGGAATAAAACGTGCAGAGCGAAAGCTGTTTGGCCAAAAGGCTTTGTCCTGTCTTTCTATAAGGCTGTCCCTGTCTGTACGTGTGAGTTCGTCGAATGCTGCTGCGGATTCAGCATTCAAAACAATACCAATAATATTAAAGGGATAAACTGCAGAATCAGGAAATACTACCGGCTTCAGTTCAACACCCATAGCACGATAAGCGTCCAAAACCTTCCACTCCATCGCATCTTTTGCAAGCCTGACGAAATAGTTAGAGGCAAATGCAATGCGTAATTTTTTAATGTCCCTTTTCGGGTTGTAATTAAATGCATGATCCACTGCACCGGGGTCTTTGCCATCAGTGCCTTTTAGATAATAATATACAATAGCATCGTCTTCTGCACTTCTGCATATAGGGCCCGGCTTATCGAGGCTCCAGCACAATACCATTCCGCCGCTTCTACTGATGGTGCCAAATGTAGGCCTTAAGCCCGTAGCCCCGGTCCTTGCTGAAGGTGATACAATGGAGCCTAATGTTTCAGTGCCGATGGTGAAAGGCAATAAGCCCGCAACTACTGAAGCCGCCGAACCTGCTGATGAACCACTCGAACCTTGCGATAAGTTCCATGGGTTTTTTGTTTCGCCTCCGAACCATTTATTGTTGTAGGCAAGTGCACCCAGTGAAAGCTTGGCGCAAAGCACCGCACCAGCTTTTTTCAGTTGTGTATATACATAAGAATTTTCATCAACCGTTTGATTCATGTAAGGTGTAGAGCCCCAAGTGGTTTTGTAACCCTTTACTGCAAAAAGATCTTTCAAACCATAAGGTATGCCATGTAACAATCCGCGATATATTCCTTTTTTTATTTCTGCGTCGGCTTGTCTTGCTTCCTGCAATGCGAGATCTTCTGTAAGCGTGATCACACTTTCCAGTGTATCGCCCCATTTTTTCAAGCGTTGTAAAAAGTAGGTCGTCATCTCTACCGAAGTCATCCTTTTATTTTTAATCAGGCTTGCTAATCGGGGAATGGAGTAGAAGGACAGTTCATTGATATTAGCAGGCTTATATACATCTGGAATTACCCATTCTACTTTTTGTTGCTTTGTTGGAATAATAAACCCGGCCTGCGCGGGTTGAAAAGCAAATGGGAATGCTAAACTATTATTCGGAAATGTTTTGTGCATTGCCTGGTAAGTACGATGAAACTCTTCCAGGTTTTGCATCATAGAGTCAGCTTCTGATGAAGTTAAATTAAGATCATACCATTTAGCCCAGTGTTGTATCTGGCTTATTGTATCCTTTTTATTTTGAGCATGTGATAAAAAAGCCGAGAAAATAAAAATCAATAAATAAAATTGTTTCATGTCGCTAATTAAGGCCTTCAATTTAAGGAATAAATTCTGATACGCTGAACGTTCGCATTGTCGCATTTTGTCAAGATTCCAGCATATCAATGAATACTTTTTTAGTTTCTTTGGACTATGAAAAATCTGTTGATTTTTATTTTATGTTTTACAGCACTTTATAGCCATGCCCAAATAGACTCAACTACACCACCTTATAAAAGATTTCCCACGCTTCCACCCTTGCAAATTCTATTAGGTGATAGCACAACGATTTATACCAAAACAAATTTGCCTAAAAAACAGGTATTGATCATGGTATTCAGTCCCGATTGTAACCATTGCCAACAGACTGCAGAAGAACTTTTGAAATACAAGGAAGCACTCAAGAATATACATATTGTGATGACGACTATGTACAGTATTTCTGAAATTAATACATTCAGTAAAAAGTATAAATTAAACACACTGCCCAATCTCGTGATTGGAAAAGATATTTATTTTCTTTTGCCTCCTTTCTATGGTATTAAAAGTTTGCCTTATATGGCTTTTTATAAAAAGAATGGTAATCTGATCATGGGTTTTGAAGGGGCCATGTCAATTCCTAAAGTGATTGAAATTTTTATAAAGAATTCAGCAAAGGCAAAAAGAGGATAACAATAATACGATTGTAGTGCTTGCGTATAAATTTTAAACTCTCTTATCTTCGCCCCAGATATTTTAATTAAATAATATTTATGAAAATTACCGTAGTCGGTGCAGGGGCAGTTGGTGCAACAGTAGCAGATAATATCGCCAGAAAAGAATTATGTGAAGAGCTCGTATTGCTTGATATAAAAGAAGGAATTGCCGAAGGCAAGGCTATGGACATGATGCAGACTGCTACATTGCTCGGCTTTGATACAAAAATTTCCGGAAGTACCAATGATTACTCTAAGACCAAAAATTCAAATGTAGTAGTAATCACCTCCGGTATTCCACGCAAGCCGGGTATGACAAGAGAGGACCTGATAGGTACGAATGCAAATATTGTAAAAGATGTTACGCAAAATATATTACAAAACTCACCTGATGCCATCATAATAGTGATCTCCAATCCAATGGATACGATGACACAGTTGACATTGCAATCAAGTGGGCTTGAAAAAAACAAGATCATAGGAATGGGAGGAATACTAGATAGCTCCCGGTTTAAATATAATCTAAGCCAGGCTTTACAATGTTCTCCCAACGACCTGAATGCAATTGTTATTGGTGGTCATGGAGATACGACCATGATCCCATTGATCCGCTATGCTACCTGGAACAGTATTCCGGTTTCCAATTTTTTAAATGATGAACAACAACAAAAAATAGTGAATGATACAATGGTTGGCGGTGCAACACTTACGAAACTGATCGGTACATCTGCATGGTATGCCCCTGGTGCAGCAGGAGCCACACTAGTAGAGAGTATTGTGCGAGATGAAAAAAGGCTTTTTGCATGTTGTGTATCTCTTGTAGGAGAATATGGACAAAAAGATATTTGCCTGGGTGTGCCTGTAGTGATCGGAAAAAACGGATGGGAAAAAATAATAGACTACAAGCTTAATGAGACAGAGCAGGATTTATTCGCTAAAAGTGCTGATGCTGTACGCAGCATGAATGATGTGATGAATACATTATAGATTTTTGATATTTTAAAATTAATAGTTATCATAAATAAAATCTTCTGCCAATAAGATCAAAAGGTAACTCCTTAGACCTTCCTTGCCATTCAACATGGGCCTGTTTTTTACACAGATAGATTTTCCTTACCAGATATATATATTATTATACCCCAATAATCAGGCTCACTTCCCCCCTTTTTAATTTAATTAAAACGTAAACTATTTTAATAAAGAAAATAGCCGGTTGTTCAAGCAACTGGTTTTTTTATACCTATTACGGAACTACTGGCAAAATTGACTTAACAACATATTGTTATCAAGGTGCTCTGGATAAAAAGACATTTGCCTTAGTGTGCCAGTAAGGGTTTAAAAAAAGATATGGAAAGAGATAAATAAAACTTAATGAAGAGGGGGCAGGAATGATTTCAAAAGAGTGGAGTTGATTTATGTAGCATGAAAAATGTGTTGAATACCCTCCAAATTTACTGGGTTTAAAGTAGAATAATTTTTAATACACTATTAATTTTTGTGTACTTATTTTCCCTTCATTACTAAATATTTTAAAAAAATAAACTCCTTTAGATAAACCCCTTGAATGTACCTGCGTAAGCGTAAACCGTAACTTAATCATATCTATAAAAGCTCCTGTGGCATTATAAATCTCGACTCTATTACCACTGATACCGTTCGTGATTATATTTATGGGAGTGCCCGCTTTTACAGGGTTTGGATAAATAATAACACCTGCATTGGTAAAGGAATATGTAATTACTTCGTTGCTGTTGATGACTAAACCGTTAATAAGCCTGATCTGTAAGCGATAAGTATTTACACCTTGTATCAGTACACTATCAGTAAAAGATAAAGAGGTACTTGTAGGTTCACGTAAGGACCTCAACGTGATAAACTGGCCATTTTGGAACTTTTGAAAAGAGACCTCCGCCACATTTAATAAAGTTGAAATCACTCCTGTGAAAACAGCATGATCCGTGCTTTGAGATTGCAGATAAAAACTCCTGAAATAGCAATCCACACCCTGAGTAGTATAGTTAACCGTATAGCTCCTTAATCCGGGTTTATTGTTGATAAAAGGCGCAACGCTGTAATATAAGGAAGGAAACTGCGCCTTTGGAAGAACAACAAAAGTATCGGTACTAACACGCATCGGCTCTAGAAATTTTGTTCCCAGATTATACAAAATATATTGGGGTATGTGAAGTGAATTCCAGGTAAGCAGAACAGAATCGGTACAATTATACCCCACTTCTATTTCGAGCGGTTTCGATATTACAAAACTGTCTGAAATGAAAGAAGTATTCGTATGAAGTGATTTCATTCTGAGTAATGTTACTGCTATCGTATCCGGTGTCTGCCATTTAAAATATTGATTATCTAAATTGACGCTATCCGTCAGTTTTTGCCATAAGCTACCATCATAAGAATATTCAATAATCCCTTTTCCGGTAATGTTAGTCTGCCAGCGGAGAACATTCTTTTCAGCAGCAACAAGTACATCCGGTGAAGAAGGATATGACCACAGGAAATGATTTATGGTATCCATCTGATATGCTATTGCAAAATCCTGAGAAGCAGAAATTAAATTGGCGCCCTCTACTAATATCGAATATTTACCCGGTGCAGGATTTTCAACAGTTATTTGTTCTACATTATTGAGGGTGTCCATTTTGCGCATAGCAGGTGACAATAACGAATCTATGTTAGAAGAAAAGTTTAATACCCAGGGTAGCCAGTTTTGCCCTGTATTATCTGCTACCAAAACGGCATTTAAATCATTCACTAAAGCTTTAGGAGAATTAACGGTTGCAGCAGTATCACTCCATGATACCAATACTTTTAACAAAGCAATACCCGGAGGTACAATAAAAGATACCGTTTTAGTCTGTTTTTTTTCCACAGTACCTTCAAAAAAACTTTTATTTAAGACAGTAGTTACGGCATTATATGTATTAAGGCTGCCGTACCCGGATATATAATCGACATGTGGAAGGACAATATCGTCTGCACTGTTTAATAAAATGGCTTTGACCAAAGCAGCAGAAGGTAGTGATCTATTAATAATTTTAAATGCATGCTGCACTAACGCTGCGGAGCCTGACACCATTGCAGCAGCCCCTGAGCTCCCATCTTCTCCATAAGCTACCAGGTCAGGTTTTACTCTTCCATCAAAAGCAGGACCTCTTGAACTGCGGGTTTCCACTTTATTAAATGAATCCGTTGACCCCACTGTAATAATGTTTTTAGCCATTTTGAAACTACCAGTAAGGTTTGCAACCCCTGCTAATCCCTTATAAATGCCGGAAGAAGAGTTTTCCGTACCCAAATTCCCTGCTGAAAAAACATGAACAAGGGAGGGATTTTGTCTTACACTTAAATCATATGCTACCGCATCATTCCCATAAAAGTTTTCAATAGCAGTGCCATATGAATGATTCTGAACAGAAATCTTATACCGTTGATATACAGAATCCGGATCGGGTAATAAAGTTGCGAAATTAGAAGACGTTACCATAGCATCCCATGCTACTCCTTTTGCAAAAGGGGATGAATTTCCGGCACCAGCAAGTAGTGTGGCCATAATAGTAGCATGAGTAGTTTGTGTGTTAGCGGCGACGCCACTATTGATAAACCTGCCTTTTATGTCAATATCAGTTGTATCCAGCAAACGTTCTTTGATCGATACTGTAATGCCATTTCCGTTATATAAAGGATACCGGCTTTGAGTCAATCGTATTTTATTTAAAGTAAAATCCGGAGCCCCGGTAGTTATCTCTTCTTTTGGTGTCCTTAAAATATCAGCAAATAAAACTGCGTCGTCTTTCACAACTTTTACTATTTCAGAAGATCGTACACGTGCAACAATAATATTAGCCCGGGGATAACTGTTTATTAAACGAAATGGGTTTTTGAAAAAAGACTTTTGAAATCCTGATTTTAAACTCAAAGTAATATCTAAACTGTCTTCAATAGTTCCGGAAATTAAAGAACGGTTAAGCAGTGGGGAGATTTTATTTTGAATGAGAGTTTGGGTATAAGATTCTATATCTATGCAAAAAAAACTGAAAACTAAAAAAAATTTTAGCAACATACAAGGAGCAAAATAAATGTAACTACCTGATATTTATATTTAAAAAACCGTAGTGTTAAACTACGTAGATTTACGATAGGTGCACATATTTGCATTTACAAAAGATTAACTATATATTCACCTTCTCATTCCCCACATTATATTTTTAACTTCTAAAACACCTACATGATTCAAATTATTAAATCATTTGCTGCCATTTGCTTTATGGCAATCATCTTCACTGCATGTACAAAAGATGTAAAAGAAACTGTACAACCCGATGTTTCAGAACAGACATTAGCACAAATTAAAAGTTTGGGCTTTGGTACAGAAAATGTTCAAAAAATTGATGAAGGTTATCTGGTTGAAGGTGACATTATTTTAACGGAAAATAATTTAAGCAACCGTCCGACTTCGCCTTACTTAATTGTTGCTCAGGAAGAACAGTACAACACTTTCAATCTTGTAAGTGTGCCTAAACATCCAACTGTAAAAATTGCTTTAAGCAACAGCTCATCAGCACATGAAGCCGCTTTTTCGGCAGCACTTGATAATTCCATTGCCCGTTACAATGCAGAAAATTTGCAGATCACTTTTCAAAGAGTTACCACAGGAGCAGATATCACAGTTGTGGCTTATTATGAAGTAAGCAATGTACTTGGTTCAGCAGGTTTTCCAACAAGCACCGGCGATCCTTATAGTCAGGTAAAGATGAATACCTACCATTATGCCACCGGTACTGACGCTGTCAACACAAATTATATATCTACTATTATGTCTCATGAATTCGGACATTGTGTTGGAATGCGTCATACAGATTATAAAAACCGGTCTTATAGCTGCGGTGGACTTCCATCCAATGAAGGCCAGACAAAGAATGGTGTTGGTGCAGTGCATATCCCCGGCACACCAACAAGTGGAGATCCTAACTCCTGGATGCTTGCTTGTGTAGGTAAAAATGTAAATCGTCCTTTTAATGCCAACGACAAAATCGCATTGGCCTTTTTATACTAACAATTTTATTCAAAGAGCCACTTTGAAAGTGGCTCTTATGCTCGCTCATTATGCAATGCTTTTTAAATTACTCCAGTATTGAATAAAAATTAATCTATTTAAACCTTAAAAACAAGTTAAATGAAAAATTTTTTTACTTCCATTGCCGTTGTATGTCTATTGGCCTTTGTAGTTTCCTCGTGCAAAAAAGAAATTCAGGAACCAGGAAATGAAGTGTCAGAAAGTGAGTTAGCAGATATCAAAGCTCTTGGTTTTGGTACTCAAAATGTACAAAAAATAGAAGAAGGTTATCTGGTAGAAGGTGATATTATTCTTACTCCAGATGATCTGAAAGCCCGGCCTACCTCTCCTGACATGTTAATTGCACAGGAAGAGCAATACCGCACTTTCAAATTAGTAAGCCCTACAGAGCATCCCACTATAAGGGTCGCATTAAGCAATACATCTTCTGCCCATCAAAGCGTATTCTCTGCTGCTTTGGATGAAGCCATAAGAAGGTACAACGCACAAAGCCTTAGAATCAAGTTTCAACGGGTAACTTCCAGTCCGCGAATTACTGTCGTAGCTTATTATGAAGTAAGTAATACATTAGGTTCTGCAGGGTTTCCAGATTCTGATGGTGACCCTTACCCACAGATTAAAATGAACACATACCACTACAGCACAAGCACCAGTTCAACAAACACTAATTATATTGCTACTATTATGGCACATGAAATGGGTCATTGCATAGGTTTCCGCCATACGGATTATATGAACAGATCTTATAGTTGTGGTTCTGGTGGTAATGAAGGTCAAAGCACCACAGGTGTAGGTGCAGTACATATTCCAGGCACCCCTACCGGTCCTGATGCTGCTTCCTGGATGTTAGCCTGTATCGGTAACGGTGTTAACCGTAATTTCAATGCTAATGATAAAGTTGCCTTAGCATACGTTTATTAATATTTCTAATCAGGTTATAAGCCGAAGCCAACATATAAGATTGGCTTCGGCTTTTTATTTGCATAATTCTTCCTGTAATTGTTACAGGCTTATTGGGTAGTTCAGGAGGAACGGGATGTTCTCCTTACCAGGCTGCATTCTCTGCCGCACTTGATGAAGCCATCAGGCGTTATAATGCAGAAAACCTGGTATAAAATTTCAAAGAGTTACTTCAGGTGCTAAGATCACTGTGACTGCTTATTCAGTGAACAGTAATACACTTGCATCCGCTGGTTTTCCGAATAGGTTATGGTGATCCCTATTCACAAATAAAGGTCAATACCTATTCCTTTAGCACCAGTACGGGCACGACTAACATTAATTTCATTGCAACTATACTTGCCCATGAGATAGGCCATTGCATTGGCTTCCGGCATACTGATTATATGAACAGGGCTTATAGTTGTGGCGGTACCGCTTATAATGAGGGCTCTGCTAATGTGGGTGCAATCCATATTCCGGGCACACCGACTGCTGCTGACGCAAATTCATGGATGTTGGCATGTATTGCGAAAGATGTAGATCGCCCCTTCAATGCCAATGATAAAATAGCATTGAATTATCTGTATTAAATAAGGTTATGTTTATTAAGGCCATTGCATTGCCATGGCTTTTTTATTTATAGTTTAAAAGCCTGATTTTTTGATATAGATTAACCACCCACGCGGGTTTTTTGTAAAAAATGTTACCACTAAATTTGACGTCTCATCTAAGTTTTTGTTAAAATAAAGTTAAAAGAGCCTTTTTCCAGTATTTTTACTGAATTATATAAATCTTAAAGGTACTTTTACTCTGTCATTTAGTAAAAACCATTCCCTCTTACATCCGTATCTCTACTCGAAAAATCAGCATAATTAAATTTTAACGAAAAATTTTTCTCTGATTTTTAAATAGCCCCTTTTAACTCAAACCCTTAAAAAAAACGATTTATGAAAAGAATTTCATCCTTACTCTGCATTACTTATATAGCAGCATTATCATTTAGTTCTTGTAAAAAAGACATAGTTGAGCCTATTTCACATGAAGAAATCTCTCAGCAGACATTAGCCCAAATAAAGAACTTAGGATTCAGTACTGCTGATGTACAAAAGATAGATGAAGGCTACTTAGTGGAAAAAGATATTATTCTTACTCCTGCGGATTTAGCTACAAAGAGTTCTTCTCCCAACATGCTTATTGCAAATGAAGAACAATACAGAACGAATAACTTAGTGAATGCTTCCGCAAATCCCGTTATAAAAATTGCACTTACTTTTGGATCCACCAGCAGTGGGGGGTTATTAGGTACCGGCTTATTGGGTAGTTCAGGAGGAACGGGAAGCTCTCCTTACCAGGCTTCATTCTCTGCCGCACTTGATGAAGCCATCAGACGTTATAATGCAGAAAATATGAGTATAAAATTTCAAAGAGTTACTTCAGGTGCTAAGATCACTGTGACCGCTTATTCTGCGAACAGCAGTACCCTTGCCTCAGCCGGTTTCCCGACCAGTTACGGCGACCCTTATTCGCAAATAAAAGTAAATACCTATCATTTTAACACCAGTACAAGTACGACGAACATCAATTTTATCGGGACAATACTTGCTCATGAGATCGGTCACTGCATAGGCCTTCGCCACACAGATTATATGAACAGGGCTTATAGTTGTGGCGGTACCGCTTATAATGAGGGCTCTGCTAATGTGGGTGCAATCCATATTCCCGGCACACCGACTGCAGCTGATCCAAATTCCTGGATGTTGGCATGTATCGCGAGAGATGTAGATCGCCCCTTCAATGCCAATGATAAAATAGCATTGAATTATCTGTATTAAATAAGGTTATGTTTTTTAAGGCCATTGCATTGCAATGGCCTTTTTTTATTTATGAAATCTAAAACAGAATCTATTTAACTTTTTCTCAAAATCAAAAGGTGTTGTTGCCTTTGTAATATCTTTTATTTGGGAAGCATGAATTTCCTTTTCATTTAATATAAATTTTGAATAATTGGTACTGAAAAATAATTCTCCGTAAGGGGATAATAACCTCATACAATTATTGATCAATGTTGCATAGTCCCGTTGGATATCCAGAAAGTCATTCATCCGCTTGCTATTACTGAATGTGGGAGGATCTAAAATAATTAAATCAAAACTTCCAGGCTTCAATTCTTTCAGGTATAATAACACATCTGCATGAACAACTACATGATTTGCTTGCTCTCCAAAATTTAAGGCTATATTTCGTTCAGCCCATTTTAAATAAGTGTTTGAAAGATCTACAGAATGAACAATACTCGCTCCACCAGCCATTGCATACACTGAAAAAGAACATGTATAACAAAAAAGATTTAAGACTCTTCTACCCTTCGAGCTATCTCTTACCATTTGCCTTGTGATGCGGTGATCAAGGAAAAGACCTGTATCCAAATAATCACTTAGGTTAATAATAAATTTTAATCCGCCTTCTTCTACAATAGACTCCCTTTTTATTTCATCATTTTTTTGGTATTGGTCTAATCGGTTCTCTTTTCTTTTTCTAAGTTTGAAATAAATATTTTCCTCTCTAATGCCTACAACCATCGAAAGTATTTTCTTACATTGCTCCAACCAATCTTCATGTTCTGAATCAGTAAGATTATGCCGCCTCTTGTATTCTGCTACATACAATTGATCACCATATAATTCTACTAAAAAAGGAAAATCAGGAAGATCATGATCATAAATTCTGTAACAGGAAATGTTTTGTTTGCGTGTAGTTTTACTTAAATGCAGTAACACCTTTTCCAACCGGTTTTTGAACATTAAAAACTTATCCAATATTTGCTGCATTGCTAAAATATTTAGACCTTCGATGTCTTTCCTTTTCAAAAATAGT
>Ga0183260_10001096_pt1 | contig 23034 bp, 20 predicted proteins | sample AntDrymUQ4972206_2_FD_129768 | JGI IMG/M metagenome (GOLD analysis project Ga0183260, IMG submission 129768) | Polar desert sand microbial communities from Dry Valleys, Antarctica - metaG UQ497 (22.06) (version 2) (version 2) | ecosystem: Environmental > Terrestrial > Soil > Desert | place... | reverse complement strand
TGTAGCAGACGGACTTCCACCACGCTGTCCCCGTTTACGAAGAGTTCCCCGGCTGGTGGGAAGACATCCCCCGATGCCGACGCTTCGACGATCTGCCGCAGGCGGCCCAGTCGTACGTGAAGGCACTGGAGCAGCTGTCCGGCGCCCCGATCTCCGTCATCGGCGTCGGCCCGGGTCGTGACGAGTGCGTGGTGCTACGCGACCTGGTGTGACGAACCGTCCAGGGGTGCAGCGCAGGATGGAGATGGTCCGGGCGTGGGCCGCCCATATGGTCAGGGAATGATGTGGAGGTCCTTCCAGGTGGGCGCACTGTAGACGTCGTCGGCGTTCATCCCGCCGATGCGCGATCCATGCGGCATCGCCACACCGGGATGGCCGGTGACGATGACGGGGTAGTACTTGGTCATGATCAGCCGGTCCAAGGCCCCCCATGCCGTGGCTTGCTGCTCGACCGGTAGTCCGAGGATCCGCTCGATCTCGGCGTCGATCTCCGGTTCTGCGAAGAACGCGAAGTTGCCCACACCGTCCGATTGGAACACCGGCGGGAACCAGTCGCTGCCGGACGGCCAGTCCGGGCACCAGCCGCTGAGGCGAGCGTTCACTGGCGCGTTCGGGTCGGAGAGCACCTCGAAGAAGTCCTCGTCGCTCGTGGTCGGGAAGGGCGTAACCGTGAAACCTGCGGCTTCCAAGCCATCGGCGACCTCAGGGATGACGTGCGAAGCGCTCTTCATATGGAGGAACGACAGTTCGAACTCACCGGGTGACCACCCTGCCTCCCGCAACAGCGCCCGCGCCATGCTCACGTCGGTGTGTCCCGGCGTCGTCTCCAGGGGGTTGTAGTCCTGCCGTCCGGGGAAGTCGGGCGGCAAGATCGACGTCCCCGGAGAGACCGTTACCCCGAAGGTCCCATAGAGCGGCGCCAGGTCCCGATAGGGGAGGGCGTATCCGATGGCTTGGCGAACCCGGACGTCCGTGATCTTGCGGTAGTCGGGCAACAGAAAGAACGTGCACCGTGACGAACCGAAAGCCAACTGGTTCAGTTCCGCCACCCGTCGATAGTCGTCCGCTGACACGCTGGTCATGGACAGTGTCGTGGCCGCCTGGGCGGAGTCACCGAGAATCGTGGCGTCGATGCGGCCAACCGGTACGTCGAACGTGAACTCGTACCGGTCGGGATAGGCATGCCGCCCTGGGTCGGTGTCGGGGTCCCAGTACTCGTTGCGAACCAGCGTCAGCGACTTACCCGGCGTGTAGTCGGCGAACCGATACGGCCCGGTCGCCAGGGGATGCCGCCCGTACGTCGCCGGGTCGCTGCCCCGCTCCGGGATGGGGCCGATGGCCGGCCACGCCGCCCAGTAGGGCATGTCCTGGAACGGCTTCGCCATCTTCAGGGTGAGCGTGTTTCCCTCGATGACGATTCCCGGATAGGACGTGCCGGACGCGTAAGGACCCCGATACCTGTCGCCGTCGAGGAAGCACTCGTTGCTGTAGGCAGGACCGTTCGGGAATGCCCGTCGGTAGAACGACCGCTTGATTCCGTAGGCGACGTCGTCGACGGTGACCTTCTCGCCGTTCTCGTACCTCACCCCGTCGGAATGGTGTATGTCCACTCTGTGAAGTCGGCGTTCGGGGTCCCGATATCCGTGGCCAGATCCGGCACCAGCACCATCGTTTCGAGGGTCGGATCGCAGACATACTGCGTCAACGACCGCGTCACCAGGCCGCTGAGGATGGAGACGGTTTCGGCGTGGTAGGCCACCGTCGGATCCATCTCCGCCAGCGGCTCCGCGTCCATGCCCGTGACAGTGCCGCCTGGGACGGCGCCCTCGATCGGCGCGGCTGGTGCCGCACGGTCCGGGTCAAACGCCTGCCCCTCCGCGCCATCCCCGCCCGGAGCGTTCTCAGTGACCGCCGATGTCTCCTCCCCCCACTGCATGCGCCCAACGCCAACGCGACAGCGGCGGCGACAACAGTCGACTTCGTAGTCCGCATCGACATTGGACAACCCTTCGCCAAGAGCGCACGTCACTCTGTGCGAGACAGGCGGTGCCTCTGGGCGCTCCCTGATACCGGGCACCATGCTGTTCCTCTAGAAGGTCGTAGCCTGCGAGCCGACAAAGCACACTCGGTCAGGTACCGAGCAGCCGCTATGCCGACGGCTAGGCTGCCGCCGCGTGAGGGTCCTTCTGGTCGGCTCCGGTGCTCGCGAGCACGCACTCGCCTTGTCGCTGGCGCGCGACGACACCGTCGACGAGGTCCATGCCGCACCGGGCAACCCCGGGATCGGCGAGGCCGCGACCCTGCATGTGGTGGACCCCGTTGACGGCTCGGCGGTGGCCGCCCTCGCCGCCAAGCTCGATGCCGACCTCGTGGTGATCGGACCCGAGGCACCGCTGGTGGCCGGTGTCGCCGATGCGGTACGAGCGACCGGAATCGCCTGCTTCGGACCCAGCCGTGAGGCCGCGATGCTCGAGGGTTCGAAGGCCGTCGCCAAGCAGGTGATGGCGGCGGCTGGCGTCCCCACCGCCATGGCCCAGGTGTGCGAGTCCCCGGAGGAGGCCGCCTCGGCGCTGGACTTCTTCGGACCGCCGTACGTCGTCAAGAGTGACGGGCTCGCTGGCGGCAAGGGCGTCGTGGTGACCGACGACCGGGATGCCGCGCTCGCCCACGCCGCCGCCTGTGAGCGGGTGGTGATCGAGGAGTTCCTCGACGGACCGGAGGTGTCGCTGTTCGCGATCACCGACGGAGTGACGGTGCTGCCGCTGCAGCCGGCCCAGGACGCGAAGCGAGTCGGCGAGGGGGATACCGGCGCCAACACCGGTGGCATGGGGGCGTACACCCCGCTGCCCTGGGCGCCCGACGACCTGGTCGAGACGGTGATGCAGCGGGTGCTGCAGCCGACCGTGCAGGAGATGACGCGTCGCGGTACACCGTTCGCCGGCCTGCTGTATGCCGGCCTGGCACTGACGGAGCGGGGGGTACGGGTGGTTGAGTTCAACGCCCGATTCGGTGACCCGGAGACCCAACCCCTGTTGGCGCTGTTCGACTCGCCGTTGGCGAGGGTGTTGCACGGCGCGGCGACGCGTCGGCTGGACGAGATCGAGCCGTTCCGATGGCGACCGGGCGCCGCGGTGGCGGTCGTCGTCGCGGCATCGGGGTATCCGGGCAGCCCGCGGAGGGGCGACCTGATCGAGGGCGTCGAGGCGGCGCTCGCGCTGGAAGGAGTCGAGGTCTTGCACGCCGGCACCGCCCGCGACGGTGCCGGGAGGCTGGTCACCGCTGGCGGCCGGGTACTCGCGGTCACCGCTGTCGGTGCCGACCTGATGCAGGCTCGAGAGCGGGCCTACGCGGGCGTCGACTGCATCCGCATCGACGGCAGCCACCATCGCCGCGACATCGCGGCGGGGGCGGTGGCTGGCTCCCGGGGGCACGGCGGCGGCCCACACTCCAACTTCACCTGGCATAGCGACACTCCACCTGGCATGCACGCCGGGTGAAGCGCACTGATACCAGGTTCACCTGGGGAAAGACGGGCCGCGAGACGCCGCCGGGCGGATGATCCGCGACAATGGCCGGGTGATCGCGAACGTGCTCGCTCAGCGGTACGCCTCGGCGCCGCTGGCGGACCTGTGGTCGCCGGAGCACAAGGTCGTCCTCGAGCGACGGCTGTGGCTGGCGGTGCTTCGGGCGCAGCGTGATCTCGGGGTAGACGTGCCCGACGGGGTCGTCGAGGCCTACGAGAAGGTGCTAGACGACGTCGACGTCGACTCGATCGCGGCCCGGGAGCGCATCACCCGCCACGACGTCAAGGCGCGCATCGAGGAGTACAACGCGCTGGCGGGGTACGAGCACATCCACAAGGGGATGACCTCGCGCGACTTGACCGAGAACGTCGAGCAGCTCCAGGTACGCACCTCCCTCGAGCTGCTGCGCGACAAGGCGGTGGCCACGGTGATCCGGATGGCCGAGCTCGCAGTGGAGCACCAAAGCGTCGTGATGGCGGGACGCAGCCACAACGTCCCCGCTCAGGCCACCACACTCGGCAAGAGGTTCGCCACCGTGGCCGCCGAGATGCTGCTGGCGATCGAGCGGCTCGAAGAGCTGATCGTGCGCTACCCGCTGCGGGGCATCAAGGGACCGGTGGGGACCGCGCAAGACCAGTTGGACCTGTTCGCCGGCGACGCGGGCAAGCTTGCGGACCTCGAGCGGCGGGTAGCGGATCACCTCGGCTTCGGTCGTGTCCTGCCCAGCGTCGGCCAGATCTATCCCCGGTCGCTGGATGTTGACGCCGTCGCGGCATTGGTGCAGCTCGTCGGCGCCCCGGCCAATCTGGCCACCACGATCCGGTTGATGGCCGGCCACGAGCTCGTCACCGAGGGGTTCCGCCCTGGTCAGGTGGGTTCGTCGGCGATGCCGCACAAGATGAACACCCGCTCCTGCGAACGCATCAACGGCCTCGCGGTTGTCGTCCGCGGCTCGTTGGCCATGCTCGGCGAGCTGGCTGGCGACCAGTGGAACGAGGGAGACGTCTCGGACTCGGTCGTCCGCCGGGTCGCGCTCCCGGACGCGTTCTTCGCCGCCGACGGAGTGTTCGAGACCACGCTGACCGTGCTGGCGGAGTTCGGCGCCTTCCCGGCCGTCATCGCCGCCGAGCTCGACCGCTACCTGCCGTTCCTGGCCACCACGAAGATCCTGATCGCAGCGGTGGGACGCGGGGTCGGACGCGAGGTGGCACACGCAGCTATCGCCGAGCATTCGACGGGAGTCGCGCTGGCCATGCGCGAGGGCGGCGGTGCCCGCAACGACCTCTTCGAGCGTCTCGCGGCCGACGCGCGGCTCCACCTTTCGCGTGCTGACATCGATGCGGCGGTGGCGGACGCGTTGGCGTTCACCGGGACCGCCGCAGCACAGGTGCGCGAGGTGAGCGACGCAGTCGCTTCGTTGGCGGCACGGCACCCGCGGGCAGCGGGATACCGGCCGGGGGAGATCTTGTGATGTCCGTCGCCGCCGTGCCCGGCGCCCGGCACGTACATGCCGGCAAGGTCCGCGACTTGTACGAGCTGCCGGACGGCCGGCTGCTGCTCGTTGCCTCCGACCGGATCTCTGCCTACGACACCTCACTGGAGCCCGGCATTCCGGACAAGGGTGAGATCCTCACGCAGCTGTCGGTGTGGTGGTTCGACGGGGTGACCGACCTCGCGCCCCACCACGTGCTCTCGACCGATCTGCCTCCTCCACTGGCCGGCCGCGCGATGGTGTGCGAGCGCCTCGAGATGGTGCCGGTCGAGTGTGTGGCGCGGGGCTACCTGGCCGGCTCGGGCCTCATTGACTACCGCCGCACCGGCGCCGTGTGCGGCGTTCGGCTGCCACCCGGCCTCGAGGAGGGTTCAAGGCTGCCGGAGCCGATCTTCACCCCGACGACGAAGGCGCCGGTCGGCCAGCATGACGAGCCGATGACGTACGACGACGTGGTGACCTGCGTAGGACAGGAGCTGGCGGACCGGCTGCGCCGGCTGACACTGGCGATCTACCGTCGCGGCGAGGCCGTCGCCCGTGAGCGCGGCATCATCTTGGCCGATACCAAGATCGAGTTCGGTCGACGGCGCGACGGGACGGTTGTGCTCGCCGACGAGCTGCTCACCCCCGACTCGTCACGGTTCTGGCCGCAGGACGGCTGGCAGCCCGGGCGCCCGCAACAGTCGTACGACAAGCAGTTCGTCCGTGACTGGCTCACGTCGCCCGCGAGCGGGTGGGACCGGCGATCCGGTGCGCCCCCACCCCGACTGCCGGACGACATCGTCGCGATGACCCGGGCTCGCTACGTCGGGGCGTACGAGCGACTCACCGGCCAGCCGTTCCGCCCCCAATCGGCAGTTGTCACTGCGACACCAGGCCCTGACCTGGCAACGCAGTGACAACTCGGGTGTGATGTAGACGATGCTCAACCTCGCGGTCGTGCTCGAGGACAGCGCCCGAACGGTTCCCGACCGGGACGCTGTCGTCATGGGCGACACTCGGCTCAGCTACGCCGACGTCGACGCGGCCGCCAACGCAGTAGCCAACCTGCTTGTGTCGCTTGGCGTCCACCCCGGTGACAAGGTCGCGTTGACCTGCCCGAACCTGCCGTACTTCCCGATCGTCTACTACGGCATCCTCAAGGCTGGCGCTGTGGTCGTGCCGCTCAACGTGCTGCTCAAGCGCTCGGAGATCGGCTACCACCTCTCCGATTCGGAGGCCAAGGCGTACCTCTGCTTCGAAGGCACCGAGGATTTGCCCATGGCCGTGGAGGGGTGGGCGGGGTTCGAGGCGACGCCGACGTGCGAGCACTTCATCGCGATAACGAGCGATCCTCGGACAGACTCGCCCATCGCCGACACCATGACGTTGAGCCGCGCGCTGGGTGACCAGCCGACGTCGTTCGACACCGTCGCGACGGAGGCGACCGACACCGCGGTGATCCTGTACACGTCCGGCACCACCGGTCAGCCAAAGGGCGCCAAGCTCAGCCACGCCAACATCTTTCTCAACTGCTACGCCAACGAACGGCTCTTCGGCAGCCACCCCGACGGTCATGACGTCTACCTCGCCACGTTGCCGCTCTTCCACTCCTTCGGCCAGACGGTGGTCATGAACGCCGGCTTCAGCCTCGGCGGCACGCTGGTGATGCTGCCGCGGTTCGATCCCCGGCAGGCGCTGACGCTGATGCGGTCCGAGGGCGTGACGTTCTTCGCCGGTGTCCCGACGATGTACTGGGGACTCCTGGGTGCACTCGACGACAGCGTCGACGTCGACAGCCTGGCCAAACGCCTCCGGATGGCGATTTCCGGTGGGTCGGCGCTGCCGGTGGAGATCATCACCGAGTTCCAGCGGCGCTTCGGTGTTCAGATAAAGGAGGGGTACGGGCTGTCCGAAACGTCACCGGTCGCGACGTTCAACCCAACCGACCGCGACCCGAAGCCGGGCTCGATCGGGACCCCAATCTGGGGCGTGGAGTGCCAGCTGATCGACCCCGAGTGGCACGAGGTGGCCGAGCCCGGCGGGGTCGGTGAGATCGCGATCCGCGGGCACAACGTCATGGCCGGCTATTACAACCGCCCGGAGGCCACGCAGGCGGTGATGCGCGGCGGCTGGTTCCGCACTGGTGACCTGGCCCGCCGCGACGAGGACGGCTACTACTACATCGTCGACCGGGCCAAGGACCTGATCATCCGCGGTGGCCTCAACGTCTATCCGCGCGAGGTAGAGGAGGTGCTGATGGCGCATCCTGGGGTGTCCCTGGTCGCGGTCATCGGCACCGCCCATGAGTCCCTCGGCGAGGAGGTCAAGGCGATCGTCATCAAGAACACCGGCGACCTGACGACCGCCGATGAGCTGATCGCCTGGGCGCGCGCGCGGTTGGCGTCGTACAAGTGTCCCCGATCAGTCGAGTTCCGTGACACGCTGCCCATGACGGCCACCGGCAAAATTCTCAAGCGTGAGCTGGGCTGAGCCGGTGAACTGCAAAGGAGTCCCGTGGCTCGCGTCGTGGTAGACGTCATGCTCAAACCCGAGATCCTGGACCCGCAGGGCAAGGCGGTCCACGACGCGCTGCCCCGACTGGGTTTCGACGGTATCGCTTCCGTCCGCCAGGGCAAGAGGTTCGAGCTCGACGTCGAGGGCGAGGTTTCGCAGCAGCGTCTCGAACAGCTATGCGAGCTGGCCAGGACCCTACTGTCCAACCCGGTCATCGAGGACTTCACCGTCCACGTCGCCCCGGACACCGCGCGATGAGGATCGGTGTCGTCACCTTCCCTGGCTCGCTCGATGACGTCGATGCGCTCCGTGCGGTGCGGCTCGCCGCGGGGGAGGCGGTGTCGCTCTGGCACGGCGACGCCGACCTGCATGCGGTCGACGCGGTCGTGCTACCGGGGGGCTTCTCGTACGGCGACTACCTGCGCTGTGGTGCCATTGCCCGCTTCGCGCCGGTAATGGGCGAGGTCGTCGTCGCCGCTGAGCAAGGGCTACCCGTCTTGGGCATCTGCAACGGCTTCCAGATCCTGTGTGAGTCGCACCTGCTGCCGGGAGCGCTGATCCGCAACGACCATCGAAAGTTCTCGTGCCGAGACCAGCGGTTGCGAGTCGAACGCAGCACGACCGCGTGGACCGCGGCGTACGAGCCAGGACAGCAGATCGTGATCCCGCTCAAGAACGGTGAGGGCGGTTATGTCGCAGACGGTACGACTCTTGCGATGCTGGAGGCAGAGGGCAGGGTTGTGCTGCGCTACGTCGGCGGCAACCCCAACGGCTCCGTGGCTGCGATTGCCGGCATCAGCAATGCCCGCGGCAACGTGGTCGGTGTGATGCCGCATCCCGAGCATGCTGTCGAAGAGTTGTGCGGCCCGAGCACAGACGGGCTCGGCTTCTTCACGTCCGTGCTGGCACGGGCTTTGGCGGGCTGACGCAGCTACGCGCAATTTTGTTCGAGAGCGTGCGCTGCGCGGCGGTCGTACGTGGCGAGTTGGTCGGCCCCGGTCTGCCAACTCTCGAGCCACATGCTGGTGGCCTGCTGCGCCGTGATCTTGCCGGCGCGGAACAGGTCCATGTCGCGGATGTGGTGCTCCCAGGACGTCATCGCAATCCGGGCCGCAGCCAGCGATTTGGCGAAGGCATTCGTCGCGGTCACGCACTTGTCGACCGGGCCGCTGGCGCTCTCCGACCCGGTCTCGGTGTTGGCACACCGCTGCGTCGATTCGCCCAGGTCGGCGTCCAGGGCGCGGAAGGCTTCGGCTCTGGCATGGGCTCCCCTCCGCGTGTCGTTCCAGTACTGCGTCGCCTGCTCCAGCGTGATCTCGCCGGCAACCAGCTGGTTCATCGCGTCGATGTGCAGCCGCCACTGGTCCAGGGAAGCATCGCCAGCTAACTCAACCTTCACCTGGCTGGCCCACAGTGAACGACACTCCTCGAGCTCGGTCGTCGTCGGGGTGGTCCCGGGCGACGTCACGGAGGGCGACGTCCCGGCGGACGGCGTCACGTCGTCAGCCGACGTCCCGGAGGGGACACCTGATCCGGCGGGCAGGTCAGCCGGTTGCTCGGCTGCCTTGTCGGCGGCGATATTCCACCCGATCGCACCGGCGGCGGCGGTCATCCCGCCCACCACGAGCGCGAGCAGGATGGCGGGCAGCCAGCGATGGTCGTTCCGGCTGTGACGGCCGTGTGTGCTCATGGTGGCCAGTCTTTCGACGTTCGAATCAAGCCTCTGACAGCGGTCGACCGACCGCTGCCCTCGACGGTCAGCGTATCCCTGGAAGGGTCGACTCAGCACCACCGAAGCACCCGCTGCAGCCGCCTTTTACTCCGGCAGGATCCCTCAGCCGAGGGCGACCAGGACGACCGCCGCCAGCGCCAGCGCCAGCCCCGTTCCTTGGATCCTGGCGATGTGTTCGCGGAGCACCACCACCGCCAGGATCACGGTGACGGCGGGGTAGAGCGACGACAACACACTCGCGACACTCAGCAGGCCGACGCGGGTGGCGGCGAGGAACAGCGTCGTTGCGAGCGCACCCAGCGCCCCGATGAGGATCGCGCGGGAGGCGTACCGGTCACGCGGTATCCATGCCTGCCGCACTAGCGCGGCCAATGCGATGATGGCGAGCACTGAAGTTGCCTGTGTCAGCGCCAGCGGCCACAACCCAGCATCCTCCGAAACCTGCCCGAGCGCCGAGAACAGCAGGCCGAAACCAAGGCCGGCCAGCAGCCCGTCGACCACGCCGGTGCTGCCTCCGGCCGAAGCCCCGGGCATGTCAGCGGCGCGGGAGACCAGCCAGATCGCGGGGAAGGCGCACGCCACACCCAGCCAGGTGAGAGCCGTCGGTCGTTCCCCGGTTGCCACCCCGACGACCACCGGCACCAGCGCTGCGCCAACGGCCGACAACGGCGCCACCACGCTCATCCGGCCGTGGGAGAGTCCGCGGTACAAGAACACGCCGCCAACGCCGTTGCCGAGCCCGGCGGCGACGCCCCAGGCGAGGTCTGGGGGAGCGGCCGCGATGCCCGTGATCAGGGCCACCGTGCCGACGCAGACGGTGGCGGCGGCCTGCGCCACGACTGCGACCGTCCAGGGACTCACCCGGCGCGCCAGCAACCCCCCGAAGAAGTCCGACAGGCCGTACGCGATTGCTGACCCGAGCGCTAACAGGACGACCACCTCGGCGAGCCTAGGTGAGTGACTTCCAATGGTTGCGGGACGCTTCCCATGGGTTCGAACCCCATGGAAGTGCTCCTTTACCACGTTCACGTGGGGTAGGGACGACGATGGCGCCCACCGACCGGCGCGCGACCCGCAGGCTCCTGCTGCGGGGATGGACCGACGCCGATCGGGAACCATTCGCCACGATGAATGCCGACCCGGTGGTGATGGAGTTCTTCCCGGCGCCGCTGAAACGCGCGGAGTCGGACGCATTCGTCGACCGGATCGAGGCGATGTTCGACGCTCACGGATTCGGGTTGTGGGTGGTGGAGCGCCGGGCCGACCGGGCGTTCCTCGGCTTCACCGGGTTGGCACCGGTGCGCGACGACATCCTGCCCGCCGGTGCGATCGAGGTCGGGTGGCGGCTGGCCCGTTCCGCCTGGGGGCAGGGGTACGCGACCGAGGCTGCCGGCGAGGCGCTCCGGGTGGGGTTCGGGACGGCTGGCCTGGCGGAGATCGTCTCTTTCACCGCGGCAGTGAATCACCCATCCCGGCGGGTGATGGAGCGCCTCGGCATGCGCCATGACCCCGTCGATGACTTCGACCACCCAGCCGTACCTCCTGGCAGTCCAATCCGGCCGCACGTGCTGTATCGGCTCCGCCGCCAAGACTGGAGTGCCGACGCCTAGCAAGAGCGCCGGTCCTTGTCTCCCTCGTCGTTCGGCGCCTTCCGATGCGATTGCTCGGCGTGTCGGTAGCCGCTTGGCGCCAAGCGATGTCCACGTGGGCATCGGCAGTCCGGGTAGCGTGACCCGACGTGACCGCCGACACCGTTGCCCGGGCAGCCGCCACGCCCGACCAGCCGCAGCCGTGGGCGGAGCTCGGTCTCTCGCACGATGAGTACGAAGGCATCCGCACCCTGCTCGGTCGCCGCCCCACCAGTTGCGAGCTCGCGATGTACTCGGTGATGTGGAGCGAGCACTGCTCGTACAAATCAAGCCGGGTCCATCTGCGTCGGTTCGCCGACCTCCCAGCCGAGACACCCGTCGGGAAGCTGCTCGCCGGGATCGGGGAGAACGCCGGTGTTGTCGACATCGGCCAGGGGTACGCGATCACGTTCAAGATCGAATCGCACAACCATCCGAGCTACGTCGAGCCGTACCAGGGGGCGGCGACCGGTGTCGGTGGCATCGTGCGGGATATCTTGGCGATGGGAGCCCGCCCGGTCGCGATCATGGATTCGCTGCGGTTCGGCCCACTGGATGCCCCGGACACCGCTCGGGTGCTGCCCGGCGTCGTGGCCGGCGTCGGGGGCTACGGCAACTGCCTCGGGTTGCCCAACATCGGCGGTGAGGTGGTCTTCGACGTCAGCTACGCAGGGAACCCGCTGGTCAACGCCCTGTGCATCGGTGTCATGCGTCATGAGCAGCTGCACCTTGCCAAGGCGTCCGGCGAGGGGAACCGCGTGATTCTCTACGGTGCCCGTACCGGCGGTGACGGGATCGGTGGGGTCTCGGTGCTCGCCTCGGAGACGTTCCACGACGAGGGCGGTCCGACCAAACGCCCCAGTGTCCAGGTCGGCGACCCGTTCCTGGAGAAGCTGCTCATCGAGTGCACACTCGAGCTGTTCGCCGAGGGCCTGGTCACCGGTATCCAGGACCTCGGCGGCGCCGGACTGTCCTGTGCGACCTCCGAGCTCGCAGGCGCCGGGGACGGCGGCATGCGCATCGATCTCGACGCGGTGCCGCTGCGCGACTCCTCGCTGGTGCCAGAGGAGATACTGATGAGCGAGTCGCAGGAACGCATGATGGCGGTGGTGGAGCCGGTCGGCGTCGAGCGGTTCCTGCAGATCTGCGGAAAGTGGGCAGTCGACGCCGCCGTGATCGGCGAGGTGACCGGCACGGGGCGACTCGTCGTGAGCTGGCACGGGCAGCGGGTTGTCGACGTGCTGCCGCGAACGGTCGCCTCCGAGGGACCGGTCTACGAGCGGCCGTACGCACGACCGGCGGCCCAGGACGCGCTAGGGGCTGACCGGGCGGAAGACCTGCCTCGTCCGACCAGCGGGCCTGAGCTGCGAGCGTCGCTGCTGCGCCTTGTCGGGTCGCCTCAGTTGGCGGACAAGTCATGGGTCACCGACCAGTACGACCGCTACGTGCGCGGCAACACCGTCTTGGCCCAACCGGAAAACGCTGGTGTCCTGCGCGTCGACGAGGACACCGGCCTGGGCATCGCCGTGGCCACCGACGGCAATGCGGGTTTCACGGCCCTGGATCCGTACGCGGGGACCCAGCTCGCACTGGCCGAGGCGTACCGCAATGTGGCCGTCGTCGGCGCCCGGCCGGTTGCCGTGACCAACTGTCTCAACTTCGGCTCCCCGCAAGATCCGGGGGTGATGTGGCAGTTCGAGCGAGCAACCGCCGGTCTCGCCGACGGCTGTCGGGCGCTCGGGATCCCGGTGACCGGCGGCAATGTGTCGTTCTACAACCAGACCGCGCAGACGCCGATCCTTCCGACTCCGGTGGTGGGCGTGCTCGGCGTGCTGGACGATGTCACCGCTCGTGTCCCGTCGGGGTTCGCCGTTGCCGGGCAGCTGATTCACCTGCTGGGGAACACGCACGAGGAGCTGTCCGGGTCGGTGTGGGCCGCCGTCATTCACGACCACCTTGGTGGATCGCCACCTCGGGTCGACCTGAGCGGTGAGCAAGCGTTGGCCGAGCTGCTGCGTCACGCCGGACGGGACGGTCTGATCGCCGCGGCGCACGATCTGTCCGACGGCGGACTGGCACAGGCGCTCGTCGAGTCGTGCGTGCGGTACGGTCTCGGGGCGCAGATCCGGTTGCCCGAAGAGCTGGACCCGTTCATCGCGCTGTTCAGCGAGTCCGCGGGACGCGTCATCGTGGCGGTGCCACCAGGCGCCGAGGTCCGATTCACCGACCTGTGCACCGCGCGCGGCCTGGCCCACCAGGTGATCGGAGCCGTCGACGTCGCCGGCCCGGACGCCGCCTTGGACATCCTCGGACAGTTCACTGTCCCCGTGCAGGAGTTGCGCCGAGTCTGGACAGCCACGCTACCCGCGGCTCTGATGTAGGGTCAGCCGCCGACTACGGTGGCCGTCATGCCGGCACGGCTGCGACCCCTTCCCGATGCCGAGTTCGCAGCGGTGCGTGCCCGCCTCGAGCGGGGCGAGGTAGCTCACAACGACCTCCGATCGGCCACCAAGCACCTGCTCGCTTTGTTGGTCGAGCGGGCACCCGGGAGCAGTGTGGAGGTCCGAGTGCCACCCGTCGCGGCGGTGCAGTGCGTCGCCGGGGCGCGGCACAGCCGAGGTAAGCCGCCCGCGGTCGTCGAGATGGATCCGAGCACCTGGTTCGACCTCGGCATCGGGCGGCTCGACTGGTCGACGGCGGTGGCCAATGGTCGGGTGCGCGCGTCAGGAGAGCGGTCGGACCTCTCGGCCCAGCTGCCACTTGTCGACTGACGGCGCACGCGCAGCGGTGCCGGTCTGGCCACGATGGAGGCGGGACCAGATGTCGGCGTCCGCGACTTCGGTGCGGGCCAGGCCGTGTGCCCGCTCGTAGGTGGCTACTGCGTGCGCCGTGGTGGCGTCGAAGACGCCGGTTACCGGGACCGGTTCGCGTATCGCCGCCGTCAGTGCCCGCTGGAGCCGCCACACAGCTTGGCTCGCCGAGCCGAGCTTCGCCACCCCGCGGCTGCCGGCGCTGAGCAGCGCCACCCAGGTGCGGCGGGTGAGAGTGCCCGTGTCCGGGAGCCTGGCCAGCTGTTGGTAGCGGTGAACTGCCTGCACCGTCGGTCGGCCGAAGACGCCGCTGATGTCCTGGTCGAACGTCCCGTGCTGCCGCAGCAGACACTGCGCGGCTGAGACCAGCCGACCCCGATCTCCGCGCTCCCGCGCCGGGTAGCTGGTGAAGCCGAGTTGCCGACCACAGGTGCGACGCGGTGTGGGCGCCACCGACCCCTGTCCGACGTCGAGCCAGTTCCGGTCGATGCGCAGGGTCACACCCCCGTAGGCGGCGTACGTGTCGAGGACGTACTGGTGGATTCGTCGATGGGGCATCCAGCCCTCATCGGACAGGTACGGCTCGCCCTCGACGTCGGCTCTGCCGTTGCTCCACCCCACCCACAGCTGGTCGGGCAGGTTGTACCGCGCCGGCGTCTCGATCCGCGCCTGGTCGAGCGCGCGGATGGCGGCCGATGCGCTGGAGTAGACCCCGGACCGGTACCGGAGCCGGTGCAGCCGTTGGGTCCATCCGGAGACGAAGCTGAGCACGGCGGCATTGCAGCCCCGCCGGGTGATGTCGTACCACTCGATGTCGAGGTACAAGACGCTGCCCGGGCGCAGGCCTAGGACGTCGGCCCTGGCGACGGCGGTCTTGGCGGCGTCCACTCCTTGTGCGCGCGCCCGCCCGGGGTCACGGGCAATGCGGGGTTGCCGATCGATGCACGGCGCCTGCCTGCCTAGATGGAGGGGAAGGAACCGCCAACCGTCGTCGGCCTGCGTCCTCACCCACTCCGGTGTGAGTTCCGGTTGGGCGCACGAGCGTGATGCACCACTGATGTAGATGCCGACGGCGCTGAACGGCGAGTTGCGCCACCACGCGTCCATGACCGCCTGGCTGGGAGCCGTGCACGTGTCGAAGCCGTAGCCGGTGAAGGAGCCAGGCGCCCTGGGAGCGTCGGCGCTCGCCGAAGTTGCCGGAGCCGCCACTGAGACCACGCAGAGCACGATCACCGATGCCGCAGCGAGCGGACGCCGCTTCATGGCTGACCCCCGAATCGTGATCGATTTGCAGTCCGCTGCGAGGCGAGTTTCGCAGACCTTGTCGCCTCACTTGTCTATCATGGCCAATTCGGGACGACGACCGAGATCGTGGGCATCGCTACGCCCAGACAGTGGCGGGTGGCCCCGGAGAGACAAGGTAATTGGTGCGCAGACGATACGTCATGGCGTTGCTCGTCATGGCAACAGCTGTCTTGAGCGCGGGTTCGACGTTGGCTGCCGAGGAAACGACGGAGAACCGGGCACGCCTTGCCGTCGAAGGTAAAAACATCGTCTTCTTCCTCTTGGACGACGCCACCGCCGAAGACGTCGAGTACATGCCGAACGTGCAGAGCCTGCTTCGCGAGCAAGGGGTGACGTTCACCCGGGCCTATAGCGCATTCCCATTGTGTTGTCCGGCCCGCGCCAGCATTCTGACGGGCAACTACCCGCACAACCATCGGGTTCTGGGAAATGTCGACCCATTGGGCGGATTCGAGATCTTCAATGACCCGCAGACCTTCGCCACATGGATCAACGACGACTACTCCACCGCCCTGGTGGGCAAGTACCTCAACGATTATGCCGACACCTATCGAGGGCGACGGTACGTGCCACCAGGCTGGGATGCCTGGAGGGCGCCCGTGGAGCCGGGCACGTACAACTACTTGAACCAGACGCTAAACATCGACGGTGCGCTGGTCGACTTCCCTGGTGAGTACTCGTCGCGACTCTATGGCCGGCTGGCTCGTGAGTTCCTCGACGACCAGGGTGCGGGACCCGAACCCTTCATGCTGTACCTGTCGTTCGTCGCACCGCACAACGGTATCCCGCGTGATCCCGACGATCAGTTCAAGAGGAATCCGTACGTGGAGCCGCTGTACCGCGACACCTACACGGGCCCGGTGACCCCGAACGATTTGTCATACAACGAAGCGGACGTGTCGGACAAACAGTCAGGTGTGCAGGACAACCCACTCCTGACAAGACGCGAAATAGCAGGGTCCAGTGAGAATCTGGTGCAACGCCGAGAAGCCTTGCGAAGCGTCGATGACGAGATCGCGGCGACCATCGCCAAGGTCGCCAGCTTGGGCGAGCTTGACGACACGTACTTCATCCTGGCATCCGATAACGGTTACATCCAGGGGCAGCACCGAATCTCTCGCGGCAAGAGCTCGGCCTACGAACCCTCCGCGCATGTGCCGCTCATTGTTCGTGGACCGGGGCTTGTCCCCGGCTCGGAATATCGAGGTCTGGTCGGCCTGCAAGATATTGCGCCCACGATCTTGACAATGTCCAAGCAGTGGCGCGACCAACGGGAGCCGGTGATGGATGGCCGGTCGCTGTTGCCATTGGTCGACGGAACGCAATCGACCAGGCGGGCCCAGCTACTCGAAGTCACGCAGCGCGATCATTTAAGCGAGCAGCAGATATCGCGGCCGAACGATCCGGCCGCTACCGGGAAGGTCACCTGGGTGCTGCGGGGTCTCGTCACCCCCACCGGGTGGAAGTACGTCGAGTACCGCCAGTCCGGGGGTGTCGAGATGTACAACCTCAGAGCCGATCCGTTCGAGGAGACCAACCGGGCAAACGATCCCGGCCTGTCCCGTCGGCAAGAGCGACTGGATGGTTGGTTGCGGAGCCTCAAGTCGTGTGACGGGCTCGAATGCCAGTAGTTCGCCTGGCGGAGCTCGGTTGTCCGAGCGCCTCCCTTAGAATGTTGCGGTGCCTCGCTCCGACGGACGCCTGACGCACGACCTCGACCCCTCCGATCTCGGCCCGCAGGACTCCTGTGGCGTCTTCGGGGTGTGGGCACCGGGCGAGGAGGTCGCCAAGCTCGCCTACTTCGGGCTCTACGCGCTGCAACACCGCGGTCAGGAGTCGGCTGGCATCGCAGTGAGCAACGGGTCGCAGATCCTGGTCTACAAGGACATGGGCCTGGTCTCGCAGGTGTTCGACGAGCCGACGCTCAACTCCCTGCGGGGGCACCTTGCCGTGGGTCACACCCGGTACTCCACGACCGGCGCCAGCGTCTGGGAGAACGCGCAGCCGACGTTCCGCCCGACCGCCACCGGTTCGGTCGCGATGGCGCACAACGGCAACCTGACCAACACGCGCGACGTCGCCGCGCTGGTCGCCAAGCGAGCCGCGGATGCCGGTGAGCTGGACCTCGCCACCCGGGTCCATGACATCGCCACGACAGACACCGGGGTCATCACCGCACTACTCGCGTCGTACCCGGACCGCAGCGTTGAGGCCGCCTCGCTCGAGGTGTTGCGCGCCCTGCGGGGAGCGTTCTCGCTGGTGTTCATGGACCAGGGCACGCTGTACGCCGCGCGCGACCCGCAGGGCATCCGGCCACTGGTCCTGGGCCGACTCGAACGCGGCTGGGTGGTCGCCAGCGAGACGGCAGCCCTCGACATCGTCGGCGCGTCCTACATCCGCGAAATCGATCCCGGGGAGCTCGTCGCGATCGATGAGCACGGGCTGCGCAGTGAACGCTTCGCCGACCCGGACCCGAAGGGCTGCCTCTTCGAGTTCGTCTACTTGGCCCGACCCGACACGCTCATCTCCGATCGCCGGGTGCACTCGGTCCGCGTCGATGTGGGGCGTCGCCTGGCCCGCGAGCACCCCGTGGACGCCGACCTGGTGATTCCGGTCCCCGAGTCCGGGACACCTGCGGCGATCGGCTACGCCGAGGAGAGCGGGATCCCGTACGGGCAGGGGTTCGTGAAGAACTCCTACGTCGGGCGGACCTTCATCCAGCCCAGTCAGACGATCCGCCAGCTGGGCATCCGGCTCAAGCTGAACGCCCTCCGCGACGTTATCGAGGGCAAACGGCTCGTCGTGGTCGATGACTCCATCATCCGCGGCAACACCCAGCGGGCGCAGGTCCGGATGCTGCGCGAAGCCGGAGCGCGCGAGGTGCATGTCCGCATCTCCAGTCCGCCCGTGAAGTGGCCGTGCTTCTACGGCATCGACTTCGCCAGCCGGGCCGAGCTCATCGCCAACGGCTTGTCGGTCGACGAGATCTGCCGCTCCATCGGCGCCGACTCGCTGGCGTACGTCTCGTTGGACTTGCTGATGGCGGCAACTGCAGTGCCGGCGGATCGACTGTGCCGGGCCTGCTTCGACGGTGAGTACCCGGTCCCGTTGCCCGCCGAGGACCAGCTTGGCAAGCACCTGCTGGAGCAGCCGGGCGGCGCGCGCAGCGATCCCGACAGGCTGCCGACGGTCGTCGTCGGCGGTGGCGCGGCGGACGCGCTCAGTCGGCCGTGAGCCGCTGATGCCGACGTCACCAGAGGTGAGCTACGCCGCCGCCGGTGTGTCGATCGAAGCCGGTGACCGAGCCGTCGAGCTCATGCGGGGCTGGGTCGAAAAGGCAAGGCGACCCGAGGTGCTGGGCGGTATCGGCGGATACGTGGGGCTTTTCGACGCGAGTGCGTTCAAGGCGTACGCCCGACCGCTGCTCGCGACCTCCGCCGACGGCGTGGGCACCAAGGTCGTCATCGCGCAGCGGATGGGTGTCCACGACACCATCGGCTACGACCTGGTCGGTATGCTGGTGGACGACCTGGTCGTCTGCGGCGCCGAGCCGCTGTTCCTCACCGACTACATCGCCTGCGGCCGAGTCGCCCCCGAGCGCATCGCTGCCATTGTCGGGGGTATCGCGCGGGCCTGTATCGAGGCGGGCTGCGCACTCATCGGTGGCGAGACCGCCGAGCACCCTGGTCTGCTCGAGCCCGATCAGTATGACCTGGCCGGTTCGACTACGGGGGTGGTCGAGGCCGCCGAGCTGCTGGGACCCGAGCGGGTACGGGCCGGTGACATGGTCATCGCGATGGCGTCCTCGGGTCTGCACTCCAACGGCTACTCGTTGGTGCGTCACGTGCTACTCGACCGAGCCCGCTGGTCGCTGGATCGAGAGGTACCGGAGCTGGCCCGGTCGCTGGGTGAGGAGCTGCTCGAGCCGACGCGGATCTATGCCCCGGCGTGCCTGGCGTTAGCGCGGACCGGGGAGGTGCACGCGATGGCGCATGTGACCGGTGGGGGACTCGCGGCCAACCTCGCCCGGGTGCTCCCGCCGAACGTGTCCGCCAGGGTTGACCGGTCGACGTGGCAGCCACAACCGGTGTTCACCCTGCTCGGCGAGCTCGGGCGGCTGGAGCTCGCCGAGCAGGAGGCTACCTTCAATATGGGTGTCGGGATGACGGCCGTGGTGGCCGCTGAGGCGGTCAGGAAAGTCCTGGAAACCCTTGCTGAACGCGAGGTCGCGGCGTGGGTCTGCGGTGAGGTGTCTGAGGACCCTGGCACCAGGGTGACCCTGCACGGGTCGTACGCCTGAAGCGAAACCCGTCAGTCGGTGTGCGCGGTGCGACGACCGCCAGGTACCGTTGTCCTCAAGATATGACTGACGCGCCCGGGTGATCGTCGCGAGCCACCCGGCTGAACCTGTGCGAGGGGGTCGACCCTATGGGGCGCGGCCGAGCGAAGGCCAAGCAGACGAAGGTGGCCCGAGAGTTGAAGTACCGTAATCTGGACACGGACTTCAGCCAGCTGCAGCGCGAGCTGCACGGCGGCGCTGCTGTTCCCGACATCTCCGGCGAGGCCGACTCCGACGCTGACGAGAGCGAGCCATACTCCCGCTACGACGACTCGGAGTCGACAGCCAGCTGAGCGACCAGAGTGGTTAGCGAGGCAACCATACCGAGCGCGGTCGGCCGGCTTCGGCCATCCGTCGCTCGGCGATCCGGTCAGCCGCGACCGACGGCGGAACGCTGTCGATGCTCGCCTGCCGCAAGACGCTGCGCGTCGTGTCGAAAATGCCGGCGGCCCGCGTCTGTGCTCGCTCGAACGAGAAGCCCGCGCGCTCGTCGGCGACTTGGATGAGCCCACCGGAGTTCACGCAGTAGTCGGGCGCGTAGACGATTCCCCGCTCCGCCAACATCTTCTCGACTCCGTCGTGGCCGAGTTGATTATTGGCCGCGCCGCACACGACCCGCGCAGAGAGGATCTTGACCACTTCGTCGTTCAGGGCTCCACCGAGAGCACAGGGGGAGAAGATGTCGAGATCGGAGCCGACGAGCGCCTCGTTGTCAGCGACCACATCGATCTCGGGATGGCGGGCGCTCACCGCGGCCACCGCGTCCGGATCGACATCACTCACCACGACCCGAGCGCCGTGACCGAGCAGCTGGCCCACCAGCTGTCGGCCGACCTTGCCGACTCCGGAGACACCGACGCGACGCCCCCGCACACTGGGCACTCCCCAGACGACCTCGGTCGCGGCGCGCATGCCGTGGAAGACGCCGAACGATGTGAGCACCGAGGAGTCGCCGGCACCGCCGTACTTGCGGCTGCGCCCGGTCACGAAGTCGGACTCCCTGGCAACGATGTCCATGTCCTGGGGGTACGTGCCGACGTCGCAGGCGGTCAGATAGCGGCCGCCCAGCGACTGGACGAATCTCCCGTAGGCGAGCAGCAACGCCTCCGACTTGTGTTGCTTGGGATCGCCGATGATGACCGCCTTGCCACCACCGAGATCGAGACCGGCCAGGGCGGCCTTGTACGCCATCTGCTTGGAGAGGTTCAGCACGTCCGCGAGAGCGTCGTCCTCGGAGGCGTACGGATAGAACCGGGTGCCACCGAGACCGGGGCCGAGCGCCGTGGAGTACAAGGCGATGATCGCCTTGAGCCCGCTGGTTTCGTCGAAGCAGTAGACCACCTGTTCGTGGCCGGTGTGACGGGCGAACACCCCACCGACGTAAGGGTCGGTCACGGTTATGACCCTTCCTGGGGTGCCATCTCCCGATTATGACCACTTCGACGGCGCCTGAGACGCCCTCGCGGGAAGTTTCATGTCACGCGCCAGAAGGGCAGCGCGCGCGCTAGGTTCTACCCAAGCACCGATTCCATCGGTGATGCGCGGAGGCGTACAGATGAACTCTCAAGACTCCGAGGCGGAAACCCTGCTGACCCCAGCCGAGGTCGCCGCGATGTTCCGCGTCGACCCCAAGACGGTCACCCGATGGGCCAAGGCAGGCAAGCTCAGCTCGATTCGCACGCTCGGCGGCCACCGTCGCTACCGCGAGCCGGAGGTACGGGCGCTGCTGTCCGGGGGCCTGCCCGAGCAACGCGCGCCCGAAGAGCAGTGACAGCTGGCCGTTACGCACCACCTGTCACGAGGGCCAGCCAGAGGATCATCCGGGTCCCGGGTGTGTCTTCTCTGGGTCTGTCAGGGCAGCGAGTCGCCAGTCGCCGTCCAGCCCCTTGAGTGCTCGGAATCCCCGGTCCTCGAAGGTGAATCCGGCTGCCTCGGCAAGTGCTCGAGTCAGGTCGGATATGAGAATCTCGTTGTCTCCAGCCACGCCAAGGATCCGGGCCGTCTCGTGCACCGTCACGCGCGCACGTCGTCCCCCACGAGCTCCACCTCGCCGACATGGACGCCCGCCCGCAGGCAGAGCCCGTCAGCGCGGGCCGCCAGGCGGATCGCGTCGGCGCAGTGCAGACCGCGGCCAGCGCTGTCGAATGTCGGCGTCGTGACCTGGCGCGACGTCGAAGGCGTCGTTGGGCCGGTACTCCCGTTGCCGGCCGTCGCTGTGTCGGATGCCCATTGTCCCTTCAGCATCAGCCCCAGGTGGCGGGCTTGGCACCACTGACCGCCGACTCTTGGGCGTAGGTGCGTCGACCATCGCCATCCGGGCTCGGTCGTGATCCTCGCGATGGTCACATCACCCACCTCGACCAGCTCGGCTCTGAGCCCCGGGAAGCGGACGACCTCGTCGGGCCGGTCCAGGTTTGGCGTGCGGGAATCGGCCACCACCACACCATGATCGGTCGGCGTGCCACGGTCAACGGCACACCGGTAGGGTCGCCGCGTGGCGGTAGCCGATGTCCGGGCCTCGGGAGGCTGCCTGTGCGGTGGGATCAGATACGTCGTCCGTGGCCCGCTGAGAGACGTGCTCATCTGTCACTGCGATGACTGCCGCCGTTGGCATGGCAACGCCTGCGCCATGACGTCGGCTCGCCGCGGCGACGTCATCATCAGCGGATCAGAGTCGGTGCGCTGGTTCACGGTCCCCGGGGATGGTCCACGCCCCCGAAGGGGTTTCTGCCCGACGTGTGGCTCGTGTCTGTTCTGGGACGCGCCGGAGCGAGCGACGATCGGTATCACCGCCGGAACACTCGACCAACCCACCGGGCTTCGGACCGCAGGACACGTCTATGTGTCGCAGGCTTCTGACTACGAAGCTCTGGTGGACGACGGTCTGCCACACCAAGCCGGTGCCGCAGAGACGGATGCCGCGCTCCCGCCCGACCGATCGCCGCCGCCGCTGACGCAGACTGCCCCTATCCCACGTTCACGTGGGATAGGGGCACTTCCAATGGGATCGAACCCATTGGAAGTGCCCCTAAGCCATTGGAAGCAAGCCGATCGCCAGGCCGGTGCTGACAACGAGGGCCGTACACGGTGCGTATCCGGATTGCGGTGAGCGCGAATGCCCCGGCGCCCTTCGCGAAGCAGGCGGGCCTTGAGGACGTGGTTGCTGCCTGAGGTGATGGTCGACCAGACTGCCTGCACCACGCCACCGAACTAGTTCGAGGAGCCCGGTGGACGATGCAACCCCTGCTGGACACGTCGTCGCCGGAGCCGCGAGAGCAGAGTGCGGCCGCGCCGTCCCCATTTCCCCCGATCGCCGACTACGCGTTCTTGTCCAACTGCCACACACCGGGGCGCTCGTCGCCCTGACAGCGGCATTGGCTGGCTCTGTGTCCCAGCCTTCGACTCACCCAGCGTCTTCGGAACTCTGCTGGACCGCGGTGCCGGGTACTTTCGGCTCGGACCGTTCGGGATAAACTACCCGTCGGCGCGTCGCTACGAGCCGGGCACCAACGTCTTGGCAACCACCTGGAAGACCCCGACCGGCTGGGTTCTGGTACGAGACGCGCTGACGATGGGGCAACACGAAGACGAGGACGAGGTCACGCCGCACACGCGCCCTCCGGCAGACGCCGACGCCGACCACATGCTGGTCAGGACGGTCGAGGGACTCGAAGCCAGCGTCGAGATCGAGCTGGTTTGCGAGCCGGT
>Ga0183260_10001095_pt1 | contig 23050 bp, 22 predicted proteins | sample AntDrymUQ4972206_2_FD_129768 | JGI IMG/M metagenome (GOLD analysis project Ga0183260, IMG submission 129768) | Polar desert sand microbial communities from Dry Valleys, Antarctica - metaG UQ497 (22.06) (version 2) (version 2) | ecosystem: Environmental > Terrestrial > Soil > Desert | place... | reverse complement strand
TCCACCCGATCGATGCCGAGCGCAGCGGCACCGCAGAACGAAGCGGCACCTGCATCCACGAACACGCTGACGCGCACGTCCATGCTGCGAAGCGCGGCGACCACTGGCGCGAGACGGGGACAATCACGGGACAGGTCGAAGCCATGGTCGGAAGTCAGTTGCCCGTCGCCGTCGGGCACGAGCGTGCACTGTTGGGGGCGCGTTCCACGTACCAGTTCGAGCAGGCCGGGATAGCCGCCCTGCGGCGGCGCGAACGGATTTCCTTCGATGTTGAACTCGACGCCCGGCAAGTCGCGCAACAACGACCCGAGTGCGCGGACGTCGGCGGGCCGTACATGTCGCTGGTCGGGGCGCGGGTGCACGGTGATCCCCTGCGCACCCGCGGCGATCACATAGCGTGCCGCGGCGACGACATCGGGCTCCGTGCCGCCTCGCGAGTTGCGTAGCACCGCGATCTTGTTGAGATTGACGCTGAGCGAAGTCATTGCGGGTCAGGTGCGGACGAGTCCGATTCTCGCATGGGCCTGCGATGTCGACACGGACGCGGGTTTTTCGCGCGGAGTTTCCCCCAAACGAAGCGAGCGGTTTCCTTCGCGACGCGCGCCTCCCGTGCGGCAAGCCGATCCGACCTGATCAACTCAGCGACAAGTCTCCGCGATGCGCTGGTAGACGACGGGTGCCCAGTATTCGCGTCCGCGCTTCAATGCGATGGCGTCGCGGTCGCTGCGCAAAAACGACTGCGCGCCAACGAAGTACGTGTATCCCGGTTCGACCTCGAAGGTAATCTTGGCGCGTCCACCGTCGCGATTGATGCTGCGACGCCGCAACTCCACGCTGCTGAACTCCCGGTGGTGAATCCGCTCGGCCATGCTGACGACGTGCGGGCCGGGCGTGACGCGGAATGAGTTACTGGTCGACGGCCCAGGCACACGCTGGTCGATGGCGAGCACCAGCACCGGGTAGACCTGCCGATTGCGCGGTGCCATGTCGAACTGACTGATCCGGCCGCACACGGACGCTGGCGACTGCGCCGCGGCTTGTCCCGCCAGCAGCAGCGCCAAGGCTCCGGTCAACATCTCAAATTTCATGTAACGCTCCAGCTAAATCAGGGTCTGCAGTAAAGACGTGAGGCCGGGCAGCGGCGTCGCAATCGCGACCCGCCCCGCCGAATCGACACGATCGGGACAACGCGCCATGCCTGCATCGGGTTCACCTGGCCGTGTTCTGAAACCGGGCAAAGCGAAATATTGCGCCGAATCGCCACGCAGCACTGACACGTTCATCATGCCGTTCATAGTCAGGGGAAGCTCGACTGAGAGCAGACGGTCGCCGGGACGCAGCCCCAGGCGAGCGGCGGTGCTGCCGCTGGCCACGTGCCGTACCTCGGGACCGGAGGCGCTGGGCCGAGCTGCGACTTCGAGCCCCTGCGCACGCAGCAGCGCCAGCGCCGCGGGATCGACTGCGTTCGAGTCCTGCATGCGCAGGGGCAGCGTCACCGCCAACACGAACAAGGCCGCGACCGCGAGTCCGGCAGCCACGCCGGCCATGCGGCCCGACCGCCTGTCGTGCGCGCGCTCCCAATCGATCAGCACGGCGGCCCGCAAGCCCGCCGGTGGCTCGGCTACCGGCAAGTCCTCCCACGAAACCTTCCTGTCCCACTCAGACTGCAACATGCTGCGGATCTCCTGCGTTTGCATCTGCTGATTTCATGCGTTCGCGCAACACGGCGAGCGCACGCGACAATATCGACTTCGAGTAACTCTCGCTCTGTCCGAACATGGCGCCCAGTTCGACGTGCGTAAAGCCCTCGATCTCATGCAACACCACCACCGCTCGGGCGGCCGGAGAAAGCGCCATCAGAGCCTGCCACGCCTCTGCCTGGTTTTCCGCCAGCGATCTCGTCTGCGGAAACTGCGCCAGCGGCACCTCGGCCTCCCTGTCCAGCCACCGACGCCGCCGCAACTCGTCTATAGCCGCGTTGGCCACCAGGCGCCGCAGCCACGCGCCAAAGGGCGCGTCTCCGCGGAATCCGCGCAGCCGATCCAACAAGCGCAGGAACACTTCCTGTACCACGTCTTCGGCCGCGGCGCTGTCGCCAAGCATCCGCAACGCGAGGTTGTACGCCGGCTTGGCGTACCGGTCGTACAGCTGCGCAAACGCCGCGCCTTCGCCGTTGCGGGCGCGGCGCAGCGTCAGTTGGTCGATGTCCTCGAAGTAGACGGTGGCCATGGGCTCTCGGAGCTCTACAGGGAAGACGGAACCGGCGCGCCACCCGTCGCAAGCTCCTGGCAAAATTGCCGGACCATCCGGGGTGGGCCGGTGTAGGCCACGGCCGCCAGCGCTTCGTCGGGCTGCGCCAGCGCCTGCAACTGCCAGTTCACGGCCGGTCCCGCAGGGCCGTCAAGTCGCGAGAGCCGCGGAGTCGGACTGTCGAGATCGAGCTCGATGTTTCTGAGGCCATAGGCGATCCCGCGTCCGGTCGCCTTGACCAGCGCTTCCTTGAGCGCCCAGGCCAGCAGGAGCCGCGCGTCACCAGTGTTGCGCAGGGCATCGCGTTCCGACGCGGTGAAGGCGCGTTCGAGCAATGCTGCGCGACGACGAAGCGGCCGCGGCATCTCCAGGTCGACGCCCACCACGGTCCCATCCGCCACTGCGAGCAGCAGGGTGCCGTCGCAATGTGACCAGTTCACGGACAACGATGATTCGGGCACCAGTCGAGGCTTGCCGTGCGCGCCCGCGGCCCAACGCACCTGATCAACAGAAGCTTCGAGGTAGGCGGCAAGGAGTCCGTCGATGCGTGGATCGCGACGGGGGCCCCGCCACCGCCAAACGTGGACTTCGTGCCCCAGCGCTCGTCGCAGGGCTGGCCAATCGGTTCCCGCGCAACTCGTCATGTCGGTGGACCACAACCACAAAAGGAAAGGGCCGGCGAACCGGCCCTTTTCTCAAGCTCAGCAAGCCATGTCAGACCCGGGCGCCGCCACGTCGGAACAGGCCGATGATAAGCAACAGGACGATGGCACCGATCATCGCGAAAATGATGCTGCCGAGAATGCCGCCACCGATGGAAATACCGATCATCGGCAACAGGAAGCTCGCCAGAAGCGCGCCGAGAATACCTACCACGATGTTTCCGATGATGCCGAAGCCGTAACCGCGCACGATCTGTCCCGCGAGCCAACCGGCGATGGCACCGATAATCAATGCAATCAGCAGACCTTGACCTGACATAGCTTGCCCTCCCGTTAGGACCCTCGCGGGTCACTGTCGATTTCCAAAACCGGCCGCACAGAGCGGTCCGAGCCACATTGTGGTCGCGCCTTGACGAAAGTGAAATCCCAGTCGGCCTTTGGCGTGGGATGCCGTTTAACAAGGTGAACCTTCGTGAACCCGGAGCGGCCCGAAACGTGGCCAGTCACCCTGCGTAATGCAGCCAGTTCGTCAAGTCCGGGCGTTTCGACGTGCCTCCGCACGCGCGCGCAGCGCCGCGATGGACCCGTCCACTGCTGCGCCACCGGCCGCGGGGGGCGGGCTCGCGGCTTTCTCGGCCGCGAGGGTACGGATCTCGGCGAGGTCGGCGGGAGTCAGCATCACGGTTCCAGACTCCGCGCGCGCGTCAATGCGAGCCGCGGCAAACGAGAACACCGCGGCCGTGCTGAACGCCATCACCCCCAGGATATCGAGAGCCAGCCAGCCGGGAGTGTCGATCACGAAAAACAGCGCGGCGCAGACCAACGCCGCCAAGACCAGTATCCATCGCATCGCCGGGCCCTCTCCCGTCCGAAGTCGTCGCATTGTTCCATGAGCGCCAGGCCGTCGCCCGCCGTTCGCCAGCGGGTGTCGTCCGCGCGTCGGTGCGGCGGAGAAGAGCCTAAAGCATGGGCGCCATCAATCGCGCCGACGCCTGCTTCAGTCGCACCGCGAAGGGAAGTGGTTCCTTCAGCTTGTGCACTTCGACGCTCGATTCTTGATCCGCCTTCCAGACCTTCTCGAGCGCGGAGGCGATCACCTTCTCGTGGACAGCGACGTCCACTTCGAAATTCAGCCGGAAGCTCCTGCTGTCGAAGTTGGAGGTACCCATAAGGACAAAAGCGTCGTCCACCAGCAGCGCCTTGCAATGCAGCATGCGCGGCTGGTACTCGAACACGCGCACACCGGCCTCGATCACCGAGTCGTAGAACGAGCGAGCGGCGAGCTTGACCACGATCGAATCATTCTTGTCCGGGACCAGCACGCGTACGTCGACTCCACGCATGGCGGCGGAGGTCAGCGCCATCAACGCCGCTTCGGATGGCACAAAGTACGGGGTCATCAGCCATACGCGCTCGCGCGATGAATGGATGGCATCGACGACCGCGCGGTGCGTGGGTTCCCATTGACAGTCAGGTCCCGAGGCGAGCACCTGCAGCGCAAACTCGCCCGGCGGATGCACACGCACGTACTTCGACGCGTCGGGCATTTTCTTGGTCGCGTAATGCCAGTCCTCCAGGAACACGCGCTGCAGGTGATTGGCCACCGCGCCCTCCATGCGCAGGTGAAGGTCGTGAAAGTAATCAACCGGCTTCACCCTGGGGTTTTGGTCGTCGGTGATGTTGACGCCGCCAGTGAACGCGATCGTGCCGTCTACAATCAGAATCTTGCGATGGCTGCGAAAATTGAAGTGCGGACGAAAACCGGCGATGCCGTAGATGTGGTGGAAGATCGCCATCTCGCCACCGGCTTCCTGCAGCGGCTGCATGAAGCTGTTCTCGGTCTTGAACGACCCTGCCCCGTCGATCAACAGTCGGACTTCCACTCCGGCCTTCGCCCGCTCGACCAACGCGTCGCGAATGCGTGTGCCGGTCTCGTCGTCCCCGAAGATGTAGTACTCGAGGTGTACGTGGTGCTTGGCGCCGCTGATGGCCCTGCAAAGGGCATCGTAGGTATCCGAGCCATCCACCAGCAGTTCGAGAGATGAAGCCGTGGTGAGCGGCATCTGGCAGGCCTTCTCGACCATCTGCGTCTGCTGGACGAGCAGTTCGTGGGGCGCATCCGAAGCGGCCAGCGCAGCATGCTCGCCGACGCTTTGTTCCCACTGCTTGCTGCTCCCGCCGCGCCGCCGGCGCTCGCGCTTGATGCGACGCGGCCCGAACACGTAGAAGACGACGAAGCCGATCACGGGCAACGCCGCGAGCGCCATGATCCAGGCAAGCGTGGCCGCCGGCTCGCGCTTCTGCAGGATGATCCATACGACCATCGCGACCAGATAGACGAACCAGGCCAGGATGATCCAGCCGCTTATCTCCACACCAAACACTTCGAGCATGGTGGTCTCCCCCTCGGTGCGCCGCAGTCTAAGCGAGTGTCACGAGGACTCCCGAGGCGCCCCTGCAAACTCGCGGGTATTGGTTCAGCCGGGTGGCTGGGGAAATAGTTGCTGCGCGCGCTGGAACAGGATCCAGCTCGTGGCGATGTACTTGTCGCCGCCGCGGGGGCGGTTGCCGCGATGCGTGTGGGTGAACGCGGTCGGCGCGATCAGCAGGCTGCCGGTCCGCGGCACGATCTTGCGCTGCTGGTAAAGGAACTCGGTTTCGCCTTCGGCGAAGTCGTCGTTCAAGTAGAGCGTCCACAACAGCCAACGGTGGAGGGTCTCGGCGTCCGCATGTCGCGGATAAAGCTCGCAGTGCCAGTAGGGATAGCCGCCGCGGTCGGCCAGGTAATGCTGGAGGTTGACGGTGCCGGGCCGGAACACGTACTGGAGAATCGGAGCGAGCGTCGCGTCGTCCATGGCAGCCACGCTCTCGGCGGTCAACCGCGTGCGACCGTCCGACGTCTGCAGCATCAGCGGTGCGATGAGACAGAACGGGTACTTTCGGACGTACTGCAGCAGGGCTCGCATGAGCGCCGCATTGAACAGCGCTTCGACGTCGCGCCACTCCGCTTCGCCTGTGATCGACAGATCGCGGGAGTCCTTGAGGTCCGGCATGAGTCCGCCTCCCACACGACCCGGAACGACGCCGCTGCTCGCCTTGAATCGCTCGATGATCGCCGCGCACAGCGCCGCGTCGACCACATCGTGGACAAGCAGAATGAAATCATCGTTCGGGAGGGGCGCCTCGGGCTGCATCGTCATCGGGTCCGACGTTGATCAACGCGCATTGTCGCAGGCGTCCTCGGGTGTTCCAGCAACGGACCCCGTGACGCAGTATTCCCACTCCCTGACCGGAGAGGGGACGTCAATGCACGGTGCGCTCGGGATCGGATCGTGGCGTACTGCGCTCCGGGAAAGCGAGCACCACGCCACGACGCGGATCCACAACGCGGGAACCGGGACCGTCCCAGATGGGAACGACATCGGGTCGTGGCAAGGCGTACTCGTCTTCGCGCGCGGCATCGAGCGCGTCACCTTCTTCCTCCTCGTCCCAGCTGTAGCGCTTGCGCGCCGGCGTCGGGTCGAGACTGCGCCAGAGCAGCGCGGCCAACAGCCCGCTGACTCCACCGCCCAGATGCGCTTCCCAGGAAATGGTCGGGTCGTGCGGCAGGATGCTGAGGAACATGCCGCCGTAAAGAAAGAACGCGGCCAGCGCGGCGGCGATTGAGGGACGGTCGCGGCGGATCACGCCGAGCGCGAACACGAAGAACATGAGTCCGTGCGTCACGCCGCTGGCACCAAGATGCAGCGAATTGCGACCGATCAGCCAGGTCACGACGCCACTTCCCAGCCAGATCAGGGGCAATGCGCGCAGGCTGGCACGCGGATAGGCGTAGAGCGCCAGCGTCAGCAGGATCAATATCGAGAGAGAGTTGGCGGCAAGATGCTCGAAACTGCCGTGCAGCAGCGGCGCCGTGATGACTCCAAGCAGGCCGGAAACGGCGCGCGGCAGGATGCCGAGCACGCCGAAGTCGGCCTCGAGCGTCCATTCCACGAGCTTGATCCACGTCAGCGCGAAAACGCTGCCCAAGGCGATGAACACGCTGCGCAGCCAGCGCACCCGATCACGCGCGAGCTCCGAAGGCGTGGCATCGGCAATTTGCGGCAGGTCCATCGACCGTGTGTTGGGGACGGGTTTCGAATTGGCAAGCGCTGTCTGGATCCGCCGGGCTTTTCCACCACACGGTTTCTGGACGCGCCGCAGCCGCGGCTATGCTTGTCTCATGTCGACGCAAACCCAATCCGTGCCGCTGACCGAAGCCCCCACGCTGGTGCAACTCAAGGCAACGCGTCGTGGCTTGCACCCCTGGGTGTTCCAGCGAATGCTGACAGCCCCTACGCCGAGACCGCCATCCGGGGCCGTTGCGGAGTTGCGCAATCCGGATGGGTCGTTCGCGGGACGCGGGTTCTACAACGGTCGTGCTCGGGTGGGATTCCGCGTGCTGGAGGAACGCGCCCACGTTTCGATCGACCGCGCGTGGTTCGCAGAGCGCCTTGGGCAGGCCTTGAGCCTGCGCCGCGAAGTGCTGGGGCTCGACAAGGTCACGGACGCCTACCGGGTCGTCAACGCCGAAGGCGACGGGCTGGGCGGGCTGGTCGTGGACCGGTTTGGCGACCTGGTGGTGATCGAGTGGTTCGCGGCCGGCATGTGGCGCCAGCGCGCGACCCTGTTCGACTTGTTGCGCGACGCTTTTCCCGAGTCACGGCAGTTCGCGTTTGCCGACAAGCACGCACAGAAGCAGGAGAATTTCGACGCGGGCAGCGTCCCATTGCCGGAGCCTGCCTTGGTGCGCGAACACGGTATCCAATACGCGGTGCAGGCCGGTGCCGGCCACAAGACGGGATTCTTCGCCGACCAGCGCGACAACCGGGCGCGCCTCGCGACGCTGTGCGAGGGCCGCAGCGTCCTCGATCTGTGCTGCAACTCCGGCGGCTTCGCGCTCAACGCGGCGCTCCATGGAGGTGCGCAGCGAGTGATCGGCGTCGATCGCGACCCCGCGATCATCGACACCGCGAGGCACAACGCGACGCTCAACGGGGCTGCGGTCGAATTTGTGGAAGCGGATCTTTTCGCGTGGCTGGACGGAGCGCGCATGCGCGGCGATCGATTCGATGTCGTGGTGCTCGATCCGTCGAAACAGACGCGCGACGCAGACCGGATCGAGCAGGCGCTCGCGGCGTACTACCGCATGAATCTGGCCGCGATGGCCGCGGTAGCCCCCGGGGGCGTACTGCTGACGTGCTCCTGCACCGGGCTCATCTCGAGCGAGTTGTTCCTGGAAACCCTGCGCCGGGCTGCCTGGGCCGCGCGGCGCACGCTGCAGGTTTTCGACGTGCAGGGAGCCGCCCCCGACCACCCGGTGCTCGCTCACGTGTCCGAGTCGCGCTACCTCAAGGCGATATTTTGCCGCGTCTGGTGATGCGGATTCTCGGCGCCTGCGACTGCCGAGGCTAGACTCGCAGTCTCCTGCGCACCGCGAAGATTTGCCTTGATGCTGTTCGACCCCGCGTGGCTGACGTTCCTGCTGCTCTTCCTGGTGCTGCTCGCGCTCGCGGCCTTGTGGCGGCGGCTGAATGGCGCCCCCACCGAGCGGGCAATGCAACTGGATGCGCTGCTGCGCGATGGCGAACGGATCGAGCGCGCCTTGCGCGAGGAAGCGCGCAGCGGTCGCGACGAACAGGCGCAGGCGAGCGTCGCGCTCACTCGCAGCCTCGGTGAAACCCTCGATCGGGTCGGCGCGGGTCAGCAGCAACGCATCGATGCGCTAGTGGAATCCTTGCGCACGCACGGGGAACGTAGCGACGCGCAGGTACAGGCGTTGCGCCAGTCGCTGCTCGACGACGCGCGCCGTAACCGCGAGGAAGGGACCCAGGCGCAACTACGCCTGAGCGACGCGCTCGCGGAACGATTGCAGGCATTGAGCGCCTCGAGCGATCAGCGTTTGACGGAAGTGCGAGGCACGCTGGAACGGCAACTCACGGAGCTGCGCCAGGACAACGCCGCCAAGCTGGAGCAGATGCGGGCTACGGTCGATGAGAAACTGCACGCCACGCTTGAAGCGCGCCTCGACGCTTCTTTCAAGCAGGTTTCGGAACGGCTGGAACAGGTGTATCGGGGCCTGGGTGAGATGCAGACCCTGGCAGCGGGAGTCGGAGATCTCAAGCGTGTGCTGACCAACGTCAAGACGCGCGGCACCTGGGGAGAGGTCCAGCTCGATGCACTGATCGAGCAGATGCTGGCGCCTGATCAATATGCGCGCAACGTCGCAACCTTGCCGGGCAGCAACGACCGCGTCGAGTGCGCGGTGCGACTGCCGGGCGATTTGACGACCTGCGTCTGGCTTCCGATAGACGCCAAGTTCCCGAAGGAGGACTACGAGCGCCTGCTCGAGGCGCAGGACCGCGCCGACCGGGACGCGGCGGACAGCGCCGGGCGTGCGCTCGAGGCGCAGATCCGCAAGGAAGGCCAGCGCATCCGCAGCAAGTACATCTGCCCGCCGCACACTACGGACTTTGCGATCATGTTCCTGCCCATCGAAGGGCTGTACGCGGAGGTGGTACGCCGTCCCGGCCTGGTCGATGTTCTGCAGCGCGAAGCGCGCATCGTGGTGGCGGGGCCGACTACCCTGGCAGCGCTGCTCAACTCTCTGCAGATGGGGTTTCGCACTCTGGCGATCCAGCAACGCTCGAGCGAAGTGTGGCAGTTGCTCGGAACGGTCAAGCACGAGTTCGGCAAGTTCGGCGACGTGCTCGCCCGCGCGCGAAAGCAACTCGAAACCGTATCGAACTCCATTGGGCTGGCAGAGCAACGCACGCGCGTGATCTCGAAGACCCTGCGCGGCGTCGAATCGTCGGCCTTGCTCGAAGCGCCGCCGCCGTCCGCGCCGGCGGGCGAGGACCTCGAGAATTGCGAACGCGAGCCGGACGGCTAACCGGTTACGATGCCAGCCCGCGCACTACGCGAACCGCACCCATGAGCACTCCCAGGAATCAACGCGCCGCCGCCGCCGCGAGGGCGGCCGCCGCTGCCGCCGTGGAGCCGCCCCGACTCAGTCGAGGCAGGAAATCACCCACGGGCAAGCCAGGCATGACCGCGACGGTTCCTGCGAAGCGCGGCGCCCGCGTGTCCCGCGAGGCCGCACTGGACGCAGTCCGGACGTTGCTCGCGTGGTCGGGGGAAGACCCGCTGCGCGAAGGATTGCTCGATACGCCCAAACGTGTCGTCGATGCCTACGGCGACTGGTTTTCCGGTTACAGGATGGATCCGGACGAGTACCTCGCGCGGACCTTCGAGGAAGTCGATGGCTACGACGAGATGATCGTGCTGCGCGACATCGAATTCGAGAGCCACTGCGAACACCACATGGCGCCGATCATCGGCCGCGCACACGTCGGCTACCTGCCCGATGGCAAGGTCGTTGGAATCAGCAAGCTGGCGCGCGTCGTCGACGCCTACGCACGACGTTTCCAGGTCCAGGAAAAGTTGACTGCGCAGATCGCCCGCTGCATCGAGCGCGCGCTGCAGCCGCTGGGCGTGGGCGTCGTCATCGAGGCCAGCCACGAGTGCATGACCACCCGCGGCGTGCACAAGCGCGGCGTCAGCATGACCACGTCGATGATGCTCGGTTCGTTCCGCGAAGACGCGCGAACACGCGCCGAGTTCCTGCGCTTCCTCGAGGTCGGCGGACGCCGCTGACGGGGCCGGCACGGCTTGCAACCGCGTTGACGCGCGCGTCAACAACGCGAGTGCAAACTGGGACTTCGCGGTCGGGCCTGTGGCCTGACCTTTGGAGTTGTCGATGGCTGCTTCGAAATCCGGCAAGGCGCCGATGCCAGCCATCCGCAAGGGCCAACCCGATCCACAGTTGACCCGCACAGAATTTGCCGCGCGGTTCAAACTCGGATTCGACGACCCCGCGTTTGCGATCCACCACGAACACATCGAACCGTTGATCGAAGTCGCATGGAGCGCTTACGTTGAAGGACGCAAGGCCCCACGCACTCGCCGCGCCGGAGATGGCTACGCCGATCCCGACTACGAACTCTCGGTCGACTGGCTGGCGGCACGCGCGGCGATCGACGCCGCCGCCGCACACCAGCGCGACGACAAATCACCTACGCACATTCTCGTCATCTGTGCATCGCCGCGCAGCGAACACACCTGTCCCGGCGAGATGTCGAAGAGCTTCCGGCTGGCCGAGACCGCGCGCGCGGTCATCACCGGCAGCGGTGCTGAATGCGATCTGCTGGAGCTCAGTCGCGTCACCGCCGAGTACGGCCGGCACATCCACCCGTGCAAGGCCTGCGTATCGACGGCGATGCCGCTCTGCCACTGGCCGTGTTCGTGCTATCCGAACGATGCGCTCGGCCAGACCCACGACTGGATGGCCGAGATTTACGCGCGCTGGACCGCTGCGCACGGCGTCATTATCGTCACTCCGGTGCACTGGCATCACGCACCGTCGGTGCTCAAACTCATGATGGATCGACTGGTGTGCGCCGATGGCGGCAATCCCGATCCGACGTCGACGCAAGGCAAGGACCCGAAGCTTGCCAAGCGGCTTGAGCTTAATGACTGGGACTATCCGCAGCCTCTCGCCGGCCGTGCGTTTGGACTCGTGGTGCACGGCGACACCGAAGGCGTGCAGACTTTGCGTCGCAGTCTCGCCGACTGGTTGCACGGCATGGGTCTGGTTGCTTCGGGCGCCAAGGCCGAGATCGATCGTTACATTGGCTACTACGGAACTTACGCCGAAAGCCATGTGGCGCTCGACGAAGACGAGGCGATCTTCGAAGAAACCCGCAACGCCGCACGCAGCGTGATCGAGCAGGTGCGACGCCTGCGCGCAGGAACCCGCCCGCCCGACGCGACACTTGAATGGCCACGCCAGAAATAGGCAACGGGCTCGCGGCGCGTTTTCGCGCCGTGCGCGCGCAGACGGCTGCGTTGGCGGCGCCGCTGTCCGCCGAAGACGCGATGTTGCAGAGCATGCCGGACGCGAGCCCGAGCAAATGGCATCTTGCGCACTCGAGCTGGTTCTTCGAGCAATTCGTGTTGGCGCAGGACGCCGCCTACGTGCCGATCAATCCCGACTTCGCACGGCTCTTCAACAGCTACTACGAAAGCGTGGGACCGCGACATGCGCGCCCGCATCGGGGCTTGTTGTCGCGACCGACGTTGGCGGACGTCATGGCTTATCGAGCCGCGATCGATGCGCGGGTAGGCGTGCTGCTTGAGCGCGGCGTTGCCGACCCCGGCGCGATCAACCGCATCGCCTTGGGACTGGAGCACGAGCAACAACATCAGGAGTTGCTGCTGACCGACATCAAGCACGCGTTCTGGATGAATCCTTTGCGTCCGGCCTATCGAACCGATCTTGCCCGCGGGCACCAGCGCCGCGACGTGCCCGGTGTGCATTGGCATGAGGGCGCGAGCGGCGCCGTGGAACTCGGCACCGAAGCGTGGCCCGACGCTGCGTCGTTTGCGTTCGATCACGAGTCGCCCCGGCATCGCGCGTGGCTTGCGCCGCACGCGCTTGCTCATCGCCTGGTAACCAACGGCGAGTACAGCGAATTCGTGCGCGGAGGCGGTTATCGCACGCCGGGCGTGTGGCTGAGTGCAGGTTGGGAGTGGGTACGCGAGCACGCGATCGAACGACCGCTGTACTGGGAGAACGGCTGCGAGCAGGAGTTCACCCTGGGCGGCATGCGCGCGATCGACCCGCATGCACCGGTGGCGCATGTCAGTTATTTCGAGGCCGATGCGTTTGCGCGATGGTGCGACGCGCGGCTGCCCACCGAAGCGGAATGGGAACGTGCAGCGCACGCATTGCCGGTGCGCGGCAATTTCCTGGAGGCGGACATCCTGCATCCAGCCGCCGCGGTCGACGCGGATACCGTGCCGGGCCAGCTGTTCGGCGACGTCTGGGAATGGACCGCCAGCGCGTACCTGTCGTACCCCGGTTATCGACCCCTGGCTGGGGCCCTGGGCGAATACAACGGCAAGTTCATGAGCGGGCAGTTCGTGCTTCGCGGTGGCAGCTGCGCGAGCCCGCGTACGCACCTTCGTTCGAGCTATCGAAATTTTTTTCCGCCCGAAGCGCGCTGGCAGTTCAGTGGCATCCGCCTGGGACGCGACCGATGAAGACGATCAATGCCCTCACCGACCTGCGGCCGACGCCTGCAGCCATCGAGCGCGAGGTGCTCGCGGGGCTCGCGCGCAATCCCAAACGACTGCCGTCAAAGTACTTCTACGACGCACGTGGTTCACAGTTGTTCGAGGCAATCACGCACCAGCCCGAGTACTACCTGACGCGCCTCGAGATCGCGCTGCTCGAAGCGTGCGTGGAAGAGATTGCGGCTGCGGTGGGTGCGCGTGCGCATGTGGTCGAGTACGGCAGCGGCTCAGGCCGCAAAACGGACCTGTTGCTCGACGCGCTCGTGGAGCCGGTGGCCTATACGCCTATCGAGATTTCGCGCACGGCGTTGCTTGACTGCGTAAAGGCGCTCGGGCTGCAACATCCGGGCATAGAGATGTTGCCCGTGTGTGCGGACTTCACCCAATCCGTGCTTCTGCCGCGAGCCACTCGAGAGCCATTACGCACACTCGTTTTTTTCCCGGGCTCGACGCTCGGGAACTTTGAGCACGCCGAAGCCGTGGAGTTGATGCGGGCGATGCGGGACACGATGGGCGACGGTGGGGCCGCATTGATCGGCATCGATCTGGTGAAGCGGTGGTCGATCATCGACGCCGCCTACAACGACGCGGCCGGCATCACCGCCGAGTTCACCCTCAATCTCCTGACGCGACTCAATCGCGAGATCGACAGCGATTTCGACCTGACGGGTTTCGAGCACCGCGCCGAATATGTCGTGGAGCGCAGTCGCATCGAAACGACTCTGGTGAGCCTGCGCAAGCAAACCGTGCGAATTGGCGAGAGCCAGCGCACGTTCGCGTTTGTCGCCGGCGAAGCCATGCTGGTCGAATTCAGCCACAAATATACCGACGACTGCTTCGGGTCGCTTGCCGCCAGTGCCGGCCTGGCAGTGGTCAATGGCTGGAACGATCCGACCAACGGATTCGGTCTGCGCCTGCTCACCCGCACGCCATAGCGCCGCTAGACTGCGCCGCGTCTCGAAGTCGTCCCATCAGGGTTCCCAGTGGAAAAACCAGCACGCGACGCGAGTGACGAGTGGGTCGCGCACCGGCCGCGCAAGGCCGCGCTCGCGTTTATCTTCATCACGGTGCTGATCGATATCCTGTCGTTCGGGCTCATCATCCCCGTGCTGCCGCATCTGGTGAAACAGTTCGTCGGTGGAGGAATCTCCGCGGCGGCCTGGTGGGTCGGCGTGTTCGGCACGCTGTTCGCGCTGATCCAGTTCGTGTCCTCGCCAATCCAGGGAACCTTGTCGGACCGCTACGGACGCCGGCCCGTGATTCTCGTATCGAGCCTTGGGCTCGGACTCGACTTCATTTTCGTGGCACTGGCGTCGAGCCTGCCGTGGCTACTGGTCGGCCGCATCATCTCGGCGATCACGTCGGCGAGTTTCACCACTGCCAACGCCTATCTCGCCGATGTCACGCCGCCGGACAAACGCGCGCAAAGCTTCGGACTGCTGGGCGCCGCTTTCGGCGTCGGCTTCATCATCGGCCCCGTCATCGGCGGCTGGCTCGGCAGCATCGACCTGCGCTTGCCGTTCTGGTTCGCCGCGGGGCTTGCGCTCGTCAATTTCTGCTACGGCTGGTTCGTGCTGCCCGAGTCGCTCGCGCCCGAACACCGCTCGAAACGCTTCGACTGGAAACACGCCAACCCGGTCGGCTCGCTGGTGTTGCTCAGACGCTATCCGCAGGTGCTGCCGCTCGCTGCTGTGATCTTCCTGTTCAATCTCGCGCATTACGTGTACCCGAGCGTGTTCGTGCTGTACGCCGACCATCGCTACCACTGGGGTCCGCAAGCCGTGGGCTGGGTGCTGGCCCTGGTGGGCATTTTCAGCGTCATCGTGCAGGTCGGCCTCATCAAGCCGGTGGTCAAGGCGCTCGGCGAGAAACGCACCGTGATTGCGGGTTCGCTGTTCGGCATGCTGGGCTTCGCCTGGTACGGGCTTGCACCGACGGGCATGCTGTTCGTGCTGGGCATTCCGGTGATGGCGCTATGGGGCCTCGCGAGTCCCGCCACCCAGGCCCTGATCACGCGTCAAGTCGGGCCAGAGGTGCAGGGCCGCATCCAGGGCGCATTGATGAGCCTCACCTCGTTGGCAGGGATCGCTGGGCCCGCGTTGTTCGCGAGCACATTTGCCTGGTTCGTGAGTGATCGCGCCCCGCTGCCGCTTCCGGGTGCGCCGTTTCTGGTCGCCGGCGCCTTGTTGCTGGTGGCGCTGATCGTGGCGCTGGCATCGCAACGCGACCATCGCACTCTCGACGCCGCGGTAGCTTCCGACTGACGAGTGCGCACTTACGAACTTTGGTTGGCAGCGCGAGCATCCAGTGCTTCGCGCAATGCGCGGAGCAGGCTATTGACCGTGACCGGCTTGGAAAGGCGGAAACCCAGATCGGTCGCGCTTGGCACGGGGCGATCGCCCAGCAGCAACACCGGGCAATCCAGCCCGTCCGCGCGCAGTGCTTGCAAGGTGCCTTCGGCGCCCAGCATCGACAGTTCGCTGTCAAGTACCAGTGCTGCGGGATGCCGCACGCGGCGGAAGGTCTGCAACGCGTTGGCGCTGCCCTGAGCCGTGATGGGCAGATAGTTGCACAGGCCCAGCGCATCACCAAGCAAAGTCAATGTTGCTGCCTCATCGCTCACCAGCAGGATGCGTTCGTCCCGACCCTGGCAATCGCGAACGAACGACAACGCATCATCGCCACTCGCCTCGCAGGGAAAATGGAGTTCGATGGTGGTGCCGACGCCCGGCGCCGACTCCACGCGCATCACGCCGCCATGGTTCGCGACGATACGCTGGCACGAAACGAGCCCAAGCCCCGTGCCTGCGACCTTGGTGGTGAAGAACGGCTGGAAGAGTTTTTCGAGCGTGCGCGCGTCCATGCCCGACCCCGAGTCGCTCACCTGAAGTCGCAGGTACGTTCCCGCGGATCGCAACTCGTGCGGCCTGAAAAAATCCGGAGCGGGCTCGAGCGTGTCGGCAGTGATGGAGAGCGTGCCGCCGTCGGGCATGGCGTCCACTGCGTTGAGGCCAAGGTTGAGCAGGGCCTGCTGCAACTCGGTGGAATTGCCGGGCAGGGTCAGGTCCGCGTCGACGGGTGACAGCACCAGTTGCACGCCGCGCGGAATGCTCGGGCGCAGCAGCATCACCACCGCTTCGAACAACTGCGCCACGTGCACACGATGGAAGGCGTGATGCTTGCCGCCGCGCGCGAAGTCCAGGATGGCTGAAATCATCTGCAGACCACGCTCTGAACACTCGCGGATCATGGTCCCGTACTTGGCTAGTTCCGGTTGCTGGGCCTGGTCCTCGATCATGCGCGCAGCCATCAACACCGGTTGCAGCACATTGCGCAGGTCATGGCTGAAGCTGCCCGCGAGCACTGCGAGGCTCTCGAAGCGCTGCGAGCGCATGAGCTCGGCCTCCACCTGCTCGCGCGTCATGTGTTCGCGCGCCTCGGCCGCGGCGCGCCGCACCGCAGCAGGCAGGCGCGTGGGCTGGTGCTTGAGGATGTAGTCGGTAGCGCCAGCACGCAGGGCCTCCACCGCCACGGACTCGCCGATGCTGCCGGAGAGGTAGATGAAGGGCGTGAGCGGTGAGATCTCGCGCAGTTTCAACAGCGCAGCTTCGCCCGAAAAACCCGGCAGGTTGAAATCGCAAACGACGACATCGGGTTTGAACTCCGCCAATGCCCGGATGAATCCCGTTTCGTCGTCGACCACGCGGGCCTCGAAGTCAAGCCCGTCGGCGCGCAACCGGTCGATGGCGAGCTCCGCGTCGAGCGGATCGTCTTCGACAAACAGCACGCGCTGTGGTCCCGACTGAATCACGTCGCAAGACTTCCAGAGCAACGCCGGGGTGGCCAATGAAGCATCATTTTTCTTCCGGCCCCTCGTTGAGCACCGCCCAGAACTGGCCAAGCGTCTGCACCGCTTCGAAGAATTGGCGCGCGTCGACGGGCTTGACCACGTAGGCGTTGACGCCCAGGTCCCAGCTGGCCGCCAGGTCGCGCTCCTCGCGCGACGAGGTCAACATCACCACCGGGACGCGCTTGAGCGCCGCGGTCTGGCGCATGGTGCGCAGCACTTCGAGCCCGTCCACTCGCGGCATCTTGATGTCGAGCAGTACGACCGCGGGATCCTCGACGTCGCGCTGCGCGAACTCGCCGCGGCGCAGCAGGTAATCGAGCGCCTCCGCACCGTCCTCGACGTGCACCACCGGGTTGACGAGGAACGCATCGCGCAACGCGTCGAGCGTCAGCTCGGCGTCGGCGGTGCTGTCCTCGACCAGCAGGATGGTGCGGATGTCCTTCTTCACGTCGGTACCTCTAGCGGGCAGGTGCAGCGGTGGAGCGGTGCGGGGTTCCGCGGGGAACATGCTGGCGGCAAGTTGCGTACTCATGGGGCAGGGCCCTGTTCATCGAGCGACAGTCGGTAGCGTAAAGCAGAACGTGGCACCCGCGCCCGGGGAGCCTTCGGCCCAGACGCGACCCTGGTGGCGCGTGACGATCCGGCGCACGTTGGCGAGACCGATTCCCGTGCCGGGAAAATCGCTGGCCTTGTGCAGCCTCTGGAACACGCCGAAGAGTTTGTCGGCGTAGGCCATGTCGAACCCGACGCCGTTGTCGGCCACCGAAAACACCCATTCCCGGTTGTTCGGGTCGGCTTCGGCGCGCACCCGGATGCGCGGGGCTTCGGTCGTGGAGGAATACTTGATGGCATTGCTCAGCAAGTTCTGCCACACGGTGCGCAGCATGTTCTCGTCGCCCTCGACTACCGGCAATTCGCCCACGTCCCACTGCACCTTTTGCGCCCCGGGATCGGAGGACAGCATCGCGCGCACATCCTGCACCAGGGTCTGCATGTCCAGCGGCAGCACACGCATGGCGCCGCGGCCGAAGCGGGAATACACGAGCAGGTCGTCGATCAGCTGGCTCATGCGCCGGCTCGACTCGTCGATAACGGACAGGTAATGCCTGGCCTTGTCGCCGGCTTCCGGGCCGATCTCCGTACCGAGCTTGCCGGCGAACGCCGCGATGTGGCGAAGCGGCGCACGCAGGTCGTGGGAGACTGAATAGCTGAAAGCTTCGAGTTCGCGATTGACGTCCGAGACCTGCTCGACCTTGCCGGTCAACTGTCGATTGAGTTCGCGGACTTGCTCGTCGCTGCGGCGGGCCGCGGTGATGTCGATCGCGGTCAACAGCACCAGGTCCGCCTGTCCCGTGCCGAGGCGGCGCGCATTGAGAAGCAAGTTGCGTTCGCGCTGTTCGGCATCCTGCTGCACGGTCTCGTAATCCCAGAGTTCGCGGCCGAGCTGGGCGACATCGACCAGGCGCTGGAGCAGGATCGGGTCGTTCCAGCTGCCGCCGGCCACCTCCGTCAACCGCTGGCCCTCCACGCTGCCCGCGGGGCTCCCGTAGAGATCGTTGAACGCTGGATTGGCCTGGACGATGACGATATCGGCAGAAAGCAGCGCAATCGGGGTCGGCACCACAGCGACCACTTGCGCGGCGCGACCGCGTTCGGCGTCGGTCGTTGTTGCGGCACGCAGGCAGTGCAAGCGATCACGTTCGGCAAGCAGCATGAGCGCGATCAGCAATCCGGCCTGCGTGATCGCAGCGCCGATCGCCACGAGTACGGCCCCCCGTTCGTTGTCGCGGAACAAGCCACGCCGCTGCACCAACAAACGCTGCTCCTCGGCGACGATGGCCTCGACCAGCCGGGACTGTGGGGAAGTCGCGTTGCTCCGGGCTATGAGCTCCCGCGCGACGTCTGGAGCGCTGATGCGCGCGCGGTCCAATACCGACAAGCGTCCAATGACAAACGCCTGGAGCTGACGCAGCCGTTCCTGCTGACCGGGGTGATCGCGCGTGAGCCCGCGCAACCGAGTGAGCTGTTCGAGCACCTTCGCGCCGGTTTCGGACAAATCAGGCAGTCCCGGCGCCGGGGGCACGCCCAGCATCTGGGCGAAAACCTGGGCTTCTCCGCGCCGCATCTCGCGCGCAAATTGCAACACGTCGGTTTGCACCTGGGCCGTGCGGGCGACAAGCGCTTCCGCCTCACGCGGCTTGCGCAACGCGATGAGTTGCACCCACAGGGGGACGAGCACCACGAGCGCAATGATGAGGAGCAGGGCGGTGAGCCGTACAGGATCACGCGCAAACGAGGCAGCTGCAGATTTCAGGTGCGACCCCAGTCACCGGCGAGGGCGCAAACGATAACGCCTTCACGCAGCGTTTAACTACGTGAAGGCGAAAGTCCAAACCCTCGGGCAGCCGCGCGATTCAGCCTCCGTGCGGAATCGTTTCAAATTGCAACTATCGCGACCTACTTCCGGGTGTACTCGATCTGCATGGTCTTGACCTCCTTGCCGCCATGCGTCTCGTGCCATTCGAACACGTGGTGGTTGTCGTCCACGACTCGAACCACCTGGCGGATCGGCGTCAGCTCGGCCGGCTTCATCGGATCCGCCATGGTCCCGCGCAAGGTATAGGTGCGGGTGGACGGATCGTAGTCGCCCATGGACATGAAGATTCCCGTGCCCATCGAGTCGTGCCAGGTCGACGTGTACTTGCCGCGGACATTGTCGTAACCCATTACTGAAACGCCCTCGAACGGAGCGCCGGCGTACGTGCCGCTGAACTTGGATTCGACAAAACGGCCCCCGTACTTGAGCGCACTCGATTCATTCCCGACCGAGGTCTGCGGCGGCGCCGAAGGATCCATCCAGTGCGTCACCCTGGCGTTCCATTCGCCCACGAAGCCGGACAACTGCCCATGCGGGGCGCCAACCGTGCCGGCTTTCTGCCACGCGTCCATCATGGCCTGCTGATCGGCCGTCATGGCGGGGGCAGCGCCTGCGGCGGCTGCCGCGTTCTGCACGGCCGCGTCGACCGCAACCTCCTTGCCCGCGGCGGCCACGTCGGCACCCGCGCGCGCGCGGCCGGCTTCCTGATGGGAATCCGCGTCGCCATCGCGGACGTCTTCGGCGGATTCGTCCGCGTCTTCCGCGGCATTGGCTGCCGCTTTGGCAGCGTCCTCTGCAGCGTCGGCGCGTTTTTCGGCCGCGTCTTTGCCGGGCAGATCTTTCCGGTCGACCTCGTCGGCGAGGTCCTCGGCCACGTCCGCGGCGGCTTCCGCGACCGCTGCGTCGGCCTTGGCCTGCTCCGCGTTGCGCGTGGCTTTGACGGGATCGGCCTGTGCGAACGCCACGCCCGCCGCCAGCGCCAGCGCCATTCCGATCGCCCATGAAATTTTCGAAGTCTGCATCGTCGTTGCTCCTTGTTGCGGGTGGGCAGAGTACGCCGCAAGCTGGTGTGCTCTCCACCGGCTCCCGCGCGGCGGACGGGTTCCGTTCACTTTTTCGTGACGTGTCCGGTTCACGTGGCGCCGGGCATCCTTCTGCGACCTGAGCAGGAGGCGGCATGTCCGACCCGAACCCCGCGGTTGTCGATTGCCTGATCGTGGGCGCGGGTCCCGCCGGCCTGACCGCGGCGACTTATCTGTCGCGGTTCCAGCGCAACATCGCGGTGGTCGATTCGGGGGCATCACGGGCGAAGTGGATCCCCACTTCGCACAACTGCCCGGGCTTTCCGTTCGGCATTTCCGGTCCCGACCTGCTGGTCAAGCTGCGTCAGCAGGCTGAAAGCTTCGGGGCCGTGATCGAAACCGCGCGTGTCGAACGGCTGGCCTGCGACGCCGAAGGCTTCGTCGCGACTGGGGAAGGAAAGATCTGGCGCGCTCGCAAGGTGCTCCTCGCAACGGGCATCGTCGACAAGCTGCCGCCCGGCAAAGGACTCGAATGCGCGATCGCCAGCGGAGTCGTGCGGCTCTGCGCCGTGTGCGACGGCTACGAAGCGAGCGACGAACGCATCGCGGTGCTGGGCCCCATCGACAGCGCGATCCACCATGCGGCCTTCCTGCGCACCTTCTCGCGCCGGGTCGCGGCCATACCCATCGAGCCGGGTGCGGCGAGCCCCGACTGCGCGGCGCTGGCCGCTTCCGCGCAGATCGCCGTGCTCGCCGCGTTTGCAGGCATCACGTGCGGCGAGCAATGCCTGGTGCAAACGCGGGACGGCAAGACGCATGAGTTCGACACGATTTACCCGGTCCTCGGATGCGAGCCCAAGTCGGGGCTCGCGGTGCAGCTCGGCGCGCGGGTGGATGAGCAAGACGAGCTCATCGTCGATTCGCACCAGATGACTTCCGTCAAAGGGTTGTACGCGATCGGCGACATCGTCAGCGCGCTCAACCAGATCGCGGTGGCGGTCGGCCACGCGGCGGTCGCGGCCACGGCGATCCACAACCGCCTGCCGCGCAACCCGCGCGAACACCAGATCTAGCCGGCGGCGTAGCGCGTTCGTCCGGAATCACAGCATGGTCGTGCCGCTGTTCACCCGCGCTGCGCGACCCTCACGCACATGCCTCGAAGAACTTCAACCCACACGAAAAGCAGGTCGGATGCCGCGCCCAACGTGCACGCCGGCGCAACGGAGGCGGGTCTGGTATACGTCACCGACGGCGAACCCGGCATCCGCCGTGTGCGGCATGGCGCGCACTTCAGGTATCGGCTGCGGGAAAAACCCGTCCGCGATGTTGCAACGCTCGCGCGGATCCGTGTGCTGGCCGTGCCGCCCGCCTACTCCGACGTCTGGATTTGCCCGCGCGCCAACGGCCACATTCAGGCGACCGGTCGCGACGCGCGCGGTCGCAAGCAGTACCGCTATCACGCGGAATGGAACGCGAGCCGTGGTAAAGGCAAATTCGAGCGCGTGATTTCCTTTGGCGAAGCATTGCCGCGACTTCGCCGCCGGTTGCGCCGCGACCTCGCACTTCCCGGATTTCCGCGCGACAAGGTGCTGGCCATCGTCGTTGCAGTCATGAACGAGACGCTGGTGCGCATCGGCAACAGTGAATATGCGCGCGCCAACCGTTCGTTCGGATTGACCACCCTGCGCAACCAGCACGTTCGCTTCGTCAAGGGCGGACGTGCGCGCCTGAGCTTCCGCGGCAAGGGCGGGATCGACCACGACGTGGCACTGGACGACCGGCGACTCGTCAAGCTGGTCCGCCACGTGCAGCAGCTTCCGGGTCAGTCGCTGTTTCAGTACCTGGATGACTCGGGCAAGGCGCTACCCGTCGACTCCGGGCAGATCAACGACTACCTGCGCGACGCCATGCGCGAGTCGTTCACCGCCAAGGACTTCCGTACCTGGGGTGGCACACTGGCCGCTTTCCAGCGATTGGCGGGCATTTCCCTCACCGCCATCATCATCGGCGAAGACGGCGTCACCGAAATCCCGCGTTCGGAGGCAGAGTTGACCAGGCTGCAGAACGCGGTGATCAAGGAAGTCGCGCGGGAGCTCGGCAATACGCCTGCGATCTGTCGCACGGCCTATATCGACCCGACGGTGTTCACGGGCTGGCGCGACGGATCGCTGGCGCGGTGCGCAGGGAATGCGCGCGGCGCCAGACAGTGGGAGCAGGCGGCGCTGAAGTGCCTGCGCAATGCGCGGCGGGAATCAACGCAAGCCACGCGCTCTGCAGCACCGAAAAAGAGACAGGCGCCTGCCTGAATCTTGATCACTCCGGAGAGTTCACTATCGAGGCGAATGAGGGCCCCCTTCTCCCTCCGAAGAGGGGAAAAGCGCGGCGTGCTGTTTAAGCCCCTCTCCCCTCGGGAGAGGGAAGCAGAGCGCCACGCACTGCTTTAGCCCCTCTCCTTTCGGGAGAGGGAAGCAGAGCGCCACGCACTGCTTTAGCCCCTCTCCCTTCGGGAGAGGGGGTTGGGGGAGAGGGTCCGATCTTGCCGCGCGGACGCATGGTGCGCAGTTTGTTCCACCTGGATTGCTTCGGGGCCTCAACCTCGATCCCTCTTCCGAGGGAAGAGGGAAGAGGGAAGAGGGAAGAGGGAAGAGGGAAGAGGGAAGAGGGAAGAGGGAAGAGGGAAGAGGGAAGAGGGAAGAGGGAAGAGGGAAGAGGG
>Ga0183260_10001094_pt1 | contig 23078 bp, 29 predicted proteins | sample AntDrymUQ4972206_2_FD_129768 | JGI IMG/M metagenome (GOLD analysis project Ga0183260, IMG submission 129768) | Polar desert sand microbial communities from Dry Valleys, Antarctica - metaG UQ497 (22.06) (version 2) (version 2) | ecosystem: Environmental > Terrestrial > Soil > Desert | place... | reverse complement strand
TCGGACACGAGCCAGTCGATGACGCGCTGATCCCAGTCGTCACCGCCGAGCTGCGTGTCGCCGTGCGTGCTCTTCACCTCGAAGACGCCCTCGCCGATTTCGAGGACCGACACGTCGAACGTGCCTCCTCCCAGGTCGAACACGAGCACGGTGTGGTCGTCTTCGCCTTCCTTGTCGAGCCCGTAGGCGAGCGCGGCAGCGGTGGGCTCGTTGATGATGCGCAGCACCTCGAGGCCGGCGATCTGGCCCGCTTCCTTCGTGGCCGTGCGCTGGGCGTCGTCGAAGTACGCGGGCACGGTGATGACCGCCTGGGTGACCGTGTCACCGAGATAGGCCTCTGCGTCGCGCTTGAGCTTCTGGAGGATGCGGGCGCTGATCTCCTGGGGGGTGTACTTCTTGCCGTCGATCTCGATCGACCAGTTGGTGCCCATGTGGCGCTTGACCGAACGGATCGTGCGATCGGGGTTCGTGATCGCCTGACGCTTCGCTACCTCCCCAACGAGGACCTCGCCGGTCTTGGAGAAGCCGACGACCGACGGGGTCGTGCGGGCGCCCTCCGCGTTGGGGATGACGGTGGGTTCGCCGGCTTCGAGAACGCTGACGACGCTGTTGGTGGTGCCGAGATCGATGCCGACGGCCTTGGCCATGGATGCCTCCGAGTGTGTGTCCGGTTGCCAGCCGCTCGGCTGGCGTTACGGAGGCGAGAGTAGCAAACCTGCGTGTCTTGTTGTCAAGTTTTCTGATTCTGATGCTGACGGGTCGCCCAGCCGATGAGGGCCTCCATGGACAGATAGCCGTCGGAGGGCGCGTTTCCGCTGGTCACGAGCTCGGCGAGGACTTTGCGCTTGACCGCCCCGATGTGGTTGTCGAGCGTCGAGGTCGTGACGCCGAGGCGGCGAGCGACCCGGCTGCGCGTGTCCGGCCGGCGCGCGAGCTCGTCGATGAGGCGCTGCTCGGCCGGCGTGAACGCGCTCGGCGGCGCGGCGGCGTCGAGCAGCGTCGCGACGACGGGGCTGACGAACGTCGCACCGTCGACGACGAGGCGCACGGCGTCGGCCACGAGCCGCAGCGGCTCACCACGGCTCACGAGGGCGGCGGGGCCAGATGCGGCTGCATCGCGCGCGTCGGTCGCGGTCGCGTCCGCCCGGAGGAGCACGACGACTCGACCGGACACCGCGGCGGACGGCCACGTCACCACGGCAACGTGTGCCTCGCCCGGGAGACCCGCGGCCACGCGCATCGCCGGGAGCAGCGCACTGAGCGCCGCCGCCAAGGCGTCGGCGATCGCCGGCTCGTCGTCGCCGACCACGACATCGGCCGTCTCCATCCATCGATTCTGTCGGGCGCGATCGCGCCGAGCACTGCGGCGCGATCGGATGATGAGCGGCGCCCCTCCCACCCGTACGGTCCGGAGCATGGGAATCGTCGGTGGAGAGACCGCATCGCTCGCCCGCCTCGAAGCAGCAGTCGCCCGGCGCGGCGCCGAGCTCGAGGCACTCCGGGCCGCTCTGAGCGCGGAGGTCGCCGCCACCGAGTGGCGGGGCGCCGCGGCCGACCGGTTCCGCAGCGCGTGGCGGGAGGAACACGAGCCCGCACTCCGCCGGCTCGAGGTCGGCCTGCACGAGGCCGCGCTCGAGGTGGCACGGCGCCGCGCCGCGCTCGACGAGGCCGGCTCGTGACCGGGTCGGCGGCAGCCGGCGAGCTCGTCGTCGTCGCCGCGCTGCTGGAGGACAGAGCAGCGCGCATCGAGGCGGTGGCCGATCTGCTGGCGGGACGCGCCGCTGCGGCTGCATGGCAGGGACCGGCGGCCGAACGCTTCCGGGTCACCAGCGCAGACCGACGGCAGCAGTTGCGCACGGCTGCTGACGGTCTGCGGCGTGCGGCGCAACACGCGCGCCTGGTCGCGGCGAACGCGCCATGACACGGATCTTCATCGACCCGATCGAGATCGCGGCGGTCGCCGCGCTATGTCGCAACGCGTCGTACGACGCCGCCGGAGTGGCGTCAGAAGCGCGCTTCCGCATCGAGGAAGTGACGGGACTTCTCATGAGCGGGGGCCGAGGCGCGGAGGCCGACGCGCTGCGCACGCTGGTCGAGAACGCGTGCGCGCTGCTGCTCACCGCGGCGGCGCAGCTCGACGACGACGCACTGCTGCTGAGCGCGATCGGCCGTCGCGCTGACGACGCCGACGCGGTCGCCGAAGCGTTCGGCGGCGGCGAGCACGCGCTGCTGCTTCAGCTGCGCGACGAGCCTTGGGAAGGAACGCCATGACCTTGCTGGATCTGGCCACGGTCTTCAGCGGCGAAGACCTGCGCGCCGCGTGTTCGTCACTGGGCATTCGCCGTCCGCTGGGGGTCGCGGGCGAAGCCCGGTCGTCGAAGGCAACCGCGTCGCGTCAACCGGTGGCGGTCACCATCCCCGAGAGCGCCGCCCGCGCCCTGGCCGTCCTCGCCGCGCCCGAGGCGATCGCGGTCGTCGACCACGTCGCGCACGGCCGCAAGCGCACGACCTACGTCGCGATACGAGGAGCTGACGCGGCGACGCACTGCATCCGCGGCGGGCACCACCTCGTCGAGAGCTTCGACGCCGAGTGCGCTCGCCGCGAAATGCTCGGGGCTGCTGGGCTCGACGAGCAGACCGATGTGAGAGCGCGCCGCGTCCTCGACGTGACCGTGAGCGCATTCGACCGCATGGTCGAGTTGGTCGCCGTGAACGACATCGCGCGCGCCGCCGCGGCGCTCGAGACCGACGGCGTAGACCGGTCGACGGCCGTCGCCGTCGCGGAAGCGAGTCGCCGTGGGTGTGTACACGTGCTCGGTCTGCGAAATGTCGGGCATCGCTACGTCGGCTGTGAGCTCTCGTGGGTCGTCGGGCGCGAGCGGTGGCTCGTCCCCGTCCCGGCGCGCGCCGCGGAGACGGGCGCAGCGGTATCGGCGAGGACCGCCGCGAAGTTCGTCAGAGCAGAAATCGCAACGGTGAGCTCTGCGTGGCTCGCCGCTGAGCTCGCGGTGGTGTTCGACTGAGGGGGCGGCGCCGCTAACGCGAGCCGAGGCGCTCGGCTGTGAGGTGGGCGCCCTTGCGTTGGAGCCAACCGATACGCAAAGGCCGCTCGCGGTTGATGAGCCACCGCGATGGGAACCGGCGAGCCCGTGCGGGAAGGACGGACAGTGATGCCCGGGTGAGGGCGAAGAACGCGTCGAGCCGGCGTTCGCGTGCCGCGTCCCACGGGAACCCGAATGCGTCGCGCAGCGACTGCGGGAGGAGCCCCGCCGTCAGCAGGCGTAGCGGAACGCCAGAGAGCGTCCCGAACGGGCTCGGCAGCGGCGGCGTCATCGTCGCCTTGGCGACCATGAGTCCGGCGGGAGTCGCACGCAGCTCGGTCGCGATCGTGTGGCGCATGTACTCGGCAAAGTCGTCCCACGTTTCGGGACACCCGCGGCGCGGCACGCCGCACGCATACGCAACGAGCTTCGACTCGTCGTAGTAGCGCGCTCGGTCGACTGGCGAAAGCTCGCCGAAGCAGCGCTCGTAGCAAACGAGGGCGGTATCGACGAGCGTCGCCCACACCCACCGGAGGAGCGCGGGGTCCAGAGCTTCATAGGGCTCGCCGTCGTCGGCGACGCCGCGGACGCGTTCGTGCATCGCCGCGAGCTTGCGCGCCTGTCGCGCCGACACCTCGGGCGAGCCGAACGCGAGCTTGAGCATGACGTCGACCGTCCGGAACAGGCGGCCCCACGGATCGGTCGCGTACGTGGAGTGCTGCTCGACGCCCGCCGCCACCTTGGGGTGCGCGATCTGCAACAGCAGTGCGCGGCCCCCACCGAGGAACGGCACCGGCTCGGTGTTCACGCGATACGCGACGGTGTCCGGGCCGAGCGGGAGTGCCGTCGGTGGCTCGTACGCACGCATAGGACTTCACGGTACGGCAACTGTGGCGACCCGGCGTCGGTGTCCGTGACCCCTGTTTCGCGCAGTATTGGGGTATGCCATGCGCATGGATCGGCGCGAGCGGCCACCCGTCGAGATCACCGTGCGCCTCGGCCCGGACGATCTCGTGAAGGGCCTCCGTGAGGACGTTCGGATCGGTCTGACGTCGACACCCAAGACCCTTCCGGCCGTGTACCTGTACGACGACCGGGGCAGCGAGTTGTTCGACGAGATCACTCGCCTTGCCGAGTACTACCCGACGCGTGCCGAGCGCGAGATCCTCGACGAGCGGAGCGCCGAGATCGCCGCCGCGGCGCGCGCCGATGTCCTCGCCGAGCTCGGGTCGGGAACGTCGGAGAAGACCCGGATTCTCTTGCGAGCCATGACCGAGGAAGGTTCGTTGGTGCGCTACGTGCCGTTCGATGTCTCGGAGGACACGCTTCGATCCGCGGCAGCGGCAATCCTCACGGAGTTCCCCAACCTGCGCGTGCACGGCATCGTCGGCGATTTTCTCGCCGACCTCGACGCCATCCCGACCGGAACGCGCCGGATGATCGCCTTTCTCGGCGGCACCATCGGCAACTTTGCGCCGCCGGAGCGGGCGGCATTTCTCGCCGACCTTGTCGCGGTGATGCACCCGGGCGACTCGGTGCTCCTCGGTACCGACCTCGTGAAGGACCGCGCCCGCCTGATCGCGGCGTACGACGACGGAGCCGGCGTCACGGCGTCGTTCAATCGCAATGTGCTGACGATGCTGAACCGTGAGCTCGGGTCGGACTTCGCCGTGGAGGAGTTCGAGCATGTCGCCGTGTGGGACGAGTCGAACGCGTGGATCGAGATGCGGCTTCGGGCGACGGGTCCCCAGCGCGTGCTCGTGCGCGATCTCGATCTGACCGTCGAGTTCGCCGAGGGCGAGGAGATGCACACCGAGATCAGCGCCAAGTTCACCAAAGCGCGCGTCCTCGACGAGCTCGAGCAGGCCGGCCTTTCCTTGCGCGGTTGGTGGACCGATTCCCGTGGCGATTACGCGCTGTCCCTGGCGGAACGATGAACCTCGAGTACGACTCGGTTCGCTCGGTCACCGAGGCGCTAGCAGAGCCGCTCTCACCGGAGGACCAGACGGTCCAGTCGATGGCCGACACGAGTCCGACCAAGTGGCACCGCGCGCACACGACGTGGTTCTTCGAGACGTTCGTGCTCGGCCCGCACCGGCCGGGTTACCGCGTCTTCGACGACGCATACGGATATTTGTTCAACTCCTATTACGACGCCGTCGGGCCTCGTCAACCCCGCGACCAGCGGGGCGTGATCACGCGGCCGGGCACCGACGACGTTCGCCGCTACCGCGAGCACGTCGACGCGGCGATGCGCGATTTCCTCGCCCACGGGGTGTCATCCGAGGCCGCGTTCCTGGTGACGCTCGGTCTCCATCACGAGCAGCAACATCAGGAACTCGTCCTGACCGACATCAAACACGTGCTTTCGCGCAACCCGACTCGGCCGATCTACGGCAAGGTGCCGTACGCCGTCGCGACCGATGCGGCACCCGCGCCGCAAGGGTGGACTGCGCACGCCGGTGGCGTCGTCGAGATCGGGCACGACAGCGCCGCGTTCGCGTTCGACAACGAGGGGCCGCGCCACGAGGTGCTGTTGGAGCCGTACGAGATCGCGCAGTCGCTGGTCACGATCGGCGACTGGCTGGCGTTCGTCGACGACGGCGGGTACGACCGACCGGAGTTGTGGATGTCCGACGGCTGGTACGCCGTTCAGGGTGGCAAGTGGCGCGCGCCGATCTACTGGGACGTCGCGAGCGACGATCGGTCGATCTTCACCCTCGACGGATCGGTGGCGATCGACCCGTCGGCCGCCGTCACGCACGTCAGCTGGTACGAGGCCGACGCGTTCGCGCGGTGGGCCGGCGCGCGGCTGCCGACCGAGGCCGAGTGGGAGGCGGCGGCGCCATCTCCGGCCGAGGTTGGCGAGCGGGATGCCGGCGGTTGGTACGGAACGGCGTGGCAGTGGACGGCGAGCGCGTACGTCGCCTACCCCCGGTTCCGGCCCGCTCGGGGCGCGGTCGGTGAGTACAACGGCAAGTTCATGGTCAACACCCACGTCTTGCGGGGAAGCTGCTGGGCGACGCCGCCAGGCCACGCCCGGCGCACCTACCGAAACTTCTACACCCCGGGCTCGCGGTGGTGCGCGAGCGGCGTGCGCCTGGCGCGCGACGCGACGTGACCGGCGTTTGCCCACCCTGAGCGACGGGTAGCCCCTGTGCGCCGCTCAGGCGGCCCCCCAAGGAGGAACCATGGACGCCATCACGCTCTTGACTGCCGATCACAACCACGTGCGGGGCCTCTTCTCGAGGTTCAAGACCGCCGAGGAGAACGAGAAGACCGACGTCATGCTCGACGTCGGCGGCCGGATCGTCGAGGAACTCAGGGTGCACACGACGATCGAGGAAGAGATCTTCTATCCCGCGATCACCGACGCATCGGACGAGGTGCACAAGCTCGTCAACGAGGGCCTCGAGGAGCACGCCGTGGCGAAGCGCCTGATCGAAGAGGTCGCCGGTGTGGAGCCCGGAGGCGAAGAGTGGGTCGCGAAGATGACGGTGATCATCGAAAGCGTCGAACATCACGCGGAGGAGGAGGAGAAGGAGATGTTCCCCGGCGTCAAACGGAATATTTCCCGCGACGACCTCGCTTCGCTGGCGATTCGCATGGACGAACGCAAGGGTGAGCTGGGGGCGCCCACGACCAAGGACACACTCGATCTGACGAAGTCGCAGCTGCTCGAGCTGGCTCGTGAGCAGGAAATCCCAGGCCGCAGCAATATGGACGTCGAGGAGCTCGCCCTCACCGTCCGGCCGCGCTAACTCGGGGTGCCGTCGACGCCGGCACCGCCTGTGCGAGCGCTTCTTGTCGATGTCGACGGCACGCTCATCGACAGCAATTACCACCATGCGATCGCGTGGTTCCGTGCGTTGCGCGATAACGGCCACGTCGTTCCGGTCGTTGACATCCACCGGCGCGTCGGGATGGGCGGCGGGCAAATGCTCGAAGAATTGATCGGACGCGCGGACGAGACCGTCGAATCGGCCTGGAAACGCAACTTCGAGGACATGGTTCCCGAGATCGAACCCTTCGCGCGCGCGGCTGCGCTCATCCGGGCCTGCGCTAAGCGAGATCTCCGAGTTGTCCTCGCGACGTCGTCTCCGGGCGATCTCCTCGAAGCGCTGCGCGAGAAGCTCGACGCCGACGAAGCAATCCACGCCGCCGTCGACGCCGACGATGTCGACGAGGCGAAGCCCGAGCCCGACGTCTTCGCAACCGCCCTCGCGAAGGCGGGGGTCGAGGCGAGCCAGACGCTCGTGCTCGGCGACTCGACGTGGGACGTACTCGCGGCGCAGCGGGCGGGGCTGGAAGCGATGACGGTGCTCACCGGCGGATACGGCCGCGATGAACTCGAAGCCGCGGGAGCGGTGGCGGTCTACCGCGACGTCGCCGAGTTGTTCGAGTCCATCGACGACAGCCCGCTGATGGGAAAACGCTAAGACTGCGGGGAATGGCCGCGCTTCCGATTGCGCTCGTCGCGCAACACGAGGACACAGATCTCTTCACCGACGGTCCGCTGCTGATCGAAGCATTTGCGCGCCGCGGACACGAAACTGTGGTGACGGCGTGGGGCGGCGAGCGCGACTGGGCGAAGTTCAGCGCAGTGCTGGTGCGCGCCTCCTACGACTACATCGACCGCCCGGGGGAGTTCTTCGAGTGGGCGCGCGAGGTCGAGCGCGTGACCCCGGTGGCGAACCCGTCGGCGGTGCTGCGCTGGAACGGCGACAAGCGTTACTTGCGCGATCTCGAAACACGCGGGGTGAGCACAATCCCCACGACATGGCTCGAGCCTGGCCCGACGACATGGATCGAACCCGGCACCTTGGACCCGGTGGAGTTCGGACATGGGGATTTTGTCGTGAAGCCGGCGACGTCCGCGGGTTCGCGCCTAGCCGCTCGCTACCGCGTCGACGAGCAGGATGCGGCGCGGCGGCATCTCGAACGGCTCTCGGACCTCGGGCTGTGCGCGATGGTGCAGCCCTACGTCGCGGCAGTGGACGACGTCGGCGAGACGGGCGTCTACGTCTTCGGCGGGTCGGTCAGCCACGCGATCCGCAAATCGGCCGCGCTCGTCGCGGGGGCCCCGCCGGCGGAGGACTTCGCCGCCGGGTTCGCGCAGGTGATCACGCCGGAGCCCCTCGACGACGAGCTCTCCGCGTTCGCGCTGGGCGCCTTGGACGCATTGCCAGCTGAGCTTCCGTCACCCCTGTACGCACGCGTCGACCTGGTTCGCGACGCGGGGCGACTTCTCCTTCTCGAACTGGAGTTGATCGAGCCGTTCCTCTTCCTGGACACGTCACCCGGCGCCGCGGATCGCTACGTCGACGCCGCGCTCTCGTGGGCGGGGGCATAGTCCTGCCGAGGTTCGCGACCGGGGACCGTGGGTACGCCTCGGAAGCCAACGAAGGAGCGTGATGACGCAGCAGTTGCCGCGCGTGCTGCCGGCTGATTGGTTTGATTCGCTCGCCGCTTACGAGAGGGAGGGCGGGGGGCGCGGCGTCATTGCTGCGCGCCGTCGCGGGCCGGACGGCATCATCGCCGAGATCGAGGCGTCGGGACTGCGCGGGCGCGGCGGAGCAGGGTTTCCTACCGGCGCCAAGTGGCGGCAGGTGTGGGCGCATCGCAGCCAAGACATCCACTCCCTCGTGATCGTGAACGGAGCCGAGGGCGAGCCGGGAAGCTTCAAGGACCGGTCCATCATGCGGGCCAACCCGTACGCGATCGTCGAAGGCGCGCTGATCGCTGCGCTGGCGGTGAGCGCGGACTGGGCCGTTATCGCGGTGAAGCAGACCTTCACTGCGGAGGTGGAGCGCCTCGAGCAGGCGATAGCGGAGATGACCGACGCCGGTTGGATGCGGGGCGTCGCCGTGTCCGTCGCGGTGGGCCCTTCGGCGTACCTCTTCGGCGAGGAAACCGCACTGATGGAGGTCCTCGACGGGCGGCCGCCTTTCCCGAGGCTTGCCCCGCCCTTCCGTCAGGGTGGCACCGAAGCCGGACCCGACCCGAGGCAGCCCGGCGGCCTCATCCTGGCGCTGCCTGGTGGCGATGGTGCTCCGCCGACGTTGGCGAACAACGTCGAGACGATCGCCAACGTGCCCGGCATCCTGGCCGAGAGCGCCGAATGGTTCGCTTCGGTGGGCACGGCCGAGACACCGGGGACGGTCGTGTGCACGCTCAGCGGCGACGTACGGCGCGACTGCGTTGTGGAGGTTCCTACGAACACGACGCTCGGCGAGCTCATCGCAACACACGGGGAGGGCGCCCGGGAGGGCCGCGCTCTGGTTGCAGCGATGGCGGGCGTTGCCCATCCGATCCTGCCGCTGGCGCGGTTCGAAACGGCGCTGTGTTACGACGCCATGCAAGCCGCCGGGTCGGGGCTGGGCGCGGGGGGATGGATCGTGTTCGACGACGCGACGGACCTCGCCGCGGTCGCCGCCGGTGTGTCACGTTTCCTGGCGGTCGAATCCTGCGGACAGTGCGTCCCGTGCAAGCGCGACGGTCTCGAGCTCTCAGAGCGTCTCGACCGCGTGCGTTCAAACGACGCGAACGAGCTCGACCTCATTGCCATAGCCGACCTGGCCCGGAACGTCTCGAACGAAGCACGGTGTTACCTCGCACAACAGCACGAAAACGTCGTGACGAGCGTCCTCTCGCTCTTTCCCGACGCACTCGAATCGCATCTCGGGGGCGCGCAGCCCGCCGAGCCCTACCCGGTGGCACCGATCGTCGACATCGGGTCCGACGGGGTGTTCGTGCTCGACGACGAGCAAGCGTCGAAGCAGCCCGACTGGTCGTTCGACGAGGTCGACTCCGGAAAGGCGCCCGTCGACCGGCTCGCGGCACTCGCGGAGTAGCCGAGATTTCCGCTCTTGGCGGCTTCGCCGCCGGGCCGCTCGGGCCACGCCTGCGCCTCCGGCGCAGCCTCAGGCCAGCAGGAGACGGAACGCATCGAGGAACCTGGCCGACTCCTTCGCCGCCAGTCCGACGTAGTCGGTCATCCCGTAGAAACCGTGAATGAGCCCGGGGCACTCGATGAGCGTGACGTCGACTCCGGCCTTGCGTAGCCGCTGGGCGTACGCGTTGCCCTCGTCGCGCAGAGGGTCGTACTGCGCGGTGACGACGACGGCCGGGGGCAGCCCGCCGAGCTCAGCGGCGTCGATGATCGAGCTCTCCGCGGTCGGTGCCTCACCGCCCAGGTAGTGCGACCAGAACCACCGCATCGTGTCCGCATCGAGGAAATAGCCCTCGGCGTTCTCGGCGTAGGAGGGCGTGGCGCGCGAAGCATCGGTGACGGGATAGATAAGCAGTTGGGCGGCGAGCGAACGCTCACCGTTATCGCGCCGCCGGAGAGCGACGGCCGCGGCGAGATTCCCGCCCGCGCTGTCGCCGGCGACCGCGACCGCGTCCACCGAGCCGCCGAGGTCCTTCGCGTGGTCGAGCGCCCACTGCGTGGCCGCAGCGCAGTCGTCGAGCGCGGCGGGGAATCGGTGTTCGGGGGCCAGCCGGTAGTCGACACTGACGACGACTGCGCCCGTTCCCGAAGCTGTCAAGCGCGCCTGCGCGTCGTGCGTGTTCACACTGCCGATGACCCATCCCCCACCGTGAAAGAACACGACGGTCGGGCCGGCACCCTGCACCGGTGGGCGGTAGATGCGCACGGGCACGTCGCCCTCGGGCCCGGCGATGCAAAGGTCCTCGGTGGCGATTGCATCTTCGGCGGGAGCGGGCCGGCTCAGCATGAACTCGTACCCGCTGCGCGCTTCCTGGGGCGACATCGCCGTTGTCTTCGCGCCGCCGATCGCCGCGATCGCGTCCAGGAGTTGCTGCACCTGCGGATCGACCGACACGGCCGGAGCGTAGAGCGCTAGACGCGAGAAGCGCCGGGCACGAGGCCCGGCGCTTCCCTCAAGTACCCGCCCGAAGGCGGAGGTCTCACGCGCGACCTCTGCGGAAGATGCTGTAGCCGCCCGGGCCCACAAGGCACGCGGCGACGAGCAACAGGATCCCGAAGAGCAACTGACCCTGGAGTATCTGGACGACGCCGACGATGGCGATGATCGCGGCGAGAACAAATGCAAGCATGCTTCCTCCTGAGGTAGGCGCCGGCGTTTCACGGCCGGTGGTGTGACCAAACACGTACCCGCGATCCAGGAGCGCCAGCCGCGCGTAATCGTCGGCCGCGGAGGTTGCGAACTTTCGCGAGCGGGTAGGCAACTGGAGTTCCCGTTTCCACGGAGGGAGACCCAGTGACACAACCAGAAGGTACGAACGCGACCGGACACACGGTGTTCGACAAGGTGGCCGGCAAAGCCAAGGAGGTCGTCGGCGCGGTCATCGGCGACGAGGACCTCGCGCAGGAAGGCGAGCTCCAGCAGGCGAAGGCGAGAGCGGCCAAGGCGGCAGTAGACCTCTCCGCAGAGGCCGAGCAGCGCGAGGCCGAGGCACAGCTGAAAGCCGAGCTCACGCAAAACCAGATCGAACAGCAGCAGGTCGACGCCGACCTCGCCGAGCGCACCCGCGAAACCCAGCTCGAGCATGAACGCGCCGCCGCGCAAAGCGAGATCGAGGGCGAAGCGCGTGAGCGGGAGGCCGCACTTCGCCGCCAACACGCGTCCGAGGAGCGCGTCATCGACGCGCAAGAGGAGGACGTGGTCGTCGATCTCGTCGATGACGCTTCGGCGGCGGCGGGGATCGAACGCGAGGCTGAGCGGGCAGAGAAGGCGGCGGAAGCCCTGAGCTCCGCCCAGCGGAATCTCGAACAGAAGTGACCCAAACAAACGATACGAACGGAGTGACCATGGGACTCAATGGAATGACCCGCCGCGCCACCCTCGCGTGGCTCGACACGGTGCGGCTGCCGCTCACCGCTGCAGAACAAGTGGCCAAGCGGGCCGGCCAGGAGCACGCGACATCCGCTCCCGCCGCCGCGTTCGGCTCGTTCGAGGCCACCGTCAAGGAGACCGTCGGACGCCTCACGGGCGACGACACGTTGCAAGGATTGGCGCGACTGCAACGCGCCGAGCTCGAGCAGCGGGGCCGGGCGGCGGAGAAACAGACCGAAGCTGCAGCGGTGCGCGAAGCCGCGCTGCGCGAGGCCGAGCAGCGCGAGGCGGCACTCGAACGCCAACGCGCGGAAACGCAACGGCGCGCCGATGCGCGCGAGCGCCAGGTAGAGCAGGAACGCCTTGATGCCGAGCGCAAGGTCGCCAACCAGACAGCAAACAAAAAGGCGGCCCTCCGCGAATCGGCTCGGAAAGTCGATCAGGCACTTGACGAGAAGGCGAAGCGTGCCGAGGCGGAGCGGCTCCGGATCGAAGCTGAAGCGCTGCGAGCAAAAGAACACGCCGTCGCCGCTCAGGGCGCCGTGCTCGACCTCGACAAGGCGGTCAAGACGAAAAAAGCGGCACGCAAGAGCGGGTAGGACGGCCGTCTCGGGGTAAAGGTTCCGCGTGCGGTTCCGGCGCAACGCGCAACTCGATCCTTCCCAAGTCTCCGACCGCCGCGGCATGCGGCCGATGGCGGTCGGGGGCGGCGGCCTCATCGGCCTCGTCGTGCTCGTTCTGACACTGCTCAACGGCGGAGGCGGAGGCGGCGGGACCGGCCTGGAGCTCGGCGGGGGTGCGGAGACAGGATCCGGCACGGCGTTGTCAGCCGAGTGCACCACGGGTGAGGACGCCAACCAACGCGACGACTGCCGCATCGTGGGCGTCATCAACAGCGTGCAGTCGTACTGGCAGGACACGCTCGACGGATACCAGCCGGCGAAAACGGTGTTCTTCACCGGCGGAACGAACACGGGATGCGGCAGCGCGTCCTCGGCCGTCGGGCCGTTCTACTGCCCGCTCGATTCACAGGTGTACATCGACCTCGGGTTCTACGAGGAGCTCCGCACCCGGTTTGGTGCGCGCGGCGGACCTTTCGCGGAGGCGTACGTGATTGCCCACGAGTACGGGCACCACGTCGAGAACCTGCTCGGCGTGCTGAAGCGGGCGCAACAGGATCGCGACACGGGCCCACAGAGCAGCGCGGTACGCGTCGAGCTGATGGCCGATTGCCTTTCAGGGATGTGGGCGAACGGCGCGGTGGAAACCGGCTTCATCGAGGAGTTGACCGAGGACGACATTCGCGACGGCTTGGACGCCGCGTCGGTTATCGGTGACGACCGCATCCAGGAGCAGACGCAGGGTCAGGTCAACCCCGAATCGTGGACGCACGGATCGTCGGAACAACGGCAACGCTGGTTTCTGAACGGCTATCGCGGCGGCGACCTCGAAGCGTGCGACACGTTCCGCGCCCGCACCGTTTGACCGTGGCCGACGTAACCCGTTTGTGTAGCGACGACGGCGGGTAGCTCCCGCAGCATGATCAACCGTGTCGGCAGCCTCGTGAAAACTGCGCTCTCAGTTCCGTTCACGATCGTTCGTGAAGGTCGCAAGATCGTCGAATCTGTGCTCAAGGGCAACGACGACCATGCGGTAGCGAGGACTGCGGAGGCGGTAGCGGACACCGCGGAGGCGGAGAAGGCCGAGATCCAAGCGGCGATCCGCGAACAGGCGCAGGCGAGCATCGAGACCGTGAAGGTCGCCGAGGAGATCCGCGAACAGAACGTCACCGCCGACAAGACACCGCTCTAACCGTCGACGCAGTCGGGCGGATTACGCGCGGATTACGCGGCGGTGATCTCCGCCCACACGATCTTGCCGTCGGCGGAGGGATCGATACCCCACGCCGTAGCAACACTCGACACGATGAGAAGCCCGCGTCCGCTCGGCCGTACCGACGACGGCCGTTGCGGTTCGGGGGAGCCCTGGCCGAAGTCGGTGACCTCGATGCGCACCGAATCGGAATTCGCGCCGCAACGGAGCACCACCCGACAGACCGAGCCGGCGTGCGTTATCGCGTTCGTAACCAGCTCGCTCACCACCAGCACCGCGCGCTCGACCAGTGCGTCCGCACCCCATCTCTCCAACCGCTCACGCGTGAAACGCCGCGCCTGTCCGACGCTCGACGGCTCCTGCTCGAGGTTTACGCTGGCGACGTCGCCGAACTGCCCGGCGACGTCCTCCACGACGCTCAGTAGACGCGAGAGTTGCTCGCCCTTGACGACTAGTCCGGCGGCGCCGAGCGTTGCCGCCGACGAACTCCCTTCGTACTCGGTGCCGGTGAAGATCACGACGCGCACTTCCGGATGGATCTCGCGGAGCCTCGTCAACACTTCTCGGCCCGCGATGTCGGGCAGACCGAGATCGAGCACGATGATGTCCGGGTGCATCTCACGGGTGAGCTTCAGCGCCGACTCGCCGTCAGCGGCGTCGGCGACGACCTCGAGCACGTCACTGGGCGCAAACGCCACGCGGAGCAACCGACGGAGGTCGGCGTCGTCGTCGACGAGAAGGACGCTCGCGCGACGGGGCACGACGTTCAGGCCGCGATCGGCTTGAGTCCGAGGAGCGACTGCGCCAGGGGCAGGAGCTTCTGCGGCTGATCCTTCTGGAGATACGCGTCAATGTCCGGTGAACGCTGTGCCTCGGCGGCGAGATCGTGCGCGCTGAACAACAGAATCTTCGCGGCTGGTGCGACCCGTTTCAGCGAAGGGGCCGCGTCGAGGCCCGTGACCGGCCCGTCGATGAAATGGTCGAGCACGATGAGACCTGGCGCGATCAACTCAGCGACATCGACCGCCTCAGCCGCAGTAGTGGCTTGGCCCATCACGCGCAACCGAGGATCCCGCGTCAGCAGCGCTTGGATCATGCGACGCATGTCCTCCTCGTCTTCGACGATCACGAGCACCCTCATCTGCTCCATTGTCACTGCCTCTCCCTGACCGACGCGGGCAAACGAACGCCGAAACACGCGCCGTCGGGTGTGCGCTCGTACCAGACCTCCCCACCGCCTGCTCGCGCCAACCCTCGGACGATCGACAAACCGAGCCCGGTACCGTGCTTCGAGCGGCTGACCGCTTTGCTCGAGCGCGCGAAGCGGTCGAACAGCCGAGGCTCGAAATCGACGGCGACGCCGGCACCGTTGTCGCAAACGCGAACCTCGACCGAGCCGTTGGCCGCGGTTTCCGACGCCCTTGGCGTCCAGGCGGCGTTCCTACGCCGCCTGGACGCAGAGGACCTGGTCTCGCCGGCACGGTCGGACGGTGGGCAGCGGCGCTACTCACGCGTCGAGATCGGCCAGGTACAACGGGTTTCCGAGCTCGCCTCCGAGGGTCTCACCCTGGCCGGAATCAAACGGCTCATGGCACTCGAGGCCGAAGTCGCGGCGCTGCAGGAGGCGCTCGCTCACGAGAAGGCGAAACAAGGAACCCGCCGCTAGCCGCCGCTTGACAAGATATCTTGTCAATGGCACGGTATCGGGGTGCCCGCCGTCGCCGTCATCGATGAACCCGCCGCGGCCGTCGTCGCTCTCGACCCGACGCGCTCGCGCATGCTGGCCGCACTCGGGCAGGCCCCGGCGTCTGCGGCCGGGCTCGCGCTCAAGCTCGGCATCGCACGACAGAAGGTCGGCTACCACCTCCGCGCCCTCGAGCAGCACGGTCTCGTCTCCGAGATCGACCAGCGACTTCACGGCGGACTGACGGAGCGCATCTTCGCCGCGAGTGCCTCGGCGTACGTCCTCTCGCCCGCTGCGCTCGGCGAAGCGGCGGCCGATCCGAGCGGTGTCGCCGACCGCATGTCGGCCTCGTATCTCGTCGCGCTCGCGGCGCGGGCGGTCCAGGAGGTCGGCGCACTGTTGCGCGGCGCCCAGACCGTTCGTAAACACTTGCCCACTCTGTCGATCGACACCGACGTGTGTTTCCGGTCGGCCGAGGATCGCGCCGCGTTCGCGGACGACCTGGCCACCGCTGTCCGCAGCCTGGCCGCGCGCTACCACTCCGAGGAACTCGCCCGCGGTCGCTGGTACCGCCTGGTCGTGTTCGCCCACCCCCGTCCACAGGAGAAAAGCCCGTGACCACCGAGCAGCCCACCCGGAGCGTCGATTTGTCCGTGGTCGTCCCAGGCACTCCAGCGGAGGTTTGGGACGCGATCGCCACCGGCGCCGGCATCACGTCGTGGTTCGTTCCCGTCGAGCTCGACGAGCGCGTCGGCGGCGCAGTGGTGTCGGATTTCGGCTCGTTCGGCAAGGAGGAGGCAACGGTGACGGCGTACGACCCGCCGCACCGGTTCGCGGCCCTGCTCGGGACGCAACCCGGGGACGGCCGCGTCATCGCTACCGAGTGGCTCATCGAGGCTCGCGACGGTGCAACGTGCACCGTTCGGCTCGTGCACAGCGGGTTCCGTGCCGGCGACGACTGGGATGCCGAGTACTGCGGCATGGTCGAGGGCTGGAAGCTCTTCTTCGAGAACCTGCGGCTTCACCTGACGTTCTTCAAGGGCGAGCACGCCCAAGCGATCGTGCCGATGCGAACCATCCCGGGCCCGAACGCGCGCGCGTGGACGCAGCTCTGCGGGGCAATCGGCGTCGCCTCTGATCTCAACGCCGGTGACGTTCTCGAGACCGACGCCGCTGCCCCCCTGCCGCTACACGGCAGTGTCCACCACGCTCAGCGGACCGCCAAGGTGAGCAACTACCTCGCGGTGCTCGAAGGCCCCCTGCGCGGTACCGCAGTAATCGCCGCTGAGGGCGACGGCGACGCCGTCATGGTGAGCACATGGCTCTACCTCTACGGCGGGGACACCGCGCCGATCGAGCGGTCAGTAAACGAGCTGCTCGCTCGGCTCGCCGAGCCTGTCTCTTAGGACAGCGCCGGCAGTTCCTGCTGCAATCCGGCGGCAATCCGGCGGCAATCCGGCCAGTCAGCGCGCGACGAGGTAGGCCGCGACCGACAATCCGAAGACGACGAAGACCGGCCGCAAGACGCGCGCCGGTACTCGCCGCCCAACGCTCGAGCCCACGACCGCACCTACTGCGGACCCGGCGCCGATGAGGACGACGACCTCCCAAGCGACGTCGGCGAAGAGGAGAAAGAGGAGCGCGGCTACGCCATTGTTGACACCAACGAGGACGTTCTTCAGTGCCGTCGTCCGCGTGATCGCGTCGGGCACGAGCGCTCCGAGGACCGCGACCAGGATGATCCCTTGCGCAGCGCCGAAGTACCCGCCGTAGATTCCCGCCACAAACGTCACCGCGACCGCGGTGAATCCGACGTCGTTGGCGCCGGCCCTCCGGCGCTCGGCGACAACCCGGATCAGCCGCGGCTGGAACGCCAGCAGCGCGCACGCAAGCACTACGAGTACCGGCACGACGGAGTCGAACACCTTCGACGGGAGCGTGAGGAGAAGCGTCCCGCCGAGGGCGGCGCCACTCGCAGAGCCGAGTGCGAGCGTCCGCGCCCGCGCTCCCTGTCCGGCGAGCTCGCGGCGGTACCCCACGACGCCGCCGATCGTGCCCGGGACGAGACCGATGTTGTTGGAGACGTTCGCGACCACCGGTGAGTAACCACAGGCGATGAGAACCGGGAACGTCACGAGGGTGCCGGAACCGAGCACGGCGTTGATCGCACCGGCGAGCACGCCCGCGAGTGCAATCGTGACCGCTTCGAGCGCCGTGAGCGAGACGCCCGCGGCCATGACGACTATGGCTGCGACATCACCCGGACCGGCAGGACCCGCGGGCCGCGGACCTGACCGCCGGACCACCGCACCGCCTCAGGGTCGGCCAGCTCGAAGCTCGGGAACGCGTCGAGCCAGGCCTCGAGAGCAACTCGCAGCTCCATGCGCGCGAGGTGCGAACCGGCGCATCGGTGGATGCCGAGGCCGAACGCCGCGTGGCGGTTCACCTCTCGGTCGATGACGACGGTGTCGGGGTCTGCGAAGGCCGCTGGGTCGCGGTTCGCGGCCGGGAACGGCAACAGGACCCACTCCTCGGCCTTCATGGGGCAGCCGTTCCAGTCCATGTCCTCGCGCACGAGGCGCGCCATCGTGACCGGCGCGTAGGCACGGAGGAACTCCTCCATTGCCAGCGGCATTAGATCGCGCTCGGCGACGAGTCGCTCGCGGTCAGCCGGGTTCCCGGCGAGGTGCCACAGCGACGCGCCGATCGCGCTCCACGTCGTGTCGATCCCCGCGATCAGTAGGAGCGCGATCGTGCGGACGACCTGGAACGGATCGAGCTTCTCGCCGTCACGTTCGCTGCCGAGGAGGAAGCTGATGAGGTCGTCGCGCGGATTGGCGATGTGGTCATCGATGTGCACCATGAGGTATTCGAAGAGCTTCATCATCCCCGCGGCGCGCTTCTCGAGCGGCAGCGAGACGCCCTCGAGGACGTGGTTCACGAAGCCACGGAACCGATCGGCGTCGGCCTCCGGCAAGCCGAGCATGTTGGCGATCACACGGACCGGGATGTGCTGCGCGTACTCGGCGGCAGCATCGACGATCTCGCGGCCGCGCATCTGGTCGATGAGCTCCTCGCAGTACGCGCGCGTCGACGGCTCGAGCTTGTCGATGGCCTGCGGTGAGAAGATCGGCAGCAGTAGGCGACGCGACCCCTTGTGGAACGGCGGATCCGACGAGATCGGCGGCGCGATCCCCTCGGGCGCGAGTGCATGGGGCGGACGGAACTCGCTCATGACGACGCTGCGCGACGTGAATCGCTCGGTGTCGTAGGCAATCGAGGCGATGTCGTCGTAGCTCGTCGGAAGCCAGGCCCCGCCATAGCGCGTCGTGTGCGCGACGGGGCAGGTCTCACGCAACTGCGACCAGATCGCGTAGGGGTCGGCCGCCCATACGTCGTCCGTGTGGTCGAAGTCCGTGGCCCAGTCGGTCACCGGTGCGTGGTCACCCATCAGCGTGCATCCCCTGTCGTGGCCGGCTCGTCGATCGAGATCGCCAACTCCGGGCAGTTTGCGACGGCGAGGCGCGCCCGCCGCTCGTGCTCCGCTTCGACGGTACCGTCGCCGAGCGCGTGCCCGTTCCCGATGTCGTCGGGCGCGAAGACGGCGGGCGCCGTCGCATAGCAGCGGCCGTGGCCTTCACAGCGGTCTTGGTCGACATGCACCTTCATACGCTTGCTCCCATGGGCGTGATTAAAGCCGGAGCGCGCGCTGCCCGCGTTCCAGTGCCAGCAGGGTCTGCTTCCGGTCGAGGCCGCCGCCGTAGCCCACCAACGTCCCGGAGGCGCCGATTACGCGGTGGCAGGGCACGATGAGCGCGATCGGGTTGCGACCGTTGGCAAGACCCACGGCCCGCGATGCAGTGGGCTGACCGATCCGGGCCGCGAGCTCACCGTACGACTCCGTCTCGCCGTAGGGGATGTCGCACAGCGCCCGCCACACGCGTTGTTGGAACGCCGTGCCCTCGAGGCGCGTCGCCACCTTGAACGCGGTCAGCTCGCCGGCGAAGTACGCCGCCAGCTGGTCGACCACCTCGGGAAAAATCGACTCATCGGTCTCCCAGCCCGACTGCTGCTTCGGTGGATGCGTCTGGGAGTGCATGACGAGGTGCGTCAGGGCGCGGTCGTCTCCGGCGAGCGTCAGGGGGCCAATCGGGCTGTCGATCGTCCGCGTACGGATGGTGGTCACGGGTGTCCTTTCGGTGGCCAATCGTTTACAGGATGGGCGTGCGTTCCCCAGAGGTACTGGACGGCGTAGCCGCGCCATGGCCGCCAGCGCCGCGCGTGGTCGCGCAGTGCCTGCGGCGTCGCGCCGATACCCATGGCCGCGGCTGCCCTCCGCACCCCCAGGTCACCGGCAGGAAACGCATCGGGGTCGCCGAGGGCCCGCAGCGCGATCGTCTCCACCGTCCACTCACCGACGCCTGGTATCGCCCGGAGCGAACGCCGAGCGCGATCCCAGTCGGACCCCGCCCCCAGGTCGACAGACCCGCGGGCAAGTGCATCGATCAACGCTCGGACGGATTGGGCGCGGCTCGCGGGAACGCGGATATGGCGCGGGTCGAGATCGGCCAGCTCCGCGATCGCCGGGAAGGTGAACCGCAACCCACCCTCGGGGTCGACGATCTGCGTTCCGAGAGCGTCAACTAGGCGCGCCGCGTGCGTCCGGGCGGCGGCAGTCGAGACCTGCTGGCCGAGCACGGCGCGCAGCGCAAACTCGTCCTCGTCGACCGTTCGCGGGATGCGGCGTCCCGGCGTCTTCCTTACGAGATCTCGGAGGCTCGTGTCCTTCTGCAACTCCGCGTCGACCGCCTCGGGGTCGGCGTCGAGATCCAGTAGTCGCCGGCACCGGGCGATTGCGGTGGTGAGATCGCGGAGATCGTCGAGCGCCAGCCGACAGGCGATGTGGTCCGGGTGCGGAGTCAGACCGACGATCCCATTCCCGTGCGGCAGGCGCATCGTCCGGCGGTACGCGCCGTCGCGGTATTCCTCGACGCCGGGCACGCCCGTGGCCGCGAGGTGGCCGAACAGACTGTCGACGCACAGCGGCTTCCGAAACGGCAGCCGGAGCGCGAGCGAGCGCGGCGACACCGGAGGCGTAGGGCCTGATGCGCGGGCGCGCAGCGCGGTCGGCGTGAGCGCGAACACGAGCCGCACGGTGTCATTGAACTGCCGAATGCTCGAGAACCCCGCGGCAAAGGCGACGTTCCCGAACGGCAGCGCCGTCGTCTCGATCAACAGCCGTGCCGTCTGGGCGCGCTGCGCGCGCGCCACGCCCAAAGGACCGGCGCCGACCTCGGCGAGGAGGTGGCGCTCGAGCTGGCGAACGCTGTAGCCGAGCCGTCGCGCCAGCCCTCCTACACCCTCGCGATCGACGACGCCGTCGGCGATCAACCGCATCGCCCTGGCGACGACGTCGGCGCGCGCGTTCCATTCGGGCGAACCCGGCGACGCGTCGGGGCGACACCGCTTGCACGCGCGGAAGCCGGCGTTCTGCGCGGCGGCGGCGGTGGGATAGAAGCGCATGTTGCGCGCGTACGGCGGGCGGACAGGGCAGCTGGGGCGGCAGTAGATGCGGGTCGTCAGGACAGCGGTGACGAACCACCCGTCGAAGCGGGCGTCCTTCGACTGCACGGCCCGGTAGCACCGCTCGAAGTCGTCGTGCACAAGGACAGCGTGCCATCCGCCATCGGATGTAGCTGGCGGAAAAACGACATCGCAGTGGCGGGTAGCCGATCTATCCCGACGACCCCTCACCCCACGCGGGCGGATTGGCCCCCGTCGACACACAGCAGGACGCCGGTGATGAACGCGGCTTCATCCGAGGCGAGGAAGAGCGCGGCGTTGGCTACATCCCACGCGGTGCCCTGCCGGCCGAGTGGCACGGCCGCGGCGCGGGCGTCGGCAACGGCGGAACGGTCCGCGCCGAGCCCTCGCGCGACGGCGTCCACCGCCATTGGCGTGTCGATGAACCCGGGGAGGATCGCATTGGCCCGCACGCCGCGGGCTGCGTTCGTGACCGCCAAGTTCTGTGTAAGCGCGTTCACTCCCGCCTTCGACAGCTTGTAGGCGGTCAGATTCCCGGCCGCGGCGATCGACGCCAACGAAGAAACATTGACGATCACCCCGTTACCGCTTTCGCGAAGCGTCGGAACCGCAGCCCGGCACGTCCGCCACATCGCTCGCAGGTTCACCGACATGATCAGGTCGAACGCGTCGTCGGCCAGGTGGTGCGGGGGACCGTCGCCGGCGGCGATGCCCACGTTGTTGTGCAGGATCTCGAACCCCCCGAACGCGTCGATCGCGGCGGCAACGATGCTCGCCGGTCCGTCGTCGGAGGCAACATCGGCGACCACCGTGTGGACCTCTGCACCCTCGGCGCGGGCCGACTCCGCAGTCTCGTCGAGCGACGCCGGATCCCGATCGACGAGGACGAGGCGTGCGCCCTCGCGGGCGAAGGTGACTGCCGTCGCGCGCCCGTTGCCGACGGTCTGCCCGGGCGTCTGCCCCGCACCCACGATTACCGCTACCCGCCCGTTCAGTCGTCGTGTGCTCATGGCCGCAGTCTGACGCCCAGAGCTACGGTCGTTCGATGCCGTACCGGACAATCATCGAGCCGTTCCGGATCAAGGCGGTTGACCCGATCAGGTTCACGACGCGTGCCGAGCGGGAGACCGCGCTGGCCGCGGCCGATTGGAACCTGTTCCGGCTGAGCGCGGACGACGTGCTCATCGACCTGCTCACCGACTCCGGCACGGGGGCGATGTCTGCCGCCCAGTGGGGTGCGCTCATGACCGGCGACGAGTCGTACGCCGGTTCCCGGTCGTTCGACCGGTTCGAGGCGGTCGTCCGGGACCTCACCGGGTTCGAGCACGTGATCCCTACGCACCAGGGCCGCGCCGCGGAGCGGATCCTGTTCGCCAGCGCGGTCGGGGCCGGACAGGTCGTGCCGAACAACAGTCACTTCGACACGACCCGGGCCAACGTCGAGATGCAGGCGGCCGAGGCGCTCGACCTTCCCTGCCGGGAGGCCGCCGATCTCCACAGCGACGCTCCGTTCAAGGGCAACGTCGATATCGACGCCCTCGCGACCGTCCTCGGATCGGCTGCCGAAGTGCCGCTCGTCATGGTGACGATCACGAATAATTCCGGCGGCGGTCAACCGGTGTCGCTCGCGAATCTCCGCGCCGTGCGGGAGGTGTGTGACCGCTTCGGGGTTCCGTTGTTCCTCGACGCCGCCCGCTTCGCCGAGAACGCGTGGTTCGTCGTCGAGCGCGAGGAGGGGCAGGCCGGGCGGACGCCGCGCGCGGTTGCCGAGGAGCTGTTCCGTCTCGCCGATGGATGCACGATCAGTCTCAAGAAGGACGGTCTCGGCAACATCGGCGGCGTGCTCGCGCTGAACGACAGTGCGCTCGCGCAGAAGTGCCGCGCGCTGCTGACCATTACCGAAGGGTTTCCGACCTACGGGGGCCTTGCCGGCCGCGACCTCGAGGCGCTGAGCCAGGGGCTACTCGAGATCACCGATCCGGACTACCTGCGGTACCGCATTCGGACGGCCGAGTACCTGGCGGAGAAGGCGTGGAGCGCGGGCGTGCCGACGGTTCGACCTCCCGGCGGGCACGCGGTCTATCTGGATGCCGGCGCGCTGTTGCCGCACATCCCGCCACACGAGCTGCCCGCTCAAGCGCTCGCGTGCGAGCT
>Ga0183260_10001093_pt1 | contig 23083 bp, 17 predicted proteins | sample AntDrymUQ4972206_2_FD_129768 | JGI IMG/M metagenome (GOLD analysis project Ga0183260, IMG submission 129768) | Polar desert sand microbial communities from Dry Valleys, Antarctica - metaG UQ497 (22.06) (version 2) (version 2) | ecosystem: Environmental > Terrestrial > Soil > Desert | place... | reverse complement strand
GCCGGGCGGTGCTCTTCAGTGGCACCGCGTTCGTGGTCGCCATGTTCGGGATGCTGCTCGTGCCGAGCTCGATCATGCGAAGCCTGGCGGTCGGCGCGATCCTGGTGGGCATCGTCTCGGTCGTTGCGGCTCTGACACTGCTGCCGGCGCTGATCGGGTTGCTCGGGGACCGCATCAATTCCCTGCGGATTCCGATCGTGGGCCGGCGCACGCTCGCCTCTGCGGGCAGCGAGGGGCGCTTCTGGGGAGCGATCGTCCGGAACGTGCTACGGCGTCCTGTGCTGAGCCTCGTCCTCTCATTGGGCGTGCTGGTGGCTCTGGCGCTCCCGATTCTCGCCATGAACGTCGGCACGAGCGGGGTTTCTGCCCTGCCCGACCGCTTCTCCTCCAAGCAGGGCTTCGTCGCGCTCGAACGCGACTTCCCGAAGTCGACGACCGACCCCGTGGAGATCGTGGTCTCCGGTGGCGCCTCGGGTGCCGACGTCTCGGACGCGCTCGCCGGGCTGCGGTCAAGGCTCGCCGCTGACCCCCGGTTCGGCGCCGGCGAGGTACGGCGTTCCGAGGACGGTGAGGTCGCGGTTCTCTCGGTGCCGGTCGTGGGAGACGCTTCGAGCTCGCAGGCCGTCGCAGCCGTGGAGGAGCTCCGCTCCGAGCTCGTGCCCCAAGCGTTCGAGGGAACGGACGCGGAGGTGCTCGTCGGCGGCACGACGTCGGAGAACATCGACTACTTCGCCTCGGTGATCGATCCAGCGCCGCTGGTGATCGCGTTCGTGCTCGTACTGACGTTTCTTCTCCTGACCGTGGTTTTTCGCTCGGTGGTCGTCGCGGCGACGGCGGTGGGACTGAACCTGCTGTCGGTGGGCGCCGCGTACGGGCTGCTCGTGCTCGTGTTCCAGTACGGGATCGGCGCAGACTTGCTCGGCTTCCAGGAGACCGACACCATCGAGGCCTGGGTGCCGCTCTTCCTCTTCTCGGTGCTTTTCGGGCTCTCGATGGACTACCAGGTGTTCCTGCTCAGTCGGATCAGGGAGCGCTACGACGAGAGGGGAAATACGACGGACGCGGTGACGTTCGGCGTCGGCTCCACTGCCCGGATTATCACCGGTGCGGCGCTGATCATCGTCGCGGTCTTCTCCGGCTTCGCCCGCGGCGATCTCGTCATGTTCCAGCAGATGGGGTTCGGGGTCGCGGTCGCGCTGCTGATCGACGCCACGATCATCCGCTCCGTGGTGCTTCCGAGCGCGATGGCCCTGCTCGGGCGCTGGAACTGGTACCTGCCGACCTGGCTCGAGTGGCTGCCGCGGCTCGAGGTCGAAGGCCCTGCTCCCAACTCCGCCGGCGCCCAGGGGTCGCTGGAGCCGAGCCGGATCGAGAACTAGCGACAAAACAGCGCCAATCCATCCACAAAGACATGTCCAAGGTCAGACCCTGGGCATGTCTATAACGGCCGACGTGGGTGGGGATGACGCCGCGCTCGAGAGCCGCTGGTACCGTCGCCCGGTGCCGAGAGAGGAAGCTCCCCGCTACGGGCCTCCCGACGCGCTCCGCTCTCCGCGCTACGCGGGCGTGAAGACGTTCGCGCGCTGCCCACTCGTCGAGAGCCCTGACGACGTTGACGTCGCGGTCCTCGGAATCCCGTTCGACACCGCCACCACGAACCGCCCCGGCGCGCGCTTCGGGCCCGAGGCGATCCGCTCCGCCTCGATCGCCCTCCGCCCGTACAACCCCGCGCAGGATGCGCAGGTGTTCGGCCGCTTGTCGGTCGCCGACCTCGGAGACGTCAGCGTGACGCCCGGCAACGCCGAGCGAACGGTCTCGCAGATCGCCGAGCAGGTCGAGCCGATCGTCCGGTCGGGCGCGAGGACGCTCTGCCTCGGCGGAGACCACCTGGTCGTGCTCGGCGAGTTGCGCGCGCACGCGGCGGCGCACGGACCGCTCGGCCTCGTCCTACTCGACGCCCATGCGGACGTGTGGGACGTCTACGTCGGCGAGCGCTACTACCACGGCTCACCCTTCCGCCGAGCGCTGGAGGAGGGGCTGCTCGACCCGGGTCGCTCGCTGCTCGCCGGTATGCGCGGCGCGCTGTACAGTCCGGAGGACGTCGCGACGCCGTCCGACCTCGGCTTCGAGGTCATCCCCTGCGACGAGCTGGTCGCGCTCGACTTCGACGAATACGGGGCGCGGGTGCGCGAGCGTGTCGGCGAGGGGCCGCTGTTTCTCTCCTTCGACATCGACGTGCTCGATCCCGCGTTCGCGCCCGGGACGGGAACACCCGAGGTCGGAGGCCTGACGAGCCGCGAGGCGCTCGGCTACCTGCGCGCGCTGCGGGGGCTCCGCTTCTCAGGCTATGACGTGGTCGAGGTGAGCCCGCCCTACGATGGGCCTGGCCAGTCGACAGCCGTCGCCGCCGCAAACGTCGCGTTCGAGCTGCTCACGCTGGACGTCCTCGCCGGCTAGATGCTTGATCGGGAATTCACGGCGGGCCGGATGACGGCCACGACACGGCTCCGGATCGCCACCCTCCCTCGCCGTCCAGGCTTACCAGCCTGCACGACAAGTGAGTGCGTCGCCCGGCTTGGTCGTGACCGCCCCCGGCTGCGCGTCAATTCCCGATCAACCATCTAGAGGACGCATGAGTCGCCAAGTCCGGATTGTGGGCACGCTCGTCCTCACCGCGTTCGCCGTCGCCTACCTCGCCTGGAAGATCGAGCTCGGGACGACGCTGGACGTGCTCGAGGAGACCGACCTCGCGTGGTTCGTCGCTGCCGTCGCGATCATGGTCTTCACGATTCCTGCGCTGGCCGCGCGCTGGGGTTGGCTCCTGCGCGCGCAACACATCGAGGAGGGCCTCGCGTGGCTCACCCGCGCGTACCTGGTCGCCTACACCGCCGGCCAGATCCTGCCGACCTCGCTCGGCGGTGACGCGGTGCGGATCGTCGAGACGGCCCGCCGGCACGAGGGCCAGACAGCTGTCGCGACCGGAACCGTGGTGCTGGAGCGGGGTCTCGGGGGCGCCGCGACGGTGTTGCTCGGCGCAATCGCCTTCGTGCTCTCGATCGGGCGCTTCGACGTGAGCGCGTACGTTTGGCTCGAGGGGATCTTCGTATTCGGGACGATCCTTCTCGCGTTCCTCTTCTTCGCCCGTTCGGCGCGCCCGCTTCTCCGCCTGACAGCACCATGGCTCGAACGCGTTCGCCTCGATCGGCTTCTGCGGGCGTTCTACGAGAGCGTCCACCACTACCGTGGCCGCCCACGGCTTCTGCTTCGCGTGTTCGCCCTCACGTTCGCCGTCCAGACGGTGCGCATCCTCGCGATCTGGGCCACGGCGAGGGCGGTCGGCGTCGAGCTCGAGGTGCTCGTCTACTACGTCATGGGCCCGCTGCTCTTCCTCGTTTTGCTCGTGCCCTTCACGCTGAACGGGATCGCCGTCCGCGAGGCGTTCTTCGTCAGCTTCCTCGGCAGTCTCGGCATTGGCGCTGAGCAGGCGTTTGCAGCGGGGTTTCTCTTCTTCCTCGTCACCCTGATCATGGCGCTGCCGGGTGGGGCGATTCTTCTCTGGGAGGGACTTCGCGGGGGGAAGACGCGGCCTCGGGTCGAGCATGGCTGACGTCTCGGTCGTCGTCGTCACCTACGACGCGCTTCCCTGGGTCGAGCACTGTCTCGAGAGCGTGCGCGGCGTCCCAACCGTTGTCGTCGACAACGGCTCGAGCGACGGGACGGCAACGTTCGTGCGGGAGCGCTTTCCCGATGTCGACGTGATCGAGTCCGAGAACCTCGGCCTTGCCGCAGGCTGGAACACGGGCATCCGCGCTACGGACAGCCGCTACGTCCTCCTCTTGAACGCGGACGCCTGGCTCGTCGGGGACGCGCTCGGCCGGCTGGTCGAGTTTGCCGATTCACGTCCGAAAGCGGCGTTTGTGGGGCCGCGTCTTTCCAACCCGAACGGAACGCTGCAGCGCTCGGTTCGTGGCTTCCCGACGCTCTGGAGGCTGGCGACCGAGTATCTCGGCATACGCAAGCTCGCGCCACGCTCGCCTGCGCTGAACGCGTTCTACGCCGGCGGCTTCGACCACGACCAAGTGCGTGACGTCGAATCCGTCATGGGCGCGTGCATGCTCGTCCGCCGCGCTGCCCTCGCCGATGTCGGCTTCGCCGACGAGAGCTTCTTCCTCTTCAGCGAAGAGACCGACTGGCACTATCGAGCCCGGCAGACGGGGTGGGAGATCGTCTTCTTTCCCGGCGCCGAGTGCGTCCACGTCCGGGGCGCGTCGCATGCGGGACGTCTCTACCACGAGAACTTGCGGGGACACCTGCGCTTCCTTCGGAAGCACCGGGGAGCGCGCCAGGCGGAATGGGCGAGGCGTCTCCTGCTCGCTGCGCTGCGGCTGCGGGCGGCGATCTTCCGAGGTGAGCGCGGTCGCGCATACCGCGAAGCAGGGTCCTGGCTCGCCTCCGGAGACGTGGCGGAGCTCCTGAGACGATGAGCAACATCGAGCTCTACCTCCGGCTCATCCTCGGAACCGGGCTCGTGCTGGCGCCGGGCTGGGCTCTCGCCCGCGCCCTCGGCGTTCGCAGCGTCGCGGCGACGCTTGCGTGGTCGCTGACGCTTGTCTTCGCAGCGCTCGGGGTGACGTTCGCGCTCGGCGCCTCACTCACGCTCGCGATCGCGTTGCTCTTCGTAGCCGGGGTGGCGGCGGGTGTCAGCTGGTATCTGCGCAGGAGCCGGACCTCCGAGCGGATCCCCTGGCGCTGGGCGGCCGCAGGCGCGGGCGCCTCCCTCGGCATCGGCCTGTGGCGGGTTGCAGGATCCGTGCAGGGAGACGGCCTCTTCCATCTCGCGCGAGCGCGAAAGATTCTCGAGCTCGACGACCTCTCGCTGAAGGCGGTAGGGGAGTTCGCCGACGCCAGCCTCCATCCGGGCTACGCGTTCCCGCTCTGGCACGGATTCCTCGCGCTCGTGTCCCGGATCTCCGGGGCAGACCTCGAGCTGGTGGTGCTCCATCTCCCCTCGATCCTCGCCGTGCTCGCGGTCGTGATCGCCTACGAGGCCGGCTGGGCGCTGTTTCGGAGCGTCTGGGCGGCCGGCGCGGTCGCCGGCGCGCAGGCCGGGATCATCTGCTTCGCTCCCGGCTCGGGCGGCGCCTACGCCTTCCTCTCGCTGCCGGCGACGTCGTCGCGGCAGCTGCTCGTGCCCGCAGCGCTTGCGCTCGCGCTTTCCGCTCTGCGCCTGCCTTCTCGGGCGCTCTTGGCCTCGACCGCCGCCGCCGGCTTCGTGCTCGCTGTCGTGCATCCCACCTACGCGATCTTCCTCTGGCTCCCGTTCGTCGGGTTCCTGCTCGTCCGGGCGCTCTGGACGAGACTCGACCTGCGACCCGGAGGGGCGGCCCTGGCGGCGCTCGTGCTGCCGGCGGCGTTCTTCATGCTCTGGCTGATCCCGATCGTCGCCGACACGGGCTCGGTCTCTCCCGATCGCGAGGAGATTCGGCGTGCGTTCGAGCAGTATCCGGGCCAGCTCGACATCCGCTCGGAGACGAGCTACAGCCTCGCTCCGGAGGTCTTCACGAGGAGCGGGCCCGTGGCCGTTCTTGCGTTGCTGCTGATCCCGCTGGCCGCATTTGCCGCCCGCAGGCGCTGGTCCGCGTTCGTGGTCGGCGGGTCACTCGCCGTGCTCGTGTGCATGCTCGTCCCAGTCCTCTTCACCACGCTCTCCGACCTCGTCTCCATCTCCCAGGCGCGGCGCGCGGCCGGGTTCCTGCCGTTTGCCTTCGCCTTCGCCGGGGGGCTCGGCGTTCTCTCACGAGTCCTCTGGCCCTGGCTTCCTCCGATAGCCCTCGTCGCCGGGGCGGTCCTGCAGTACCTCTATCCGGGTGACTTCGACTACGCCTTCGACGACCCCGGTCCCGCCTGGGTCGTGTGGCTCGCGGTGATCGGCGCCGCTGCCGCCCTCGTTCTCGGCTTCGTCCGCCGCAGCCGTCCCCCCGTGGAGGACACTGCCGGACTCGCCGCCGCGTTCTTCCTGATTCCGGTCGTCGCCGTGGGCCTGGCCAAGTGGAGCCCGCCGTCGACACCTCCCCTGGGATTGCTCTCACCGGGACTTGTGGAGGCCGTGCGCGAGAACGTGCCGTACCGCTCGATCGTGTACTCGGATCAGGAGACGAGCTTCCGGATCGCCGCCTTCGCACCTGTCTATATCGCGGTCGCGCCGCCCGGTCATGTCGCTGACACGATGGTGAACCGGCCGTTCGAGCGGGCGCGCGAGGCTCGTGCTTTTCTGAGAACCGGCGATCTGGCGATCCCGAGGAGCTACGGCGCGCAGTACCTCATAGTCGACCGCGCGCGCGGGCGACCGCGCGCGTTCGATCTTCGGGAGCTCTACCGCGACGCCCGCTTCGTTCTTTACCGGCTGCCCCCGGAGCCGTAGCCCCCGCCGCCGGGCGTCTCGATCCGGAGGAGATCTCCGGGCTCGAGATCCCTGGTGACGAAGGCCGGCAGCTCCTCACCGTTCAAGAGGTTTCGGCCCGGAAGCCCGTCCTCGCCGCCCGCGGCTCCGCGCGGCGGGAGCTGGCGACGTTGGGTGAGGAGCGAGAGGCGGCAGCGCTCCAGCACTCGTAGCTCGCGAATCACTCCGTCTCCGCCACGAAAGCGGCCCGCGCCACCCGAGCCGCGGCGCAGCTCGTAGCGCTCGATCCTGAGCGGATATGAGAGCTCAAGCGCCTCCACGGGGGTGTTGAGCGTGTTTGACATGGCGACGTGGACCGCGGACGGGCCGTTCGCATCGGGGCACGCTCCCTGTCCGCCCCCGATTGTCTCGTAGTACGTGAAGCGGTCGTTTCCGAGGACGACATTGTTCATCGTCCCCTGACCCTGCGCGGGGACCGGAGCCGCTTGCGCGAGCGCGGCGAAGACGACGTCCACGATCCGGCTCGAGGTCTCCGTGTTGCCCGCGGCGACCGCGGCCGGCGGCTGCGCGTTGACGAGGCAGCCCGCGGGGGCGCGAACGGTGACCGGTGTGAAGGCTCCTCCCGAGGCGGGAAGGTCGGGCGCGGTCAGGCAGCGGACGACGTAGAAGCAGGCCGAGCGGGTAACCGCGAGCGGGCAGTTGAGGTTGCCCCGGTGCTGAGACGCGGTTCCCTCGAAGTCGATGTCGATCGAGTCACCGGCGATCGTCACGGCGGCGCGGAGCTCGAGCACCCCGTCCGGCGTCTCGAGCGCGTCGGCGCCCTCGAACCTGCCGTCCGGGAGCTCGCGAATTGCGGCACGGACGACGCGCTCGGAGTACGCGAGGAGCTCGGTCATCGCTTCCCTGACGCGCCTTCGCCCTCGTCGAGCGCAGAGCTCCTCTACCCTGCGCTCGGCGAGCGTGTGCGCCGCGAGCTGTGCGCGCAGGTCGCCGCGGCGCTCGTCCGGGTTGCGCATCCGGCCGACGAGCTCCTCGAGCGCGGTCATGTCGAGCTGTGTCGGCGCGATCACCACGCCTTCTTCCTCGAGCGTCGTCGATCCGGCGGGAAGGCTGCCCGGCTCCGAGCCTCCGACGTCCGCGTGGTGCGCGCGAGAGACCGCGTAGCCAAGCGCAGTCCTGGTGACGATCGTGAGGTCGGGGAGGTGCGTTCCACCCGAGTAGGGGTCGTTGAGGATCCACGGCTCGCCGGGCGCAGGATTGTGCTTCCGAACCGCGGCGACCGCCTCCGGCATCGCCCCGAGATGAACCGGGATGTGCTCGGCCTGCGTGACCATGCGACCCTCCTCGTCGAAGAGCGCGGTCGAGCAGTCGCGGCGCTCCTTGATGTTGGCCGAGAACGCGGAGCGGACGAGCACTGCCCCCATCTCCTCGGCGATCGCGCGAAGACCGCTGCCGATCACCTGCAGCTCGACCGGGATCATGGCGTTCTCCGCAGGACGAGCGTGCCGTGGGGATCGGTCTCGCCCGCCCAGCCTTCGGGAACCCAGACAGTGGCGCCGTCCAGCTCCAGCACGTGCGGGCCACGGACGATGAGCTCCGGCCCGCCGATCTCGATCGTTGGGGCTGCGCGGATCTCCGCCGTGCGCACGGCGACGAGCTCGAGCGGGCGGGCGGGGTCGGCGTAGCCGTAGCGCTCCCGGTGTGCCGCATGGAAGCGTTCGAGGAGCCGGGGTCCGAGGGGAACCGTGAGCTCGAACGACTGCCCGACGTAGCGGAGGTCGGCTTCTCCTTCTGTCGGCAGCTCGCCGGCCTCTGCGAGCGGCTCGACGAACGAGCGCACCGAGTCGAGTCGCTCGTCCGCGGCTACCAGGCCGAGCGCTGAGAGGACGCCAGCCGCGGCGGGGACGAGGACGGTCTCTATGTCCAGCTCGTCTGCGAGCGAGCAGGCGTGGAGCGGCCCCGCTCCCCCGAATGCCACCAGCGCGAACTCCCGCGGATCGAGGCCCTGCTCGACCGAGACGACGCGCAACGCGCGCACCATCTCGGCGTTCACCACTTTGACCACTGCGGCCGGATCGAGGTCACCGAGCGCACGACGCGCGGCGCCCGTGTCGAGCACGATGCCACCGGGCAACTCGCTAGGCACTCGCCCGAGCAGGAGATTGGCGTCGGTCACCGTCGGGCGCTCTCCACCGAGGCCGTAGCAGGCGGGGCCTGGAAATGCGCCCGCGCTCTCCGGGCCGACCCTGAGCGCGCCGCCGGAGTCGAGCCGGACGATGGAGCCGCCGCCCGCCCCGACCGTGTGCACCGCAAGCGTCGGGAGCCGAACCGGGAATCCGCCCACGCTTCTCTCGTGCTCGCGCCGGGGCTCGCCGTCCGTGATGGCGCAGACATCGGTGGACGTCCCGCCCATGTCGAACGTGAGCGCGTTCGGGAAGCCGGCGAGAGACGCGATCCGGGCGGCTCCCACGACGCCGGCGGAGGGGCCGGAAATGAGCGCGAAGGCGGCATGCTGGGCGGCCTCTTCGATCGTGGCGAGCCCGCCCGAGGAGCGCATGACGAGCGGCGTCGCGAGGCCTTCGCTTGCGCAGGCGGCCGCGAGGGCGCGCAGATACCGGGCGAGGACGGGGCCGAGGTACGCGTCGACCACGGTCGTAGACGACCGCTCGTACTCGCGGAACTCCGGCGCGACCTCGTGGGAGGCGACGACGTGGGCGTCCGGGTAGCGGCGGCGGAGCTCGGACGAGACCGCCTGCTCGTGCCGGCTGTCCCGAAACGCGAACAGGAGGCAGACGGCGATCGCCTCCGCGTCGAGCTCTGGCAACGTCGCGACATCGAGCGGCTGGAGCTCGCCGTCTCGACCGATGCGGCCGTACACGCCGACACACCGCTCGAGCGGCACGAGTGGCTCCGGATGCTCGGCGCACGGCCGGTACAGGTGCGCGCGGGGCTGACGCCGCAGCTGGAGAACGTGCTCGAAGCCCGCTGTCGCGACGAAGGCCGTCCGGGCGCCTCGGCGCTCGAGGAGCGCGTTGGTGACGATCGTCGTGCCATGCGTGAAGCGGTCGACCTCGTCCGCGCCGACTGCCCGCGCGGCTGCGAGCACCGATTCCTCCTGGTGCTCGGCGGTCGGCACCTTGGCCGTTCGGATCTCACCATCGGAGACGAGCACGGCGTCCGTAAAGGTTCCTCCGACGTCGATCCCGAGCGCGCGCATCGGTGCATGGTGACTGTCACCGGAGGTGACTGTCACCCGCTTCTCGTCCTCAGTAGAGTCCCTGTCGTGGACCGCCTCGTCTGCCTCGGGCTCAGCCATCGCACTGCCCCCGTGGAGCTCCGGGAGCGCGTGGGCACGCTCGGACTCGGCGCCGAGCGCTGTCCCGGTGTCGAGGAGCATGTCTCACTCACGACTTGCTATCGAGTTGAGTTGTATGCGTACCTCTCCGGCGGAGTCGAGGAGGCGCGCGAGGAGCTGATCGCCGTCCTCGCGGGCAAGCATGGGGTCGACCGGAGCCTGCTCACCGACCACCTCTACGTGCACGCAGGCGAGGATGTCGCGCGTCATCTCTGCCGGGTTTCGGCCGGCCTCGACTCGCTCGTGCTCGGCGAGTCCGAGATTCTCGGGCAGGTCGGCGACGCGTTCGAGGAAGCGCGCGCCTCCGGAACGACGGGGCCGGTGCTTTCGCTGCTTTTCCGCACGGCTGTCGCATCCGGTCGGCGCGCGCGTTCCGAGACCGCGATCGGCGCGAACCCGGCCACCGCCAGCTCGATGGCGCTCGCACTGGCCGAAGGGGTGCTCGGCGATCTCCGTGACCAGCGCGTGCTGGTCCTCGGGGCGGGACGCATCGCGGTGCAATCTTTGAAGGCGGCACGGGGCCGCGGAGTCACTCACATCGCGCTAGCCAATCGCACGCGCGAACGGGCTCGAGAGGCAGCGACGCTTTTCGGGGCAGATGCCTACGGGCTCGAGCAGCTCGCGGACGCAATCGCCTGGGCGGACTTGGTGGTCACGGCGACGTCCTCGGAGAGTCCCGTGGTGGCCGCCGAGACAGTCGAGGCGGCGATGTCGCGTCGGGCTGATCGCGCGCTCGTTTTCGTGGATCTGGCAGTGCCTGCGGACGTCGAGCGCAGCGCCGGCGCGGTTCCCGGCGTTCGGCTGTTCGACGTCGATGACCTTCGCGCGGGTCTCGACGACGCGATCGGGTCGCGCTTGGGCGAAGTTCCGAGCGTGGAGGCGATCGTGGAGGACGAGGTTGAGAGCTTCGGCCGCCGCTACCGCGAGCTCGAAGTGGAGCCGCTCGTCGCGTCTTTTCGCCAGCGCGCGGAGGCGATTCGACGGCAGGAGGTCGACCATACGCTGCGCCACCTCGGCGACCTCGATCCGGAGATCGCTGAGCGAATCGAGCAGCTCTCCCGCGCTTTGGTCAAGAAGCTGCTGCACGAGCCCACCATTCGGTTGCGACAGCGCGCGGCCTCACAAGACACGGACGAGGTCGTCGCCGCGATACGCGAGCTGTTCGGGCCTCCGGCGCCGCGCGATCCGTGAGCTCCGAGACGGCGGCGCTCCGCGTCGCCGCGGTAGTGCTCGGCACGAGAGCATCGGCGCTCGCACGGGCGCAGACCGAGCGCGTCGCAGACTCGCTTCAGCAGGCGTGGCCCGGGATTGCCTGCGAGACGAAGCCGCTAGGCACACGTGGTGACCGAACCCAGGCGAGCGGCGTGCCGCTTCCTGCGATCGGCGGGAAGGGGCTCTTCACCGCAGAGCTCGAGCAGGCCCTGCGCGCAGGCACGATCGATCTCGCTGTCCACTCCCTGAAAGACCTGCCAACGGAGGAGACACCGGGTATCACGCTCGGCGCCGTCTGTTTGCGGGAGGACGTCAGGGACTGCGTCGTCGCGCGAGACGGCCAGAGCCTGAGCGGACTTCCAGCGGGTTCTGTGATCGGGACGAGCAGCCTGCGCCGCGCGGCGCAGCTCCTCGGCCTGCGCAACGATCTCGAGGTCCGCTCGATCCGGGGGAACGTGGACACACGCGTCCGCAAGGTGCAAGACGGCGAGTTCGACGCCGTAGTGCTCGCCGCCGCGGGCGTCCTTCGACTCGGGCTCGAGGACGCGGTGACGGAGTGGCTGGAGGCCGAGACGATGCTCCCCGCCCCGGGGCAGGGCGCTCTCGGAGTGCAGTGCCGGGCGGATGACGAGCGGGTTCTTGCTCTCCTGGCCGCGATCGACGATCCCGGCGCCCGAGCGGAGACGACAGCCGAGCGCATGTTTCTCCGAGCGCTCGGCGCCGGCTGCACCGCTCCGGTCGGCGCCCATGCAGTCGCGGTCGACTCCCCGCCAAGTGACACAGTGTCACAAGGACGGGTTCGGTTGAACGCATTGGTCGCCAGTCCGGACGGCCGGCAAGTCGTTCGAGTCGTGGGTGACGGCGAGCCCGAGGAGGTGGGTGAGCGCCTGGCGCGAGAGGCGCTGGCCGCAGGCGCGGGCGACATTCTCGCGGCGATCCGGGGGGCGCAGCCGCTTCGCGACCGGCGCATCGTCCTCACGCGCCCGCGCGATCAGATCCGCCTGCTCGCCGAGGCGCTCGAGCAGATCGGCGCGTCCGTCCTTGCGCTGCCGCTCGTCGAGATCGCGCCGATCAAGGATGCGAGCGCTCTCGACGCAGCATTCGCTCGCGTCGAGAGCTACGACTGGTTGGTGTTCACGAGCGCGAACGGTGTGGCGGGCGTACGCGAGCGGCTCGCTGGCAAGTCTCTGCCTGAGGGGACGCGCGTGGCCGCAGTCGGTCCAGCGACCGCAGAGGCTGTCCGGGCACTCGGCGTAGAAGCGGAGTTCGTCCCTGACCGCTTCGCGGCAGAGGAGATAGCCGCGGGTCTCGGGCCCGTCCAAGGCTTGCGCATCCTGCTTCCGCAGGCTGACATCGCTTCGCCGGGCCTCGCGGTCGAGCTCCGCTCGCGGGGCGCGATCGTGGACGCGGTCGCCGCCTACCGGACGATCGCCATCGAGCCGTCTCGGAACGACATGGTCGAGCTTGAGCGTGGGGTCGACGCGATCGTGCTTGCAAGCGGATCCGCAGCTCGCAGCCTCGTGCTGTCACTGGTAGGGAGAATCGCCGAGAGCGCCGTCATCGTCTGCATCGGCCCGAAGACAGCGGAAGCCGCACGGGAGGTAGGGTTGCGCGTCAGCCTCGTCGCCGACGAGGCGACCGCCGAGGGCATCATTGACGCTCTCACCTCGCACTTTTCGCAGATCCCAGTCGTGGGGAGCCCATGACCGACTTCACAGAGACAAGCCCGCTCGATGCCCTTCGGCTCGACCCCGGAGCGCATCGGCCGCGCAGGCTGCGCCGCACGCCCGCGCTTCGCGATCTCGTGCGCGAGACGACGCTCGCGCCCGACGACTTCGTCTACCCCCTCTTCGTCGTGCCCGGCGAGGGCGTGCGGAAGCCGGTGCCGTCGATGCCAGGGATCGACCAGCTTTCCGTCGACAGTCTTGCGAGTGAAGCCGCAGAGCTCGCGGCGCTCGGCATCAAAGCCGTGCTGCTCTTCGGGATTCCGAGCGCGAAGGATGCGATGGGGCTCGAGAGCTTCGCGGACGACGGCGTCGTCCAGCAGGCGATCGGCGCGCTGAAGGACGCGAGCCCCGAGCTCGTCGTGGCGACCGACGTCTGCATGTGCGAGTACACGGATCACGGCCACTGCGGCTTGCTCGATGCGGACGGCTACCTCCTGAACGACGAGACACTCGAGCTCCTCGCCCGCATCGCCGTCTCGCATGCGGAGGCGGGGGCGGACATCGTCGCGCCGAGCGGGATGATCGACGGCATGGTGGGAGCAATCCGGACCACCCTCGACGGCGCCGGGCTGGAGCGGGTCGCGGTGCTCTCGTACGCGGTCAAATACGCGTCCGCTTTCTACGGCCCGTTCCGCGACGCGGCGGAGGGCGCACCCGCGTTCGGGGACCGAAGAACGCATCAGATGGATCCCGGGAACGCACGCGAGGCGCTGCGGGAAGCGGCGCTCGACGTCGAGCAGGGCGCCGACGGGCTCGTGGTGAAGCCCGCGCTCGGATATCTCGACGTGGTTCGCTCGGTGCACGAGCGCTTCGGAGAGCTGCCCCTCGCCGCCTACAACGTGAGCGGCGAGTACGCGATGGTGAAGGCGGCGGCGGCGAACGGGTGGCTCGACGAGCGCGCGGTCGCGCTCGAGATCCTCACCGGAATCCGCCGAGCCGGCGCCGATCTCGTCATCACGTACCACGCCAAGGACGCGGCGCGTTGGATTCAGTGACGAGCTCAACGCGGGGGCGTGTGGACGACCGGCCCGACGAGCTGTCGGAAGAGGTCGACGTCGCCGAGCACGGGCGGACGGCGGAGGGCGAGACGACCTCGCTCGACCGGCGGCTCTTCATGCAGCTCCAGGCCTTCGGGGGCGCGCGCGACACCGCCGCGCTCGTGTCGGCGCTCGAGGCGGCGGGCGTCGGAGGGGTTCTCTACGAGGACGCCAACGACCCGACCGGCGTCGCCTTGCTCACGCTGAGCGAGTCCCCGGACGCTTTCGTATCGGAGCTCCGCGGGTTCTTCCAGTCGGCGCCGTTCGCGGAGCTCGAGCCCAAGCCCGAGCTGACGATGCTCGGCCGAACCTACGCGATCGGCCACGAGCAGGATCTCGACGAGACGCTTGTCGAGCGTCCTCGCTGTCGCGTGCTCGATCCTGCCCTGCGCTGGGCGATCTGGTATCCGCTCCGCCGCGCCGGCTCTTTCGAGCAGCTCTCTCGCAAGGAGCAGAACACGATCCTGATGGAGCATGGCGGAGTGGGGATGGCCTTCGGCCGCGCCGGTCTCGGGTACGACATCCGGCTTGCCTGTCACGGGCTGGACAAGCTCGACAACGACTTCGTCATCGGGCTTCTCGGCCCCGAGTTGCACCCGCTCTCGATCATCGTCCAGCGGATGCGGAAGACGCGGCAGACCTCGCTGCACCTCGAGCGGCTGGGCCCGTTCTTCGTCGGCAGGGTCGCGTGGCAGAGCGGGTCGGCGTAGCCGAGACACCGCCGGGCGAGGTGGACAAGGAGCCGACCTCGCCGTTCCTTCGGGCATGCCTCGGGCTGCCTGCAGACCGCACGCCCGTCTGGCTGTTGCGCCAGGCAGGCAGGTACATGCCCGAATATCGCGCGCTGCGGGAGAAGCACACGATGCTCGACGTCATCCGCACCCCCGAGCTCGCGGCGCAGGTGACGCTGATGCCGGTCGACGCGTTCGGCGTCGACGCCGCGATCGTCTTCTCGGACATCCTGCCGCCGCTCGTGGGCATGGGGCTCGAGCTCGACTTCGTCAAGGGCGACGGGCCGAGGATCGGGAACCCGATAAGGAGTCCACGCGACGTCGACCTCCTCGGAACCCCGCCCGCCGAGGAGACGATGTCGGGGACGCTCGACGCGATCATGCTCGTTCGCCGCGAGCTCAAGTCGCGTGACATTCCGGTGATCGGGTTTGCAGGCGCGCCTTTCACGCTCGCGAGTTACGCGATCGAAGGCGGGACGTCGAAGGACTTCTCGAAGACGAAGGCCTTCATGCTCTCCGAGCCCGCGGCGTGGCGACGCCTGTTGACCAAGCTCGCGACCGTGCAGGCGGACTATCTGCTGGCGCAGGCCCGGGCAGGAGCGCAGGCTCTGCAGGTGTTCGACTCCTGGGCGGGTCGTGCGCTCGGGCGCGAGGACTACCTGCGCTACGTCGCGCCGGTGAACCGGGATCTCTACGCAGAGCTCGCGCGCGCGGGTGTTCCCGTGATCAACTTCTCACTCGGGGTGAGCGCGTATCTGGCGGAGGCCGCTGCCTGCGGTGGCGACGTCGTGGGGCTCGACTGGCAGCTCTCGCTCGACGAGGCGTGGGCGGTGCTGGGTTCCGAGCGGCCGGTGCAGGGCAACCTCGATCCCGCGTCGCTGCTCGCGCCGTGGGAGGTGCTCCGGTCGCGGGTCGACGACGTGCTCGAGCGCGCAGCCGGCCGTTCCGGACATGTCTTCAACGTCGGACACGGTCTGGTGCCGCAGACGCCGGTCGACAACGTGCGCCGGCTCGTGAAGCACGTCCAGGAGCAGACTTCGAAGTGACAACAGGTGTCCTCGTCATGGCGTACGGTGGGCCCGAGTCGCTCGAGGAGATTCCGGGGTATCTCGCAGACATTCGCTCCGGCCGCGCGACTCCGCGTGCGGTCGTCGACGAGATCACCGAGAACTACCGCGCGATCGGCGGCCGCTCACCGCTCCTGGAGGTGACTCGCGGCCAGGTGGACGCGCTAGCGGAGGAGCTCGGCGACGACTACCGCTGCTATCTGGGGATGCGCCACTGGGCGCCCTGGATCGAGGAGGTCGTCGGCCGGATGCTGACGGACGGCGTCACGGACGCAGTCGGGCTCGTCCTCGCCCCGCAGTTCAGCGCGCTGTCGGTCGCGAAGTACCAGCAGCGGGTCGCGGACGGACTCGATCTGTATCGCGGAAGCATCGCATTCCGGCACGTGACGAGCTACCACGACGCCTCCGGCCTGATCGACGCGTTTGCGGGCCGCGTTGCCGAAGGGCTGTCCCGCTGGCCGGAGAGCGACCGGGACCGAGTCCACTTCGTCTTCACCGCGCACAGCCTTCCGGAGCGGCTGCTCGCGAACGGCGACCCCTATGGTGCGCAGTGCCTGGAGACCGCGCAGCTCGTGGCGGAACGCGCCGGGCTCGCGGCCGAGCGTTGGTCGTGGAGCTACCAGTCCGCCGGGCGCACTCCGGAGCCGTGGGCCGGACCTGACCTCGGCCAGCATCTCTCGGAGCTTGCCGCTCGCGGCATTCGCGACGTCGTCGTGGTCCCGGTGGGATTCGTCTCCGACCACGTGGAGATCCTCTTCGACGTCGACGTCCGAGCTCGCGCTCGAGCGGACGAGCTGGGGATGCGGCTCGAACGGCCACCCGCGCTGAACGACGATCCCGTGTTCATCGACACGCTCGCTGAGCTCGTGCGGGGTCGCGCGGCGTGAAGATCGTCGTCGTAGGGGGAGGTCTTTCGGGGCTCGCCTCCGCCCATCGCCTCGGATCCTTGCTCCCCGAAGCGAAGATCGTGCTCGTCGAGCGAGCGGAGCGAGTGGGCGGAGCGCTCCTCACGGAGCGGACCGACGGTTTCGTGATCGAGGGCGGGCCGGACAGCTTCCTCTCGCGCAAGGAGCGAGGGGTCGGACTCTGCGAGGAGCTGGGCCTCGCCGGCGCGCTCGTGGGACGGAAACCCGAGAACGCCCGGAGCTACGTTCGCCACGGATCGGAGCTCCATCTACTCCCCGATGGCCTCACCGGCATGATCCCGACCGACCTCGATTCGCTGGGCGCGAGCACGCTGCTTTCCGCCGCCGGCCGGGAACGCCTGTCCGCCGAGGTCGATCTTCCTCCCGAGCCCTCCGGCGCCGACGAGTCGATCGCGACGTTCGTCACGCGCCGGCTCGGGGCCGAGGCGTACGAGCGACTCGTCGAGCCGCTGATGACGGGGATCTACGGCGGCGACGGCGCACAGCTCTCGCTACAGGCGACCTTCCCCAATCTGCGCGCGCTCGAGCTGGAGCACGGCAGCCTGATCCGGGGCTTGCTGGCGCAGTCCGAAGCAGGCGCGTGCGCCTATCCGCCCTTCGTCACGCTTACCTCCGGCATGCAGGCGCTCACCGAACGGCTCTTCGAGCGTGTCCGGCGAACCGTCGTGCTGACCGGACGGACCGTTCTCGCTTTGCATTCGAGCGAAAACGGATACGAGCTGAAGCTCGACGGCGGCGAGCGAATCCAAGCGGATGGCGTCGTGGTGGCCATTCCGGCATTTGCGGCGGCTGATCTCCTCGCGGAGCTCGACCACGAGCTCGCGGCTGCTCACGCGGAGATCCCCTACGGCTCGACGGTCGTGGTCAGCCTCGCGTACCGGGCGGAGGACATCGCGCACCCGCTGGCCGGCTACGGCTACGTCGTCCCGCGAGCAGCGGGCTCGGAGGTCCTGGCCTGCAGTTGGACGTCGAGCAAGTGGGAGGGTCGTGCGCCAAAAGGCTTCGCGTTGATCCGCGTGTTCGCCGGCCGCTTCGGCGGGCGGGATGTCACCTCCGACTCGGACGGAGGGCTGATCGCCCTCGCCCGGGAGGAGCTACGACTGCTCGACATCGACGCGACGCCCTCTCTGTGCTGCGTCCACCGCTGGCCGCGCGGGATGCCGCAGTACGTCCTAGGCCATCCCGAGCGCCTCGAGCGGATCGACGCCGCGCTCGCCGACCATCACGGGCTCGCGCTCGCCGGAGCGGCGTACCGCGGAGTCGGTATTCCCGACTGCATCCACTCCGGCGAAGAGGCGGCGCGCTCGCTCGCCGAGTCCCTCGGGCGGGCGGGCATGCTCCAGTGAGGCGAGACGAGAGACCGCCAAGTAACAGTCTGTTACTTGGCATGGTTGCGTAGCGATGAGCGCAGGAGAAACCACACGAGCAAACCGCACGACGTCGGAGGAGCTGTTCGGGGAGGCTCTCGAGCTCATGCCAGGTGGCGTCTCGTCGCCGGTGCGCGCATTCAAGGCCGTCGGCGGCACGCCGATCTTCGTCGAGCGAGGCGAGGGCGCGTACCTCGTCGACGTGGACGGAAACCGCTACCTGGACTACGTCCTCTCGTGGGGGCCGCTGATCCTCGGTCACGCCCATCCCCGCGTCGTCCGAGCGCTCGAGGAAGCGGTGCGCCGCGGAACGAGCTACGGCGCGCCGAGTCCGCTCGAGCTCGAGCTCGCTCGCCTCATCCAGGATGCGATGCCGAGTGTCGAGCTCGTGCGCTTCGTGAGCTCCGGGACGGAGGCGACGATGAGCGCGCTCCGGCTCGCCCGCGCGTTCACCGGGCGTCCGAAGATCGTCAAGTTCGCCGGCTGCTACCACGGCCACGCCGATCTCCTGCTCGTGCAGGCGGGATCCGGGGTGGCCACCTTCAACCTTCCCGACTCGCCGGGCGTGACCGCGGGGGCGGTCGCCGACACGCTGATCGCGCCTTACAACGATCTCGAGGCGATCGAGCTGCTCTTCGCGCAGCACGAGGGTGACATCGCCGCCGTCATCGTCGAGCCGGTTGCCGGGAATATGGGCCTCGTTGCTCCGGCCGAGGGCTTTCTCGACTGTCTGCGGGCCCTGACCACGGCCTACGACGCCCTGCTCGTCTTCGACGAGGTGATGACGGGCTTCCGCGTGCATCCGGGCGGAGCGCAGGCGCTGTACGGAGTCACCCCAGACCTGACCACGCTCGGCAAGGTGATCGGCGGGGGTCTCCCGGTCGGCGCCTACGGCGGCCGCCGCGAGATCATGGAGCTCGTCTCGCCCGCTGGGCCTGTGTACCAGGCGGGGACGCTGTCCGGAAACCCCCTCGCGATGACCGCCGGGATCGAGACGCTGCGCGAGCTCGGGGAGCCGGGGGTGTGGGAGGGAACCGTCCGCGCGGGAGAGCGCCTCTGCACGGGCCTCCGCGATGGGGCGGCCGGGGCCGGGGTCGCCACGCAGGCCGCTCAGCTCGGGACGATGCTCGGGTTCTTCTTCAGCGAGTCGGCGATCGAGAGCTGGGTAGATGCGAGACGCGCGGACACGGCGCGCTTCGCCGCATTCCACCGCGCGATGCTCGAGCGCGGCGTCTACCTGGCGCCCTCGCAGTTCGAGGCGTGGTTCCTCTCGACCGTCCACGGCGACGACGAGATCGACACCACGGTCGCGGCAGCGCGTGACGCGTTCGCCTCGCTTCGCCGCTGAGACCAAGTCAGAAGTCAACCGCTTCCCGCTCGTGACGCGCGCGATCCCTTGTAACAGACTGTTGCAAGAGGTTCTGCTTGCGACCGTGCCCTACGCTTTCCGCCGGTGAAGGTCCTCCTCGTGACGCTCTACTTCCCGCCCGCGGGCGGCGGCGGCGTGCAGCGGCCGCTGAAGCTCGCGCAGTACCTGCCGGCGCTCGGGATCGAGACGCACGTGCTCGCTCCGGACGACCCGAAGTGGGTGCACCGGGATCCCGACCTGCGCGTCCCGACGCAGGCCTGGATTCACCGCATCCGCTACGTCGGGCCGAGGGCGCGGAAGCCCACCGAGGAGCTCGCCGCCCAGGATGGGTTTAGCCGCGCGCTGCTGCAGGCGCAGATCACCGCTCGCCGCCTGCTCCTCCCCGACGCGAGCGTGACCTGGAATCTCACTGCGGTCCCAGCTGCGATCAGGATCGTGCGTCGTGAGGGGATCGACGCGGTCTTGACGACGTCCCCGCCCGGCTCGATTCACCTCGTCGGCGCCGCCGTCAAGCAGGCGACCGGCGCCCGCTGGCTCGCGGATCTTCGCGATCCGCTCGTCGCGAATCAGCACCGGCGGGCTGACACCACCGCGACTCGCGCGCGACAGGCCGCGAACGAGCAGCTAGCACGCCTCGTCGCCCGCCAAGCGGATGCGATCTCGTGCGTCTCGGAGGCGATCGCCGAGGAGGTGCGAGGGCTCGAGCCGCGCGGGATCGTCCGCACCATCTCGAACGGGTGCGACTTCGACGACTTCGCGGGGCTCGACTACCGTCCCGCGCCGCGCTTCCGGATCACGCACGCCGGGAGCTTCTTCGGGAGGCGCGACCCACGCCCGTTCCTGCAGGCTCTGAAGGACTCGGGTGTCGACGCCGTCGCGCGCTTCGTCGGCGACTTCCGCAGCTCCGATCGTGAATGGGCCGAGTCGCTCGCATTGGGCCACCGGCTCGAGCTGATTCCTTACGCGCCTCGCGCTGAGTCGCTCCGCCTTCAGCGGGACTCGGAGGCATTGCTCTTGCTCGTGCCGGACGCGGGCGGCAGGGGCAAGGGCGTGCTGTCTGGAAAAGTGTTCGAGTACCTCGCCGCCGGGAGGCCCATACTCGCGGTCGTGCCTCCCGACGGCGCGGCCGCCGACCTCATCAGAGAGACAGGAGCAGGAGTCGTGGTCGCTCCAGACGACATCGGAGGAATCAGCGAAGCCCTGCTAGACCTGCATGCGCGGTTCGTCAACGGCGGCCTGCCTGGGACCGAGCTCTCCGAGGACGACCGCGAGCGACTGTCCCGCCAGGCTCGTGTCGAGGAGACGGCCGACCTGCTCCGGGAGATCGTCCTCTGACCGCGCACGCGCTTCCACTCCGGACGAGAGCCCGCGAGCGCGTTCTCGCACAGCCCGTTCTCGACGGGCTCTTCCTCGCAACCGTGCTCACGGTCACGTTCCACAAGCTGCAGTGGGAGCTCGCCGGCTCGCTCACGCTCTCGGATGTTCTCACCTCGGTCTTCCTCGTCGTCTTCTGCTGGGACCGGCTGGAACATGGCGATACGCGGCTCACGCGCACCGCGCTCGTGGCGCTCGGGTTCCTGCTCGCCTTCGCGCTCGTCTACCTCGCCGGCTTCTACGCGCTCGACACCGCCCAGTCGCTCGCGCAGTGGGCGAAGGGCATGGTCAAGTTCGTGCTCCACTTCGGATTCCTGGTCACAGGAGTCGCGCTCCTAGCGCGGCGCTCGCTCGACTTCTACTGGCTGGCCCTAGCTGCGTTCTGCGGCGGCATCGCGTTGAACGCTCTCTACGGCGTGATCCAGCTCGGGCTCGCCGAGGTCGTCGGAGCGAACCTCGACGCGGCGCTGATCGAGCCGATCACCTCTCGCCAAACGGGAATCAACGTCTTCGGGGCGGTCGGCGGCACCCAGGAGGTCTTCCGCCCGAACGCGCTGACCGGCGATCCGAACCACCTCGGGATCGAGCTCGTGATCCCGCTGCTCGTTCTCACGCCCCTCTATCTCAGGCTCGAGACCGGTCATCGCCTGCGCACGCCGCTTGCTCTGTTGCTCGTCTTTCTTCTCGTCGTCGAGCTCGCCACCCTTTCTCGAAGCGGGCTCCTCGGCCTCGGCTGCGGCGCGCTCGTACTCGCTCTCCCGTACCGCCGACACGTCCGGCGGCCGGCGTTTCTCGTTCCGCTCGGCGCTGTCGTGGCGTTGGTGGCGGCGGTGATCGTCGCACGACTCGACTTCTTCCTCACCGTGCTCCGCGCCCGCACGAACACGAGCTCGGCGGCCGCGTCTCCCCACTTTGAGGTGTACGGCTTCGTTCCCGACGTGCTCTCGTCGAACCCGGTGCTCGGGCTCGGGCTGAACAACTTCGCGGTCTACTACGAGTTCGTCACCGGCCGGCCCGACTTCGGTCCGCACTCGTTCTACGTCGCCACCCTCGTCGAGACGGGGGTCGTGGGGGCCGCGCTCTTCGCCGTGTTCGTCATCTGGATCTTCCGGCGGCTCGGAGCCGCGCGTCGGCTCGGGCGTGCTCTGACCGCGATCGGGGACCCGCTCGCCGCGCGCGTTCGTCCTCTGGCCTGGGGGATGACCGCCGCGCTGGTCGCGACTCTCGTCGCGAATCTCTTCTACCTGACGATGACCTTCTACTACTTCTACGTGTTCGCGGCGCTCGCGGTGGCGCTGCCCGCGGTCTTCGGGCGGGCGGCGCGGGCGCCTTGAGAGTCACGGTTCTGACGACGTCGTATCCGCGCCACGCGGACGACTTCGCCGGACTCTTCGTGCGGGATGCGGTCTTCCATCTACGAGACGCCGGCCTCGAGATCGCCGTCGTCTCACCGGCCTCGTTCCGGCACTTCGGGCTCGCCTACGGGAGCGGAATCGTCGGGAACCTCAAACGAAAACCGTGGCTCTCGCTCGCGCTCCCGCTCTTTCTCCTCTCGTACGCGCGAGCCGCGCGCCGTGCCTCGCGTGGAGCCGATCTCGTCCATGCGCACTGGCTTCCGTCCGCGCTGCCGGCGCTCGTGACGGGGAGGCCGTTCGTCGTTCAGCTGTGGGGCACCGATGTGGAGCTGGCAGGTCGTTTCCCGTGGGCGTTTCGCTGGCTCGTGCGGCGCGCCCGGCTCGTGCTCTGCCCCTCGACGGCACTCGCCGAGGCGGCCGGTCGACTCGGGGCGCGGGCAATGCGCGTCGTGCCGAGCGGGGTTCAGCTCCCGGAGGAGGTCGCGGATCCAGACGAGCCGCCGCACGTGCTCTTCGTCGGCCGGCTCTCGGAGGAGAAGGGAATCCTCGATCTGGTCGAGGCGACGGAGGGGCTTCCGCGCGTCATCGTCGGCGACGGCCCTCTCAGAGCCCGCGTTCCGGGCGCCGTCGGATTTGTACCGCCGAGCTTGCTCGGCGGCTGCTACGAGCGCGCGGCGGTCGTGGCCTGTCCCTCGCACCGAGAGGGATACGGCGTGGCGGCGCGCGAGGCGATGGCGTACGGGCGACCGGTCGTCGCCGCGGCCGTGGGCGGCCTCGTCGATGCGGTCGAGGACGGCGTCACCGGGCTCTTGGTCTCGCCGCACGATCCGGCGGCGTTGCGGGCGGCTCTCGAGCGGCTGCTCGCCGACGCCGAGCTCCGCCGCCGTCTCGGCGAGGCGGCGCGTGAGAAGGCGCGAGCGGAGTTCTCGTGGGACGCCGCGACGAAGGCGACGATCGCCGCCTACCGGGACGCGCAGTAGCATCTTGGCCGTGCCCGAGCTCCACGTGGACGGCCGGCGTATCGCCGACGACGAGCCCGTGTACGTCATCGCCGAGATCGGCCACAACCATCAAGGGGACGTGGAGAAGGCCAAGGCCCTGATCCATGCCGCCAAGGAGTGCGGAGTCGACGCGGTCAAGCTCCAGAAACGCGACAACCACTC